>Ga0315280_10000510_pt1 | contig 72058 bp, 65 predicted proteins | sample YL17G06_40_MG_FD_203697 | JGI IMG/M metagenome (GOLD analysis project Ga0315280, IMG submission 203697) | Sediment microbial communities from Yellowstone Lake, YNP, Wyoming, USA - YL17G06_40 | ecosystem: Environmental > Aquatic > Freshwater > Lake > Sediment | place: USA: Wyoming | collected... | reverse complement strand
AGATTCGCCAATTCGGTCGCATCCACATAGAGCGTGGCGCGTGGACCCTTCACACGGACATAACGCAATTCCTTGCTACCATCGGGTTTGGTGCGCACCACTGCCAGCTTGTCCATTTCCTCAAATATCGTCAGGGTTGGATCGTCTTTTGCCCTGATGCGCCAGGCTGTCTCAACCCCCCGCAGGAACTCGGCAATCTTCGCTGCTTCCTGCTTATCCTTGGGAGGAATTACCTCAACGATGCGGATTACATCCTCAAGGGGCGGTCTTTGGTCAAGCGCCGGGATCATCTCTATCTTTTTGCCATCAATCTCTATATCCTTGCCGTCTTTCTTCTCATCCATTGCCGTTCAGCCTCCCATCACATGATGACTGCCCCAGGATGTGCCGGATTTCATCCACATCGTGCTTTATTTGGGCAATCAATTCTGTTCGCGAGTCAAAGCGAACCTCATCCCTGACCTTTGCGATGAACTCAAGGCGGAGTTGCCTGCCGTAAAGGTCCCCATCAAAATACAGCAGGTTGGCTTCCACTATAGTGCAACCCATTTCCCCCGGTAATGGTTTGATAGTTCCCCGTTCACCGCACTCAAAACTGACATTGATAGCTGCCGGACGGCTTTGTCTCCCCCAGTATGCCCAGCCGGCATAGACCCCGGGGGGCGGCGTAATTTTATCTATGGGAGCCAGGTTTGCGGTAGGAAAACCGAGTGCACGCCCTTCCCCACGACCAACGACCACTTTGGAGGAATGAGAGAACCTGTATCCCAGCATTTCGTTGGCGCTGGCTATGTCGCCGCGCAGGATTGCCTTACGCAGGTGCGAGCTTGATATGATGTGACTGTTATCCAGCAGCGCTTCCACATGGTCAACCGTGAGACCAAGTGCCGGCGCGAGCTGCTCCATCAGATGCCAGTTGCCCTCACGATTCCTGCCAAAGGTATGGTCATGCCCGATGACCACATGGCGCACATTCAACTTATTTCTGAGCATTGCCATGAACTGCTCCGGGGTGATGGAAGCTAGGTCGGTGTTGAATTCCCAGAGATGGGCAACCGCGACGCCGGCATGAGCAAGCAGTCGCATTTTCTCAGGGAGAGCAGTAAGCCTTGGGGGGATGCGTGAACTATCTATAATTGCCAATGGATGACGGGAGAAAGTTAGTACTGCCGGCGTCAATCCCTTTTGTGCAGCATCTTCCCGCAGTCTTAGGATGATTTTTTGGTGCCCGCGATGAACCCCGTCAAAGTTGCCCACCGATATGGCTAACTCACCGAACTTTATTTGCGTTGCCGATGCAGTCTGTAGAATCATACCTAATCAACAAGGACGACCGAGGGATGGAGGCAGCCGTTGCTGAGGTTGGCAAGCGCTATAACTTCATCCTGGGGCGACATTAAAAGGATAGGGCTGGGCTTTTTGCCCAGGCGAAACGGAGTGGGATCGGCTAATGCCAGATCCTTACCGTGGCGGACTTCATCAATCTGATCGTCATTCAGTTCAATACGCGGATAATAGTGCAGCACAGCCTGGGGTGGAATTAAAAGTGACTGGGGATCGGCGCCGGTGGCAATGGCGGCATCAATCTCCAGCGGATTAAGGCATTGCTCTATGCGGAATGGTCCGCTACGCGTGCGGTATAGCCAGCTCAGGTGCCCGCCCACGCCCAGAACTTCACCAAGGTCGCGGGCGAATGCACGCACATAGAATCCGCGCTTGGTGACCAGGCGCACCCACACCAGGGGCCATTCGCAGGCGATCATCTCCACTACCATGGCGCTGACAGCTCGTGCGGCAAGGCTGACGGGTTGCTTCTTGCGAGCCAATTCGTATGCTCTCCTCCCGCCAATCTTAATCGCGCTGTAAGAAGGCGGTCGCTGGTATTTTCGCCCCGCCATGCGCTTAATTGCCTTTTCCACCTGCGCGCTGGTCAGCTTGGTGCCCTCGGGTGCGCGTGCCAGTTCTACCCCGTCACAATCATCGGTGTCAGTGGATACCCCAAGGCAAATGGTGGCAAAATACTCCTTGGTTTCGTCATCCAGGTAGGGCAGCAGCCGGGTCGCCTTGCCCACCGCCACCACCAGCACCCCCTCGGCAAAGGGGTCAAGTGTGCCGCTGTGCCCGCGGCGCACCGGATAGTAGCGTCTGAGCCAGCCCAAGATCTCTGCCGAGCTTGGTCCGGGCGGTTTTGCCAATGGTAAAAAACCGAAGCAAGATGTCATTTGAGAATGTTCACTAGATATTGATTCAGCGTTTCAATGGTTGTATCCAGATTTTCACGGCTTATATAACCGCTTGCCATTTCGTGCCCGCCACCGCCAAAATGCAGCGCCACAGTATTGACATCTATGCCCTCACTGCCGCGTAAAGAGACCTTCACCCTGCCATCCTCCGTCTCGCGAAACAGCGCCGAAACCCGGCATCCCTTGATGGAACGGGCAAAGTTGACCAGCCCTTCGGTGTCCCCCATGCCGGTTATGCCGGAATTGCGATACATCTCGCGGGTAAGATATAGATAAACAAACTGCCCATCGTGAGTGGAAGTAAGTGTAGATAGAGCAAAACCCATCAGTTTTAAATTGCCAAAGTTCTTGTTTTCACTGACTGCGCGGGATATAACCTGAGGTGAAACACCCCTTTCAATCATCTCGGCGGCTATGCGAAGTGATTGGGGTGTTGTATTGGAATAGCGGAAGGCGCCGGTATCTGTAAATATCGCTGTGTATATGCAGAATGCCTCGTCCTCGGTGGGTTCTATGCCCAGCGACTGGTAAATGATGCCGACTATCTCACCCGTAGCGGAAGCGCTGGAATCAACCAGGTTGATGGAACCAAAGTATTGATTGGAGATGTGATGATCTATATTTATGATATTAGTGGAACCCAAGGTCATCTCTACGATACCTTCGCCTACGCGGCATAGTTCGCCAGAATCCAACACGATGAATGTAAAGCCATTAGAATGGTGATTTCTTTGATCGTAGTGGTACGAAATCTCCTCCCAATGCGGAACGAAGCGGTATCTTTCGGGAACCTGATCGCAGAGTTCCAGGTGCACAGTCTTGCCCACCCGGCGCAACAGTGAACCCAATGCCAGCATGCTGCAAATCGCGTCACCATCAGGTTCCTGGTGCGAGGTGATGAAGAAGCTCTTGCCCTTGCCCAGAGCCGAAATAACAGTCGCCAGTTCCTCAGCTTTAATCACTATTCCTCCATTTCGCGCTCGTTGTGTATCTCATCCAACAACTCCCCAATCTTCTCGCTGTAATCCAGGCTCAAATCGCGGTGCAGACGCATTTTCGGCGTTTTACGGGAACGTAGTCCCCTGGCTATGAGCGCCTGCAACCGTGATTTATACTCCAGGAAGCAGGCGTAAACCTCATCACCACGATCCCCTTCTGCCGCAATCTGCACGCGGACATCAATGAAGGATAGATCGCTGCTCACTTCGGCACCGGTCAGCGTTATCAAGGGATAGAGGTCTTCGGGAAGCAACCTTGGAAGCGCTTCACCCAATATTTGCAATGCCGTCCGCGCTATGCGTTCTGTTCTTTCGCTCATTAGTCCCTATTTCATGGTAAACCAACCATTATAATAAATTTATCCCCATCAGGAAACATGAACATCATTCACCATTATTTATTTCGTCTTCCAAAGCAGTTTTGTTAGAATTACTGACTATGGACGAAGCGAATGCATCTATCTCCTCTGCCAAACCTGTAGCGCCCAGCCTTTATTCATCTTTGAACAGCCAACCACCATGGCACAGCCTGGAGACAGAGGAGGTGCTTCGACTGCTGGGAACGGACTCTGTTCATGGCTTAAGCGAAGATGAAGCCCGTAAACGCCTTCTGCAATATGGACCGAACAAGCTGCGCGAAAAAGCCAGAACTTCACATTGGTCTATATTCCTTTCACAATTCAATAACCTCATAGTCTGGGTGCTGATTGGCGCCGCTGTTGTCTCCGGAGTGATAGGTGCTGTTCATAACACCTCGGAGGAGTTCATAGATGCTGCGGCAATCATGGCTATTGTCCTTATCAACGGTATATTGGGCTTTTTACAAGAGCGCAAAGCAGAGGCAGCTCTGGAAGCGCTAATGAAGATGAGCGCGCCCCAGGCGAATGTTTTGCGTGAGGGTAAGGAGATACGCATCCCCAGCCAGGATTTGGTCCCCGGCGATATCGTCTATCTGGAGGAGGGCGATCTTGTCCCTGCCGATGTCCGCCTGCTGGAGGGGGCGGGACTGCTGGCGGAGGAGGCAGCGCTTACCGGCGAATCCGTCCCCAGCGAGAAGGATGCTGATATAGTGCTGGCTGCAGAAACTCCGCTGGGCGACCGCAGCAATATGTCATATGCCAGCACGACCATAGTGCACGGTCGTGCCCGGGCAACAATCGTGGCGACAGGCATGGATACCGAGATCGGGCACATCGCCGACCTGGTGAGTGCCACCGAGCAAAAGGAAACACCCCTGCAACAGCGCCTAGAGAAAGTCGGGCAGGTGCTGGTCTTCGCTTGCCTTGGAATTTGCGGACTAGTATTCGTGCTGGGCACTATAGAAGGACACCCATGGCAGGTCATGTTCCTGACGGCAGTTTCGCTGGCGGTGGCTGCCATCCCCGAAGGCTTGCCGGCAATCGTGACCATAGCATTGGCGCTGGGCGTGGAACGCATGGCAAAGCGCAACGCCATCATGCGCAAGCTTGCCAGCGTGGAAACCCTGGGCAGCACCACCATCATTTGCACCGATAAAACCGGCACCCTCACCCAGAACCGCATGTTCGTCAAAGAGATGTTCCTTCCTCATGGCGAATTAGTGACTATCGGCGATGTGATACCTGCTGAACTGCCATATCCACTGGAACGCCTGCTGGTTGCAGCCACGCTCTGCAATAATCTATATCTTAAGGTTGGACTTGAAGGGTTAGAGCGTTTAAAGAAAGGTGAAGTGCTGGGCGATCCCACCGAGGCGGCATTGGTCGCTGCAGCAGCCAGCACCGGCGCACTGGATTCCGAGTTTTTTGGCAAACTCCGACATATCTCGGAAATTCCCTTTGACAGTCGCCGCAAGATGATGAGCGCTATCTACGAAAATCCCGAAACTAAAATTCACTTTGGATTCGTAAAGGGCGCACCAGATACTGTCCTAAGCCGTTGCACATACATAGACAAACCGGATGTTTCCACCCGATTACAACACGGTAATCACCGCCGCATGGAAGCAAACGATCTCGAGAGTATCCGTATGACCATAAATCGCATGAGCCTTGACGCGCTGAGGGTGCTGGCAGTCGCCTACCGGGATATACCGGCGGATTTTGACCACAGCCACCCGGAACTTGCCGAGGAGGAACTGGTCTTCCTGGGATTGATAGGCATGCATGATCCGGCGCGACCCGAGGTAAAAGCAGCCATGGACGAGTGTCGCACCGCCGGCATTCGCTCCATCATGGTAACAGGCGACGGGTTGCTTACCGCCAAGGCGGTGGCGCAAGAAGTCGGGCTTTTAACACCCGCCGATGATTATCAGGTGATTGAGGGGATTGAAGCGGAGAAACTGAGCGGGGAAGAGTTGATAGAAAAAGTACTGCAAATAGCCGTTTACAGCCGCGTCAATCCCGAGACCAAGCTGCGCATCGTGGAGGCATGGCAGGCGCGCGGAGAAGTGGTGGCAATGACCGGCGATGGGGTGAACGATGCGCCCGCGCTGCGTAAAGCCGATATTGGTATCGCCATGGGCATTCGCGGCACCGATGTGACCAGGGGTGCCGCCGATATGGTGCTCGCCGATGACAATTTTGCCACCATCGTCAATGCGGTGGAAGAGGGCAGGCGCATCTTTGATAACATCAAGAAGTTCATCCACTATCTGCTCAGCTGTAATACCGGCGAGATTCTCACACTGTTTCTGGCGGTTATCCTCCTTCTGCCCATGCCACTTCTGCCCATCCATATCTTATGGGTAAATTTGGTTACCGATGGGCTGCCGGCGCTTGCACTGGGCATTGACCCACCACGGCGCAACATCATGCAGCAGCATATAAAAAACCGTTCCAACCAAATTCTTTCCTCCAACCGCTGGATCCGCATCGTGATTCAGGGCAGCCTGATAGGTCTGGCCACTATCACCGGGTTTTTATATGAATATTTTGTGCAAGGTGGAAGCTACAATGAATCACAAACGATCGCTTTTACAGTGCTTGTTTTCAGCCAGCTCCTTCACTCACTCACTTGCCGGGATTTAAACCATCCCTTCTTCAGTCGTGGCATACTTGATAATAAGTGGCTTATCCTGACATTCTTCAGTTCAATAATAATCCATGTTGGCGTAATTTATATACCTTTCGCCCAGCTGATCTTCAACACATTCCCGTTGACTCTTGCAGATTGGGGTTTGACAGCTGGTTTAGCGCTGCTTCCCTTCCTGATAAATGAATCTTTAAAGCTGGTATGGAAGTTCAAGGAATAAAACCCGGCTAATCAATAGATGAAAGAAGAATACACCTGCTTGATTGAATAACAGATGTGTGATAGAATTCACAAATTATACGGATAACCAAGAAAGGTTGGATCACGATGTCCATATTCAAGTATTGCCTGGTGGTGCTTATGTTATGCATTTTTCTGGCGCCACCTTTGCTGGCAATCCAAAAAACCGTTCCCATCCTCCTGAATGACCTGAAAATCGCATACCAAACCAAAAAATTTGATGATGCGATAACAGCCGGCTTGGAGTTGCTTAAGCTGGAGCCGAATAACGAGGAAGGAAATCTATTTCTGGCAAGGGCATATTACGAAAAGCTGAACTTTGAGGAATCGGGAAAATGCTTTCGTAAGGTGCTGGAACTGACGGTTACCCAGAAGGATAAGCACAACAAGATCAACTTGGAATACCTTAGCCATTTCGGCGTCAAGATGAAGGAAGTGGGCGAGTTAATCTACAGTGCCACGCCTGACAATCCTCCTGCCGATTTCAAACCCAACTACGGTGCTGCCAAAATACTCCTTGATCAGATGGTGGCTTATAAACCGGATAGCCCGCGTGTTCATTTCTGGTTGTTTCTCTGCGCCAATGGAATGCTGCCGGATAATCCAACCGACGCCGATCAGGAGAACATAATCAGCATTATCCGCAAAGCTGTTAATATGCAGCAGGATCTGATAAGCCAGCTTAAGACCGACCCCAAGACCGATCCCAAAATTCTATCTGCAGAACAGGCAACATTGCAGCAGTATCAAGCGGCACTTTTGCCCACCCTTCTCCAATCTGATAAATACCTGGATGAGGTGGAGCAACTCTCACGCCAGATCATAGCCCAGGATGCCGATAAAATAGCTACACTGAGTCCCTTTATCATCGCCTTGCAATCCGATAAATACGATGTCGCATCCAACATGATGCCGGACATCATCGCCAAGCTTCCTGCCTTAAAAGGTGATATGGATTTCATCAAAGGGCTGATTAATGAAAAGAAATACGATGATGCCAAGAATGAAGCGTTGGGTGAGATAAGCAGCTACCATCTGGCGCTTACCACGCTGGGCAGGGCATTGTTCACCAAAGCACAAAACCTGATCGAATCGGATGAGAAGAAGGCAAAGGAACTGTTTGCCGAGGCTAACATCTATTTGGAGAAAGCCACCCTGTTTGATCCGCGCGACGATTCCATCAAACGAATCTTCGGTTTCTCGCTTTACATGGCTGGCAATTATCAAAGAGCCGCCGATATCCTGGAATCCTTCTACAAAGCCGATCCCAAAGGCACCGAAAGCGGCATCATCAGCGCCATTTACGAATGCTATATGCAGCTAAAGAATCAAGCCAAGATCAGCGAATATGAGAAGATACTGGAAGAGAGATATAAATAAAAACTCAGGTGAAAAAACCTGTAAAAACCATAACCGTTAATACGCTGATCCTGCCTGCCGAGAAGTGGCGGGAGGAAGAAGGAACAGCAACGATAGTAATTGATGTCCTGCGAGCCACCACCTCCATTGTGGTGGCTCTATCCTTTGGCGCGGTTGCTGTCCATCCGGTCGCTTCCATTTCCTTGGCGAGGAAACTGGCGCATAGCCTGCCCGGCAAACCCCTGCTGGCAGGCGAGCGGGACGGTTTGCGCATCCCCGGCTTTGACCTGGGCAACAGCCCCCGTGAGTTCCAAACCCCGGCAATTCGGGGTCGCCATATCGTTATGTGCACCACAAATGGCACCAAGGCTATCAAACGGTTCGGGGGGGTTAACCAGCCGCTCTACACTGCGTCCATGGTCAACCTGAGTGCCGCAGCCAGGGTTGCATCGCAATACCAAAACATATGCCTCGTCTGCTCCGGCAAGGAGGGAAGGTTCAGCCTGGAGGATGCCTTTTGCACAGGTGGACTCATTTCCACCCTGAGCGTCAAGCATGGATTAAACCTGGACGATGGTGGATTGGCATGCCTTGGAATCTGGAATGCCTGTAAAAACAATCCACTTAAATTATTACAAACCTGCAATCATGGGATATACTTGAGCAGTCTGGGCATGGGCGCTGACCTTGAGTTCTGCTCGCAACTGGACCTTTATGACAAGGTGCCGCGGTGGACAGGAAAGGCGCTGAAACTGGATAAATCATGAACATGGATGAAAATAAGGAAAAACCGGCAAAAACGCCTGCTGGCGCCGGAGCAGTCAACAGCGTGCAAGCCGAGCATCTGCGCAAAGCGCGCGAGATGGAAAGCTCCGGCTTGGTGGCAGCCGCCAGCCGTGAATACTGCATATACGCGTTTGCCTGCGAAGAACTGGGTGAGTTTGCCGAAGCGGTGAAGTATCTGGTCTACGCCGATGGCATTTACCCCATCAGCATTCAGGATCGGTTGCGGCTGGCAAAAGCGCTGCACCGGCTTGGTCAGGACGATGATGCCGCCGAACAGTATTCCATCCTGGCGGAGTCATTCTTTGAGCAGGGGCTTACCGAGCGCGCGGTGGAAATCCTGGAAATAGCACTGGAAGAAATGCCGGAATCGCTATTACTCAGGCTGGAATTGGCAGACCTGCACTCGCGGGCAAAGCAGACACAAAAAGCCATCCGTGAGTATCGCGAGGTGCTCAACCGGCAGCCTGACAATCCCACTGCGCATGTTCGGCTGGGCGATATTTACATCAAACGCAATAATCGTGACGAGGCGCTGCAGGAACTTGCTCACGCCGCCGAGATATACACATCGCAAGGCAACACCGACGAAGCAATCGCATGCTATCGCAAGATACTCAAGATCTTCCCCGATTATGTGCAGTTCAGACGCAAGCTGATAGAAGCGCTGGCGTCTCAACAGAACAAGGAGGAATTCATAGAAGAATGCCTGCGCCTTGCCGAAACACTATGGAAAAACAATGAACAGGACAAGGCGCAAAAGCTCTATGAACGGATATTGGAGATTGACCCTCATAATTCCATAGCTCAATCAAGGGTGGCACAGAAAGAAAAGGAACTTGAAGAAACGATAGAAAAGGATGAACTGGAGCAACCAGAAACTCCCCGGGAAGAAGCAACGCTGGACACGGTGTGGGAGGAGGCCCGTCCCATGCCCCTCGATCTTGAGCCCGAGCACGCTGAACAGACCGATGCCGCCACCAGTTATGATCTGGGATTGGCATATATGGAGATGGCGCTCCTGGACGATGCCATCAACGAGTTGCAACGCGCCGCCATGGACGAAAACTACTGCATGGCTGCCAGCAACCTGCTGGGGTTGTGCCTTCTGGAGCAGGACAGAAGTGCAGTGGCAGTTCGCAGCTTCCTGCGCGCCCTTTCCTCCCCCGGCGATGATGAAAAACGCAAAGCAGTTTATTTCAATCTGGCGCGGGCTTACCTGGAGCGGGATGAATTGGAGCTTGCCCTCCAGGCGCTGTACGATGCTTATGTGATTGACAGCAAATTCAACGATATTTCAACCCTGATAGTGGATGTTGAACGCAGGATAAAAGCCCGCCTCTCAGGCAAGAAGACCGAAGAGTAAATCCAAGCTGCCTAATCCAAATGTAATTACAGTTGCCGTGCCTGATTTCGGGTGATAAAATCTAAACATGCGTAAGAACGCTATATTTATTTTGACCATATTTTGCCTTTGGGGGTTTGCCTCTGCCGATGAACCCTTCAGCCAGGGAATTGGTGCCCGTGCCGGCTTTGATTTCCCATTCCTGCGCTTCAGCGGCTATTACGATCCTTCGCCGGTGGTTGGCGTGAGCGCTTTCACCAGCCTTATGCCCTACATGCGCATCATCGGTGGCGTGGACATGGCAACCGGCTATCCTCCCAGGCGACCGATTGGTGGCACCCCCTATTCGTTTAACCCCCGCCTTGGCATCAGAATGCTGGCTTATCCCCGCACTCAGTTCATGCCGTTCTTAGAAGGCGGCGGGCTTTATACTATATTTAGCGGTCCGTCCTTCCCTTACGATCCGGACAAAAATCCCGGCAGTGGGGATGAATATGAAGAAGGCGGTAATTACAATGAGCCGGGTTTTTACGCCGGGCTCGGTTTTGACTACCTGTTTGAAGAAACCATAGGGATAGAGGTATGTCTGAAATTCCAAATGTATCGACACAAGGGCTACGACCACATGGGAATAGTGGGAACCGGAGGCGGCAACTACTTCTTCCACTGATTGCAATCCTGATCGTGGTTGGATTGGCGCAACCTGCTCTGGCTGCACCACGTGCTTTTTGCGGACTGGAATCAGGCTATGTAGCGGTGTTGGGTGACTGGTATGCACTTTATAAATCAAGCTTTATGGTTTCCACCAAACTCGGTCTGCAAGCCGACCGTTATACTTTGACTGAGCTGTCGCTTTACTACAGCCCCCACGAGGGACGCACCAGCGGCACGCAAGTCAACTTGCTGAACATCGGAATGGGAGCGCGCTTTAGAGTGGCTCCGTTGAACCCACTTAATCCCTATGTTTACATTGGTGCAGCAGCCAGCTACGCCGATGAAGTTCTACCATTTCATCCGCCAAATTCAAATGAATGGTCAAAATCAAAGGAATGGACCACCGACTGGATGGTGGGAATCGGCGGCGAGGTCAACATCTTCCGCAAAACCACTATCAATTATGGACCGGTATTTCACTTCACCCGTATATACTATCCGGATGATTCCCCTGACGGTAACAGCGATGGCTATATGGCTGTGGATGTCAAAGCCGGCATCAATTACTACTTTTAATGGAGGCATAGTTGTTACGCCGAATTTTATTTCTGACTCTCATCTTATGCACAAGCTCATTGGCATATTTGGATAGGACGAATGTATTCGCGATTGACTTGGGATTTGGAAGCACCGTTGATATTGGAGGCAGGATATTCGGCGAGAATTACCGCCCGGAATGGGCATTGCGGGCAAGTATCTGCTATGGAATCAGCCCGTATATTACGCTTAGCTTGCGGGGAAGCAATCTGGCGCAGCACCCCAAGCACAATGCAATTCAAAAGGCGTTGGAAGGGACTGAACTGGCGGCATACAACGCCCGCATCCAGGAATGGCAAACCGGTGAAACTGTTATCCCCCGGACATTCAACCCCTACTATTCGGAGCGGGATATAAGCCTGATTGGTCAGTATCACTTTGGGATTGGGGAGATCTATTGCCCATTCTTGGAACTGGGCGGTGGAATTGGTTTTATCCGGCAGTCAGTCAATTTGACCAAGCCGTTTGTCTGCGCAGGTGCCGGGCATGAATTCTTCATCCGCCCCAACCTTGCCCTGGATATTCTAGGCGATGTGCACTACTTTCCTACCTATACAATAGAGCCATTTACGGTAACGCATGAGCCGCGCAATCTAATGTTAGTCGCGCTCTCCGCCGGTTTGCGCTGGTATCTTTAGTTCGGATTAGAACGATCCTTCTTCAAAGGATACGCCCGGACGGAAGGCATCGGGAAGATATTCAATCTCGTATTTACTATTACGGGCGATAACACAGATTACATCAAAGCGGATGGATTTGCGGGGATAGCTTTCGGAAAGTACTCTAGCCGCACGAGTAAGTCGCTCGCGTTTGTTTCCGTCCACCGATCGTGAGGGGTGAATTAGAGCGGATTTGCGGCTCTTGACCTCCACCACTGCAATCACATCATCCTTCGCCGCTAAAATATCAATCTCCACCTTGCCCGGGTGCAAATTCCTACCCAATATTTCATACCCATGCGCGATTAGATATTCCAGTGCTATATCCTCGCCCTTCTTGCCCAGTGCTTTGTTATTTGCATTGGATTCGGGCATAGTCAGAACAGCTTCCTATCAGTAAACGATCTGATTGGTCGGTAACTCATGCGATGCTCTTTACAGGGTCCAAACTCTTCAAGAGCCGTCTGATGCCCGGCAGTCCCATAGCCTTTGTTCTCCTGCCAACCGTAATGGGGATACTCCTGCGCCAGTTTATCCATAAATTCATCGCGCCACACCTTGGCGATGATGCTGGCAGCTGCAATGGGAGCACACCGCCTGTCACCCTTGATGATAGTGATTGTGTGATAACTTAGCATTGGCGCCGATCTGCCATCTATCAGGATGACATCGGGAGCAAGCGTGAGATGCCTGACAACTTCCTCCATGGCAAGCATATCGGCGAAGAGGATATTGGTCTCATCTATCTTTTGGGGGGGGATAAAAGCGACAGAGACAGCCAATGCTGTCTCTGTGATTTGTTTTGCCAGTTTTACCCTCTGCTGCTCGCTTAGTCGCTTGGAGTCGTTTAAGCCGGGTAGGCAAAAATCCGGCGGGACGACCACTATGCCCGCCACCACTGGTCCCGCCCAGGCACCTATGCCGACCTCATCAATCCCCGCAATCAGGCGATATCCATGCGAGCGTGCCAACGCCGTGGTGATTCGGCACAAGCGCGGGACTGGCTTCATTTGACGGTTTTGGTCGCCCTGCCCTCTTTGACGATGGCGGCTTTGCCGATCTTTTTGCGCAGATAGTAAAGCTTTGCCCGGCGGACATTGCCGCGGCGGGTTACCACCAGCGAATCCACCAGTGGTGACTGAATCGGGAAGGTTCGCTCCACGCCGATGCCCCCCGCGGCAATTTTGCGGACGACGAAGTTTTCGCGCAAACCGCCGTGCTTACGGGCAATCACTATGCCTTCAAATGCCTGCAGGCGCTCCTTGTTGCCTTCCACGATGCGGTATTCAACCTTTACCGTATCTCCGACATTAAATGGCGTCAAAGTCCGTGTCGCCATCTCCTTCTCCAGCTTTTCAATCTCTACCATTTCAAACCTCTATGTAGTTGAATTATCCAAAAGATCGGGACGATGTTTTCTGGTTGCCTCCAGCGCCTTTTGCCGGCGCCAGAGCTCAATTTCCTTATGGTCCCCGCTCACCAGCACCTCGGGGACTGACATGCCTTCATAGTCCTGTGGTCGCGTCCATTGCGGGCTGTCCAACAGAGAAGGGCTAAAGCTTTCCTCCTCCAGGCTGTCAACATTGCCCAGCGTGCCGGGCAAAAGCCGGGTGATGGCATCTATCATCACCATTACCGCCAGTTCGCCGCCGCTAAGCACATAGTCGCCCAACGATACTTCGCGGTCAAACAACTTCTCCCGCGCCCGTTCATCCACACCACGGTAGCGCCCGCATAAAAAGATCAGATGCCGCCTGCCGGCTAGCTCCCGTGCCATCTCCTGCGTGAAATGCTCCCCCTGCGGGCTGGTCAGAATGCTTACCGCCTCCGGGTGATCGTGGCGCAGATGCGCCATGGCACGAAAGACAGGTTCCGGTTTCATCACCAGCCCAGCGCCACCCCCAAATGGATAGTCATCCGTTACCCGGTGGCGGTCGGTGCAATAGTCCCGCAGGTTAATCGCCCGCAGGTTCAGGATGCCCCGCTCCTGCGCCTTGCCTAGCACACCCTGGGTCATTACGCTGGCAAACATACCCGGAAAGATGGTAATGACCTCTATGAGCATTTATTCCTCTTAATTAATGAACTTTTCCCAATCTACAGAAGCCTTTAGTTTTACCACCAACTGTTTGGTTTCCTTTTTAAAACCCGATATCAGTTCCTTCACAAAGGGAAGCAAAACTTCCCCATATGATTCAGTCTTAACTTCAAGCACGGTCTCCTGCCCGGCGGGAAAAACCTCTGTAATCACACCCAGCAACCTGCCATGGCTATCCTCCAAATGCGCACCCACAAGCTCATATTCCCGCACTTCATTTTTGGCAAGTGGTGGCAGGGCTGATTCCTTCACGCTTATTATCGCACCACGCCATTTTTGTGCATCTTCGCGGCTTGTTATACCCTCCAGTCTGAGGAGCACCCTGCCTTTTGCTGCATCCCTGAAAGACAGTATTTGACTGTTGACTGCTCCTCCCGACTCTTGTTCCAACCTGACTTCCCACGGTAATACCACTTCAGAGAGCGATTCGCCAAACAACTCGGCCAAACATTCACCATGCAGACCATGGGCACGCAAGATCCGCCCGATGGCAACTGCGTCCTCATCCATCAAACCGTTTTGGGTTTGCGAGCTCTTTTTATAAGGGAAGCAACCGCATCGCTGGGAACCGCCCCTTGTTCCTTCCAATACTGCACGCGTTCCAAGTCTATTGTAAGCTGCGCATCCTCGGCAAGCGCGGGGTGAAAGTCACCGACTATTTCCAGAAAGCGACCGTCGCGCCTTTGCTCGGAGGAAGCCACCACAATGCGATAGTGGGGATTGTTCTTTGCCCCGGTGCGACGGAGCCTGATCCTGACTGCCAAAGTAAAACCTCCTGTAGGTATTAACAAAGCTAATGATTTTATCAAATTTTTCCGCCAGGTCAAGCCAGCAGATTCATTATTATCGCTCCTGCTTAAAATGAACATGAAAAAGAGCGGGTGTTTACCCGCCCATTTGCATCGCTATTTTCAGTGAGCGACCACTATGCGTTTGGTAGCAGTATTACCACCGCTTGTAAGTTGCATGATATACATCCCTTTAGCGAGCGAACTCACGTCACAAGTAATAGCATTGCTGCCGGCGGGAAGCGGCGCGCTGACGATTTGGCGAACGATCCTTCCTGAGAGATCATATAGCAGCACCTTTGTCTGGCTGGCAACAGATAGGTTGACAGTGATGTTGGCTACCGATGCAGCCGGGTTGGGATTGACCGCCAGCCCAAAGCTGACGGGGATGCCTGCCGGCAAAATGGTGGTTCCCAGCCCCTGCGATTTGGCTTTGACGACAGCTTCCAGCATATATTCAAATTCGCCTTTGCCCACATTGCCGTCAATGTAGCTGTAGGGATTGCGACCGATAATCGGGTTGGTGTTTACCATTGTCCAGCCACTGCTCTTGCCACCCATAAACGAGGCGGTTCCAGTGCTATTTGCAGAGTTAACCGATGATGCAGCTTTTGCATCTCCACCCACAGTGGAAGTTGCATCTGCAGTGGGACGACGATAGAGGTTGAAGTAGCTTATCTCCGAGGGATTGCCCACCTGCCAGTGGAGTTCGGCGCCTCGGGTGGTGCGCCGGCTGGTGAAGGAGAGCAGATTAACGCCGGTATCGTTTACTGTGATATCAGCTTCAAAAGTCCGGTAATTTACACGGGAAACGGTCAGATACATCGTCCCGGTTTCGGCTGGACTGATGTTTAAGGTGACACTTCCATTCAAACCGGTGAATCCACTGGCAAAGGCATCCCCAGGCTTATATAACGACACCAGGGCATTTTCCAGAGCATTATTCTGCGAATCGGTGACCTGGACGGTGTAGGTTGTCTGCCCGCCGAACACAGGTGAATAAGTCACATTCATAGTCCCTATTGTGTAGTAGGGAACCCAAATATCGGGATCGCCGGTGAGGTAAAGCTCATAATCAATGTAACGGTAGGTCGGATCACCCATATATCCCTGGAAGGGCAATTTATGCAGTCCCAGCGTCCTTCCGCTGATGTATTCGGTGTAGGTCCCAAAGTATTCAAAGTAGCTCTTCTCAAAATCCGCGGAATAGCCACTGGCAGGGCTGCCCGGGCTATACCAGCCGTAGCGGGTATTGCCGACGAAGTTCACGCCGCCGCCATCTGCCGCATCCACGAAATAGGCGGCACAGTTGCTGGCTACATCCACATTAGCATCATAACAACCCAGTGTGTAAAACATGCCCGTATATTTGGGGTGATTGGTCAGGGCAAGAAGCTGAGCGCTGGACACATTGCCCGAGTTTGTCCCCAATATGGTGGAGTTGGAATGAGATGCGTGCGCAATGATTGCGTGTCCGGCGTTCATCTGATTCAGAAAGTTCGTCGCGTTAAACACTGCACCGCCGGGGTAAGTCGGATCCCACAATTCCGTGAAGGTGTAAAATGGCGAATTCAGATAACTGGATTCTATAGTCTGCATCAGAACCATTTCATTGGTGGAGGCATCCAGCCAGCCCCCACCGAGCAGGGTCTTGTTCAGATAGTCATAGGGATTCGTTTCGGAGGAAAGTCCGCTACCTTCATAACATTCTGTCTTATCGGTCACATTGGCAAGCCAGGTGGCGTTATCAACCTGTATTCTGCCCACATAAACATCATAAAGGTAATCTACGCCATCAGTAGATTCCCCCCAGTATTGATCACCATCAGCATTCCAGTTGCCATCCAGGCATGCATAATAGTTGTCGGTTGGGACCAGATGATTGCCTTCCAACACATCAAAACTGGGATCATAGCAACTACGCATGGGCAGCATGGCGCCGGTGCCAATCAGGCAGACGAATTGCGTGCCATGATTGGTATAGTAATCCTTTATACAGTTGCGAATTTTTTCCTGCGTATCAACGCCGGTATAATTCGTTGTAACATTGGTAAGGGAAAGTACCTTGGCGCGTCTACCTTTGCGGGTTTTCCAATCGGCAAAGTCGTTGGATGCCGCTTCCAAAGTATCTGCCGCGATGATCAGATAGGAATACATGTTATCCAATACCGGCATACCTTCCTCCACTATCATCGTGGGGGCAGAACCCAACTCCTCAGGATTCAGGACCATGGATGAAATGCCATCTCTAAGCTCTTTATCTGCCCAGGCATAGCGTAGATTGGGATACACATAGCCCATTTGCGCCGGCTTAAGGTTGACAGTGAATTCTATATTGCGATAGAAGATCAATTGCCCGGAGGCAGGAATATATTGAACGGGTGCGAACACGATGGTTCCAATACTGTATCCGCCCATGTTCCCGCTGGCAAAGGAATAGGTTATTTTGCCGGGGAAGGGTGATGCGGATGAATAAATTGTTGGGTTGGCAACGACATATTTGGATGGTGTGTTGCCTATGGGTGTGGGTATTTGAGCCGGGAAAAGATGATGGTAGCCGGGCAGGATAACCGACTCGGCGTGCTCAACATTCACCGATTCTATCTCCATGCCGGTGGGCAGCGCCAGCGACACCGACATGCTGGGCAGACTTGGCTCTCCCGGGTTGACGGACAGCGCATAGCCTTTATCCAAACTGAGCAAAGTATCCCCCCTAAAACCGTCCAGATTCACTGTTGTGAATGTAAGACCCGTTTCGGGAACATTAACTTGATATGCAGAGGCAGAAACCACAAACACTATCGTGAACAAGCTGATCAATGCTGTTTTCATTAATATCCTCCTCAATAGTATCTTGCAGGAATCTTAAATCTTCATAACAGATCAATACTTATCATAGATTATAACGGAAGAAACGGGTAAAAAGCAAGAAATAATCTTACATTGTGTAAAAAATTTCATTGAAAAATCTAAACCCTCACTGTGATGTAATGGAAAAGTAGTCCTTGCCATCATCTCCTGAAGTAATCTGCACCGCCAGAATGTTGTTCCCCCGTATAAGTGCTGATGCCACATCCAAAACGCCTGACTTGCCACCTTCACCCTGTGCAACTTCTTTGCCATTTATCCACAATACCCATGCGCCACTGGCATCCACCTTAATAGTCTGATCAGCCGGCACGCTCGTAATATCCAACCTTGAACGCAGATAAACTTTGCTATCGCCGGGGCTGCCCCAAATCCGCCTGCCGCCGCCATTCAGCAAATCGTTGCCCGACGCGGCTGTTGGGGTCACATCACGCGCCTGCAGCCAATCGGCATCATTGAATCCAGCAGTCATCCATGTAGGGTCGCTGACCAATCCTGCTACCTTCCAGGTGCTATCGGTGGAGATGGCAGCGCGGGCAGTTGCTGCATCAGCGCCGCGTGCCACAAGTTCGGTAAGGCGCTCACCGCTGCGTTTGGTCCATTCATCCTCATACTTGAGAGCATCCGCCATGGAAACGCACTTGGAATAAGCCTGGATAGCCTTTTCCACTAACGGGTTCATGTTCCCCTTTAATGCCGCGTCATAGAGCTTGATTTCATCCGGCTTGAGTCCGCTGGGACGGGGCGTGCTCAGTATATCCTTGCTCAGGTTTTCGTAGATGCCGCCAAGACGGGTTAAAGCTTCCGCCATCACCGGGGCGTTGCGCGTCTTTAATGCATCGTAACAGGCATCCCTTGCCCGACCATAATAGTCCATCTTCCTGGTGAAAATTTCACGGTCTTTGGCGTCATCACCGGTCAGCTTTTCACCTGAAGCTCTGCTCTCGTAATCACCGGCGGTCTCCAGACGGGCTTTGCCCGCCCAGTATGCGGCTGCCGGGTCGGGATTGCCCTTCTGCACCAGTTCGGTGAAATAGAGGAAGGCGTTGCCCCAGCGCCCATTGGCGCCATCACGGTTGCCGCTCTCCTGCATCACAGAACCCTGCAAATAGTATGCCTGCGCTATATCAGACGATGCTGCATAATGCGAATTTGCCAGTCCTTCCAATTCGCGCAGGCAATCAGTTGTGCGTTTCTGTTCGCGGTAAATGCGCGCCAGTGCGAAATGCGCCTGTGCGATGCCAGTTGAATTTTCTCCAACATTATCCAGCGCGGTTTTGTAGTATCCTTCTGCTTTATCATACTTTTTTGTTTTCAGGTTTAACTCACCCAAGCCATAGTAGGCATTCCATAAAAAGCGGGATTTCTCCTTAGCCGCAATTATCTTGCCCAGCGTCTTTTCGGCATCATCATACTTATTCGCCAGTAGATACTGCTCAGCGCCACGCAGACGGGCAAGGTCTGCTACATCTGGCACTTTATTCTTCTCGGCTACCTTCAGATACGCCTTGGCAGCATCAATATGCGCCTTCTCGTTCACCTTATCGTCGTTAGCTGCTACGCCGGGCATGGCTCCGACCTTCTCCAACTCCACCCCCCCCAGCATCAGTTCAGCCCGTTTTGCCACCACCTCACGGTGCTTTGCCTGCGCCAGCCTGAGCACATAGTCGTACCAGGTGGTTGCCTCAGCATAATTTCGCTCTATAAGATAGCTTAGCGCTATGTTTTCGGCGGCGGCATAATTAGCTTCGGTGCCAGGATAATCATCCAGGACCTTTTTATAAACCTGCCGGCTGTCGGTGTAGTTGCCATACCAGAACAGCACTTCACCTTTGACTGCCAGGATATCGGAAGCGCGGTAATCCTTGCCGAATTTCTCCAGAAAGAAATTGGCAGCATCCAACAGCCTCACCGAAAGCTCGCTGGGATGGACGATTCTTACCGGCAGTGGTGAATTGGCAACCAGCGACGCCTCAGCCGCCTGCAGCTTGTCCTGCCCCACCTTGGCGGCTATCTCGGCAAGCTCTGTCTGCCAGGCATGGTAGAAGTGATATACCGCGTTGTTGGCAGCATCGGCACGGGTGAAATCCTCCTGCAGCGCGACCTTGTATTTGGCGTCGTCGGTGTAGCCCTGAGCGGTGTTCAGGTATTCCTGTGCGGCTGCCCGTTCTTCGTCGGCATCCAGCAGACACTGTGCAAGCAGGTAATTAACGCGGTAGGCAAAGAAATCTGTGGTGTGGCTGGCGAGAAAATCCCGATAGAGCTTGACTGCTTTGGCGTAATCCTCGGGCTTGCCTGATTGATCAGCGGCGTTCTGGGCGATGATGCCGGGGATGGCATCCACCTCGATGAGCATATCCTCCGCCTGCCCCACCAACTCGGCAGGGCGGGATTCCAGATGCCAGCTGCTACCACGCCGGCAGGTGTTGCGGAAGTTGTTGGCTTCCCTAAGTGCATCGTCCCATTTATGCTGGGCAATGAGGACATCTATGAGTTCAAAATATGTAAAGGGAACAAGATCGGATTGGGGATAATTAACGAGCAATGTGCGAAAAGCAGACTGCGCTTCAGGATAGTGGCTAATTAACTTGTATGCCACACCGGAGCGCATAGCAGCATCGCTGGAACGGCGGTCGGAGGGGAAGCGGCTGACGATCTTGCCGAATACCCGTGCTGCATCGGCATGCGCATCCAACCCATCAAACAGGATACCCGACATCCAGAGCTTCTCCAGCGCTTTGGGGTCACGACCCAGGGCGTCGGCTTCACCTTCCCACCGCTTTGCTTCCTCCACCGAGCCGGTGACGGTCAGGGTGTAGGTCTCGGGCGCCTGCGTGGTGCCAACCCCAGCTTCTATATCCTTCTGCCCGGTTACTTCACCGCCGTTGGCAGCCAGCATCAACGGGAGAAAAACCATCGAAAGTATGCTCATAACCATCCCTTTTTTAAATACAACTCTTTATAACAAAGGTATAGGCTGCGTTAATTCCGCGCAGCCTACAACTTGCATTATCACATCTCCCTTACCAGGGGAACTTCATCTTCTCGCGCTCGCTTGCTTGAAGCACACGATACTTCTCATAGCCGGCAAGGAACGCCCGTGCATCCTCGGCGTTGGGGGCTTCGGCGTCCAGCGCCAGAAACATCTGGTAGTTCTCGGCAGCCTGATCCAAATACGCAAGCTCTTCATCAAAACGGCGCCACTTCTTGCTTAAAAACGCCATGATACGATTTACCTCACCCAGATCGTTGAAGATCTTGGGGCTGGTGGGATCAAGCTCCGCCACCCGCTTGTAATACTGTATCGTCCTTATATAGTCCTTCTTCAACCGATAAAGGTTGGCAATGGCATAGTTGGCTTCTATGGAATCGGGCTGGATATGGATGCACTCCAGTAAGTGTGCAATGCCCGGGTCGTAGTTATCGGTCTGCTCATAGGCTTTGGCTGCCCAGAAGTGTGCTTCGTAATTGTTGGGCTCTATCTTGCAGGCTTCCTCCAGAGGTGTGATGGCTTCGGCAGGCTTTTTGAGCACGATGAGGAGGGTGCCCAGGCGGATGCGGCAGTCGGCGTTGGTGGTGCTGACAGCGGCTGCCTTGCGATAGTGTGAAACAGCCTCCTGCAATTGCTTGCGGTCCTCATAGATACGACCCATCCAATAGTGTCCCTCAAAGCTCCTGTCATCCAGCGCCAGAGCCTTTTTCAATTGCTCCTCGGCGTCGTCGGGCATCTTTTTCAGATACAAAGAACGCCCCCAGCCTTCAAATGCTGCGACCACGGTGCCATCCACCGCGGCGGCACCGCTATACGCCATGATGGCATCATCGTAGCGTTTCTGTGCTTCATACGATTCGCCCAAGCCCAGGCGTGCGGGTATGAATTTGCCGTCCAGGCTGATGGCATGTTGGAATTCCGCCGACGCGTCGCCGGGTCGGTCAACCGCCATGTAGGCACGACCCAGATAGTAATAGGCTCCCATGAGCTGGGGAGCGGCGGCTATGGCACTGCGTAAGGCATCTATGGCGTCGGTGTAGCGCTTGGCGCCGTAATGCGCTTGCCCCAGCCACAAGTATATTTTGCCTTTTTCGGCAGGATTGGTTTTAAGCGCATCGGTGAACATGCGGACGGCATCGTCCCAGCGCTGCATGCGCAGATAGAGCTCGCCAAAGTCGCGGATGGTGGCAAAATCCTCGGGTTCCAGTTCATAAGCCGTTTTAAAGTAACGGACGCCGTCAGTCTCTCTCCCTATTTTGCCATAGCATAACCCCAGACCGTAGTTGGCGTAATGGTCACGGGGGACAAGCCGGTAGAGTTGATCCAGGGGACGAATGGCGTCGGCATAGCGTTCCAAGCGGATGTAAAGCTTGCCCAATTCGGTGAGTGCCGGCTGATGCTTGTCGTCCAACTTGACCGCGCTTTCCAACTCGTCCATAGCCAGCGGATCCTGATTGGTCAGCACCAGCCCGCGCCCCCGTTGATAGTGTGACTCGGCAGACTTGGGCAACAACTCCACTGCTTTCTTCAGACTGATGTTACCTTCCTCAAGCAACCGGAGATCAAGCTGGGTGCGTCCCAATCCCAGATATGCGTCACCGTAGTCCGGCTGCGCCTGCACCGCCGCCTGATATTGCGTGAGCGCGGCGGAACTATTGCCGCTGCCCTCTAATGCCACACCATACAGATAGTGATTTTCCGCCACCTGTGGGTGCAGCGTAACGATCTCCTTCATCAAATCGGCGGTTTCGGAATAGAGCTTGTCCCCAAGCATCAGTTTGGCAAGAAGTTGATAGGCAAGGTCGTTTTCCGGATCATGCTTGGTGGCTTCCCTCAGCCAACTTCTGCCGTTTTTCTCATCCTTGAGCTTGTTCAAATAGATATCAGCGATGCGGAAGTAATAATCCTTTAGCGAGGGGTCTATGCCTATAATTGACTTCATTGTAGTGATGGCATCGGACCAGTTCCCCCGCTTGACCAGCAGTTCGCCCAGGTTGTGCTGACCTAATAACAGCCCGGGGCTTATTGATACTGCCTTGCGGTAGGCGCTAATCGCATCGTCAGTCTTGCCGGCAGCTTCGTAGAGTTCACCGGCGTGGAAGGAGGGTGTGGAATCGGTGGGAACCTCGTTTTGCAGACGCAGCAAGGTAAGCGCAGAGTTGATTCTATCACCCGTGCCCTCCTGTGCCTGCGCCAGCCCTTTGAGCGCCTCCGCATTGCGCCCATCCAATACCACCGCCTGCGCATAGTAATTTAAGGCGGAGGAGTTATTGCCACTGGCAAGAGCAGCCTTGCCCTTGCCCATCAAATCCCAGAAGAGGTCTACCTTGTCGGGAGGGGGTGCGGCAAATGTGAGCGTGCTGCAAAGGAGCAGAACACCAGCAACCCCATAATACAAGCCAAATCCTTTATTCGTAGCAGTTAGTTTCATCAATTATCGCCCCCGGCGGTAAAGTCCTGCGCTACTTATCCCTGTGCAATTGCTGCCAGACATAAATCGCGCGATAGATAGCTGTCAAGTATGTAATCACCAACAGAATCCAGACCGCTATATCCAGTGTAAGTGGCGGATAGATTAATGCCCCCAGAGCGGTGATAATGATCCTCTCCGGTCGTTCGGCAACCCCTACATTGCCGTTAAGCCCAAGCCCCTCAGCACGCGCTCTGGCATAGCTTACCATAAAGCACCCGCCTATGGCACCCAACCCAGCTATAAATTCGGGGCTTTGTCCATTGCTCCCATAATAGTATACCAGACCGCCGAGTAAAAGCATGTCGCTTAAGCGGTCAATAAAGGAATCATAAAAGGCGCCGAATGCGTTACGATAGTCGCCCAGGCGCGCCATGGTGCCATCCAGAATGTCGCAGATGCCGGCGAATAGTATTGCAGCACCCGCCCAGCGAAACTCGCCTATGCCGAAGAGAACAGCGACCCCAGCGCTGATGATAAGCCCCAGCGTGGTGATGCTGTCCGGTCCGATATGTGCGGTTAGAAGCCCTTTGGCGATCGGTCGCGCCAAGGGTTCCACCAGGCGACGACCACCAATTTCGGCTATACCCATGGATTACATTATAGACGAAGTGCGCATGCCTTGCATGGTTTATTTCGTTTGGGGGGATGATAAACGAAAAACCCCACGCGGGGATGGGGTTTGGGTGAGCGGGCTACGGGATTCGAACCCGCGACATCAACCTTGGCAAGGTTGCGCGCTACCAGCTGCGCTAAGCCCGCAAAAGCAATAAATAGTATCAAATAGACGCCTTCAAGTCAAGATATGAGGCAAAAAAGGGAGGGATGAAGAATCCCTCCCGGTAAAGATGATTACCTTAGCCAACTGTCAGGGTTTTAAGTGCATCGGAAAGCTGGGCGGACTCGGTGATTGCATTGGTCGCATTGGTCCCGGTCTCGTTCAGCTTGGTCTGCGCCTGAGTCAACTTATCCTTCAGACCGTTAATTTGACCCAGAGCGGTGGGGTTGGATGTCGCCTGGGTGGTGAGATCGGTCAGAACATTGGGGGCATCGGCAAGGGCAGCAGGAATCTTTGCCTGCAACGATGCAATATTGGTTGCCACATTTGCCAGATCGGTAAACTTGGTCTGTAGATTGGATTTTTCGGCAGGTGTTATTGCCTTGGCTAAATCCTGCAGCTTGGCGACATCGGTGAGAACCCCGCTTAGGTTGTGTGCTGTCTCAACTGCGGTCAGGGCATCTTTGGCAGCTTTCACATTGGCATATATTGCTGTAAACTCATTGTTAATGCCGTCAACCTTAGCGATAAACTGGTCCAGTTTGGCGGTATTAATGCTGCCACCGCCTACTGCGGGCAAGCCAAAGCCCAGTGCCGTTCCGGCAAGTGCAAATAATGCGATTACCATAAAGAGCTTCTTCATGCTACTCCTCCTTGAGTTTGGTGAATATCAATAGATTAGGTCATTTATTATTGCAGAGTGTTTATTCTAGCACATTATTCCCTTTTTGGGTAGATGATGTTATTTTAAAGCACTTACTATGCGTCTTGATCAGACCATATCAAGTTTCGCCCGCTTGCGCCAGATCGCCAACACGCTGGTGCGGCATGGCTTGAGCATGTGGGTGGACCGCACCCGGCTGCGCTACTTCCTGAGCGTGGGCGGGCTCCTCCGGCGTATGCGACCACCCAAACAGGCGCTTGCGCTGCCCCAGCAGTTGCGTTCCGCCATGGAGGAGCTTGGTCCCACATTTATCAAGCTGGGGCAGATGCTCTCCATGCGCCCCGATATGATTCCCCTGACCTGGGCGCTGGAATTCTCCAAGCTGCAGGATTCCACCCCGGCTTTCCCTTCACCCCAAGCTGTCTCCATCATTGAATCGGAGTTGGAAAAACCGCTTGATCAACTGTTCGCTTCCTTCAACCCGGAACCCATCGCCTGCGCCAGCCTTGCCCAGGTCCATGAAGCCACCCTGTTTGATGGCACACAGGTGGTGGTGAAGGTCCGACGCCCCCGCATAGAGCACATCATAGAAGCCGATCTGGTGATAATGCGGGACCTGGCGGATTACCTGAGCAATTACATCCGGCAGGAGCTATTCAGCCCGCTGGATGTGGTAGAGGAGTTTGCCCTTAACATTCACCGGGAGTTGGACTTCAACCTGGAAGCAGGCAACATAGAGCGCTTGCACAAGAATATGGAGAAGCTGGACTATGTAAAGGTGCCAACTGTAATCTGGAGCCACACCACCGCCAGCGTGCTAACCATGACCAAACTTGTCGGTGCCAAACTGGCTAACCTAACCCCGACGATGAAGATTGACAAGGTATTGGTGAGCCAGCACATGGTGAAGTGCTTCCTCACGCAGGTCTTCGACGATGCCTATTTCCATGCCGACCCCCACCCGGGCAACATCCTCTTTGAGGAGGATAACAGCATAGGCATCCTGGACTGCGGTATGATGGGACAGATCGGACCGCACCAACTGGATCATCTGGCTGGCTTGATGGTAGCCATCGTGCAAAAGGAGACCGGGCAGGTGGTGGAGGAGTTTTTGCAGCTCACCGACTACACCGAAAATATCAACTGGCAGCTGTTGGAAGCCGACGCCTCGCACCTGATCAACCGCTTTTGGGGTATGCCGCTGGAAAATATTGACCTGACTGGGATATTCAACGAGGTGCTGCTGCTGGGCAACCGGCATCATTTGCGGGTCTCGGCGGAATTCACTATGCTCGCCCGCATGGTGGTCATCCTGGAATCATTTGCCCGCCAGCTTAATCCCGATCTGAACATTATTGAAATATCCACACCGATAGTGGCACGGCTGGTGCAAAGAAGGTATTCGCCGCTGGCATTTGCCAAACGAACAGTTGAGGTTGGCGCGGAGTATGTGCGCTTTGCCAGCGAACTCCCCCGTGAGTTGCGCACCATCACCCGCAAGATCAGCCACGGCAGGCTGGGGCTGGAGATCCAATACAAGGGACTTGAGCCCATGCAAAAGGAGCTGGAGCGCGGCTCGCGACGCATCGCACTGGCTATGGTAACCGCGGCGCTCATCATCGGCTCCAGCTTCGTGATGACCACCGAGCAGTATCCCCGCATCCTGGGCTATCCCTGGCTTGGATTCGTTGGGTTCGCTCTGGCGGGACTATTTGCATTGGGCATCATCATCAGTCTCATACGCCGCAGGTGATATTTCTTCCAGACTTTACTTATAAGGATTAATCTTGCAGGAAAATCTAATTGAAGCACTATGGATTAGCTTTGTCACTGTAAGCCTCGCCGAACTCGGTGATAAGACCCAACTGTTGGTGCTCTCACTTTCCATGCGCTGCAAATTCTGGGCGGTGTGGGGTGGCGCAGTGGCTGCCATGATCACACTCACGCTGCTGGCGGTGGTGCTGGGCGCCATTATCGTCTCGGTGGTGCCACTGGAATATGTAGAGACGGGTGCAGCAGTATTCTTTATCCTGCTTGGCGTGTGGATGCTTTACAAAGCCCTGCGCGAGGAGGAGGAAGAGGAAGGGGAGGTCAAGAAGATCACCTTCTGGTCGGTATTCGCACTCATGTTTGTGGCGGAGTTGGGTGATAAAACCCAACTCATGGCGCTGGGCATGACGGCGCGGTTCCCCCTCTACCCCATCGCAGTGTTTGTCGGCTGTTCGCTGGGGCTGGCGGCTGTAACCACCGTAGGTGTGCTGCTAGGCAAGGGGATCGCCACCCGCATACCGCGCAAGGCGATCAGCCTGGTCGCAGCCATCATATTCATCGCCTTCGGTGTTTTATCCCTCCTCAAGATAGTTTAGGTGATTACTATGAGAATTAAATACCTTTTGATCATATGTGCAGTTGTAGTCCTTGCCGGAATATCAATTGTACTTTTGATTAGCAATGGTTGTTTTAACAAACCTACCGGTTTATTACCCTCCCCCACCGAGTTCTGGCTGGATTCATCGCTGATGGGCAAGCCGGCGTTTATCTCGCATGTGAAATGGGACGGCAGCAATTACACGATGGAGTTGGAGGGCAGCTTTCTGATTGGATCCCGGGAGAGCACGATAAAGACAAACCTCAAGGCGAAGATCAATGCTGATGGGCGCCCACAAGAAGTGGAGTATGAGAATCAGCAGCCGGGAGCAGTGACGAAGATAAGCGGGAAACTTCAGGGCGACAAGTTCATCGTGAAGTCAACCAGCCCGGATGGACGGCAGGAGGAAAAGGAACTGCCGTGCCCGTCGGGGACGGTGCTCGCTGATATGTCGGATATGATGGCGGGAGTGAAGCTCGCCAAGAGCGCAGATGAGGTAAAGCTGCAGGTAATTGATCTGGATCAAATAAAGGTCGCCGAGGCAACCTACAAGATAGCCAAGCATGATGACAAGGGATTTACTGTTAATTTCTCCCGCGCCGACATGGCGATGTTAAGCCTGACCATGCAGTTTGACAAGCAGGGCGAAGTGCTCTCGGCGGAGAACCCCTCGCTAAGACTTAGCATCAAGCGCATCACCGCAGAACAGGCGAAGACGCAGCGCCCCCCCGCGTTGAATATAGATGCTCTGACCTATGTCAAGTTCAGCGGGCAGATGGCGCCTCATGCGCACAAGTCTGTCATCCGCATGGCGCTGGGCGATATGAAGCTGGAATCCGCCGTGGCGACCGATGCTCCGGGACAGACCTTCAAGAATAATCCCGATGGGTCGGTCACGGTGACTGTAGTGGCGCTCAATCCCCCCTCCAAGGTCACTTCCGAACCAATCCCTGATGCAGTAAAGCCCTATCTGGCGAATACCAGCATGGTGCCCTGGACAGATAGCGGGATAATGGAAGCTGCTGCCAATGTTGCCCCCGCCGATGCCGATGCCTGGACGGTGGCGCGGCTGGCAACCTCCTGGGTGGGCGCCAAGCTGGTGGACATGCGCCCCGAGCGCGGCATGCTGACCGCCAAGGAAGCGCTGGAGCGGGGTTGCGGCGATTGCACCGAGCACTCGGTGTTGCTGGCAGCAATATTGCGGGCACGGGGCATACCGGCACGGCTGGCAGCCGGCATAGCCTACATCGGCGGGCAATTTGGCTTTCACATGTGGAACCTTGCCTGGATCGGGGGGGAATGGCTGCCGGTTGACGCCACCTTCGGCTATGCACCTATACCGGCGGATAGGATAACCATGGCGCTGGTGGGCGCCGATGACAAGGTGGAGAATGTCGCGGCGAGTCTATTGCCTGCATTGGGCAAACTGGAAATAACCGTGGAGAAGTCGGAATAGACTTCTTTGTTGTTCACAATGTAGGGCACGACCTTCAGGTCGTGCCTATGCTGTCGTATATGACCGCTCCATACAAGCGTAATGGCAAATACCTTCGCATATTCTGTAGCGATGTAAACATCACACCGGAAGGGGTATAAAACCCCTTCTCTACAATATTGATTGAAGAATTGTCGGCAGGGGATGAGTCCCCTGCCGGGCGGAAGGGGCGTAAAGCCCCTTCTATACTGCCGCCAACATCTAAACCACCAAAAAGACACAAGAGCACGAAAAATTGTTTGGTTGGATTATCACGCTACGCCCCTCTACACGAAGTAGAGAGGAGACAGGAGAAGTGAGGTTACAACAACACCGGGCTTTGCACCCGGGTTTAAAAGATAAGATGGTTGGGATACATTAGGGTATTTGTATTCAGTAGCGATTTGAGTAATATCTTGACAACCGCTTGCTTTAATCTAGAATCAGGATTATTGAGCATACATCAAGGAGCAAAACATGAAAGCCAAATCAGTCTTTTTCTTTTCAATCCTCTTAGCCCTTCCAATTTTCTCTTACAGTTACGACCTTGATGACTTCGCCAAGAAAATCGCTACCAACATAGGCGAACGGGTAAATGAAAAGGAATATAAGACTATTGCACTATGGGAAATAAAAAATTCCAGCGATGTCATTTACGATAGCGATGAGTTACGGGATATGCTCAATATCAATTTAATCAAATTGCACCGCTACGACATCATTGATCGCAGCCGCCTTAACCAATTATTACAGGAGATTAAATTCTCTGGAACTGAGCTAGTAGATCCTACTACGATGAAGAAGTTGGGTGAGATGTATGGTATAGATCTCTTCCTCTACGGAACCTTCTATAACAATACGATTGCTGGAAAACCCAACTCCACCTTGATTTTAAAGGCAATAGATGTAGAGAAAGCTCAAATTGCTTGGGCAATTGAAGTGCCGCTTGAAAACGAATACTTGACAACGAGTTTGGATGATGCTGTTGATAAAGCTATAGAATCTTTTAATAATGAAAAGGACTATTTAACCAGCAAAAAGATAAAAAGAATTTCCTTTTGGGACATTGGTGATGTTAGAAAAGACGAAGAGAAACAAATTATTGATAAACTCTCGGTTAAACTTGTTGAAAGCAACTGGCAAGTAGTAGATCGTGAAAACCTTAATAAGCTTTTAGAGGAAATAAAATTTAGTTCCAGTGGTCTTGTGGCAAAAGACAAGGCTAAAGAGTTTGGCAAGATTTATGGTATAGATGGCTTCATTTTCGGATCTGGTAAATTGGATTTAGCTAATAAAAGCGATTTACGGTTACAATTGATAGATACAGAAACTGGAGTATTACAATGGGGTGAAAAAGTTACTGGAGAAGCAAAAGAAGTCGTGAAAAAAGAAGAAGAAAAGCATGTTGAATCGCAAAAAACAGCTGAAGAAAAGAATTTGAATTTACAAAAAATAAATGAAATAAAATATGAATTAAGTAAAAGACCTTTATCTTTTTTCGTTTATTATTCTTATTGCTTTAGAAATGCAACAAGGGATTTTGAGGATGATCAGGGTAACCCTATTATGACTCCGGAATTAGAGACACCAGATAATAACATAGGAATTGCCTTTAATTATAATAATATATATATAATTCCTCGTTTTGGAATTACATTTAGTTATGTTTTTTTAGAAGTCGATTATACCGTAAAAACGATATATCTTTTATATCCTAAAATAGGAATACAAACTCCTTTCATGGTAAATGAAAATATATATCCTTACGCATTTATTGATTATATTTATTTAATATCTCTTAGTCGATGTTCTACAATTTTAAACCCACTTGAATTGGGTTTAGGTATAGATTTAAAAATGCCTTTAATGATTAACCTAGAAACATCATATACTTTTTCACATATTCTTATTGAACATTATACTAGCTATAATATAAGTAGTGGTTTAAGATTATCTGCTGGAATTGGTTTTTAGCTTTTTTGCAATAAAGGGACACATGTTCTACGCCTTGTCCACGATCTCCGATCGTGCGGAAGCGTTGCGGCATCACCTGAAGGTAATGCCCTACGAGACCCTTCCCTACATTATTTTTATTCAGATTCTACTTTGTAGGCTTTAATCCTCTTCTGCGCCAATTCCACATAACTCCTGTCTATCTCATAGCCCACGAAATGGCGACCGGACTTCATCGCTGCCAGGGCGGTGCTCCCGCTGCCCATGAATGGGTCCAACACTATATCGTTGCTAAATGTGTAGAGTTGAATCAACCTATATGGCAATTCCATGGGGAAGGGCGCCGGGTGCCCCACTTTGCGCGCCGATTCCGGCTTCATCGTCCACACCGACTTGGTCCACTCCATGAATTGCTCTTTGCTGATCGTATCGTCCTTCCCCTCCGCTCGCGGGCGGGAGAATGTTCCCTTGCTAAAGATGAGGATATATTCGTGGGTGTCGCGCAGCACCGGGTTGCGTGCCGAGGCAAAACTCCCCCACGCCATAGATACGCCGGCACCCGCTCCCTTGCTCCAAATGATCTCCCCCCGTATCAAGAACCCGATCCCTGCCATCATCATGGAAATATGATCGGAAAGCGCTATATAGGGCTTCCTGCCCACATTGGCTATGTTGATGCATGCCCTCCCGCCCCACACCAGCACCCGGTATGTCTCCTTGAACACCTTCCTTAGCATTCCCAAATAAGCTTTGAGCGATAAATCATTGTCATACTGCTTGCTTACATTGTAGGGGGGCGAAGTGACCATCAAGTGCAACGAATTGGAGGGGATTTCGCGCATACGGGTGGCGCTGCGGAGGATGATGGTATCCAAAAGCTCAGGGGGGAACTCCTGGTCCGGCTCCCCCCTGCCTTGCGCTACCTGCATATCTGCATAGAGCTTGGATGAATAGTACGATGACGAGTCATGGCTGATGCGGGATGTGGTGCCAAAGCGGCTCGTCCGCGACCCCTTCTTCACCGGCTAGTAATCCCTCTTATAGAATGGGGTTTTGACCACCACACACTTCGTCATTCTGCTGCGAATGTCAACCGAGAATTCAGTGCCAACCTCGGAACTCGCTTTGGGTAGATACGCCAGCCCTATTACCCTGTTTAAACTTGGACTCATGGTGCCGCTGGTCACGGTGCCGGCGCGCACGCTATCTGTGTAGCAATCCATGCCGTGCCGCACGATGCCTTCGCCCAGGACTTCAAATCCTACCAGCTTGCGGGTAAGCCCCTGCTGCTTGATTGCCAGCAGCGCGTGGTCGCCGATGAAGGGATGCCCCTTGTCCAGCTTGACCGTCCAGCCCAATCCGGCTTCCAACGGGTTGGTGGTTTCGTCTATATCGTTGCCGTAGAGGCACATTTTCATTTCCAGGCGCAGGGTGTCGCGGGCGCCCAATCCCACCGGTGCAAGTCCCATCGGCACGCCCTTCTCCATCAGCGCGTCCCAGATGGCTGTCGCATGTTTGTTCTCGCAATATATCTCAAAGCCGTCCTCGCCGGTGTAGCCGGTGCGGCTGACGATGGCGGGCAGCCCGATGACCTTGCCCGATCCGAAATGATAGTACGGTATGTTGACCAGCGAAAGGTCGGTCATGGGGGCAAGCAGCGGTTCGGCGATGCGCCCCTGCACTGCGATTAGTGCGATCTCGTAGGAGCGGTTGGTGAGCACTGCATTGCCCGGATTGTGCGTCTCCAGCCACTTCCAGTCTTTATTAAGATTGGCGGCGTTGACCACCATCATGAACTTCTCGGGATTAAACTTGTAGACCAGTAGGTCATCAACGATGCCGGCGGTATCGGTGCACATAGGCGTATAGTGAATCTGCCCGTCCACCAGGTCGCCGACATGGTTGGTGACGAGGTTCTCCACTGTTTCCAGCGCGCCGGGACCCTCCACCATGAATTCGCCCATGTGGGTCAGGTCAAAGATGCCGCCGGTCTTGCGGCAGGTGCGGTGCTCCTCCAGAATGCCCTTGTATTGCACCGGCATGATGTAGCCAGCGAACTCTATCATCCGTGCCCCCAGCGCCACATGGCGGTCGTAAAGCGGGGTCTTTCTACCTGCAAGATCCACGATATCCTCCGTGTTGTTATGGCAAATTGCGGATATTATAGCACCAACGGGAAAATTTGAGAGGTGAGGTAATCTAACTGACACAGTAAGGAAATAACAGTTTAATTTACATTCAACAAAAAAAGACGCCCGTAGGCGCCTTTACAAGTTCTCTTTAGCTACCTTACCAGTTTCTCCACATAGCCGTTAATACGCTCCAGAGCGATTTTGATGTTCTCTATGCTGTTGGCGTAGCTGAAGCGAAGGTAGCCCTCACCATATGCGCCGAACGAGGTGCCGGAAAGTGCCGCCACACCTGCTGATTCCAACAGGGCGTCTGCAAGCGGCTTGGAGGGAACACCGGTGCCGGTGATGTTCGGGAAGACATAGAAGGCACCATGCGGCTTGAGGCAGGTGATCCCCTTGATGTTGTTCAGCCCCTCCACGATGACATCACGGCGACGCTGGAACTCGTCCTTCATTTTACGCACCTCGTCAAATGGCTCGCTGACTGCCGCTGCACCCGCAATTTGCGTGAAGCTCGCGGTGCAGGAGTTTGAGTTGGTCTGCAGCCGGGTGATGCACGGTGCCAGCCATTCCGGGCAAACACCGTAGCCCAGGCGCCAGCCGGTCATAGCGAAGGTCTTGCTGTGCCCTTCCAGCAGCACGCAATGATCCTTCATGCCGGGGATTGCCCAGATGGAATGATGCGAACCTTCATAGATTATCTCGGAGTAGACCTCGTCGGAGAGCACCAGGAAGTCACGCTCTATAGCCAGGTTGGCAATGCGCTCCAAATCCTCCTTGGTGAGCATGCCGCCGGTGGGGTTCTGCGGGCTGTTGATGATGAGCATCTTGGTCTTGACGGTAATCAGGCGCTCCAACTCGTCAACATCCATGCGGAACTCATTTTCCTCGCGCAGCGGGACGGGGACGGATTTTGCGCCGGTATAATTAATCATGGATTCGTAGATGGGGAAGCCGGGGTTGGGATAAAGCACCTCGTCGCCTTCCTGGATGAGCGCCAGGATGGTGAAGAAGATGATGGGCTTGGCGCCCGGCGTTACCACTATGCAATCGGGATCGGCTTCCACCCCGCGGGTGCGTGTGATGTAGTCGGCGAAGGCTTTGCGCACAGGGGGCAGACCGGCGGAGGGTCCATAGTGCGTATAACCATCGTCCAGCGCCTTCTTGGCTGCCTCTATGATGTTGCGGGGGGTGGCAAAGTCCGGCTCCCCAATCTCCAGATGGATAATATTATGCCCTTTGGCTTCCAGCGCCTTTGCTCTGGCAAGCACTTCAAACGCAGTCTCGGTGCCTAACCGAGCGATACAATTGGCGAATTTCATATCTTCTCCTGAGTAAAATGCCCAGTGAAAGGTTAATGTGAATAATAACATTGGGAACTATTTGCGTTCAAGCATTAAAAAAGAATGTAAAATGCGAGAGTTAAATCATTTCATTCATAAATTAGCCTAACCAAACAGGAGGATTGGCATGGTCATTTTCTATGTAATTGCATTAATCGTGGGCGGGCTTTTTGCCTACGCCACCATCTCCAGTGCCTACCGCAAAACCCAGCCCGAGGCTTTGCAGAAATCCATCGTCAAGGCGATTGTGTTCGTGATAGTGCTGTTGGTGCTTGCCGGCATCATTGATTCATCCGTCTTTGTGGTGCAAGCCGGCGAGGTCGGTGTTATCAAGCGCTTTGGCGCCGTGGTAGAAGGAACTTTTGACCCCGGGCTTCATTTCAAGGTCCCCATGGTGGACGATGTGGTCATCTTCTCCACCATTAAGAAAACTTACGAGACCAGCATGGTGCCGGAATCAAGCAAGTCCGACTACCCCGACATAATCATCACTGCCAACACTGCCGACGGACAGGAAATCAAAATGGGCATAACCGCCCGTTTCATGATTGATCCTGCCTGGGCGCCCTGGGTCCTGACTCATCTGGGAACTGAAGCTAATTATGTGGAAACAATCGTCAAGACCGAGGTGCGCAACACCTGCCGTCGTGTGCCCAACCGCTATGCCGCTTCCATGCTCTACAGTTCAAAATCCTACGAAGCACAGAAGGATATGTATGATGAGATTGCGCCCAAATTTGCCAACAACCATATCATCCTGGATGAATTCAACATTCGGCAGATAGAGTTTACCGAGAATTACAAGACCGCCATTGAGAACAAACAGATCGCTATGGAGAACATCTCCACCGAACGCAATAAGGTGGAGCAGGCAAAATACACTGCGGAGCAGCAGGTAACCAGAGCCCAGGGCGAGGCAACCGCCATCAATATCAAGCAGGATGCATTGGCGCGCTCGGATGCAGTCATCCGCTGGGAAGCGATCCAGAAGCTTAATCCCAATGTCAAGGTTATGATCGTGGATATCAAAAGTGGCATGCTGATGGATATGAGTAAACTGATCACCGAATAGGTTTCTTTTCGGGGGGGTTACACAAATGTAATCCCCCCATTCTCATGTTTTTCCACCGGCAATTAATCTGTTAAAATCACCTGACTCTAATATCAGGTGTGAATTGCTGCTTACTTTGCTTTTGTTCTGGATCCCGCTGGGGATATTCCTTTACCACGTGTTGGGTTATCCCATCGTGATAACCATCGTCTCCTGGTTATTCCCCCACCGACTGAGGATTGATCCGCAGGATTTGCCGCAGATTGACCTCATCATCCCGGCACACAATGAGGCGGATGTGATAGCCGCCAAGCTGGAATCGGTGTTCGCCAATGGATATCCCCGCGCCAAACTCCATGTGATAGTGGCTTGCGATGGCGGCACCGATGATACTGTGAAGGTGGCACAGAGCGCCGGAGCCGATTTGGTGCTGGATTTGCCCCGCGGCGGCAAGGCGGCAACAATCAACATAGCGGTGGTGCAGGGTCTTTCCCCTATCCTGGCGTTTTCGGATGCCAATGCCCTGCTGCTGCCCGGCGCGTTGGAGCAACTCGTCAAGCCCTTTGCTGACTCTCGCGTGGGGGCGGTCGCCGGTGAGCAGCGCATCAGCCGCGATGTGGGAGCGGAGGGACCTTACTGGCGCTATGAATCGTATTTGAAGCGACGCGAGGCACTCTTTTCCAGTGCCGCAGGCTCCGACGGCAGCATCCACGCTCTTCGTCGTGACCTTTTCCGACCACTCCCCACCGACCGCATCATCATGGACGATCTTTCCCTGAGCATGATGGCGCCCGAACACGGTAAGCGCATCGCCTACGCCCCGGATGCAGCCGCGGTGGAGGGTTCCAGCCCTACCTGGCGGGTGGAATTCCGGCGCAAGAGCCGCATCATGGCGGGGACACTGCATTCGCTGGGATTCAGCCGGCGGTCATTCTGCAACTTCCCATTCCTGCTGGTCTTCTTCTCCCATAAACTTCTGCGCTACCTTGGTCCCTGGCTCATCGTAATAGCACTTATTTCAGGCTTCTGGGCATGGGATAGCTTTATCACATTGTTCTTTCATTTGAGCTTATGGGCGACCATCGGGTTTAGTGCGCTGGGCACCGTACCAATCTTCCGCAAAGCCCCACTCAAATTTCTGGCATATTTCATGCTTTCACAGACGGCTCTACTGAGGGGATGGATAGCGTTCTTTTCTCTTGAATATAAGCCGACATGGGAAAAACTGCGTTGAGAGCTAGTTCTCAGATGATGAATGTCCTATTGTAACCATAGAGGACATTTTTTATATATAATAAGGATTAAACAGTAAAAGGGCATGTAATGACCGAAATGATATCATCGCAGGGAAATTTGGATTTCAAATCCATGAACTGGCGCATACCGGAGGAACTGGTAAAGGCGACCAGCACCAGTGCGCAGCAGAGCACCATTGCCGCGCCGGTGGTGGTGGAAGGCGTTGGATTGCATACCGGCGAGAAGGTGCGCCTGGAGATCAAGCCGGTTGCCCCCGACAAGGGTATCACCTTCATCCGCACCGATGTGGAAGGCAATCCGCAAATTCCCGCGCTGGTGGACTATGTGAGCGATACCACCCGCGGCACTACGCTGACCCGAGAGGGCGTCTCCATCCACACTGTGGAACACATCATGAGCGCCCTTGCCGGCTTGGGCATAGACAACGCCATCCTAGAGATGAACGGTCCCGAACCACCCTGCACCGATGGCAGTTCCATAGAGTTCGCCCGCAAGATTCTGGCTGCCGGCATCAAGCTATACGAGGTGCCGCGCCGCTTCTTTACCGTGAAGGAGCCTGTGTATTACAACATTCCCGGCGTTCACCTTGGCATTTACCCCAGCGATGAGTTTCGCATCAGCTACACCATTGACTTTGACCACCCCCGCCTGCGCACCCAATTCGCATCATTCCCCATCGTGCCGGAGAAATACCTTACCGAGATAGCCGCCGCTCGCACCTTCTGCTTCCACTATGAGGTGGAACAGATGCGAGCCGCCGGGCTAATCAAGGGCGGGACGCCGGATGTGGCAGTGGTGATCGGCGAGGAGGACATCCTCAACACACAACTTCGCTATGTGGATGAACCGGTGCGCCATAAGATTCTGGATCTGGTGGGGGATCTGGCGCTCCTGGGTCGTCCCATCAAGGGGCTGGTGCTGGCAATCAAAGCTGGGCATACCGCCAACGCTGCGTTTGTGCGCAAGCTCAAGGATTACCCCCGGCTGCGGGCGCTTGCCGGCATCGCTGAGGAACCCGTATTTGACATGGCGGCGATTCGCGAACTTCTCCCCCACCGCTATCCATTCCTTTTGGTGGATAAGGTCGTCTATCTGGAGGGAAAGGACCGCGTGATTGGCTATAAGAATGTGACGATCAACGAACCGTTTTTCACCGGTCACTTCCCCGAACAGCCTGTCATGCCAGGTGTGCTCATCCTGGAGGCGATGGCGCAGGTGGGCGGTGTGCTTTTGATGACCACCGTCCCCGATCCTTCCGATAAACTCGTATTATTCGCCAAAATAGACAAGGTAAAGTTCCGCAAGCCCGTGGTGCCTGGTGACCGTCTGGTGTTTGAGCTTACCACCAAGAAGATGAAAGACCGGCTCTGCATCATGAGCGGCGAGGCTTTTGTGGATGGACAGACCGTCGCCGAAGCAGAATTCATGGCGATGCTTGTGGACAAAAGCCCCCAAAACCCCTGATATGAGCGCCAAAATTCATCCCAGCGCCCATGTTGATCCCACCGCCGAAATAGCGACCGATGTTATGGTTGGACCCGGTGCGGTAATTGAACCTGGTGTGCGGGTAGCGAGCGGCTCAGTTATCGGGCACCATGCCTGGCTCAGTGGCGATACTAACCTCGGAGAAAAATGCCAGATTTTCCCCTACGCGGTGGTGGGAGCCATCCCACAGGACCTGAAGTTCAAGGGTGAGCAAACGCGGACGGTATTGGGCAACGATGTAGTGGTGCGGGAATTCGCTACCGTGCATCGCGGCACTGCCGCCCGCGGCGAAACTGTCATCGGCGATGGCTGCCTGATCATGGCGTATGCTCATGTTGCCCACGACTGCATCCTGGGCGACCATGTCATCATCTCCAACGCGACGCAACTTGCCGGGCACATAGACATCGGCGATTGGGCGATCATCGGAGGGCTGACCGCGGTGCAGCAGTACGTCCGCATCGGCGCCCATGCCTTTGTGGGCGGCATGACCCGCATCATCAAGGATGTGCCACCCTTCGTTATCGTAGCGGACATCCCCACCTTTGCGGTGGGCATAAACATAGAAGGTTTGCGCCGCCGCGGCTTCTCATCCGAGGTCAGAACCGCTCTGCAAAAGGCTTTTCACATCCTCTACCGCAAGGGACTGACGCCGGTTCTTGCCGCTTCCCACATGAGAGCGGAATTCCCGGACATGCAGGAGATTGCGCTACTGGCTGAGTTCCTTGAGGCAGCCGAACACGGGATCATGCCCGGAAGAGCGCAGCTAAAAGAATCGTCCCAGGAAAAAGATTCATCCACATAATCCACTTTGAAATTCCAGCCATCCAACCATGCCCACTCATAAAGAACAGACCGATACAAACCTGCCACCAACGATGCTCGGTTTGATAGCTGGTAGTGGTATGCTCCCAGTGCTGGCAGCGCGCAAGGCACAGTCCCTGGGGCTACCCCTGGCAGTCTTTGCTGTTTCCTCCCATGCCGACCACGAATTAAAGCAACTGACGCAGGTCTATATGCAGGGTGGCGCCGGCGAAGTCAATCGTGCCCTGCGCTTTTTGGACGAGAACAACTGCCGTGAAGTGCTGTTTATGGGCAAGGTGGAGAAAGGGAGGTTGTTCAGGGATTTAAAGCTGGACTGGGGCGCCATCAAGATATTGAGCAGAATGACCGACCGTTCGGATTCTGCGATAATGGATGCCCTTATCAAACTGCTGGAGGAGCATGGACACAGGGTTTTGAGCCAAGCAGATTTTTTGCCCGAACTCCTGGCGCCCCAGGGACAAATCAACCAGGTAAAACCAACTACATCGCAAAGAAGTGACTTGGCGCTTGGGTTCAGCCTGGCGCGGCAGATATCGCAAATGGGCGTGGGACAAACTATCGTGGTTAAGCGCGGTATCGTGCTTGCGGTGGAAGCGATAGAGGGGACGGATGAAGCCATCCGACGGGGTTGCAAGCTTGGCGGTGCAGGTGTGGTTGTGGTCAAAGTAGCCCAACCCGGACATGACCCCCGCTACGACCTGCCAACCGTTGGAGACTCCACAATTAATATCCTAACGGAGGGAGGGGCAGCAGTATTGGGCTTGGAAGCTGGCAAAGTGTTGATGGTGGGTAAAGAGGATATGGTCGTCAAGGCAAACGATAGCAAACTGGCTCTAATTGGATTAACAGAGGCAGAGACATAACAATAAATATTTTTATAGCAAAGAAGTAACCCTATACAAATAAGCATCGTTATGATATTTTAAGTTGAGTTTTAGGTAAGCAAAGGAAGGTAACAATGGACTATAAAGTTATATTACAGGGGCTTTTGGACAAGGTCACCGGGGCTGTTGCCGCCAGTTTTTGCGGGACGGATGGCATAGGTGTGGAAACGATATTTAATGACCAGCAAATTGATCCACTGATGGCAGAAGTTGAGCTTGCCACTGCATATAAAGTTGTTACAGAGGTCGCCCGGCATTTGGAAGCCGGGGATATACAGGAATTGATATTTGAAACGCAGATTTATTTAGTGGTGTTGGAAAGGCTCTCTGCAGACTACTTTTTATCGTTGATGTTGAAACCGACCGGCAATTTGGGCAGAGCACGCCTGGAGTTAAAACGAGCCGTGGGTGAGCTGTCACACGAGATGTGAGGATATGACGATGGATGTAAAAGAAATCCTTGACGAAATAACAGCCGGTACCGGCGTAATTTCTGCTGTGGTTCTGGGCAGGGATGGCGTGGTGCTGGAATCTTCCACTCGCGATACCAATGAAGATCCGGAGTCTATTGCCGCACTAAGCCGGGATGCCATCATCGCCGCTGAACGGATGACATCCGACCTGGGCAAGGGCAACCTTATAATGGGAATCCTGGAATTCAGCCGTGGCGTTGCAATAATCGCCAATATAAGCCGCTTTTCCAAGCTTATTGCTCTGGCGCAACGGGGCAGTAACCTTGCTGAGCTTTGGAATCTGGTGGGCAGTAAATTTGCCCCGCTCAGACAATTACTGCAGCTTTAACTCCTTCACATCACCTTTAATTATTAAAATATAGGTGATTGAGTTCGGTCTGGCACCTAGGATAAGATGGTGCAATGGACCTAACTACATATGAAAGCATAATAAAGACAGAGGCAAAGTCAAGGAAATACTTGTTGGGATTTTGCTTCAAAAACCAACAAAGAATTTGTCCAAAATGTAAGAACAGAAGGCTCTATAAACTCAGTGATGGCAGAAGACGATGTTCCCGTTGTGAGTATACTTTCCATGACTTCTCCGGTCGATGGATCAATAGCGGAAGCCTTAGCTGTGGACAATGGCTTAGATTGCTAAAGCTCCTTGAATTGGAAGTCTCGGTGCGTAAGATGGCTTTCCAATTGGGCTTGGCTTATAAGACCGTCTATAAAGCAGTAACAACCCTCAGAATGGCAATACTTGCGCATAGTAAAGACTTTGAGAAACTTCTTGAGGGTGAAATTGAAGTAGATGAATCCTACTTTGGGGGCAAGCGCAAAGGTAATCGTGGTCGTGGTGCTGCCGGTAAGGTTCCAGTTTTCGGCATCCTGGAAAGAGACGGCATAGTCAGTGTTGAGGTTGTTCCCAATGTCAAGGCAGAAACTTTGCTAGACCTCACGGTAAAGAAAGTCCGACGTGGTAGCATTGTCTATACTGACCGTTATCGTTCTTATGACGCTCTTATGTTTTGTGGATATAGGCATCTAAGAGTTGACCACAAAACGCATTTTTCCAAAGGTCGGGTTTATGTTAATGGGTTGGAAGGCTTTTGGAGTTTTGCTAAGGAGCGGCTGATGAAGTTCCATGGCATCTCACCAGTTCGCTTCCCACTTTACTTAAAAGAACTTGAGTTCAGGTATAATCACCGTTATACTGATATCTATCCTATATTGGTCAAATACCTGTGCTCTTTTGTGCCAAACCTGACCTAATCACCAAAATATATTGTGACAATTTTCACAGATATAACTTCACACTTGACAATAAAATTATTGTGAGGTATTATTCACAGGATGTGTTTCCCGAATTGAAAATCCCTATGCCAGAGGATAGAGATGATACAGAAAACTGTTGGGGGGGGTAATTCGTTGAAAGCCACAAAAACCCTATCACTTGTCAACCTGCCATTAGTCGGTCTGGAATATTCAGGTAAATCCACGATTCTTCATCAATTACGAGCTAATCATGTCGGGCATATCGGTTCCTGCCGCAGTTTGTTCACCTTCCAAAAAGGTGATCAGAAGTTTGACATTGTCATTCGCTTCAATTCCATGCAGGATGAATTCCGCAACTTCCCGGTTGATCTTTTGGTGGAAAAATGTCAGGGTATGTTCCGGAAGCATATCGGCAATGTGGATGTCTTCATACCCGCTATGTGTGTTCTCATCAATCGCGATGACGGCACCCTACGCACAGATTATGTTTCGGAGCCGCTTAATGAGTGCAAGCATATAGAGGAATTACAGACGGCATTAATCTTCCTAAATGTTTCACCCGAGTTCCTGGTCTATTCTGCGCCGCAGGTTTATAAAAACCGTAAGACGGCGGAACGGGCGGTGGCTGAATTCGAAAGGCTTAAAAAAGAACTTGAGAGGGATTTTGTTTGCGAGAATATTAATGGCGACCGTTCACTCACCCAACTCAAAGACATCGTAAACGATTTGGAAAAACTAATCATCAAATATAGAAAGCAATCTGAGGATGCATGATGCACACGATTAAAGCAGAGGAAATCACAAGAACCGTTAAAAAGCTCTGCATAGAGGCAAACATCTACCTGGGCAAAGATGTGGAGACTGCCATGGCAGAAGCAACCAAAACCGAGGAATCACCGCTAGGAAAAGATATACTCGGTCAACTATTAGAGAACGCCAGGATTGCGGAGGTGGAAGGCGTTCCCATCTGCCAGGATACAGGCTTCGCCTTTGTTGCATTGGAGTTGGGCGGTGATGTCCACATAGATGGAAACCTCTATGATGCGATAAATCAGGGGGTGCGTGAGGGTTACAACGAGGGCTATCTGCGCAAATCAATTCTTTGGACGCCCCTCAGCCGCAAGAACACCACCGACAACACCCCGGCAGCCATCCACCTTGATCTGGTCCCTGGTGACACACTTAAAATTACGGTGGCGCCCAAGGGCGGTGGCAGCGAGAACATGAGCACGGTGAAAATGCTACCCCCATCCGCCGGCGAGGATGGCGTGGTCAAGACCGTGGTGGAATGGGTGCGCCAGGCAGGAGGTAACCCGTGCCCGCCGCTGGTGATAGGAATAGGGTTAGGCGGCACCTTTGACATTTGCGCCTGGCTTGCCAAGAAAGCTCTGCTCAGGGATTTGGGCACGCACAATCCAGAGCCGGAACTCGCCAAACTGGAGGACCGTCTTTTAACTGCAATCAACGAGACGGGAATCGGTCCGCAGGGGCTGGGTGGCAGAACAACCGCCCTTGGTGTGATGGTGGAGGCGTTCCCCTGCCACCTAGCAAGCCTGCCACTGGCTATCAACATCAATTGCCATGCTGCCCGGCACAAAACAGCGATTCTGTAAAATTCAACACTTTATGCCGGGTTTGCCCCGGCTTTTTTTCTTATAATCGAGCAGGAGGTTTTTATGAAGAGGACGATAGTATTAATCATTATGATAATAATCATAAGCACCGGCTGTGGCAAGCAGGAGCAAAAAGGACAAACCACCGGCACCGCCACCCCCCCGCCGGCGCAGGTGACCATGGATTCCATAGCACCCGCCACCCCGCAAAACCTTGCCGATTTGATGGCGCATATGTCACAAGCTTATAACGAATTGGGGCAAAAGGTGGAAGCCGGCAACTTCGCTGCTGCGCAAAAAGCATGGGAAACACAAGTCTCCTATGCCAAGGCGATACTTAACTTTAAGGCAGACAGACCTGGTCCGGATTTTGAACAGAACCAAAAAGACCTGCTGGCTGGGTTGGATGAGATTGGCAAGCTGATTTCATCACAAAATGCCCAGGCTTCCGAAAAGATCGCCGCGCTTTCCCATATATGCGATGCCTGCCACAAGGAATACCGCAAATAACTAATGGCTAAACTTTTACTTAAGCGCTGGAGCAAGGCTTTGCGGCATGGGCTGGCTTACTTTGCATTGTGGATGTTTCAATCTCTTATAACCAGTTGCTCAGATAGCTCGAGGCACGGGCTGGCAATCATGCTCGGTAGTATGCTCTACCGCCTGCCCGGACCGCGCCGTCTGGTCAACCAACATCTGCGCTTCGCTCTCGCAGACAGGCTGACCGGAAGTGAGCTTGAGTCAATAGCGCAGCGAAACTTCCTGCACATGGCTGAATCCTTAACCGAGCTTTTATGGTGGATGAAACGTCCGACGCGGGAATTGGCTGGTTATATCACGATTGAGGGTGAGGATGAGATAAAAAAAGCGCTGGCACTGGGAAAAGGTGTGATAGGGCTTACCTCCCACCTTGGTAACTGGGAGATGCTGGGGGGCTACATCTCTAACTTTGTAGTGCCCATATCGGTGATCGCCGAGCCAATCTTTGATGCACGGATTAATCAGGTTCTGATTGATGCCCGCACCCACCTTGGTGTAAAGACCATCTACCGCCGCGAATCGGGGAAGAGCCTGCTGCAGGTGCTGCGCGCGGGAGGATTCGTGGGCATGCTCGCCGACCAGGATATTCCCACCTCCGAATCAATATTTGTTGACTTCTTCGACAAACCTGCGCTTACACCTGTCGGTCCCGCCTCACTCTCGCTCCATACGGGCGCACCCATCGTCCCCATGTTCATCCGCCGCCTCCCCAACGGCAAACATCGCATCGTAGTGGAAAAAGCGCTTGATTTCACCCGAACTGGCGATCAGCAAAAGGACATCCACGATTTGACCCAGCTCTGGAGCAATGTGGTGGAGAGATACATTGCACAGACACCCGAGCAATGGGTCTGGCTCCATGATCGCTTTAAGACACGACCGGGGATGGCAGCATCATGAGGATAGTATTCCTCGCTGATCGCAGCATCATCCATACCAAACGGTTCACCGACTATTTCACCGCACATGGGCACGATGCGCATCTAATCACCTTTGAGGAGGGCTTCCCCGTCAATTGCACTGTGCATAGACTGGAGCACAGTGCCGGTCCCGTCTTGCTCGCTTATCTTCTATGCCGGAATAAAGTGACGGAGCTATTGGGCAGGCTCAAACCCGATCTGGTCAACGCGCAGCATATATCCAGCTACGGCAACCTGATGGCAATGATACCGTGGCACCCCTGGGTGGCAACTTCGCTTGGCTCCGATACCCTGATCCTACCTGATCGCGGCGTTTTCCCTCGCCGTCGCAATATCTGGGCGTTAAACCGGGCAGACCTGATAACTGCCATGTCCGACTATATGCGCGATAGGATCGTATCCTTCGGCATCCCCCGCTCAAAGATTGTAGTGAGCTGCTTCGGCATAGATACGACTATCTTTCATCCCCGGGGCAGAAGGGAACACCAGCCGGGCGAACCGTGGCGCATCGTTTGCACCAGGCACCTGGAGCCGGTCTACGATCATGCCACGATATTGGAAGCCTGCCGCTTGCTTGCCACGGCAGGATTTGATTTCGTGCTCTATCTGGTTGGGAAGGGTTCGCTATATGAATCCCTAGAAAAGGCAAGCCAGCAACCCGATTTGGCAGGTAGGATTGTTTTACTGGGGGCGCTCAGCCAGCAGGAAGTCGCAAAGCATTTGCGCCAGGCTGACCTGTTTGTCACGGCATCGCATTCCGATGGCGCCAATATCTCGCTTTTGGAGGCGATGGCGTGCGGCGCCTTCCCCGTTGCCAGCGATATCCCCGCCAACCGCCAGTGGGGCGAGCACGGCAAATCCATGCTCCGCTTCCCCGTGGGCGATGCCTCCGCTCTGGCGCAGCAAATCCTCCAACCCACCACATCGCCGAAATTGGTTGAGAGCGCCCGCACCCTTAATTACCGAACAGTTGCTGAAAGAGGCACCATAGTTAAAAACATGGGACTGCTGGAGCAAAAATTCATGGAACTGGCTGATAAATTCAAGAGAAGGAAAATCGGGTGAAAAGCAAAGTAGCCATAGTAAAAGCCCTGCCCGAGCAGATTCACGATACTTACGCAGAAGTGTTGGCTCTTGCCGGCTGCCTCTATCCCCCATCCGCCGAAGGCAGCGATTATATCGTTCCGCAAATAATCTGGAATCGCTATCTGCCAGCATGTGGCACCACACCCTGGCAATTGGAAGGGACGGTGCTGGCATTGCTTTCCAGCCAGCATTCCTATAAATCCATCAAGGTCTTATATGGAACACAAGGTGACTCCAGGGTCCGTACAGCTTACAAACACAATGTTATTTTGCACCGATTCGGACTGCCCGTAGAATCACTAGCACACGGGTTGACGTCATTCATCAAACCAAGCAGAGATTCCACTGCATCCAAACCGGCGAGTTTTTTCTTCCTGTCAACGGGAGTGAGCCATTCGCTATACTATTTTGGGGGAGCTTTTTGGGCGACCCTTAAAAGTCTGATGGAAAGCGAAGGAACATTCCGCGAAGATAAAACGATGACGGATGGTTGCCGGCTCTACCGCCAGTTTGACCCCCTTCACCACAAGTGCGCATTTATACTAGACACGACTGTAGCCGGGGAGGGTCCCGGCCCATTTTGCATGCGCCCCCGTTTTCCCGGATTCATATTCGCCTCCAGCGATCCCATTGCACTGGATACCATATTCAGCCTGATACTGGGCTTGGATCCCCTGCAAACACCGCTCATCAAGCAGGCGCACGATCTTCATCTTGGTGCGACCAACAGTGCAGACATAGAAGTGGTGGGCGAAAAACTGCGCGATGTGGAGACGCATTACCGGGATTGGCTTATCCCCATCCCGGGCGGTCCGCTTGCCTCCATGGAGCGCCATGCCCTGAAAAAGCCATACAGTATTCGTGGGTACCTGGCGCGAATAGCACGGGAACGGCTGTGGTATCCCATGCGCAGCAACCGCCGCATCCTCACCTTCCTTCATAACGAATGGGGCTTTCTGTGGCAATGTTATTAACCAGAGGCTGTTTTCTAAATTAAACTGCATTGTCGTATAATGCGCTATGTTCCAAACCACTTCCCAAGTATTAGCCGATCCCGCCAAACCGATAATCATCGCATTGGGCAGCGGGTCATTGCTCTCGCTTGCGGCTTCGGTCGCGTTACTTCGCGTGGTGGAGGCGCGCAACCTGACGGGTAGGATAAAGCAGGTGTGGGGATGCTCCGCCGGTTCAATCGTGGGCAGCCTCTTCGCTTTGGGGATGTCACCCGATGAGATCTATTCCCATATTGCGCGTTTACACCGTGGTGATCTGATTGACTACAACTGGTGGGGTTTTCTAAACGCAATTTTCACAGGAAGAATTCAGGGCGGGTTATTGTATGGAAAGAAGCTGCCGGTGCTTTGTCATGAATGGCTTGGAAGCAAGCAGTTTGCCGAAACCAAACCAGCGCTCAGGATTCTGGCGCACCGACTGGAACCGGAGCCGGAGCAGCTTACGATCTTTTACTCAGGTGAGATATTCCCGACGGTGGCGGCATCGCTTGCCATGCCCGGACTATTGCCCCCCTATACAATTGGCAATGAACTCTACTGCGATCCCTCCACCCAGCAAAAAGTCCCCATTCTGGCAGCGGCGGAGGAAGCGGCATCCTGGGAGATCAAGCCGGTCATCATTGCCAGCTATTGCGGATGGGCAGGTGGCATGCGTGAACGCAACCCCCGCGATTTAATGGGCAACCTCTTTCACGCCAAGGAAATTCTGCAGTGGGAATTAACCCAAGCCAATGTGGATAAAGCCAAAGCGTTGGGTAGCAATGTAATCCTGCTAACCACGCCTGTCTACAATGTGGGAAATTTGGCGTTTGGTTTGTTTCGCTCACTTGAGGAAAAATGCCTTCGTGCATTCACCGAACAATTGGACTTGGTTGAATCCGGCACATCCGCCTGACCCATGAATCCTGCCCAGCCTTCCACCGCCACCCGGGTAGCCCGCAACTCACTTCTGCTGCTGATTGCACGCTTTGTGGATCTGGCGGCATCGCTTGGTGTCGCAGTTATTATTGCCCGCACCCTCGGCGTTTGGGGTTACGGCAGGTATGCCTTCCTGCTTAGCCTGACCCAGTTCGTAGCCCCGCTAATCAACCTGGGGCTGGAGCAGATTTTAATCCGGGAAAATAGCCGCGACCCCGGGAACATGTCCAAACGACTTTATCTGGGATTAAAACTCGTTCTTCTTCTTTCCATCGTCTCAGCAACACTGCTGCTCTCTATTGCATTTGCCGCCGGTCTGCCCGCCTATGAGCTTCTGGCACTCTCCATCCTGTTGGTATCGTTGGTCTCCCGCCAGTCCTATGAGGTGGTTATTCGTTCCGGCATCCTCACCCGTGAAAAAGCCCAGTATGAAGTCTATTTGATTGGGATACTTTCACTGCTTCGGTTCGGTCTCACGCTGTTTATCTCCAGCCACACCAATGATCTTGTCCTGCTGGTAACTGGGCTTGCCGTCGCCGACCTCGGCACCGTGGCAGGCGGATTGTTCATCGGAATAAGGATGCGGCTTCTGGAGCCGGGGGGCAGCAATCAGCTTGCCCGTCAACTCCTGCTGGCTGCGCTCCCCATCGGCATGGCGGCACTATTACGCAACAGCTCACTCTATGTGGATACAATGATTCTGGAGGGCTTTTGGGGCAACCATGAGGTGGGATTGTTCGCCGCCGCCTATCGTCCCATAGTCATGACGACATTTATTATCATCCCACTAATGTGGCCCCTGCTGCCACAATTGGTTAAGCGTGCACAGGTTACCAACCCTATCAGGGATGCCTCGCAGGCGCTGGATGTGCTTCTATATATAGTGCTGGGACCCGCCATCTGGGTAGCCATTTATGCGGAAGAGGTGCTGCGGATATTATTCGGGGCTGAATTTACACCTGCTGCCCTGGCACTCTCGCTGCTGGCGATAACACCATTGTTGCGGGCTATTGGGTATCTCTGTGATATGGGGCTGGTGGCGGCGCATCGCAGCGGGCTGATTGCCATTGCCGCTGGGACGGTGCTGGGAGTCAAGCTGGCGCTGGACTTCCTTCTTATCCCAGGGATGGGAAACGCCGGCGCCGGCTGGGCGACCCTGCTCGCTGAAGGGGTGGGAACCGTCCTGGGATTGATCTTTCTCACAAGTGCCTGGAAGGAAAGACTTGTACTTAAAAAGTATTGGGCGGTGGGACTGGCGCTGGCACTTAGTTTGCCCTTTTACTTCCTGCCGGTACAAATAATTGTAAAAGTAACCCTGGGCTTAGGTGTATATCTAGTGGTTGGGGTTGTTACCGGGGCATTGCCACTGGCATTGCTGCGCAGGAGCGTTGCCCCCACACAGCCTAAACAGAACGGTTAAACTGCGCCATCCTCCAAATAGGCAATCAAAGCCAGGACCGCCGTCTGGTCAAATTGGTTGGGATTTGTCCGCAGATAATTCAGAGCTTCCTGCGGAGAGATGGGATCACGATAGTAGCGTTTGGAGGTCAGCGCCTCATAGACATCCGCCACCGCGATCAAACGGGCAAGAAGAGGGATTTTATCGCCCGCAATTCCATCGGGATAGCCTGAGCCGTCCATGCGCTCGTGGTGCGCTCCGGCAATGAATGGGACTTCGCGCAGGTGGGATTCAAATGAGATGTGATGGAGAATCTCGCGGGTAAGGTTAGCGTGCTTCTTCACTATCTCGTATTCCTCGGGTGTCAGCCTGCCCGGCTTAAGCAGGACAGCATCGGGAACGCCCACCTTGCCATAGTCGTGCAAAAGCGCAGCATAACGAAGGATCTCAAGCTGTAAATCTGTCAGCTTGAGCTTTTTTGCTGCACCCACTGCCAGATCCATCACATTGCGCGAATGCCCGGCGGTGAGAGGGTCACGCATGTCTATAGTTTCTGCCAGGATCGTTACCAGGCTGTCAAACATCTCCTTGCGCCGCTCATAGAGCATGGCGTTCTCTATGGCTACTGCGACCAATGAACTTATCGCGTGCAAAAACTCCAGGTCTTCATTATCAAAGTCGCCATCTAGCTTGTTGAGCAATTGCAGGACGCCGATTTTTTTACCCAGCCGGTCAGTGAAGGGAAAGCACAACATGTTGCGGGACACATAGCCGGTGCGCTTATCCACTTCGCGATTGTGGCGAGGATCAGCGTAGCAATCGTGGATTATTAGAGGTTTGCCGGTCTGGAATGCCTTGCCTGCAAGACCCTTGTCATCAGGCATACGAATTTCGCTGCGTTCCCCCTCGGCGATGAGGCTCCACAACTCACCCCGCACATCGTCATGCAGGAAGATGGTGGAGCGGTCGGCGTTTATGGTCTCGCGGGTGCGGGCGATGATATCGGATAGCAGTGGGCGCAACTCGATCTTGCTAGCCAGCGCGCCGGCAAGTTCCAGTATCGCTTTTTGTTGTGCAATCGCCCTTTTTTCCATCCTGGTCATATTTCGCCTTTTATTCCTGAACATGACCTGGTGAAAGTCTATTCTTGTTCTCGGCAGGTGGTAACAATTTTTCAAACTTTTCCCTTATCTTGAGCACATCCAAAAGCCCGCTCTGCCTCCTTAGCAGCAACCTGAGTACCGCTCTTAAGTCTCGCGTTGTTTGCAGAAACAGTGGTCTATCAAGGATTTTTATGCCTCTAAGTATGAAAACTACGATATTTAGAAGCACCTCGGTAAGCTCCTTCTGGTGATACTGCTCTTCAATCATCCGCACATTAGCTAAAAGCAGATCTGTATCCAAGGTGCCGCGAGAAAATTCAACCCCGTTCAGCAGGATGCTGTGATGCTTTTCAACCTCCTTGACGCTTTCTACCATCATCCCCTCTGCTTCGGTCCCTTGTATTGCATCATAAATTACATAGTAGATTTCATTCATCATGCGGATGAAGGGACGAAAGATGCTGCGTTCTGCCGCCAGCTTGTTATCCTGCCAAATCTCATCCTCGCTGGTTTTTACTAACAGCAGCCCGCGCCCCACCAGATTGGCGAGGATTTCACAGGTCTCCAAATCAGAATAACGCGAAAGTGAGCATATTTCCTGGATATGTCGGTGCCCGTCAATCAGAGAGAGCATCTCCCATTCCTGGCGCTGCAAAAATACGCTCTGCACATTCTGTGCAAGCCTGGCGTTAATGCCAAGATAGAGTGAGAGATCTGGAAGCACCCGTTTGATGCGCGCCCAATCGTCCACGGTCTTGGTGGCTTCCATGATGAGCGCCTGCAGGTTGAAACCAACCACTATAGGGCTGGGATAGGGATAACTGCCATCCACGAATTCAAACTTTCCGCTCCACCATTGGAAGAGACTGGTGATGATTTCCTGAGCCTGCGCCTTTAATGCCAGCACCAGCTTGGCGGGGGGGAGAAAATTATGGCTGACCAGAACCGTGCCCAGGCGCTCGCCCGTATCATGCTGTATTTTGCGTGCTTTTATGACATCTGTGCCATCCAGGAGCCTTTCGCGCACCAATACCTCACCCAGGCGTTCCCGCTCGGTGGTGGATGATGCGTATATCAAAAGACCATCCGAAAAGCACAGCGATTTCTCTTCATCGCCACGAGTGACCACCAGCATGCCGTTGCGGCGCGAGGCGGCAATCAGGGAAAGCAGATCGGGTAATTCAAATGTCCTCAGGTCACCTTGCAAAGCCATGATTATTCTTTCTCGCTCTCTGTCCTCTCTGGTTTTACGCGATGAATTTGCACTGATGTTATCATGCGTGATGTGGCATGGGCTACCACAAATTCGTAATCGCCCACCCGCAGCGACTCCCCCACTCCCGGCATGTAGCCAAGCGTGGATACTATCATGCCACCCAATGTAACATAGGAACCTTCGGGGAGTGTAATTCCCAGCGTTTCTTCCGCTTCCGCAATACTTGTTTGCCCCGGCAGGATAGTCTCAGATTCAGTCCTGGCGCCGCCCTCTTGTGCTTTGACTATCTCCGATTTTGCTTCCTGATGGATAAGTCGTGCAAACACATCATCCAGGAAGATAAGACCGCTTAAGCCGCCAAATTCATCCACTACTTCAGCCAACAAGTCGGGGCTATCTTTTAGAACAGGAAGGGCATATTCCAAATACCCGCCTTCAGGAACCACCGGCAATGGATGAACCAAAGTCTCCAACCCGGCTCCCAAAGGTGCACCCAAAAGGTCGTTGATGGTTACTACGCCTATTATTTTATCTATCCGCTCCTTATAGACGGGAATCACCTTAGTCTTCATATCCAGCAAGGTGATTATCGCAGTCTTCACGGTGGATTCAGCATCAAGCGAGGTGATTTGCACAAGTGGAATCATCACTTCACTGACCTTGGTCTCGTCCAGGATCATAATGGACTCAATCATGCTGCGTTCGGTTGCCGATACCAGCCGTGTGTGTCGCGAATCGGCAAACATCAGCACGATCTCATCCCGATTAATAACTCTGCTGCGATCGTGCTCCTTCATCCCCATCAGACCCAAAACATAACGGGTCACCCACTGCACTGATATAACTATGGGCTGAAAGGGGATGGCTACTATACGGACCAGCCTGACCAAACCCAGCGATATCGTGTTGGGCGATGAAATGCCGGCGGATTTAGGAAGTAGTTCTCCGCAAATGAAAAATACAAGCGTTAAACCGATGGTGCTGGCAAGCTCGCGATAGGCGGGCGAGAAGGCTTGTTGCGCATAGCGGGAGAAGAAGGTGCTGCCCAGCACAAGTGCCAGGTCAACACCGATAAGCGTGGTGAGGATTAGGTTGCTGGGCGGTTCCAGCAGGCGGATGAGGAGCTGCGCACGCCTGTCGCCCCTGCGTGCACGCACGCTCAGCGCCAGACGGTCGGATGCGATGGCGCCGGCTTCCGTCAAATTGAAGAGCATGGCGAAGAGGAGAGCAAACAGAGTGCCCAGCAGGAGCAAACTCATTCCTTGGTCTCCCTCATGCCGCGTCTTCTTATCCGCAACGAGATGATGTGCCGCTCATCCGCTTCCAACACCTCAAATAACAACCTGCCCAGCTCAAACTTCTCCCCAACTCTGGGAATGCGGTGGATCTTGTTCAGCAGGTATCCCGCCACCGATTCGGAATCATTGTCCTCCAAGGTAACGCCCAGCATGCGGGAAGCCGTCTCCCGCTCCACATAACCGCGGCTGACCACCGTGCGTTCATCCACCATCTTGATGTGGTATTTATCGGATTGGTGATGGGCACTCAACTCACCGATGACCTCCTCCAGCAGATCCTCGCGGGTGATCAGCCCTGTAATCACGCCGTATTCATCTGTTACCAGCGTCTCTTCCATGCCTCGGCTCCACATCTCACGGATAAGCTCGCCCGCGATCTTGGTCTCCGGCACAAAATAGGGAGGATGCGCAACATCGGCGAGCTTTTTTCCGCTATCGGCTGACAGCATGGCTGGTAGTAAATCGCGGGCTTTGACTATTCCTACAACATCTTCCGGGCTATCAGCATAGACGGGAACGCTTTCCACATCGCGCAGGTGCACCCGCTTACGGGCATTTTCCAGCGTCATAGTGCCCGGTAACATGAACATTTGCATGCGCGGCACCATCAGTTCCGAAACCCGTGTTTGCCCCAAATCAAGCACCCGGTTGATCATCTCCCGCTCCCGGTCATCCACCGTGCCCTCGCGGTAGGCGATGTCCACCACCGTCAGAATGTCCTCCACCGTGCTGGGCTCCCGTTCCGGACCCAACAGCCGGCGCAGGAGCGTGATCAGCCCCACACCAAGCGCAGTAAATACATAGACAAACGGGAATAACAACCATTTGAGCCCGGTAATTAATCCGGAGAGCAGCATGCCGGCGCGGAGGGGGAAGACCCTGCCGTAGGTGTTGGGGATGATACTACCGAACAAGAGGACAAGGGTGGAGGAAATCGCCGCTGCCACCCACAAACCAGCGTCGCCCATTAGATCGGAGAGGACGGATTCTGCCAGGTGCGCTGCCACCACCACTGCCAGGGTATTCATGATAAGGATAGTATTAAGGAGGGCATAGGGTTTGCGGCGCAGCGCCACGATGCGGGCAGCACCGGGGCGGGGGTCGGTAGCGAGCTGGCGGACGGTCAGTTCGGGGACGGCGAACAGGGCTGCCTCCGCCATATTGAGTGACGATGAGAAGATGATGAGGGCAAGATAGGAAAGCAGGTAGAGAATCAGGTCGGATGGATACACTGTTTATTTGGCTTGTTGGAAGCTTTCGCCAGTCCCCGATAAAAGTAACATAAACGGGCAGTGCTAACAATAAGGGGCTTGGTTTTGCCAAGCCCCTTTAACAATCCTATACTTTAACGATAATCCGGTTGCAGCACCGCCGGTTTCATCGTCCACATTTGGGTTAAGTCAAACCAGTTGTGCTGGTTGATGAGCGGGTAAACCTTGACCTTGTTTAATTTGTAGAAGTACTTGGGCAAAACATGGCTGGGAAGGAAGAAAAAAAGACAGATTATTTAGGTTGCCATGTCGATTCGCTCCGCACAATGGCAATATCGTATATTAATAATATTATTTGTTACATTGTTGGATATAGAACTTCTGCACCTTGTCCCATGCCACATCAGCGTTAATGTAATCGTTTGCAGAGTGGTGGTTGAGGGTAACGAATTTTAGTGCCATTTTGAGACCTCCTTGTTTAATGTGCAAATTTGAAGGATTTGCAAACTTGTTCTAATTCATGTATAATTAGAATAGGTGGTGTGGAAAATGTTACGATTAGTTTTTATTTATTTTGTATTTTATTGTAATGCATTTTGTCAACCTACTTGGCACATTGTAACGGTTGATTCTGATAATTATGAGGGCTACAATAGTTCATTGGCATTTGATAGCTTAAACTATCCTCATATTGCCTATAGTAAATTTTTAAATCCTAACGGACCTTATGAATTAAAATACGCTTTATATAATGGATCTTCATGGCTTATCACATCTATTATTAGCGGAGAATCAGCCTATGAAGGTTCTTTGGCTTTGGATAGTAATAATAAAGCACATATATCTTTTAATTATTATCAATATCCACCAACAAGTTATTTGTGCTATGCTAATAACATTTCAGGAAATTGGCAAATATCCAATGTTGATACCAATGGACGTTTTACAGCAATTGCGGTTGATTCACAGAATCACCCACATATAGCCTATGGCTATGACTTTACTACTGGCTTAAAGTATGCCTACTTCAATGGAACAACTTGGCTAGTTCAAACTGCTGATCCTCAATATTATTGTGGAGAGAATAATCATAATTCAATTACTACAGATATTCAGAATCACCCTCATATTTCATATCGTTATGAGGGCTTGGGTTATCTTAGATATGCTAATTACAACGGAAGTAATTGGATTATCGAACAAATAAACCCCGGTAATTCGCATGGTCATTATACATCTATTGCTCTTAATAACATTGGAGAACCCTGCATTTCAGATTGTGAACCACTCAGATACAGTGTTAGGAGTGGGGGAACCTGGCAATCGCAGAATATAGATACTGTCAGCTATGGTTCTTATACATCATTGGCTTTTGATTCATCTGGAAACCGTCATGTCGCTTATAGAGACAATAATCTCAATTGCTTGCGAATAGCGAATTGGGACGGCTCTTCCTGGCAAATAGAAACCGTTGATCCTGCACCCGGTTCAGGTATGTATTGCTCTATGAAAATTGACAGCAACGACCATATAGGCATTGCCTACCAAAATGGCACTCCATCAATAATGGATTTAATGTATGCCTGGTATGGAGAAGGGGGCATCGGGGTTACTATTCCCTCCTTCACCGCACAAACTGCCCCAAACGGCATCAAGCTCTGTTGGCAGGCGGAAAACAGCGGTCCCGCCACCCTTGCCGGCTTTAACCTCTATCGCATAGATTTATCCAATGATCCTGATAAAAAGTATGTCAAGCTGAATAACAACCTCATCACCGGCAATTCACCATATACCTTCCTGGACTCACGCATAGAATCAGGCGCCAACTACCAATATCGGCTGTGGGCAACCTACACGGATGGTTCCCGCGAAGAGGTTGGCACCACCGAATGTAGCAATAGTTCCATCCAACCCGCTTCATTCAGTCTAATCTCCGTCTATCCCAATCCCACCAAGTCGCTGCTCACCTGCCGCCTCACCCTCTCCCAACCATCAGCGGTCAACCTAGCGCTCTATGACATTTCCGGGCGTTTGGTGCTGGCGAAACGCTATGCCGTCCCCACCGGTGAGCAAGATATAGAGTTGGGGCTAGGCAAGCTGGCGAAGGGTGTTTATACAGTGCAGGTGGAATCAGGCGGGGTGGTGGAATCAAAGCGGATTGTGGTGATGCGGTAGAATCCTACTGCCACATTATCGCCAGCTTGGCGATGCGGTTGTTGTAGGAGTCAGCGACGAATATGAATTGATCGTGGAAGACGGCGATATCGTAGGGGTGGTCAAACTGCCAGTCGCCCTTGCCGCTGTGCCCGAAGGCGTATAAGAACCGCCCCTCGGCATCAAAGATCTGGATGCGGTCGTTGCCGGTGTCGCACACATAGAGCCGCCCCGCACTATCCACTGCAATCCCGGTCGGGTTCAGGAATTTGCCCTCGTCGGAGCCCTTGCCGCCAATGACCGCCACCACACGGTAACCGGCGTCGTAACGCTGGATGCGCGCATTGCCCGCGTCAGCGACATAGATGGAGCCATCGGGAGCCACCGCCACCCCGCGGGGGTAATTTAGATTGCCGGGACCGCTGCCGTAGCTGCCGAACTCCAGCACCGGGCGCCCGCTGGATTCCAGCACGATGATGCGGCTCTTCTCCGTATCGGCGATGACAAAACCTCCGGTGCGCCCCAGGCAGAAGCCCTGGGGGAAGATTAGTGGTCGGTTGGAGAAGCCGATGGGCGCCAGCTTTAGGTTAAGCACCACATTCTGCAGAAAGTTGCCATCAGGACCGTAGCGAACGATGATGCCACGGTCGGAATCCAGCGTGCAGATGGCACCCGATCCGTCCACAACAATATCCACCGGATTGGTGAGCTGCCCTTCATCAAAGCCGAACTTGCCAAAGGATGAGATGAACTTGCCGGTGCGATCCATTGCCTGCACCCGCACATTGCCGGTGTCGGCGACATACACGATGCCGTCCTCGCCCACGGTGACGCCATGCGGTTCCAGCAATTGCCCGTTACCGCTGCCCCGTTCGCCCAGTGTGCTTATCCATTCCACCGAGCGGGGCAAAACAACAGGCGGGGATTTTTTATCCTCCGCCTGTGCCAATGTTCCCGACACGGTCAGGGTGTATAAGAATACGGCATAGACAAGTTTTTTCAAATTCCTCATGGCAAACGATAATTGAGCGTGAAGCGGTTTTCCTCGCCAAAGCCGCCTTCGGGCAGGTTTGCGTAGTCAAACGAAAAGCCCATATAACGAACACCGGCGCCAAACGAGAGTCCCATTATATCGCCATACTTCAGATAGTAGTACCCTAGTCGCACACCCACCAGATCAAAGTAGAAGTATTCAGCACCGCCGCAATATGCCGCCTGTGCCATTTCCTTGGTGAAGCTGTCCTTTAGGTTGACCATTATTTTCTGCACATCCGCAGTAACATTCAAATCGTTGAACTTATCCCTGACTACATTGGATGCCACGCCAACCCGCAAAGTGCGCGGCAGCATGGAACCGTATATTGTGGGTCCTATATTGGTGACGGCAAGTCCGGTCCTTAGCCAGGTGAAGGGGCGATACTGCCCGGCTATATCAAAGCAGATCGCTGAGGAGGTTCCCCCGGGACCGGTGAAAAGATGCTCGTAATCGTATTTTACACTTGCACCAATGCCAAGCTTATCATCCAGGAAGGTTTTGCCATAGCTGAGCCACGGATTAATGCCGTAGGAGTGCATCGTCCCCAGGAAGTTCCCCTGCTCATCAGTGCGTTCTGATGTTCCCATGTTGTGATATTGCAAGCTCAGGGCGAAGGTGCCCAACTGAGTGGGATACACAAATGCGCCGTAATCAAAGAACATTTCGCTGTTGCTGGCTACTCCGCGCGGTTCATGCATTGCTGTGAATTCCATTTTCTTCAAAAAGCCCAACGCACCAGCATTCCAATAGGTTGCCTCAGCATCGTCGGTGAGTGCGGTATAAGCCCTGCCCAATGCGCCGGGACGGGCACCCGGATCCAGCGCTGTCCACACCATCGCCACTGTGTAATCGGTGGGCAGAGGTTCGGCGGCGGCTGCCATGGTTGCACACACTATCAAAATAGTAAGAACTGCCAAGGTTCTATTCATAACAGAGATTCCTCCCCAGATTTTAAAAACTAACGCCGGCAGATACCCGATGACTTATGCCCAGCTCCCCCGACGAAAGGAACGCATAGTCGGCAGAGAACATTTGCCAGTGAATACCAGCACCCGCCGTCGGGTTGCCCCGATCCACGCCACCGCGCAAAGCAAAGAGGCTATATTGCCATTCCAAGCCCGCCCGCACATCGGTAGAAATCGCCGATGACGAGAACATCGCCGCCGAACCGTAATCCTGCGCAAACACATCCGACTCCAGCGCCACACTAACACGGTGCTTCTCCTGCTCATCCAGGGTAAAGTGATAGCGGACCGCGGGTCGGAAGAACATGTCTATGGTATCACGAGCGCCGGTGCTCCAGCTAATATATCCACCGGGATTATGGATGCTAAGCGCCAGATCCCAGTTGGGGTCTGGCTTCCAATATACGCCGGCATCGGGGCTGAAGCCGGTGCTGCTATACGATCCTCCGCCTTGCAAAATCGCCTTAAGGTTGGCGCCAACCGCCAGTGCAGGGCTGAATGCATAGGCGCCGCTAAGGTAGATGGCGTTTTCCGACCAGCTGATGGTGGAATCCACCACCGGGCGGCGATTGGGGTCTTCCGGATCGTCAAAGTGCGTCAGGATGATGTCGTCCACGCCCAGCCGGAGCCATGCCGCGCCCACGCTCCATCGGTTGAACCTGGCAAAGCCGCCAATATAGTCATACATGGAAAGTCCGTCAAAGGCGATGCAATGCATGGCTAGCGCGTGGGATTTTTCACTCATGCCCAGGCTGGCGGGATTCCAATAAGGAGCTGACCCCTCATCGGGTAGGGTGGAACCGGTGCCGCCCATGCCCAACGGTCGGGCACCCACGCCCAGGTTCATAAAGTCCCCTGCATACATATAGTGTTCAGCCTGCGCCACACCCTCGAGCAGCGCCAACAATGCAATCAGTGTGAATATTCTGTTCATCGCATCACCAAAAACTTCCCTTTGACCGTGTCTTTATTATTGCCGTCACGGACTGTGAGAACATAGAAATAGCATCCGTTAGCCAGATGGTTGCCGCGGCTGTCCCTGCCGTCCCATTCCACTTCGTTATAACCGGCGCGCAACACATGCGTCTCCAGCGACCGCACAAGCCTGCCTGTAACCGTGTAAACATTCACCTTGCCGCTGGTGGCGTAGTTGGATAGGTTGAAGGTGAAATACGACTGCTCTACTACCGGATTGGGGCAAACCAATGGGTTTGAGATGAGCAATCCATTACCAACGGTGAAATTGACCGACTTTTCCGACTGGTTTCCGCAGCTGTCGGTCGCCATCATGGTCAAAACATAGTCGCCCGGCTTGAGGAACAGGTTGAATTCTACCGAACCTGATTGATAATTATCAACATCGGGGATGTAGAGAGGCGTGCAATCAATGCTCATATTGTATTGACCGGTTATGATGGCATTGATGGGGTGGCTGGTGGGATTTAGTGGATCACCCTCCACCGCAATCAAAATACCGCTGGGGTCGTTCAGGCGCACACGGAAGCGGCTGTTCGTTGCGACGGTATCGCCATCGCGGAAGGGACCATCCGCCAATCCTATGGATATTTGCGGACCATCGTGGTCATCAGAAGCAAGTGTGCCCTCTATGTTGAATGGGGCATCCACTCGGGTGCAGCCGTCCATTTTGGTCTGTTCATTCCATATATAAGTCCGCACTATACCTTGGATTTCATCGGCTAGCGGAGCTGCGTTGGTTGGGATGGGAATGGTTGTTTCAAATCTTCCATTTAAAACCGATGCTCTAGCCACCGCTATTCTTCGTGGTTTTACAATCCGATTGGGGAAAGTTTCCCTACTATCGTAATAATAGACCGAATCCTCTAAAAAGACCTCTGCCGTCCCGTTAAAGGAAGCGTTTGTTTCCCCCGAGATCTGCAACAATCCTCCACGGGCAACAGTAGTTACCACAGGGGGAATTGTCACATTCAGCCTGGGTATCCTCAGCGTAGTGCCAGGATCGCCCATGAAAGTGAACGGTTCGTTGATTTTCACATTGTTGAGTAAAACCTTAGCCATCCAAAAACCCTTGCTGAGTGTTTCGGGATTTGTAGGCAGAGTTCGTTGTGGGAAGTATGCCTGATAAAAGTTATTTTGAAATGCATTTAGATAGCTTTCATTGGAAAGCCGGCTGGAACCCCAGGCAGCTATGCCTCCATGTTCGCTAATCCTGGTAAAATACTCCCCAAGGCAATCACCGCTGCCTACAATCCCGGGCACTTCGGGTGGCTCATCAAAGCGGCAGGTGCTGCAGCTAAGCATGAATATTAATGGATAACAAGTGTGATTGGTCAGATTCTCTATGTCCATTATATCCGAGCCTGAGGTGCCTATGCGCTCCCATAAACACTTCTCATGCATCCAGAGCTGATGCGCACCGTGCCCGCCGAACTGCAGTATCAGGCTGTTGAAGTGTGTTAAAAGCACAGGTGTGAATTCGCTTCTGGTCATGTCCTGTCTTTGCTGCATGTGCCCATAATCATCAATCCAATCCTCGGGGAAGCCCAGGGATTCCAGATACATCTTCCTGGCGGATTGCCCATGTGGCATCATATTGGAGAAGAATAACTGGGCATCACTAGTAAACATTCCCCATCCATCCTTGTCATTGTTATCTGCAACATAGGTGTTGATCATCGTCCAATCGCCAAGATTCGGGGATTGCTCATAACCGATGAATTTGGTCACCATATTATCCAACTGGGCGGTGGTATCAGGCGAGATACGCGTGATTGCCATCTCCGGCATGATATCCCCGGGACCATCAAAGCATACAAACCAGTTATCGGCTGCCGTCTCGCCATCGTCTATTTCCACAAACTCGTAATGGGTGGGAATCTCATTCCACCCATAGTTGCAGTATAAATCCGCATGTTCGTTCCTGTTTATTATCTCGCGAAAATCATAGGTGCATTCACCCACCAACCCCACCATGCTGGGTGGTGTTCCCTGCCAGTAGGTGTAGGCATGCCATAAAAAGTTGCGAATGGCGGTGGGATCAATCACGCCGGCTGAATATTCGTCGTAAATATCATCCACATAGACCTGTTGGACGCGAAAGCCCTGGCTGCGCCGGAAGCTGACCAACGGATCCAATCTGCCCGCATAGCGTGGGTGAACCACATAAATGATGTCGGCACCGGTTGCATCGTTGGGCAGGCACACCGAGCGCTCGGCACGTATCCCCTCAGGCGTGATGAACCTGCCCGTGCCCACCACGGCATAGCGCCTGAAACCGCTCGCGGAATCGGTGAAGCGGATGTTATGCAGGGAACCCAGCGTAGTGTTAGAGAAATTGACCAGCACTTCGCCTGCGCCCACCTCATAAAGGAATATGCCGGGAGTTCCTATATTTGTGACCATATAGGTCTTGCTGCCGGGCTGGATGTTCGGCGCGGTAAACAGAAGACTGTCGCCGCGGGTTTCATAGCGGCTGTCATAAGCGATGCGGAAAAAGTTGTAGAGAACTCTATCCTGCGAAGTCTCGTTATCGTTAACCTCTGTGACTTTAACTGTGGTCATATCCGAAACCAGTAACGCGCCGGGGAAATCAACTTCTATGTCGTTACGAGTAGTCCCGTTCCATACTTGCTCATAAATCAAGTTATCGTTAACATATATTTTGGTATGATGGGTGTAAGAACCATAAATACCCTTGATCTCGCCGCTAAGGTGCGCGGTGCCGCTGGCATTGGTGCCGGGTGTCGGCACGGCGAAGTTCTTGATATCCTGTAGCCCACCGGAGACTACACTATAACCCCAGTAGAATGAGTCATCACCCTCAGCCAGGGTTCCTTCATTTCCCCAATAGGATAGATCCTGCTCACCGAAGGCTTTGTCGCGGAATGTTGCGGCAGGTGCGCTTTGATCGGGCGTTACATCCCGCACCGACATGCGCTTGCCGGTGCCGCCGCCCAGGCTCAGCCAATAAACATTGTATTCGGTGTAGCGGTTGCGATGCCAGTTTAGATCACCATCCAAATAGTATGTCCCAAAGCCGTAAAACGCGAACCAGTCGTCGGTGTCAAACTTGCCATCACCGCCGTCGTGCATGTCCACTGCAATTTCTTCAATGGATTTGGGAACGAAGTTATTTTCGGTGGGCAATGGATCGCCGTTGGAGCCGTAAATCTTGATATTTTCAGGAATAATCCCGTTGATATCTATGCCGTTGTTCCTAAGCCAGGCGCCGCTGATGCGCACCATTCCTTGTTCCTTGACATAGATTTTGTATGCCGGTAATGGAATATCCCGTGGAGTGAAAACCGGCGAGTTTTCCTGCTGCATGCGCACTTCGCCGCGCACCGGGCAATACTGTGCAATCTGTTTATAGTTGATGATGTTGGCAAGCAATCCCGGAGGATCATCATTGCGGGGAAGCGCCAATGCAGTGTTAAGGCGCGGCATTTTGGCATCGGGCACAAAATCCACACGCACTACAATCTTGGCTTTGGCTGATAAAAGCCCCATCTCATCCAATGCCAGTGGATAAACCGCGACATTGGCGATGCCCAGCCCGCGGGCGATGCCGAATGATGCAAGCATGGCAGCTTCGGGGCGTGCGGGAAGGCTGACCGCTGCCGGAACCGGTTTCAAAGTCTTGATGCCGTCTCTTTCCACCACTTTATACTCCGGCGCTCGCGGGACGGCAAACCTGCCCAGCATCAGCCCCTCGTAGGTTTTCACGCTTACCCGCGGGGAATAACCGGTGGGAACGGCGATATGGAAGATGCGCCGCGGCAGCATGGGGCGTCCGGCTTCATCCTCCCAGGTGCAGTTGGGGATATCGGGCAGGCGGTCCAGTCGTGGTTTGGCGAGCTTGCCTGTGCGCGGGAGCCGGGGGCGATAAACGAAAGTTACGCCGGTCGCATCGGAGGAGAGGACGGTGTAGTCCGCAACCTCCTCGGCTTTTTCGGCTGCCACGGGAGGATTTGCCTGTGGAGCCGCTTGCGCGCCATCGCCGGATTGCGCTGTGGGAGGCGGCGCGGTTGCCGTTTTATGATTATCTTGTGCTGCTGCTGTGGGACTTGCTGTGAGAAACAAAAACGCAAGTGAGCATATCGTTTGAATCAAAACCATCACCTCGTAAACCTACGATTATAACAGCTTCACCCCTTTTTATGCTCCCAAAAGATAGTAAATTTGTTATTCACATTGTTATGGGAGTGAAATCTCGTTTATGACATCAAGCAAGTTACCGGCAAGGTTTTTACGCTCATAATGACTTAATGCCGTTTTGCTTAATTGCGGTGTTTGAAGAATTGGATTGCAAAGATATTCCTCAATCCCCGCCACATCATCAGTGGCGAATACTGCGGCGTGCCCCAAACGAATGGCAAGGTCCCTAGCATCGCCGGGAGGGACCACCGCAATGATGGGGCGATTAAGGCGCAGATATTCATAGAGCTTGGCGGGAACCAAGCCGGCGCCTTCCCCCGGACTGACCAGCAGCAACAGCGCGTCCGCCGAGAGCGCCCGGGACAACGCTTCGCGATGTGGCATATTACCGATGAATTCTGCATACTGCATTAGTCCGTGCATCTTTAGTTCGGTGGCTTTATATCCATGATAACTGCCCAGTTGTTCCAGGATCCAACTTAACGGGGACTGTAGATTGGCATTGGCGTTCTGAATTGCTTCCATCACCGCCAGTAAGGAGCGATCACCGCGTAGCGTTCCCATATGCACCAGTCGCCGATGCACTCCCTCCGCCTTGGTGGGGACCAAGCCGGCAAAATCATCCTCGTCGTAGCCATTGGGAATCAGGCGCAATCTTGAGCGTGCCATGGGATATTTCGCGCTGAATAGTTTCATCATCCCTGGAGTATTACAAACTATCCTGTCGGCATGATTGAAGACCGCCCGCTCCATCCCATTGATAAAGAAGCGGATATGCCTGCCGCGCCTGGCAAAATCAAAGTGGTCAGCCCAGAAGTCGCGAAAGTCAGCCACCCACGGCAACCCGAACCTTTTTTTAAGCAAATATCCCGCCAAATGGGCACTTGATGGTGGGGATGTGGTATAAACTGCCGTAACCCCTTGCAGTTCAATTTCCTTTGCAGCCGCCCCATAGGCAAATGGCACCCACAGCACCTCCGGATCGGGCAGGGCAAACCAGCGCTTAAGCAGTTGATAGAGCCTGGCACCGGTCACACCTCTGCCGGTTCCAATTGCCCCGGTATCCTGTTTGTGATCCTGAGGTATATCTTTCCCGCGCAGAATGGCTGCCAGTCGCGCCGGATCTGCAGATCCGGTTCGGACCACTTTGACGGCTGAGGGAAGCTCATCTGCCAGGGTGTGGTCATATGCCAGATAGGCTATGGGCTTGGGTGTAATAACAGTGATACGCATGCCCAACTGGCTTAAATATTTGGCAAATTTCAATGAGCGCTGCACACCACCGGCGCCGGTGGGCGGAAAATAATAAGAGAGCATCAAAAGATGCCCTCCCGATTGCTTTTTCACTTCATTCATGCCGTGGTGTATTTCCCCTTTAGTTGGATTCTATCGGTAGGTGCTGTATACTACCGAATCAGTGACCTGCGGGGGCGTCAGGAACTCAACTTTATGGACATGAACGAACTCCGGGGTTGGTTTTTCCCGTCCGTTCAATACCATCACATAAGTATCGTGCGTGACCAAACCTTCATCAGCATAGAAATAGAGCCGATCTCCGCTTAGTATCCCGTAAATAAAATTGGTTTTTACCGTTGAACCATCAGTCTTCCTGATGATTGCATTGCTGCCTGATTGCATCTCTATGCTTGTGATGTCATTCCAGAAGAATGGCATCGTGTGCGATTGCGTTTGCGGCAAAACCACCAGCCAGGGGTCACTCACGGAGAAGTTGCCCTCAAGGATCTTGCCATTCCCCAGCCACAGTCGGGCGGAAGCCTGCCACATGAATTGCGATCCGTGCATGAAATATTCTATACCGGATGCGGTGGAGAACATAAGCAGCACGAGTAATGAAAAAACCAGAAGGTGCTTACTCATTCGTATTTCACCACCTGCACCTCTTCGTTTTTATCCACATAGGTTATCCATAGTTTTTCCTTGGAGAAAGCCAATCCCACCGCCGAATCCGATTTATCGTTGTAGCGCTCCTCCACTCCGCTATCCAGGTAGGATTTGGTGATGCCGGTCCACTTGAGGCGGATAATCTCTTCCTTCTCATCCACCCAGGTCACCACTACATTTCGCTCCGTCTCCGCCGCAATGGTTGCGTCCAGCACGGTGCGGCTGTTCTCCAATCTCATCTCGTTAAGCGGATGAAGTGTTATTTGCCCGCTATCTATTCCCTTGACCTCCACTGCTGCAATATTCACGCGCTTTGTCTCATCCACAAAAGTGAAGAAGATGTAATCGCCGGCGGCTGCAATACCCACACCCATGGAAGATAGGTAGTCGTCAAAGGTTTTTTCTATCACCACATCAATGCTACCGTCGGCAGCGATGCGATAACCCCTGAGCACGATGAACTTCTCGGGATTGGTCCACGCCACAAAGAGGACTTTGCCCAAAAGCACCGCTGAAGGACTATCCACGCAGACCTGGCTATTCGGTTTGCTGAACAAGTATTTATTAGTTGATCCGCTATCTTTGTAAGCCACCACGCGCGGTTTATGCTGGTCATCTGCAAATATTATGTAAGTGTAGTCCTTGACTTTTACCAGTGTTGGCGCAGATGTGGTTCTATCCGGCATCATTGTGCTGTTTTTGAGCGTAAGTGTAGTGCCCACCAGCTCTATCTTGCCAAACTTCAGCGTGGTATCGGGGCGGGCGATTAACAGATAAAGGTCGTCGTTTAGCGCGGAGAGATCGGCACCCAATCCACCGCTAAAGTTTGATTTATACACAGTGAAGGCAAAAGAAGGCGTTGCCAGGATTCCCAGAACCAGACATATGATTAGTGTTCTCATCGTTTCACCCTCCCAAGGCTCTCTTTACATGCTACCACAATTAACGGCGATTGCCAAATTTATCGTCCCACCGAGATTGACGCATCCGACCTTTCCCCTACCTCCAGCCCCAGGTTCTCCTTAAACCAGGCGGCTATCTCCAGCATGTGCCTGCGAGCCCTGCCCTGATCCAGGATGAGGTCATTGCCGTAGGTGGTGCGAATGACCAGCAGAAGCTCTTTGGGGCGCATGGGATGATAGACCAGGTCTATGCCGGCACATTCTGCAAAGGTGACCATCCATTCCGGACTGCTTAAATGCATCAGCTTTGCCAGCTTCGTCTCTTCATCCACGATGACCATGCTGCTGCGTCCGTATATTTGTGTGGCAACCCACCCCAGTATGAGCGTGGCGGCTAGCGGCAGCGGATATATCGCCGCAGTAAAGCCACCCAGGTCAAACTCCATGCCCCAAGGAAATTCAAATGCCAGGAATAAAAAGAAGGTATAAGTCCCGCCCAACACGACCAGATAGAGCAGGCGGTAGGCAAGGTTCTTGATCCTGAGATAAAGCAACAGGTAACCCTTGCGCTGCTCCTTGATGTGCCGCATAAAGCCGATGCTCCACCAGAGCCGGTTTCGCCAGCCCACCCAATAGAAGGTCCCGCCAATCGCCAGGGAGTGGCAAAGCGCCAGGGCATGTAACCGTGGTGAAAACCACAGCAGTAGCAAAGCCGCTGCCAATCCGACGACTGCTATCGGGATGCCCGCCACAACATGACGGCGAACACAGAGGTTTATCCCCCACCCCAGCAGGATTGCTGCCGGCGCCATGGCAAACAAAACCCAAATATAGCTCCAATCCTCCATCATATTCACCTAAAGCTTGTCGGCGGTGACCAGTCCTTTCACATTGCCCTGCGTAAGCCGACATTCACTGCCCACATGGTTGCACTCGGTATCGGGGCAAGGCTCCACATGAATTATTACGCTGGTGTGCTCTATGCGATTGGCTATCTTTGCCTCTATGTTATCACAAATCCGGTGCGCTTCCTCTACCCCTAGTGTATGGCAAGCCCACACCACCAGGTCTATAAAGCGATCTCTGCCGGCTTTGCGAGTCCTGATGGAGTGCAGCCACACCACACCTTCGCTGCCCGCCTTGACCGCTTCCAGCACCTTCATTTCCTCCTCGGTGCTCAGCTTGGTATCCACCAGCCCCTCAAAGGATTTGCGGGTGATTTTGATTGCTGTAGAGATGATCAGCCCGGCGACCGCGAGCGCGATCAAGGGATCAAGCAGGTGGATATCGGTGATTTGGATGGCGACCAGCCCGGCGAAAACGCCTAGCGAAGTGATGACATCGACCCGAAGGTGCTCGGCATCGGCTTCCAGCGCGATGGATTCGGTTTTACGCGCCACCCGGAAGAGATAAGTGCTCACCAATACATTCGCCAGGGTGGATATCCCCATCATAATGATGCCCAGGCTGACTTCGCGTATCTCCTCCAGATTCAATATCTTCTGCACCGCTTCTATGATGATGAGAAGCGCCGCCATAAAGATAAGCACGCCCTCAACAAAGCCGCTGATATTCTCAAATCTGCCGTGCCCGAATGGATGTTCCTTATCTGCCGGCTTGCCGCTTCGGCGCAAAGATAGAAACGCAGTCAGGGAAGCCAGCAGATCTATGCCTGAGTGTATTCCCTCACTGATGACAGCAGTGGAAGCCATGATAAAGCCCACTGCAAATTTGCCAACAGTCAGGATCGTGTTGGAATAGACCGAAAAGCTCGCTGCCCGGACATTGATTTTAGTTGTGGAAATTCCAGCCAAAGGTATGTTCTCCCCTAAAACTATTATAGCAGGTTGGATTTACGGCTACATTACATAGAAAAAACCAGTCAGGTTGGTTACATTATCATAATATTGAACAGCATCAAAGATATGGAGCATGATGGGAACCATAATAAAGCTGAGCAAAAGGAAAAGCGGAGCCGGGCGTGAAGTCAAAAAGCTGCTGGCGGTGATAGCACGGCTGCGGGGGGAGGGAGGCTGCCCCTGGGATCGGGCGCAGACTCACCAAACGCTGGCGCGCTACCTGCTGGAGGAGGCACACGAAGCTTACGACATGCTGGAGCGTGGGGCTCCCGACGAAGAGGTAGCCGATGAACTGGGTGATGTCCTGTTGCAGGTAGTGCTGCATGCCCGGCTCGCTTCCGAGCGCGGCGCTTACGATTTCACTGCTATCTGCCGCCGCATCCGCCGCAAAATGATCACACGCCACCCGCATGTATTCGGCATAAAACCTTTGCTAACGCCAAAGGAAGTGGAAAAAAGCTGGGAAGCGCGCAAGACCCACCGCAGACCAGGCGGGCGGTTGGGCGGCATCCCCCGCACCCTGCCCGCACTTTTGCGTGCCGAACGCGTGCAAGACAGAGCCAGCGCGGTGGGATTTGACTGGGAGGATATTGGCGGAGTGGTGGAAAAAATCCAGGAGGAAGGGCGGGAGCTTGCCCAGGCGCGCGAAACCGCCGCTGAACCTGAGATTGAGAATGAAATGGGTGACCTGCTCTTCAGCCTGGTGAACCTTGCCCGTTATCTGGCTGTATCCCCCGAACGGGCACTCAACCGCACATCGGACAAATTCATCCGCCGGTTCACCCGCATAGAGGAGAAGGCTGCCCAGGCGGGTAGATCACTATCCAGCTATACATTGGCGGAACTGGACGCATTATGGAATGAGGTTAAAGCAAAGGATCTTGAGGATTTGGATCAGCGCAGATAACTGTGCCTTCGTTTAAACAACAGTACAGCCAGGAATAAAATGATAATTCCCGCCAAGCCGTAAATAATTACATCTATAAAAAAAGTGAACCGCGCCCGTTGCTCATCCAGCTCACCGGCAAGCTCCCCGGCTTGTGCCAGTTCCTCCACTTTGGATTCAACTTCAGCGGGGGTGGGCATCTTTCCGCTGTCATGCAACGATTGCGCGTTAATGCGGTTAAGGATGCGGCGGTCTCCCATCAGGCTGGCGTAATCCCTGCCTCCGACCAACTCTTCATAGCGCTCCAATACTCCCCGCGATTGGGTCAAATCTGTGATTGTTGCAATGCGGTAGGTTATAGCTGCCGCCAAAAAGCCGATGAGGATCACTATGGTAACAAGGTGTTTGCTGGGGAGTGCCGGTTTTGCAGACGGGGTATTACTCGCGGGAGTTGTGGGTTCTTCCATTCTCCTCCCAGTGATCCACTACACCGACAATGACCGAGCGAATGGGTGCGTCCTTTATCCCAACAATTGCTCTTGCCGACTTCCCCTCCTGGTTGACCAGAACTATATCGCCGATGCCTGCCTGTGCCGCATTGATCGCCACGATGACACCACCTTCCTTCAACCCGCCGGAAATGTTGACCGGACGAACCGCCAACAGACCGTAGCGTTTGAAAGCGGGATGTTTGAGTGTGGCGACCACCCGGGCGGTTACCCTGCCCAGAATCACTTCGTTTCCTCCACGATGCCCACTATGGCAGCGTCAGCAGGGATGGAGCGCCCGGGCACTGCCATGGCAGCTTCCCGTGCAGTGACGAAGAAAATATGCGAGCCGATTCCGGCGTCCACCGTGTCTATGGCGACCAACGGTTCATCTACATCCCTGCCGCTCTCGTCAACCTCCTGCACCAGCAGCAACTTGCACCCCTGATACTGGTTGACCTCGCGCACGGTAACCACAGTGCCTATAACTTTGCCAAGCTTCATAATCCCCCACCAATAGGATAGTATCTAAATATAGCATTACATTTGGCTGTGATGTTGATAACGAGGGAAGGGTAAAAGAAAAACGGCTCATTGAGGGAAAGCCGCGTTGAGGTTCTGGCAGATGATTAACTGGTGGCAGGCTCGTGTTTGCGATAAGTCAACTCCTTGCCTATCTCCACATAGTCAACGATGCCCACGATCACCGCGTCCACGGGCTTTTCCTGCGTGACATCGGTGAGCCGCGCCGAGGAACCCGCAGCCGTAAGCACCACATCGCCCAAGCCGGCACCCACTGCATCCACCGCAATCAGGAATCCACTGCCGGTAGACTCACCCTGTGTATTGGCTTCCTGCACCAGTAGTAGCTTAAGCCCCAATAACGCATCTTGTTTTACCGTGGATACAACCGTTCCTGTCACGATTCCCAGCCTCATGGCTAAAGTCTAGCATAAAAACCAATACACAAAGTGTAAAAAACCTCTTGTGGAATGACACGAGGTTTCGTATTAGAATAAAGCATGAATGAAGAAGAGCTACCGCCTAGCTCATCAAAAAAGCCCAAACTTTTCCACTATTTATACCGTCTCATAAGTTGTGAAGGCTGGTTTGTGGCTATTGCCGCCCTGGCAGCTTTTGCTATCCGGCTGTATATCGCCATCAACGGGAGCTACTGGGTTGATGAGATAGTGATGATACAGGTGGGCAGGGGTAGCACCCAGTCGGTCATCAACTTTCTCATCACCGATACGGCGCAGGGACCGTTTTCCTGGCTCATCATTCACTGGCTGGTTCGGATTTCCGAAGCCGAATGGTTCCTGCGGCTGTTTCAGGTGCTGGCAGGCAGCCTGTCGGTCTATTATGCGTATTTCCTGATGCGGGACACCATGGGCAGACGAGCCGGTTTGATTGCCGCGGTTCTGATGGCTCTTAGTCTGAACGGAATCAATTACAGCACCGATTGCCGCTATTATTCCTATTTGGTTTTGTTCAGCTTGGCAATGGCTCACCATTATCAGGCGGCGCTTTCCACCGGGCTAAAGCGTCACTACATCCTGTTTGGCATTGCAACGCTTCTAAACATATACAACGGGCATTTTGCTTTCTTCCTTGGGCTGATCATCGCAATCCACATGTTTGGGACCATCATCATTCGCTTCTTTAAAAAATCCGGTGTTATACCCATTTCCCGATTCATTTTCCTCTCGCTGGCGGGAACCGCTGCCATACTGCTCTATTTGCCCTGGCTGGGGGTGATGCTCTCGTTCTTTAACGGACCGTGGGGCATAGCCGGAGGGAGTTTCGTGGGTGAGGCTACGGGGGGAACCACACTGGATAAGCTGTTAATCATGATAGGCGGACGATTCGGCATCGGCAGTTTTGCCCGCCCCGAATCGGACTGGCATTCACTTGTCTATCCTATTTTATTCCTTTTGATGTGGGTGCAGGGCAAAAAGGGGATGAGCAACCGGATTCTCATTCTGTTTTGGTTGGTGCTGCCGCTATATATCATGCTTTCGGTGCAAGCGCGCCACTACTTCACCATTCGTTATTTCATGATCATCTTCCCGGCGCTGGTATTGGGAGCAGCAGGTGGCATTGACCGCCTGTGGAATTGGATAATCGCGATCGTCAAAAGGATCCTGCCAAAAATCATCACTCCAGACAGGGCACAACTATTAAAAACAGCTCCCTTGTTAAGCGCCATTTTTATCGTAATTCTCTCTGCCCCCTTTATCTCTGATCTATTGTATTACCCAAAGCAGGATTGGAAACGTGCAGTGGCTTTCGTAAAAGAGCACGCCAAGCCTGATGATTTTCTGTTTCTAAGCTCCGGTGATATGATAGGCACTTATCACTATCTAAAACCTTGCGATTTCGGATTGCATGTGGAATCCCGTGATGACGCTTTGCCATGGATTTGCAGCAGTAACCATGATGTGTGGCTTGTCTCGCATTATTTTGAAAACCATTCCGCCATTTTTCAAAGCTGGGTAAGAAGCAATATGGAACTGGTCAAAGTTCTGCCCGGCACCATGATCCCGGTTTATATTTACCGTTTCCATCGGGAAGAACAGGTGGTTAGAGGCGCTCACATACTCTGGTATCCTATCTTGAATCCGCCCGGCAACCTGGTCAAAGCGCAAACCGGTTTGAGCGCCGAGACGGCACTTGATCCGGTCATTTATCCTGCCAAAACCGCAACAATACTTGGATGGCTTGATAAAATGACCGGCAGCTTTGTCGCCAGAATACACTGCACTTCCCCCCCCGATAATAAAACATTCAATTTGGAGATTTTTGATGGCGAAGGAAAGCCAATCCAGCAGCAAATGATGATTTGGAAGGAACAGCAGACACCGGAGCTGTTATGGCAAAAAAGCAGAAGAATGAATACCGCCATCCAAATGACTACTGGTGAACTGCCGGTTTCGTGTAAATTAACAGAAGTGGCACAGGCACAGTCGCTGGGACCCATGGATGGTTTGTTCCTGACTGCAGGAAAACCGGTCTCCGAGAGGATGTTTTGCACTGAGGATGGGGTATGGCAGATTCTAATATCTACGGAAGGAAATCGCGGTAAATACCTCTCGGTCTATGCTGACGGTGAATCACTGAATATGCAGGATCTGGGAATGGGAATTTGGCAGGCGGAGATAGGACTTGCGTGGGGAACCCACACCTTAAGGTTGAATCCTCAAGCCGATATGCAGATTAAGTGGATTATCATTAACCATGAGCTTTTTCCTGATTCTTCCCTCATCCCGCGGGAAAAAGCACTGATAAAGCGAGTTGATAATCTTCCCCAGGGCAATTACCTGTTGGTGGCTAGAGCCAATATTACAAAAGAAAATCAAATAA
>Ga0315280_10000509_pt1 | contig 72101 bp, 52 predicted proteins | sample YL17G06_40_MG_FD_203697 | JGI IMG/M metagenome (GOLD analysis project Ga0315280, IMG submission 203697) | Sediment microbial communities from Yellowstone Lake, YNP, Wyoming, USA - YL17G06_40 | ecosystem: Environmental > Aquatic > Freshwater > Lake > Sediment | place: USA: Wyoming | collected... | reverse complement strand
TCTGGCGGCCGGAGCGTCGGATACGTTCACCGTCCAGTTGGACACGGCGACGCCGGGAACCAAGAGCGGCGACGTGTCGTTCGCCACGAATGATGCGGATGAGAATCCGTTCCATTTTGCGATCACGGGAACCGTGGACCCAGCGAACCTGGCGTTGGGCAAGACCGCGGTGGCTTCGACGAGCTATACCGGCTTTCCGGCGTCGAATGTGACGGACGGCAATACCAACAGCCGTTGGTCAAGCCAGTACTCGGAGAATGAATGGCTCTATGTGGACCTGGGCTCGGTCTACGCGATCAATCGGGTCGTGCTGCGCTGGGAGACAGCGTACGGGAGAGGCTATAAGCTCCAGGTCTCGAACGATACCTCCACGTGGTCGGACGTTTACACCGCGATCAACGGTGATGGCGGCGTGGATGACCTGACCCTGAGTGCGCCGGGTTCCGGCCGGTATCTGCGGCTGCTGGGCACCCAGCGGGCCACGCCCTTCGGGTACTCCCTCTATGAGTTGGAGGTCTATGGTGGGCTGCCGGTCAACCATGCTCCGGTCGTGAGCAACTTCCGGAAGAGTCTGATGCCGGATACGCCTCTGGCGTTTACGGGCGGGGACTTCACCAGGGCCTTCACCGACCCGGATGCGAGCGATAGTCTGCAAACGGTCAAGATCACTTCCTTGCCGGGCCACGGCGTGCTGATGCTTGATGGCGCGCCGCTTGCGGTAGATCAGGAGATCTTGGTAGCACAGGTTGGCACTTTGACCTACACACCGGATAGTGGCTACATAGGATGGGATAGCTTCGATTGGAAGGGCTCGGACGGGAGCTTGTATGCGGCCAATGGAGCCGTGGTGAATCTCTTGATCGCTGGGGGGGTCGTGAATCTGGCGTTGAGTAAGCCTACGGTCGCTTCGACGAGCTACAGCGGCTTTCCGGCGTCGAAGGCGACGGACGACAATGCCGGGAGCCGCTGGTCGAGCCAATACTCGGACAGCCAGTGGATCTACGTGGACTTGGGCTCGGTCTACACGATCGGTCGGGTGGTGCTGCGGTGGGAGACGGCGTACGGCAGAGGCTACCAGCTCCAGGTCTCGAACGATACCTCCACGTGGTCGGACATCTACACAGCGACCAACGGTGATGGCGGCGTGGATGACCTGACCCTGAGTTCGCCGGGTTCCGGCCGGTACCTGCGGCTGCTGGGCACCCAGCGCGGCACGACCTTCGGGTACTCCCTCTACGAGCTGGAGGTCTATGGTGGACCGGCCGTCAACCATGCTCCGGTCGTGAGCAGCGTCAGCAAGAGCACCGTGCAGGATACGCCGCTGCCGTTTGCGGCGGCGGACTTCACCGGAGCCTTCACCGACCCGGACGCGGGCGACAGCCTGCAAGAGATCAAGATCGCGTCTTTGCCGGGCCACGGCACGCTCACGCTCAACGGTACGGCGGTGACCGTCGATCAGGAGATCCCGGTCGCGCAAATTGGGACGCTGGTGTACACGCCCAACAGCGGTTACGCGGGTCCCGACAGCTTCCAGTGGAACGGCTCGGATGGGAGCCTGTATGCGGCCAGTGACGCGGCGGTGAAGCTCTCGATCAATGGGGCAAACCTGGCGTTGAACAAGCCGGCCGTCGCCTCGACCAGCTACACGGGTTTCCCGGCATCGAACGCCACGGACGGCAATACGAGCAGCCGCTGGTCCAGCCAGTACTCGGATAGCCAGTGGCTCTATGTGGACCTCGGCTCAGTCTACTCGATCAAGCAAGTCGTGCTGCGGTGGGAGACGGCGTACGGCAGAGGTTACCAGCTCCAGGTCTCCAACGATGCCTCCGTGTGGTCGGACGTTTACAGCACGACCACCGGTGATGGCGGCGTGGACGACATCACGCTCAGTTCCCCCGTTTCGGGCCGGTACGTGCGGCTCTTGGGCACCCAGCGGGCCACGACTTTCGGGTACTCCCTCTACGAGCTCGAGGTCTATGGCTGACGGTCCACATCTAACCGCCGATACGGTAGAGTCTCGATAGCGTGCGAACGATCAGACTGCCTCGGACAGCGGCTGGCGTCGCCATGCACATCTCTTGCAGTTTGTTGCACCCAAGAAGCTTGAACTCGGGACCCGCCTGGATGACGAAGGTGTCGCCGTCCTCGCTCAGACAGAACAACTTGCCGTTGTTGGCCCACGGCGAGCAGGTGAACGCGTTCGCGCCGGCCGCGATTCGCACGCCGGCATAGACTTCTTTGCCCGTCTTTGCCTCGTAGCAGCTCAGGGTGCCGCGGTCCAACAGGACGTACACGTAGCCCTGGTAGGCGATGGGCGTGGGATTGTACGGGCCGGCCTTTCTCTGGCACCAGGCGATGAATTCGTTGCTGGTTTGGCCCTCCTTGAGCGAAATATCGCCCGCGGCGCCTGGGCGGATCGCGTACAGCGGCCGCGTCGCATCGGCGACGAACCCGCCGGTGACGTACAGCCATCCATCCGCCACGAACGGGGAGGGGATCGCGATGGATGTCGTGCCCGCCAACTCCCACAGCAGTTTGCCGGTGACGTCATACGATCTGACCTTGCCGGTGCCTGATGTGATGATCTCGGTCCGCTGGCTATTCTCCCAGATGCAGGGGGTAGCCCAGTTGCTCTTCTCGTCCCGGTCCACGCGCCAGACTTGCTCACCCGTCTTCTTGTCCAGTGCCACTAAGAAGGACTGCTGGTTGTTGTCGTTGACGATGTAGATCCGGTCTTGGTACAGCACCGGCGAAGCGGCGGTCCCCCAATTGGCGCGGGTTTTGAGGGCCTCCCACTTCTTGGACCACACCGGCCGGCCCTCGAAGTCATAGCAGAACAGGCCCACGTTGCCGAAGTAGGCGTACACCCGCTCGCCATCGGTGACGGGGGTCTCGGACGCGTGTGAATTCTTGAGGTGCAAGCCATACTTGGGGACGCCCCTTTGCGCGACGACGTCCCAGAGGACCTTGCCGCTGTTGAAATCGACGCAGTAGACCTTCCACTGGTGCACCTTATCGGAAGGTGTTTCGCGTTCGCCGCCGAGGTAGAGGCCCTTCTTGGGCATCTCCGTCTGGCCTTCGGCCACCGCCGTGGTCACGAAGACCCGGTCGCCCCAGACAATAGGCGACGACCAGCCCCGCCCGGGGATATCGACCATCCACGCGACATGCTCGGTGGTGCTCTAGGTGACCGGCAGAGTCTTGTCCTCAACCACCCCGGCCCGCGGCCCCCGAAACTGCGGCCAATTCGCCTGTCCGAAGGCGTTGAGATTCAAGAACAGTGCTGCAGATACTACTACGCCGAGTTTCTGGTACATAAGGCGAGTCCTTTTTAAGCCAAGTCTTGAATAATCTCTGTCCGGTCGCACGGCAGTGCTCAGCAGATGGGATCGTACTCGTTCCAGCCTTGTGGTGCCAAGTGTTTTGACCGTGACAAGGAGGACTCCTGGTCTGAGAATCGGGCCGAGAGTCGGGCTGGCGAGATTGTGGTCGAATAGGGCTGGGGTCGTCAACCCAGGCCCAGGGCCTTCAGTTGCTCGGTGAGATTCCGGTAGGTGCTCACGGTGAAATGGCACAGGACGATAGTCAGGACGACGACCAGCACGGTGATCAGGATCTTCGTGATCTTTTTGTAGCGCGGATTCAGCCACACCAGCGGCAGGGCCAACGGGCCCATGCAGAGCAGGGCAACCAGGAGGGTCGAGCCGGAGTAGAACCATTTGGGCCGACTCGGGGCGGGGGGCCCGACCGGGACCCTTCGGCTCGGGTCCAGGAACTCGCCGCAGTAACGGCATTTGATGGCCTCCGCCTGGATTTGCTCCGCACAGAAGGGGCACTTCTTGGTTTGGGCCGCCTGGCTATCTTGTTCGAGTAAGGTCGTCTGCATAAGGATGTCTCCTCCCTTCGGTCTTCGATCGGCAAGCGGTTGCAGTTGCGCCGCTCGTGTCGGGGGTGTCACGCGTGAATGGTCGGGCGAGCCGCTCTACGCAACCGGTCAACGAAACGAGCGTCACAACCGCAACCGACTCACGTTTCTTCCCTTGTTGTCTATCGGCGCGATCGGCCGAGAGATTGACAAGATTCGGCGTGCGCATTCCGCAGACCCGTCCTGGTGCCAAATGGGTCGATGTTATCGGCCGCAAGCCGTTCGTAATGCTCCGGCTATCCTGATATAGTGGGCACCGTGTGCGGCTGTTCGTTTGGAGTTCCGCGTTTACGCGGTCCTGAGCCGCCTGAAGGCGAGACTCCAAACGGCGCCATCGCAACCGCTCTCCATGTCTTCCGACTGTCAGAGGTTCCTAAGGTGGCTATCGTATTGCACTACGGGTTCATTTGCTCGATGGTTTGCCTGATCTTCGCGGTGGTCCATTCGGCGGGGCGGTCGCCCTGGAGGTTCGCCTCCATCTGTTCCGCCGTCAGTGTCCTGGTGGGGACGCCGTCGAGTGGGACCTCGACTCCGGCGACCCAGCACAGAGCGTTGAGCATCAGCTTGCGAAAGTCGTTCTGGGCGTAAACCCAATGGGTGTGGCCGCCGGTGCAGCCAAAGCCACGACCGCCGCCGGGGCGCTCGTACGCCCAGGCAACGTGCTCCGGCATTCCGATCCGGGCCCGGACCTCGGGATTGCCGCTGTGCGGGCCGTCCGCGCCCTTGCGGGTGCTGTCGGGCGGCACGGCCGAAAGGATGGGCGTCACGCCGGCCATGCCCTCCTGGAAGCGCATGTGATAGTACCATTCGTCGGTGACCTTGAACGGCTTAACGCCCCGCGTGATGGGGTGGTCCGGCAGGGTCTTGAATTGGGCCGGCCAGAACGGATTCACCGACCAGAACTGCTCGTAGTAACCGCCGACCCAACTGAGCAGATACTTGCCAAACTCTTTGCCCGGATCGAGGGCATAGTGAAGATAGGCGATTCCGACGCCTTTTTTCGCGAGATCATCGAGCGCCCTCCAATTGGACTGCGAGCCGAGCAGGTTATTGCCGTCGCAAGCAATGACGATGGCGGCGGCCCCGTCCAACACGGGCGAATGATTATTCGCCCCTACGGGCCAGCCGCCTTCGAGGACGACTGCTTCGACTGCTGGCACGTTCTCGTTGAGGATCGAGGCCAGCAGCTTGCAGTCGGCCGTGTAGGCATGGCCGGTCCAGCCGTGACTTTGCGGGCCGGGGATGAAGACGATCTTCTTCTTGGCCGCAGCCGCCTCAGCGGCATGGACAACCGTCGGTTGAACGCAGATCACGGAGCAAAGCAAAGCCGTGATGATGACAATCAATCGCTTTCGATTCAGTGTTCCCGTCATGATGACTACCTCCTGCGAAGATCGTCGCTCGTTTGTCGGTTGCGCAACTCGTTACATGGGGTTCGGAGTTTCGCTGTTGGGAGTCCCGCGTTTACGCGGTCTTGGACCGCCTGAAGGCGGTACTCCGAACGAAGGCGGAACTCTCAACCGATACGAGCGGCGCCACCGCCACCGTCCGACAATCCTCCCTGCATCTGCTTGTTGTCCGATTTTGTCCGTCGGCGCCTGGGAGAAGCCTATCAAGCCGATGCCATTCCTGCAAGCCTTGCCTTCAGCCTTGATGTTCCCGGGCAGATCGGTAGTATGGTGTTGACTTGCCGCCGCCTGAGCTTGGCGACGGCTTTAGCGAAAGGAAGGGACCTATGAAGACACTCCTGCTATTCACGTCGATGTTGCCACTGGTGATCTGTTCTGGAGTCAGTGCAGGCTCATCAGAGGGATACTCGCCCGGCGCTGCCTTCGACATCGCGCCATTTGGCTCGCGCATGACCTACGACGAGGGCAAGGCCCACGGCGTTCGCTGGGCTGAGCCGCGCAAGGTCCGGCGCGTCGTGGTGGAGTTCGACGCGAGTCAGACCCTGCCGGAGCCGTCGCAGGTCCGGCTGGAGTACTGGCGCCGGGTCTGGGACGGCAAGGCCGATCCGCTGAATTTCGAGCGGGGGGCCGGCGGCGTCGGCTGGGACGCGGTGGACGACTGGACGAACGGCCGGTGGGTCAAGGCGAAAGGCCGTGTCCAACGGACGGGCAACGCGTATGAATTCACCTTCGATCCCACCTCCGCGGAGGAGATCGCCAAGTTCCAGGGCGAGGGGGTGACGTACCGCAAGACGCTCGCGGTCCGTGTGACGCGTGACGGCGGCTTGCCCGCGCCGTCGCGTTTTCGAGCGTACACGGATTCGATCAGCAAGGCTCTGCGCGTCCTCGTCCAGTTCGGCGAACCCCGTGAGGCGACTTTCAAGACCCAGCAGAGCGAATCGGGCCGGCTGGAAGTCTTCAACGGTATCGTGACCGCCGTGCGACCGGCTGGCGAGGGCTCCGCTACCGTCAAGCCGGACCTTGCGTGGACCTTGGATAAGCCGAGCGCCGGCGCCATCGAGGCCGATCTGGTAATCGCCGCCGACCCCACCGACAGCCGCTACGACCGCACAATTGTCACCGTGCGGTCGAGCATGCGGCCGTTCTCTTTTGTAGCCGATGAGGTGGCGCGTGGCGACCGCGTCCTCGTGGACGATCTCGGTGTACTTGTGACGAATGCCCAGGACAGGATTTCTCTCGATGCCTACCGCACCGCCCTGCGTCGCGAGTTCGGCGGACAGACGGTCTATGATCGCGTCGCTGCCAACGAGGAGCAGACGCTGAGCCGTGCCTGGAACGATATGCCGCTGAAGCGTCCGTGGAACTTTGCCCACGGTCTGCCGGGCAATCGCAACACGATGCGCCAGTGGCCGAACGGCGAGGTCGAAGTCACCGCTGTCAAACGCTGGTTCGACGTGCAGCGTAGCCCCCGCGACAGTGACCGCAAGCTCTGGTCCGGCGAGATGCTGCGGATCTCCTGCGGTTTCCCGGCGGAGGGACGGGGCGGGCGGGAGTTGCAGGAGGGCTATCTGCCGGTGCTGCGCACCTGGTGGCAGAGCGGACCGGTGTACTACGAGCAGAAGACGGTCCTGACGGCCGCGGTCCAGAACCTGAACGATGTGGCCCTGGATACGCCGACCCTCCTGCTGATGCAGATTCGGGTGGTGAACGTCTCGGATTCTCAGGCGGGCACGGCGGCCCTGCGGTTCGGCTCGACTGCGCGCGATGCCGAGAAACTCGTCCTCAAGAAAGACCAAGTAGTAGCCGCGACGGATGCCGGTGAGCGATTGCGTTTTCTCGTCAGCACAGAGGGCCAGATAGGCTTCCAACAAGAGGGCGATTCCGTGGCTTGGACCGCGAGTCTCAAGCCTGGCGAGAGCAAGGTTCTCTACGTGACGATCCCCTCCATCACGTTGACCGGAGAGGAGGATATCGCGTTGGCTCGATCTCTGAATTTCGATGCCGAGGCCAAACGCGTCTGCGCCTTCTGGCGCGAGATTACGGCGAAGGGGGCGCAGATTCAGACGCCGGAGCCTTGGATCAACGATTTCTACAAGGCCCATGTGCGTCATCTGCTCATCAACTGCTTCAAGGAGTTGGATACGGACTATCTCCACGCCCACGTGGGGACGTTTCACTACGGCGTCTATCCGAGCGAGTCGGTTATGATGATCAGCGACCTCGATCGGCGGGGCTACCACGATGCGGCCCGGCGGAATTACGACGCTTTTCTGCATTACCAGGGCACCGTTGCCATGCCCGGCAATTTCAAGAGTCCCGAAGGCGAGTTCTACGGCGCGGGCGGTCACGAGACGGGTGGCTACAACAAGAGCCACGGCTATGTCATGTGGGGCATGGCCGAGCACTGGTGGTATACCCGGAATCGCGAATGGATGGCGCAGGCCGCCCCGGGCATGGTCAAGGCGTGCGAGTGGGTCATTCGGGAGCGGCAGGGCACGATGACCACCAATCCGGATGGAAGCAAGCCGCTATCATACGGCTGGCTGCCGACGGGCTCGCTGGAGGACGTGACCGATTTCTGGAACTGGCTGGCAACCAACAGTGCCACCGTCTGGGGCTTCCAGGCATTGGCCGATGCCTTGGCGGATTTCGGACATCCGGAGGGCAAACGCTTGCAGCAGGAGGCGCATGCGTACTACGACGATTTTATGCGTGGCATCACGGAATCGCGGATTCTCTGCCCCGTGGTGCGGCTGCGGGACGGTACGTACGTCCCGAAGATTCCCTCGCGCTTGTACGAGCGCGGGCGGGCCTACGGCTGGATCCGCGAGGTGCTGGAAGGCTCGATGTTCCTGCCTGCCTACGGACTCCTGGCCCCGACGGCGCCGGAGACGCGCTGGATTCTCAAGGACTTCGAGGACAACCTCTACATCTCCGACCGCTACGGCTACTCGATCCCGGCCTACGACGCCTTCTGGTTCTCGCGGGGCGGGTTCTCCATGCAGGCCAACCTGCTCGACGGCCCGCTGCCGTACCTGTGGCGTGACGATGTCAAGCACTTCCTCCGGGCCTACTTCAATGGCTTCGCCTCGGCGTTCTACCCCGAAATCCGGATGTGCAACGAGCACTCGCTGCCCGAGTTGGGCTACCCCGCGGGTGACCTGTTCAAGACTTCCGATGAGGCCCAGTCCAACTATTGGCTGCGGCTGATGTTCATCCACGAGCAGAATGGTGACCTGTACCTCGGCCAGGCGATCCCGCGTTATTGGCTTGCCCATGGCAACAAGATCGGCATCCAGCGGGCGGCGACGCACTTTGGCCCGATGTCCGTGCAGTACGATTCCCAGGTGGCAAAAGGGAGCATCAAAGTTGCGGTCGATCTACCCTCCCGCAACCAAGTTCGGACCATTTACGTCCGCATCCGCCACCCGCAGAGCAAGCCGCTCAAGACGGTTCTCTTGAACGGGCAGCCCTATAATGGGATCGACCGGGACAAGGAGTGGATCATTCTGCCGGGCACCTGCAAGGGCCACCAGGAGATCGTGGGGTTGTATCAGTAGATCGAGGCGCCCATGTGAGAAGGACCAGATGAATGCCATGAAGGTTGCTTTCGGCTTCGTCCTGCTGCTGTCGGCGTCGGTGCGCGCGATGGACGCCAGCGAATGGACGGTCTACGTCACCAACGACAACTGCCCGGACTACACGTGGGGCTTGACGGAGGAACAGACGCGGCAGGCATTCGCCGATATCGTTCGTGCTCACCTCGACGAGATGAACCGGACTGATGGTCTGGAGCCCGCGAGCTGCGACCGGTACAACATGGCCGTAACGCAGGAGGCGCTCTGCTTCGTCGAGCGCTATCCCGAGCGGCAGGCGGAGTTGATACGCCGCATCAAAGAGGGGCGGATCCTCGTCAGCCCCTTCCTGTGCAACTCCTTGTGGGCGTTCCAGAGCATGGAGTGTGCGCTTCGCGTCCTCTATCCGGCCCGGCGGCTCGAACGGGACTGGGGGATTCCGATCGACATTGCCGAGCACATCGAGGAGCCTTCCTTGCCCTGGGGTATGGCGCCGATCCTGGCCGGAGCGGGCGTACGCTGGCTCTCCGTGCCTTTCTACAACTACGATTCGACCTTCAAGCAGTTACAGAACCCGCCGCTGTTTGTCTGGGAAGGTCCCGACGGCAGCCGGCTGAGGGTCATCATGGACCCGTGGGCCTCGAATCGGGCGAGCTACGCGCAAGGAGCCGCCCTTTTGAAAAAGCCGGAGAGCCTCGAAAAGGAATGGCTGCCGCATTACCGCGCTCTGGGAGACGCTTACCCGCTGCATGCCATCCTGGCCAGTGGCACGCACGGCGACATCGCGCCGCACAGCGGCGACCAGGCGAAAGGATTCGCCGAAGCCATCAGGAGCCACAACGCCGGCGAGGGCTTGCACCCGAAGCTGGTCAACGCGACGGTGACACAGTTCTGCCAGGTCGTGGATCAGGCACAGGCGGCGCAGCCTTTCCTCCCTACGCTGCGTGGCTGCTTCGGGCATTCCTGGGACCTGTGGCCCGTGTCGCTGGCGAAGTACGTCGCGGACATGCGGCAGGCGGAAAGGGACTACTTGGCCGCCGAGACGCTGTTGGCCGTCGCCGCCTGGGACCGGCCGGAACTGCGCGACGCGACGCGAAGGGACCGCGAGCGGGCCGAGTGGTGCTGGGCCATGCTCAGCGACCACGCCTGCAACGGCACCAACGAGCAGAACAAGCGGCACAACGCCGATCTGCGGCGACGATGGAGCGAGGAACTCGCGAGCCTGGGCGCCAAGTTGCTGGACCAGGGCTGGGCCGCGACATGCCTGACGCGAGGCTCGCAGAAAATCGCCGTGTTCAACAGCCTCAGCTTTCCCCGAACGGGTCTGGTACGCGTGGCACTCTCGCAGGCCGCCAACGCTGTCGTGGCCGATCGAAGGCTAGTCCCATGCCAGGTCGTTCGCGAAGGAAAGGACCGGGTTCTCTATTTCGTTGGTCCGGAAGTCCCCGCGTTTTCCTTTCGGCAATTCCAGTTGAGTCCGGCACGGGCGGTCGCCAGCAAGGGGTGCAGCGCGAACCCGAGCGGCCTGGAGAGTCCCTTCTATCGGCTCTCGATTGATCCGCGGACGGGTGCTGTAGCCCGCCTCATCCACAAAGCCTCGGGGCGGGAGTTGTGCACGTCGGGCTCGCGCGGGCTTTGCCAGACTATCTTCTTCGATGGCACAGAGCACACGCTGGAGAACGTCAAGAGCGAGGTTGTCGCCGAAGGCCCTGTTCTGGCGCGGCTGAAGGTCACGGGCACGGTCGCAGGCATCGAGGTCACGAACCTTGTCACCATCTACGCCGAGTTGGACCAGGTGGATCTCGATCTCCGTGTGCACAAGCCTGTTACCACGAAGGAGCAGCGGCTCTGTCATGTCTTCCCGGTCCTCTCGGAGCGCGCCGAGCTTCGGATCGAGACGCCCGGCGCGGTGATTCGTCCGCGGCCGCAGCCGCAGGGTGATTTGCTGCCTGGCGCTGACACGCGCCGGTTCGCTGTGCAGGGGTTTGTCGATGCTTCTGTGCCGGATGGCGCAGGTGTCACGATTGCGCCGCTCGACGCTTTCGCACTTCGTCTGGACTTGGACCCGCTCACGTTCGAGGACCTGGGCAACGACCAGAACTACCGTGAGGTCATCCAGGACCAGGATGGTGTCACGGATCTCCGTTCTCGTTATGTCTTGCGTGGCCACCGCGGCGGCTATGACAACGCTACGACCGTAGCCTGGAGCCGCAGCGTGGCGACACCCCTGGTGGCCACCCTGGGCGACATTCCCAGCGACCGGGCGATTCATCCCACAGTCCAGTGTGATCCGTTCCGTGCCATCGCCACGTGCTTCAAGCCCGCCGATGGCGACAGTTCCGGCGGCCTCATCCTTCGCCTGTGGGAGACCGCCGGCCGGTCTGACCCCCTCCAAATTAGCCTTGAAGGGTATCGCAAAGCCATCCGCGCCGACCTGCTCGAACGGGGCACGAACGAGCTCGCGATCCGCTACGGACGCATCAAGGTCAAGACGAATCCGCACGGCTTCTGTTCCGTCCGCCTGTTGCCGTAGGGCCTCTATCAGGAGGATGTGACGAGGATTATGTCATTGCGAGCGGAGCGAAGCAATCTCCCACTCGTCGGATTGAGATTGCTTTGTCGCTGCGCTCCTCGCAATGACATATTCAGGGTTATTCTGTTAGACACGCTAGGACGCTTCCACGTTTTTGCCATTCCCTCAGAGGCGTCAGTCCAGTGGCGCGAGGGCTTTTCTGGACCCCCGCCTGTGGGGGAGACAGGAGGGGAGTGCTCTCAATGTTCCTTCTGCGCGAAGCTGTGGGGGGCCGGCAAGCGGACAGCCACGGTGTCCCTCGTACCCATCTGCCTCTCGGGAAAAAATCTGTCGCGTTAGGCATTTTCTGGTTGACATCATATAGTATGCATAGCATAATATGCGAAACATGGTACTCAACCAGGCAGGCACATCAGGAGGTTGTCATGAAGTTTGAAAGTCAACTGCTCAAAGGGGTGGCTCCCGTGGTCGTGCTGCAAATCTTGTCGCGGGGGCCGATGTACGGGTACGAGCTGAGCCAGGCCATCGAGCAGCGCAGCGGCGATATTCTCACGCTGGGCAAAGGGACGCTGTATCCGTTGCTCTACAACCTGGAGGCGAAGAAACTCGTCGAGGCCAAATGGGAGACGAGTGGCTCGGGCCGGAACCGTCGCTACTACTCGATCACCGGCAGGGGCGAGGAGGAACTATCCCAGCAGAAAGCCCAGCTTCAGGGGCTGGCCAAGGGCCTGGACCTTCTCTTCGGCGGCGTCCTCAAGGCGGCTCTCTGAGAGAACCGTTGGGAGGTGTCCACCATGGAAAACAAGGCAGAAGAGGGTCGCCCTGGCGACCTGCCCCCGAAGGCGGCGGAGTTCATTGGGCGGGTGGTCGGCAGAATGGGTTGGCGCCGGAAGGCTCGCGCGGAAGTGGAGGCCGAGCTGACGGTACACTTCGAGGATGAGCTGAGAGATTGCGCCGATGCTCAGGAGAGAGAGCAGCGGGTGCTGCGGCTGATTGAGGGGTTCGGGGACGCCAGGCTGCTGGCGGTTCTGTGCCGGCGCGGCAAGAAACGGTGCCGGCCGCTCTGGGCCAAGGTGGTGATCCGGAGCCTGCAGACGGCCGGTGTCTTTGCCGCCTTGCTGAGCCTCTATACGGTCTGGTTCGTCAACGGCAAGCCCAGCGTCACGGTCGATTACCTGGCCTTGCTGAACCAGATGAGCCGGCCGGACGTGAGCAGCGAGGATAACGCTTGGCCGTATTACCAGCGGGCGATGTCGCTGACTATACCTGACTACGACCTGAAGCAGATTCCCGCCTGGCAACACCCGGACTACCCCGAGCATCGGGAGTTCGCCCGCCTCACAGAGGACGTGCAGCATGCCATCGCTAAGTGGATCGACGTCAATCGTCAGGCGTGGGGGCAGTTCGTGCTCGCCGGCTCCAAGCCCTATTGCGCGGAATCCTACCACTGCAAGTCCGAGGCCAAGGACGCGATGTTGCTGAGTATCCGGCTGCCGGAGTTGTGGGCTCTTCCAAATCTCGCGCGAGTCGGCGTCTGGTCGGCGCGCCTGCACGCGCAGCAGGGGCGGACGCGCGAGACCCTGGAGGACTGCCTGACGCTGGCACGGGCGGGCTGGCATTGGCAGCACCGTGCGACATTCGTCGAGCAGAACATAGGAACGTTGCTCTCCCGCAAGGCGCACGAGGAGATCCTGCGAATGGTAGAAACGCGGGAGTTGTCGGCCGCCGAGTTGGCCCAGTGGCAGCGGCAGGTGGCCGGCGCTTACCCGCAGGGGTATCCGCTGATCGACGTGCGGGCCGAACACCTGGTCTTCCTGGATATCGTGCAGCATGTGTTTACGGATCGGGGGCTTGGCGGCGGGCACCTGGTCCCTTCGATCTCGGCCCGGCTGCTGGAGGAAGAGACGCCGTCGGCCCAACCGAAACTGCCCGACCGGCCCATCGTCCAGGTGACACGGAGCATGCTCCACGCCGGACGCGAGGAGACGATTGCGGCCGCCGACCGGGTCTTCGATCGGCAGCGGTCGCTGCTCGGTCCGTATGAGAAGCGAGCCCGACAGGTGCCGACGGTCAAGAAGATGCTACAGTCCCTGCCGGCCCATCGGTATGCTCTGGTCCGCACCCTTGCCCCCGAGATGGATCGGGTCATGGAACGTGGATTCTGGGGCAAGACCCTGCATGAGGCGACGTTGACCGTCCTGGCCCTGCAGCGGCATCGCCAGGAGAAAGGGTCGTATCCCGCCACGCTCGAGGCGTTGAAGCAAGCGGGCTATCTCGACGTCCTGCCGGCCGACCCCTACAGCGCTCAGCCGCTCTCGTATAAGGTCGCCAACGGCAGTTTCGTGCTCTATAGCGTCGGGCCCGATTTCCACGACGATGGCGGTCAGTCTGGTCGAGATCAGGACGGCAGGCCCAAGGCGTGGGCGGACAAAGGCGACACGGTCTTTTGGCCGGTGCCGTGAAAGGGGCTCTTGTGGAAGCCAGCGGAGGTTCCAACATGCGAAACCAGCCCGAGGCAAATCACGGCACCGGCCTGCCGCCCTGTGCGACCGAGTTCATCCGGCAAGTGGTGCGGCGGATGTGGTACCGCCGGAAAGCCAGGCAGGACGTGCAGGCGGAACTCACGTCGCATTTCGAGGATGCGGTGAGGGACTGTACGACGGCTGAAGAGAAGGAGCGCAGAACGCGGGAGTTGATCGAAGGATTCGGGGACGTCAAGCTCTTGGCAGCCCTGTGTCACCGGGCCAAGAAGCGTTGCCGGCCCTGGTGGCAGAAGGTCGTACTGCGAAGCGCGCAGGGCTTAGGGGTATTTGTTCTCTACTACCTGCTATGCGTTGCGCCGATCCTGCTGGGCCGGCCCACGATTCGTGTCAACTACGCCGAATGGCTGAGCAACCATTGGCGGCCGGAGGCGCAGGAGGTCGAGAACGCCAAGGTTTACTACGACGAGGCGGCTAAGCTTCTGGTCCCACCGCCGGCGGGGCTTGAGGGGAAGGTATGGACGCGGGGTTGGAAAGTGGGCGAGGACGATGGCAACGACCTGCTGGCGATGGAAGCTTGGCTCGCGACAAACGAGGCCGCCTTCGGTGCGTTGAGACGCGGCGCCAATACGCTTCACTATTGGCCGACCTATGACACCAATGACTCGGTTCCCATCGAGAAGAGCATCACTGAGGACGAGGCGGATTCGCTGCGCCCCTGGCGACACGCGATATTCACTTTCCGACCCCAGATTCTCTGGGAAGCCCGCCGGGGCCAAGTAGCCCAAGCCCTCGATGACTGCCTGGCCCTGCAGCGAGTCGGTCGGCATTTGCAGGGCAAGGGGTCTCTGAACAGTCAATTGGTGGGAATCTCGATCGAGGCCTTCGCTTACGATGGCGTGACCACCATTCTGCGGCACTGGGAGGTCCCTCTATCAGTTCTGGCGCACGTCCAGAAGGAGTTGACTTCGAGCTTCGATTTCAATCGGCAGGTCATCGATCTCGCCTGTGAGAAGGCTCTCTGGTGCGACCGCATCCAGCGAACCTTTACGGATGATGGGCAAGGGGGAGGCCACGCTCTGTCGAGAGGGTTCATCTACGCCGCGGGCGACTGGAGAGACAATCTGATCAACACCTTTAAGTTTCACTATCCGGACCGCGGCGAGGCGATGGCCATGGTGGACCAGTATTTCCAGCACGCCCAGAGACGGTTGGACGCACCGCCACCGCCCATGGCCAAAGCTTGCGCGGAGCCGAATGACCTCGCTCCCATATCGACGTTGAACGTCATGCTTTCTCTCCTCACACCGGCCTATGACCGCGTGGCTCAATTGGCCTGGAGGTTGAAAACGCACGAGATCGGCCTCATTACTCTGTTGGCGATCCAGCGGTACTCCCACGAGTACGGGAGCTATCCTGACAACCTGGACCAGTTGGTCAAGGGAGGGCTTCTGAAGCAACTGCCCAAGGACCCGTTTGGTCCCGGCTCGCTCACCTACCGGAAGACGGACCCGGGATTTCTTCTCTACAGTTGGGGTACGAATCTCAAGGATGATGGCGGGCAGTTAGGCACGGGCAGCCAGGGCCAGCCGGGCATGTGGGCCGGCAACGGCGACTGGGTCTTCTGGCCGGTCCCGGAGTTGTAGACAGCCCCGGGGCGGAGTGTTATACTCCCGCGCACACGGATTCGGCGCATAGAAGAACGGCTCGCATCTGGAGGTACGCACCATGAACACTCAGCTCAGTGCGGCGGCAGCACAGCGTTTGAGAACCTTGCCTATCGTGGCGGTCTTGCTGATCGGCGGACTGGCGCCTGTACGCCCGGCGCGTGCGGACATCAATGAGCAGGTCGCGCAACTCGACCTCGACAAGGCGACTCGTGCCGACGTCATTCGGATCTTCGGCGAGCCCCAAAGCTATGGTTCGGAGGGAAGGACCTTCACCAAAGACAGCCTGCCTCATATCTACATCATGGTGTATCCGAACGATTTCAGCGTGCTGATGAACGGCGGCCGGGTCGGGGAACTGCGGTTCGGGGGACCGGCGGCCGGATATGCGTATCGGGGCAAGCTGCGCGCGGGGTCGTCCCTGGAAGAAGCACTGGCCGTTCTCGGCCAGCCCGTCAGCACGGTGGAAGGGGCCCCGATCGGTGGGACGGACGCGGTGCTCTACAAAGACGTGAACGGCAAGAAAGGCGACTGCTATTACAGCCGAGCGGACCAGCATGTCCGGTTGTTGTTCCAGGATTACAGGGTAACAGCCCTCTGCGTCATGGCTCGCCAACCGCAGGGCGAGTTGGACGCGGGCGGCAGACTGACGAAGCTGAGCGAGCAACCGGCGGGGTTGGTGGCGCTTCCGAAGATCGACCGACGACCCGCCCCATACGATTTCTGTCGCGGCGAGTTGGAAGCGGTGCCGAAATATGATCCGAAAGATGACAACTCTTTCCAGGTGGATCTTCGCAGCTATGATCTGTCCCAACTCAATCTGCGGGAGGCTGGTATCGTTTGCTTGCACGCCAATTTTGACGACCGGACGGTCTGGCCGGCGTCGGAGCGCCTGCCCCAGGGCTTCGACCGGCAACGCATACTGGAGTTGGGCAAGAACCCGGGGCTCGGCGTTCGCTCCCTGCACGCCAAAGGGATCACAGGTCGGGGCGTCAGCATCGCGATCATCGACAATCCGCTGCTGACCGACCACCAGGAGTACGCCGAGCGCCTGCGTCTCTATGAGGAGGACAATGTGCGCTCCGAGGCTCAGGCCCAAATGCACGGCCCCGCCGTAGCGTCCATTGCGGTGGGCAAGACCGTAGGGGTCGCTCCCGAGGCGGACCTCTATTACATCGGAAGATGGGCGTTCGACGCGGAGGGAGCCGGAGGCAGGCCTTCACTGACATCCAAATATGAGGCCGAGGCCATCCAGCGCATCCTCCAGATCAACGAGCAGCTTCCCGCGGACCGCAAGATTCGCGTCATCTCCATCTCTTTCGGCTGGGAACCTGGCCAGAGGGGCTTTGCGGAAGCGGCCAAGGCGGCGCAAGAGGCCAAGGCGGCGGGGCTGCTGGTCGTTTCTTCGTCCGTGGAGAGGACTCACGGTTTCAAGTTTCACGGCCTGGGCCGCGACCTCTTCTCTTCCGCGGACGATTTCGCTTCCTACCGGCCGGCGCGGTGGGGCGACGACATGTATGTGAATCATGATCACCTGCTGGTGCCGATGGACGCGCGAACTACGGCCAGTCCAACTGGCAAGGATGAGTATGCGTTCTACAGCGAAGGCGGTTGGAGTTGGGCCATTCCCTATATTGCAGGGACGTACGCCCTGGCGGCTCAGGTCGAGCCGAAGATCACGCCGGAGCGGTTCTGGGCCCTGGCCATGAAGACCGGGCGGACGGTCCGGGTGTCGCACGAGGGCGGGTCGCTCGATCTGGGCCCCATCCTCGACCCGGCCCAGCTCATCGAGGCTCTTCGACGAGGCGACCTCTCCGACAAGGCGGCGGTGGAGGCGGAATTGGCCAAGTACTCTGCTCCTTCTTCGCGCGGGTCGGACGAGAGAGTATCGGAGGACTTCGCCGCCCGGATTGCCCGGCTGGACCTCGACCGCGCCAGTCGTAAGGATGTCATCGAGCGGTTGGGACAACCGGTATCCCATACCTGGAGCCAGAAGGTACTCGACCCGGACAATCTGCCGTCGCGCTATATCATGCTGTATCCGGCCGGCGTTCAGGTGATCGTGTCCGCGGATCGGGTGCGCGCGATTGTGCTGTCCCTCCCGGGCTACTTATGGCGCAACAAGATCGAGGTGGGCTCCCCGATCCAGGACGTTTTCCAGGTCCTTGGCTCGCCCAAAAAGACCGTCGAGAACGCCTCCAGTGCCGAACTGACAAAAGCGCAACAGGAAGATGGGATCTTCTTCAAGGACATCGATGGTGTCGGAGGGACCTGTCTGTATCGCTCGCCCTCCCAAGGTGTGGTCCTGTACTTCACGGACAATCGCGTACGCCAGATGACTCTGATTCCGAAGGGGCAATGACACGTCCACCCCGCACTCAGGAAATCCTTGAATTCGTCTCTCGAACGTCTTATCATACCGGCGTGTGAGTCACATGGTCATGTAGGATGATTGCGGGAGGTCACAATGAGTGGAAGGTGTCCCTTGCACTGTCGCGATGGCGGCTGCGTCAACCGGCGGGCGTTTCTCACAGGTTCCACGGCGGTTCTGGCGGGGTCGTCCCTCCTGGCCGGATGCTCGTCACTGAGACAGGAGCACGTCGCCTCGCACCCGATTCGGCCGTGCGGGCCGGCCTCGAAGTACACGCCTACTCTGTGGGCGGCCTTCGTCCGACGGCAGGGCGAGTACGGCGTCCTGTGGCCCGGAGCAGTCTACGATGGCGCGGCCGCCCGCACGATGTACGCCACGAAAGTGACCCAGACTGCCTCCAAGCTCGGCGCTCAGCTAAACCTGCGGCCGGAGCCAATCTACAATCTGGCCGAGGCGGAGGCTTGGATCGCCCAGGCTCAGGCGGCCAAGGTCGATGGCCTGGTCCTCGTGATGCTCGACCGGCAGGAGCACGCCTGGCCGACGGCGAAGAAGGTGGCCCAGAGCAAGATTCCATCGATCATCTATTCGCCGCTGGGAACCTCGTTCACGACGAATACGATCGACCTCGCCACAGCGCCTGGGTGCGTGATCTACTCGACCGATGACTTCAGCCAGGCAGCCTATGGCATGAAGATGCTCTGTGCGGCGGCCAAGATGCGCCGGACCTGCTGCGTCGTGATCAAGGGCAATAAACGGTACGATGCAGTGCTGGCGGATACCGGCATTACGCTGCGGCATGTCCCCGCCTCCTCGTTCATCGAAGAATACAATGCCACGCCGGACAGCGAGGAGATCGTGGCGATGGCGGATGAGTACATGCGCCGGGCCCGCCGGCGCATCGCGGCCACGCGGCAGGATGTCATCAATGGTCTCAAGAGCTACTACGTCGCGGGCAAGTTCCTCGAACGCGAGGGCGGCGACGCGATCACGATGGACTGCCTCGGGGCCCTGGGGCATTTGCCTGTGAGCCTGCCTTGCATCGCATGGTCCCGGATGAACGACGACCGCATCCCGGCGGCCTGCGAAGCGGACTCCGGAGCGGTGGCGTCGCACGCGATGGTGCAGTACCTGTTTGATCGGCCGGGCTTCCAGCAGGACCCGGTGGCCGATACGGCGGACAACACGATCATCGGGGCCCACTGCTGTTGCGCGACGCGCCTGAACGGCTTCGACAAGCCGCCGGAGCCTTTCGACATCAAGCACCATCACGGCAACCGGGACGCTGTGCCGCGGACGATCTGGCGCGTGGGGCAGCGGGTCACCAATATCGACTTGCTCCCGGCATCGGAAGCGGGGGGTGGGAAAAACGGACCGTCCACTGTCCTGATCTCGGTCGGCACCGTGGTCGCGAATATGGAGGTCCCGCCCAGCGGCGGCTGCGTCGTCTCCGTCAAGGTGAAGTTCGATGGCGGCCGGGAGGTTCTGAGTTTCCCCGGCTTCCACCAGATCTTCTTCTACGGCGACTACCAGGACCAGATGAAGGACTTCTGCCAGCTTTGTGGTTTCAAGGCTCAGGTAGTGTGATTATGTCTACCGAGGAAAACAAGCTGCTCGTTCGTCGCTACCTCGAAGAAGTCGTGAGTACCGGGAACGTGGGGAGATTGACGGAGTTCCTCTCGCCGGATTACACAGAGGTCTACAACAACGCGAGGTATCCCACAGGAATTGACGGCGCGAGGGAGCATGTGCTTGGGGTCCGCGAGACGTATCCCGATCTTCAGGTGAGGATCGAGCAGCAGATTGCGGAAGGGGACTGGGTAGTCACTCGAATCACCGCACGGGGCACTCACGGGGGCACGTGGCTGGGGATAAAGCCGACGGGCAAGGTCGTCCAGATTACCGGCGTGAACATAGACAAGGTCGTCAGGGGTCGCATCGTGGAGCATGGAGGAGCGGCCAACCTCCTCGAGCCGTTGCTGGAAATCGGGGCGATCCGCGTGGCAGATTAGGGAAACTCAAGCAGGCGGATGGGAACTATGCGATTGCTGCGCATTGCTGCAAGTCTGATGGTCGTCTCTGCGCTGTGGGGACAGGGGCCAGGGGCGCGCGCGGAGCAGACCGATAGACCATTGACGCCGGATGAGCGGGTCTTTGGCCTGGCCAAGATCTGGAGCGAGGCCAAGTACAACTTCGCCAATTTCGACCTGGCGCCGGCCCTGGATTGGGACAAATCCTTCCAGGAGTATCTGCCCCAGGTCGCACAGGAGCAGAGCACGGCGGACTATTACCGACTGCTTCAAAGGTTCATTGCGCTCCTGCGCGATGGTCACACGGACATTTCCCTGCCGGGGTACGTTCGAGGCCTGATGGACGCGCCCCCGATAGTCGTTGAGAATATCGAAGACAAGGCCGTCATCGTCGCTCTCGCCAACTCGGAGGAATTCCGAAAGGCAGGCCTGGCAGAGGGCGTGGAGATCACGAAGGTCGATGGCCGTCCCGTGGCCGACGTGTTGCAGCAGGACCTGTATCCGTTCATCGCGCAATCGACCCCGCAAGGCCGCGATGCCACGGCCTACAGCCGGCTCTTGCGAGGTCCGAAGGGGAGCCGCGTGGCCGTGGAAGTCCGGGACCTGGAAGGGAACACCTACGCGGTGACCCTCACCCGCGACTCCGCGACGCCGGAAGCGCAACGCTTCAACCAGAGTCGCAGCAGACCGACAGTAGAAATGCGACGGTTTCCCGGGGGGATCGTGTATTTCGCCCTGAATTCTTTTGGTGTCCAGCAGGTTGTCAGAGACTTCGAGCCAATCTTCAACGATTTGGCGGACATCCGAGGGATGATCATCGACGTACGGCTCAACGGCGGCGGCAACAGCGGCTACGGCGATGCCATCATCGCTCGTCTCATCGACAAGCCGGTGGCGATCTTCTCATCCAAGAGACGCCAGCGCCTGTCCGGGTTGGAGGAATCCTGGTCCAAGGCTGGAGGGGGCACAGTCAATCCACGCGGGGACAATCCCTTTGTGGGAGCACTGGTGGTGCTCACGAGCCGCTACACGGCCAGTGCGGCGGAGGATTTTGTCGTAGCCCTCCACGGCAGTAAACGCGCGGTCGTGGTCGGCGGAAGGACGATGGGCACCACGGGGCAGCCGATATTGTTTGATCTTCCGGGCGGGGGCTCTGCGCGCATCTGTGCGAAGAAGTGCTTCTACCCCGATGGCCGCCCCCTTGTCGGCGTGGGCGTCATTCCCGACGTGGAGGTCTATCCCAATCAGAAGGACATTGCCGCCGGGCGCGATACCATGCTGGAGAAGGGACTGGAGGTGTTGAAAGAGAAGATGCCGGACGCGCCACGAGCGGAGGTCGCTTTCAAGACCATATATCCGGCTCTTGTGGAAGGGGACTACTATCGCCGGCACGGATCCGTGTCCGAGGCCGTCCGGTCTTATGAAGAGGCACTGAGAATCAAACCCAACGCGCCGGAAGCGTATATGAGGTTGGTGAATTTCTACCGGGCGCAGGGCAATGAGCAGAAGGCATCGGAGTACTACCAGGCAACCGGGTTCATTGGCGGTAGCGCCTGGAGGATTGTTGGCCCGTTCGACAACGCCGATGGGTCGGCTCTGGACACGGCCTACCTACCGGAGCAGGAGGTGGATCTCGCGAAGGAATACGCGGGCAAGACCGAGGCGGTCCGATGGTTCAAGCCGACGGGCAGGCGCATGGATGCGTTTATCGATCTCGCCTCGGTTCTCAAGCCGAACGAGTGGACCGTGGCCTACGCCGCAGCGCAGGTGGATTGCCCGGAGGCGAGAGACGTGCAGCTTCGCATCGGCAGCGACGATGAAGCCAAGGTGTGGCTCAACGGGAGCTTGGTGCTCAACAGCCGCGCTGCCCGGTTCGCGGCCATGGATCAGGACATTGTGCCTGTGCGTCTCCGGGCTGGCAGAAACGTGATTCTGGTGAAAGCCTGTAATCGTACGGAGTCCTGGGGCTTCTACGTGAGAGTGACCGATGCCCAGGGGCGGTCGTATGCGGATCTGCGTTTTTCCCCCGCGGGGCCGTGACAGCGAACCGCCGCGCCGCGCGGATCGGGCAGCGATGTTATAAGGAGGAGGTATCATGAAGGACTTGTTCCGGATTTCGAAAATCGTTGTACTGGGCGTATTGTCTTGCGGCTGCGTCCTGGTGGCTCAGACGGCGGACTTCACCGCCGTGCGGGCGGAGGTGGATTTCTCCAAGCATGTCCGCGACTGGGATGGATTCGGCGTCAACTACGTCGAAGTGGCCCAGTCGATTGACTACACGCAGGACCCGCAGGAGTACGGGGGCTTTAGCCTGCTGACAGAGGAGAAGCGCCAAGAGATCGTGGACATGGTCTTTGGCGATGAAGGTCTCAAGCCTGGTCTCGTCAAGATGTTCCTCGACCCGCTGCACCAGCGCGAGCCCGGCGGGGAGTTCGATCACGAGTCCACGACGCGCTGGATGCGCTATTTTGTGCGCGAGGGTCTGAAACGCACCCGCGACCGGGGCGACGATCTGACGATTGTGACGACCCTCTACGGTCCGCCAGCCTGGGCGACGAAGCAGGAGTTCCTGCGCGGCCGCGACCTCGACCCCGCCCGCAAATACGATCTTGCCAGGTACATGATCGATTGGGTCCGGTATCTGCGTGAGGAGGAGAAACTTCCCGTCAAGTACCTCTCCTTGCACAACGAGGGCGAGGACTGGATGCGCTGGCCCGCCGACGGCAAGAGCGGCAACATCGGCACGGGGCATGACTACAATCTCTTCTGGCCGCCGGAGCAGGTGGTCGACTTCCTCAAGATCCTGCGGCCGATGCTGGATGCGGCCGGGTTGCAGGAGGTCGGCATCACGCCGGGTGAGTGCACGAACTGGTACCGCTTCAGCGCCTGGGGCTACGCCGATGCGATTGCCGACGATGCCGGAGCCCTGGCGAATCTGGGCCTGATCACATCACACGGCTTCTACGGCGGCGCCTACGGCCGCTGGTTTGGCGAGCATCGTAGCCTGGGGACCGACATCCTCCGTGAGAAGCGACCTGAGCTGCATGCCTGGGTGACGTCCACAAGCTGGAGCAAGATGGATGTAGCCAACCTCAAGGAGATGCACGGCAATATCTACACCGCCAAGGTCAACGGCATCATCCCGTGGGCGTGCGTCCAGCGGCCCGCCAAGTGGGTCGGCGGCGACCCCAACCCCGGCACTGCCTTCCGCGTGAGCGAAAACGGCACCTACGAAGTCCTGCGCGGCTACTACTATTACAGGCTGCTTTCGCGTGCCGGCCAGCCGGGGATGGCGGTCGCCCGGACTTTCGCGATGGACTCGGAGGTGGTCGTAATCGCTTTTGCCCGCAACGGCACCAAGCATCCCGATGCCTTCACAGTTGTGAATCTCGGCAAGAACAAGCGGATCGTGGTCAAGGTGCTGGGCAGCGGCAGCGACACCTTCGAGGCCTTCCGCACCACGGACGAAAAGGACCGCTACGAGCCGGTCGGAAGCTTCACGCTGGAAAACGGCATTGTTCTTTATGAGGCCCCGGGCCAATCCGCCACCACCTTCTTTGCCAAATGAGCGAGAATCAAGTAGCATGGGCATCTTGCCCATGAGTCGCAGGGCCATCCTGGCCCTGCTGGCACGGGCGAGACGCCTGTGATACTCATGGGCGGGACGCCCATGCTACTGTTCTGCAAAGGAGTTGCCGATGATCGTGGATGCGGATTGCCATATCTCGCCGTTGAAAGAGGGCGTGAACATCGCGGCGGACGAACTGCTCCGGCGGATGGACCGTGCAGGTGTGGACAAGGCCCTCGTCTGGCTGGCCCCGCCGTACAAACGCGAGATTGACGAATCGAATGCTTATGTGTCACAGGCGGTGCGGGCGCACCCGGATCGGCTTTTGGGATTCGGCTGGGCCGACCCCCGGCTGGGCGTGCAGAAAGCCCGCGAAATGGCCCGAAAGTGCATCCACCAGTACGGCTTCCACGGCGTCAAGCTCAATGGGGCCCAGAACGACTTCTTCCTCGACGATCCGAAGCTGTCCATGCCGCTGGTCGAGGAGATCGCCAAAACGGGCAAGCTCCTGGCGTTTCATTGCGGCGTGGATGCGTACGAGCAGACACACCCGTTTCGGATCGCCAAGATCGCCCGGCAGTTCCCCGAGACGAAGATTCTCTGCGTTCACATGGGCGGCGTCGGCTTTCCGGATATGAGCAAGGCCGTCATCGAAATGGCCCAGGAATGCCCTAACCTGTATCTGATCGGCAGCATGGTCCAGCACACTTCGGTCTTGGACGCGATCAAGACCCTCGGCGCGGGGAGAGTCTGCTTCGGCAGCGACACGCCTTTTGCCCTGATGCACGTCTGCGTCGCCGAATACAACGCTTTGCTTGACGGTGAAATGACGCCGGAGGAGAAGGCCCAAATCATGGGCGGCAACCTCCTTCGGCTCCTGGCCGTTCACCCGTGACCGTGGCTTGTATGGTTTGATCCACGCCACATCTCCGCGGCGCCCGGCGGCCCGGTGACGTCCTACCTCCTACTTTGCCGGGTCTCTTCTTAGGTCCAGCTTCGGGAGGCTCTGCTTGAGCCGCTGTACACCCGCATCCGTGACCCGTGTGCCGTACAAATACAGATACCCTAATCGGGTCAGGCCCTTGAGATGCTCCAGCCCCGTGTCCGTGATCTGAGTGTCGCTTAGATTCAAGCACCTCAGTCCCATTAGGCCGCCAAGGTGCTGCAAGCCCGCATCCGTGACCCGGGTGCCGCTTAGATTCAAGTCCGCCAGTCCGGTTAGGCTGCTAAGATGCTGCAAGCCCATATCCGTGATTGGAGTGCCGCGCAGGTCCAAGTACTCCAATTCGGTCAGGTTACTGAGGTGGACCAGCCCCGCATCCGTGATCTGCGCGTCCCGCAGCATCAGCCTCGTCCATCCGCTCCGACTCTTGAGGTGTTCCAGGCTGGCATCTGTGATCCCGGCGCTCTGCAACCGCAAGTCTCGCAACCCGGTCAGACTGTTGAGGAGAGATGCTATGCCTGCATCTGTGATCTGAGGGCTGGTTAAATCCAAACCGTACAATTCGGTTAGACCCTTGAGGTGTTCCAGGCCGGCATCCGTAATCGCGCCGGACAACCGTAGCGAACGCAATCCACGCAGGCCCTTGAAATGTCCCAGGCCCGCATCCGTAATGTGGGTGTACAATAAGTCGATCCCTCGCAATCCCGTCATGCCTTTGAGGTAGACCAGACCTGCGTCTGTGATTTGGGTGACAGGCGCACTTAGTTCCTGGAGTCCCGTGAGATCCTTCAAGTGCGCCAAGCCTGCGTCCCCGATTTGGGTGTTCGCTACGTCGAGCGTCCGTAATCCGGTCAGTTCCTTGACATGCTCCAGGCCGGCATCTGTGATCTTGGTGCCGTTCAGATAGAGTTCCTTTAATCTGCTCAGACCCTTCAGATGGGATAGACCGGAGCCTGTGATCGTGGTTTGGGACAGCCGGAGGAACTCCAATCCGGTCAGGCCCTTGAGATGTTCCAAGCCTGCATCCGTGATCTTGAAGCCGGACAAATCCAGTCTCTGCAATCCGGTGAGGCCCTTGAGATGTTCCAAACCCGCATCCGTGATCGGGGTGCGGCTGAACTCCAACCGCTGTAACTCGGCCAGGCCCTTGAGATGTTCCAAGCCCGCATTCGTGATTTTCGTATTCGACAGATTCAACTCACGCAACGCGGTCAAGCCCTTGAGATGCCCCAGACCTACATCCGTGATTTTCGTCCAACTCAGATCCAGCTCGCGCAGTGTGGTCAGGTCCTTGAGACCGGCCAGACCTGCATCCGTAATCTTGGTGTCATCCAAACGCAACCGCTGCAATCCGGTCAAGCCCTTGAGACAAACCAAACCTGCATCCGTGATTCCGGTGCAGCCCAAATCCAAGTACCGCAATCCAGTCAGGCCCTTGAGGTGCTCCAGGCCCGCATCGGTGAGCTTCGTGCGGAGCAAATCCAGCCACTGTAGCCGAGTCATGCCTTCGAGGTAGGCCAGCCCTGCGTCCGTGACCTGGGTGTTGCACAGTTCCAACCACTCCAATCCGGTCAGGTCCTTGAGGTGGGCTATGCCTGCATCCGTGACCTGGCTGGAAGCCAGACTCAACCGCAGCAATTCGGTCAAACCCGCCAAACGGCTCGCATCGGAATCCGTAGCCTCGTCGCAGCTCAGACCGGGGACTTTACTTTGGCTGATCTCCCGCACCAGCAAGTCCCAGTCCTTCACCGGACCCCGGGTTTGTACCCACCAAAGCCAACACGCAGGGACTTCCACCGGAGCGACGCTCGGCGTGCGCCCGATCCACTCCCGCTCTTCGGACCGAGCAGTCTCCTGAACACTCACGTAGAACGCCGTCTTGGCGTTGAAGGTCCGGGCCGCAAAGCGAGGTTGCTCGGATTTCTCGCTGTTCGCGGCGGGCTTGTCCGCAGGCTGGTTTGTCGGTTGCGTTTGGCCTGCGGAAGTCAGGACTACGGTCGTCGGGACCGATAGCAGAGCTGCCAAGACAACGACCGCCGCCACAGGCAAGCTGGGGTGTTTGTAGAATTCTTTTCCTGGTCTTAACATCGTTTTGATCCTTTCTTCAATGCTTCTGACGGGACTGGCTATGGCCAACGAAGGGGTCGGCCGGGTGAATTCCTGGGTCTGGATCAACGTGTTGACGATCGCGCTGCTGTAATCCTTCGGGTTTGCGCCCAGGTGGGCGATAGCCATTTCGTCGCAGCACTTTTCTCGCTCGCGTCGGATTCTCTGGTTCGCCCACCAGACTAGTGGATGGAACCAGAAGATCCCCTGCGCGATAATTTGCAGGAGGTTGACCGCTGCATCGAAGCGCAGGACGTGGCTGATCTCATGGGCGAGGATGTCCCTGCGATGCTCCTCGTTTTCGATTTGTGTGAACCGGTCCGGCAGGTAGATGTCGCCGCGCAGGAGGCCCCAGACGAACGGCTGGCCGACACCCTTGATCAGCCAGATGCGCGGCGGGTGCCTTACGCGAAGCAACCGGAAGGTTTCTTCGAAGGAGTCTCCCGAAGTCCGTGACAGCGTGCGCCGTTCCCGCCGCAGCCACCGGATGGTCCGCGCGCCCTTGGTCAGGGCGACGGATGCGAAGGCGGCTATGCCGGCCAGCCACCCGACCGCAAGCCATTGCCGCGTGGTGAGGCGTAGCGGCTCGGGCGCGACCGGGACCGCTGTCAGTAGTGGGGGTCTCTCAGCCGCGCTTGCCGCTGCCACTTCCTGGGGCGCTGTGATCGGGGTGATAGGGACGGCGATCGGTGGCACCTTGTCGGGCAGCACGGCCAGAGGCACCTGCACCACGGGCGGGGTCAGACATTTGGCCAGTACGAGCAGCCAGAGCAGGTAGCGCACGTGGGCGCTGCGATTTCGCAGCGCCCAGGACGCCAAGGCCACCGCCACGATCAGAAGTGCAATCTGCCAGCTTTGCCGCCACAGGTAGTCCGCGACACGCGTCAGCACAGCCTCCATAGGTACGCCCTCCGAAATATGGGTTGACTACTCCTTCTCGATGAGCCGCTTCAGGGCCTCGATATCTGCGGCGGTGATCTTGGCGTGTTCCGCCAAGTAGTGCATCAGGGGGATCGGGTCGCCGCCGAAAAGCCGGCCGAGGAAATCGTTCACCGATCTCGTGATCACGTCTTCTCGTTTGGCGGTCGGATAGAACACATGGGCCTTGCCTTCCGCCCGATGCTTCAGATAGCCTTTCTTCTCCAGCCGGCGCAGCAAGGTCTGGACGGTGGCGTAGGCGATGTTTCGTGCGGCGGGAAGGCTGTCGCACACCTGTTGCACCGTGGCCGCGCGAAGCTGCCAGACAAGCCGCAGGATCTCCGTCTCCGCCGGACTGATGTTGCGTAACTCACGTTCAGTCATAACCTGTCTCCTTTTACGTTTGTACAACGACAATATCGTACACTTGTACAAGGTGTCAACTGGAAAAACAGAAAAATCTCGCGGCCCTGCGTGGTGCCGGCAAGTCGAGCCGATCTTGCGGCACCGCTGAAGCATCGAATGGGTCAAGCGACGGTCGGCACCGTGGCGCTGGCTGGCTTCAGGACGACGACCAAGGCACAGGCGCAAAGCTTTTAGTCGCAGGGATTTACAACTCAACAGGGTCCCGGCGCAACAAACGGGTGACGAGCCATTGACGACCAAACAACGATCGGACAACGAACACCCAACGACTAACAAGAATGAGAAGAAAGAGAAGAATGAAAAGAAGTATCTTGTCGACTCTGCCGAGTCTCGCCTCGCTCCGTGGTGGTGGAGTACAATGATGCGCGTACAGCGTCTACGCTGTTGTGCGGCGGATCGTGCGCACAACCACACCCCCTCCGCGTTATCGGTCCACGGCGACCGATCATCAGCCGGATATCACGTGTGGATCTTGGGATGCAGAAGGCAAGAGCTTCGCGAGCGCTGTAAATCTTTGTCTATGCTCGCGTTGGGTTCAGCAATCGGGAAGGTCCGTTCGTTCAGTGGCGGATGATGCGCTGGGCTTTTCGCATGCGTCGGCGTTCTCTCTCCGACGGCTTCTCGTAATAAGCCGTCCGCTTCATGTCTCGGATCAAGCCTTCCTTTTCGCACAGTTTTTTGAAGCGCCGAATCATCTGCTGAACGGACTCGCCTGATCGCATCTTCACCTTGAGCACTCTGGACTCCTTATTTCTATACCCTGTTTCCGACCTCAAACAAACGCTGTAACGATACGTATATACTTCGTCGCATAGCGCGGAATTATTAAGGTAACACACTTCCTGCCCGCTTTCAAGCCCAAAAATTCTGACATAATTTCTGGGACCTATAGGGCTCATAGGACCGATAAGGGCTTGAAAAGGGCCGGGAATATACTGTAGCATGGAGCATCGTGGATCGGTTGCGGTTGCGTGGCCCGCATTGAGGTTTGGAGTTCCGCGTTTATGCGGTCTTGGACCGCCTGAAGGCGGAACTCCGCAACCGCGCGACGAAACGAGCCGCGGAACCGACCCACGCTTGACTCAAGAATAGGAGGTCGATCTTTCATTGGAGAAATCACGGCAGACGCCAACAGTCAGGAAAGAGCGGGCGATCTTGGTCGGCGCGCAGTTCCGGGGCTCGAACGGGTGGGATGACCTGGCGGAACTGACGGCGCTGGCCGAGAGTGCCGGCGCGGTGGTCGTGGATCGGTTCCAGCAGAAGCTGCGCACCATCCATCCTTCGACGTACATCGGCAAGGGTAAGACCCTCCAGCTTGCCGACCGCGTCAAACGCTTCAAGGCCGATGTCATCATTTTCGACAACGACCTATCGCCGGCCCAGGTCCGCGAGTTGGAGAAGGTGGTCGAGGCTCGGGTGCTGGACCGCAGCGAATTGATCCTGGATATTTTCGCCACGCGGGCGCAGACCAAGCAGGCCAAACTGCAGGTCGAGCTGGCGCAGTTGGAGTATACCTATCCCCGGCTGGCGCGGATGTGGTCGCACCTGGACACAGTGACCGGAGCCAGTGGCGGTCCGGCGGCGGGAGCCGTCGGCGCCATCGGTACGCGTGGCCCCGGCGAGCAGCAGTTGGAGATCGACCGCCGGCTGGTCAGCAAGCGCATCAACGAGCTCCGGCATGAGTTGGCCGGGATCGATTTGCGTAAAATCCGCGAGATCAAGGGCCGCAAGGATTTCTTCCAGATCTGCATCGTGGGCTATACGAACGCCGGCAAGAGCACGCTTCTCAACGCGCTGACCGATGCCGGCGTGCTGGCCGAGGATCGGCTCTTCGCCACGCTCGACACGCGGACGAGGAAGTGGATGCCGGCCCGGGGCGTTGAAATCCTCTTGAGTGACACCGTCGGCTTCGTGCGGAACCTGCCGCACCAACTGGTGGAGTCATTCAAGGCGACGCTGGAAGAGGCGGTCAATGCCGATCTGCTGCTGCACGTGGTCGACGTGGCCAACCCGGAGGTCATGAACCAGATCGAGTCGGTCAACCAGGTCCTGTCGGAGATCGGCTGCGGCGGCAAGCCCGTGCTGGAGCTGTTCAACAAAGTCGATGCCATCAAAGATGTCAGGCCGTTGGAGACGCTGCAGACGCTCCGCCCGGAGGCCGTGGCCATCTCGGCCAAGACCGGTCTGGGCCTGGATGAACTGCGTCGCAAGGTCATCCAGCAGTACAAGGGCCGCGAGATCGTGGTCCGCGTCACCAGCCGTCTTGCCGACGGCAAGGTCCAGAGCTTCCTGCGGGCCCACGGCGAAATCCTCGGCGAGCAGTACACCGACAGTGTCGTCGTCCTCGACGTCCGTATGGGCCAAAGGCAACTCCCCGACCTCGAACGCCTCCACCCGGACACGCTCGAAATCGTGCAAGGGTAACAGACTGTCTCTGGAGGGAGACTGGCATGAGACGTGCTCATCAAGGGAAGCTGGGTGCGGAGACGTGGATTCTATTCCTCCTTGCGCCGGCGTTCTGCTTGGCGTTTTGCGTTTTCCTTCTCTTTGGCAACAGGGTGCACAGGCCCTCTCGGGATGGGCAACAGATGGCTCAGTTCAATGCACTCAATGCGGCAACGGAGCTCTTTGCGATTGAGTTCGACGGCTATCCTCCCTCCGATGCCAATGACCCGGCCGGTCGGCCATATTGCGGCTCGATGAAGCTGACCGAGGCGCTGATGGGCCAGGACCTATTCGGATTCCACACCAAGTCGACCTTTCGACGAGATGGGCTGGATGCAGAGGGGACGTTGCTGTATCCCGCGAACATAGATGATCTGCCTATTGCTCTTCGCGAGAGCAGTATGAGAACCAGAAAAGGACCGTTTCTGCAGGCGGAGAACGCCAACGCTTATCGGCTCGTGGACATCTATGGCGAGGGCAACACCGGCCCGTTTCCAGAAGATACCTTCGTCTTGTGCGATACCTACGCGCAAAGGCGACCCAGCGACCAGAAAACTGGAATGCCGATTCTGTACTATCGGGCTGATTCCGCAGGAACGACGCACGACGTCCACAATCCCGATAATCGACGGAACATCTACCATTACCAGGACAATCACGCGCTCGTCTCGTTGGGCGTCCCCGGAAAGCCGGGAGAAACGCACCCTCTCGCCAATCCGAAGCGGTTTTACCTCAACACCCAGAGTTGCGAGATCCCCTCAAAGCCGTACAGAGTTGGCACCTTCATTTTGATCAGTGCCGGTCTCGACGGTCTCTACGGCACGGCCGATGACATCTGTAACTTCGAGTGGGAGTACCGCAAACGCTGATGCGGATTCGGCGGAACTCGTGCGCGATGGGGGCTTTGTCATCCTGAGGCGAAGCCGAAGGATCAGGCTATCGAACTGGGCGTGTCTCTCATTCGCGGCCCAGATCCTTCACTCCGCTACGCTCTGTTCAGGATGACAAACGTCGGGTGGCAGCGGCAGGGCCGAAGGTTCTGCCGGTGGCGGACGGGCAAACGATCGGCAAGCTGACGTATGTCCCTGCCACCCGACCGTTTCCCGCTGTCGTTGCCGACAGAACCACATCGTGGAAAGCGGCCCCGCTCTCTTCTATCATGCTATTGGTCCAAAGCGGAAAATGCCGGGGGGTGGGGGGCAGAGCCCCCGAGGTCCCTCTGAACCTCGAAAGTGGACTTTTCCGCATAGCGTAACCAGGTGATTCCTCATTTACTGCCTTTCGCAGCACCGCGATACTTGCGGGCCGTAGAACAATCGCTTTTCAACTCTGGTGGAAGCGTGGCGCGTAGCCGGCTGTCGGTTCACACTCAGATCGGTCGCTGGGGGGAGTCGTTGCGCACGGACACATCATAGCAGTGGGGGGCGCAGACATGAACAGCTCACGCAAAATCGTTCCCGCGTTGCTTCTGTTGGGTTGTGGGACTGTCGCGCTTTCCGGGACTGGACCTTCGACGTCGCGGCAGCTTGCCGAGCGCATCCGGATTCAGGAGGCACGAGTGCCGCAGATTGAGGCGATGACCGCGTGGGAACGAGAACGGGTGGAGCAATGGTACAAGAGTCGCCGCCTTGAGATTACGCGGGAGATCACCCGCCGGGAAGCGGCGCGGCTCAGTTTGGCCCAGAGAGAACTTTGGGTCCAATATGCGGACCTATATCTGGACCGGTTCTATGCGCCCGCCTATTTCAACTCTGGCTCTATTTCCAGTTATCGGATGGCCGTGCTGGGCCAGGCGATGGTCCAGGAATATCTCATCAGCGAAATGGCGGACATCCTGGCCAACGGGCAGTTCGAGCGAAAGCTGGAGCAGATCGTGGAGGAGCGCTTGCATGTTCCGTTTCTGCCGCTGTTGCGCGATCAGGCGAGGGAGCTTTTGATCGTTGTCCGGCGCGTACGCGGGCAATTGGACCTGGAATTGACGCAACTGGGGCATCAGAGAAATGCGGAACTGGACGCCATCATGGAACGAGAAAAGGACTTGAAGGAGCAAGTGCGTGACATCTTGGAGTACCTGCGGCGCAGCGAGTCGCGGCCGGTGCAGTTCGGCGTCGTCGAGTCGGTCGGATACTGCCCGGATGGCGGGTACTACTGTATGATCCAGGGAGTTGACAGGGTGCTCGGGGTAGGGGATAGGATCGGCCGGGTCCGCATCCTGAAAATCGAGGTGGAGCAGGTCGAGTTTGCCAAGGACGGGACCACATGGGCGCAAGCCCTGGGTGCGGCACCACAGCCATTCTGGGACTGAGCCACGGGATTTACAATTTATGATTGATGATTTAAGATCGGGCCGTTTGCAGTGTGCCCGTCAGGGCATACAGAGGAACGCCTTACGGCGTCACTACGGACGTGTGGGTGAAAGGAGTCGGAAATCGTCAGTCGCAAAGGGAAGATTGGAAGCAGCCAGGAGGCCGACGGATATCGGAGTGTCACGCTTGTCGGCGACGGCGGCATGGCGAGCGTGCTGTCGCTTTTGCTCTGTGAGAAAGGCATTGTCACCCGGATGTGGGGGTACGATGCCGGGCAATTGGCCGAGATCGAGCGTCGGCGGGAAAACGGGAAATTCCTGCCGGGCTATCGATTGCCCGACGCGCTGCTGTTCGAGCCCCGGGACGATCGTGCGCTGGTGGGGGCCGAGTTGATTGTCTCCGCCGTTCCCTGTCAGTATATGCGCAGAATATGGGACCGGCTGGCCCAGTACGTTCCGAAGGGCGTGCCGATTGTCTCCGTGGCCAAGGGGATCGAGAACGGCACTCTGCTTCGGCCCACGCAAATCATCTCCGACGTGCTGGGCAAGGAAATCGCTTTGGCGGCCCTGAGCGGGCCGACCATTGCCGACGAACTCGCCCGGCGGCTGCCGGCGACGGCCTGTGTCGCCTCCGAGGAGCAAGCCCTCGCCAGGAAGGTCCAATATACGTTTACCTGCCCGTGGCTGCGTGTCTATACCAATACGGACCTGATCGGCGTCGAGCTGGCAGGGGCCATGAAGAATGTCGTTGCCATCGCCGCAGGAATTATCGACGGTGTCGGGGCGGGCGACAACGCCAAGGCGGCTCTGCTCGCCCGAGGTCTGGCGGAGATCACGCGTTTGGGGCTGGCCATGGGCGCGCGGGAATCGACCTTTGCAGGCTTGACCGGCCTGGGAGACTTGGTCACGACGTGCATCTCCCCCAAGGGCCGCAACCGCTCCTTCGGTGAGAGGATCGGCCGCGGCCGGACGATGGAGGAGGCCTTGGGGGCGACCGAGTCGGTCGTCGAGGGCGTCTCCACCTGCAAATCAGTGGCAGCCCTCGCGGTCCGGCATGGCGTGGAGATGCCGATTACGCAGGCGGTTTATGAGGTGCTCTTTGAAGGCAAGCCGGTGAAGACGGCGATTGAGGACCTGATGAGCCGTCGCCTCAAGCCGGAGTCCGAGACAGACGCCCTATAACGGAGGACGGAGGGCGGCGGACGGCGGCGGCTCCTCCGTCTTCTGTCCTCCGTCCTCTGTCTTCCGTGCCCCCTTATTATCGGAAGTCAATTCCCTTGGCCTAGCGGCCACCACCGCGCCAGGTGAATACCCCGCCCGTTTTTGGTCCCGCGCCCATCTGTATCATATACTTTAAGCGGCACCGGGTGAAAACTAACTGTCGAAGGGTTCCAAAAAAGCCCCAACGACAGCACTGACAGAGGGCCGAATGGGTAACCAAAATGAGCATAGCCTCTCAGCAGCACAATCTCAGCAAGAAATCCCAAACACCGTGTGTCGCCTTTGGGATCCCAAGCAACCCTTGTGTAATTCTTAGGGTGGGTTAGCTTCGTATGTTTGGATTTGGCAAGAAACAGTCATATCTGATCGGGGTCGATTTGGGCAACGACTGCCTGAAGCTGGCCCAATTGGCCAACGGCACGGAAGAGACGTATCTGATGGCAGGTCAGTACGTCGGTCGCCCGGCCGATGTCGTCCCGGGCACGGCACGCTGGCAACGATGGGCCATCGAGGTCATGCGGGAGACCACGGCCGACGGGCACTTCAAGGGCCGGGACGTGGTGGCGGCCTTGCCCGCCAACGAGGTCTTCATCGACCACGTGAAGTGGCCGAAGAAATTCGACGGCAAGATCGAAGACGCGCTCTTCGCCAGGATCAAGCAGAAACTGCCGTTCGAGCCGATCGAGAAGAACACGCTCATCAAATACATTCCAGCGGAGCAGGACAACCTGATCGTGCTGGCGACGGAGCGGACCGTGATCGACCATCATCTGGCGATCTACGAGCGGGCGGGCCTGGCGATCCATTCGATCGGCGTCTGGCCGGTGGCCTTGGCCCAGTGTTACGCCCGGTTCTTCGGCCGGCGCAAGACGGACCTCGAGGCCGTCGTTCTGCTGCTCGACATTCAGCCGGACTGCACCGACATGGTGATCTGCCGGCACAAGAATCCCTTGTACGCGTGCTCCGTGCCGGTGGGCGCCAGGCAGCTCAAGGGGACTCCTCAGACCCAGGATACCGCGCTGAGCGGCCCGAGCGATGAGCAGGCCGTGGGCCGGCTGGTGATGGAGTTGACGGCCGGCCGACGCGAGTTTCTCTCGTTGTACAAGAATGTGCAGATCGAGCGCTTGATCTTCCTCTCGGGCTTGGCCGTGGATGCGGAGGTCTACCGCACCATCGCCAAGCAACTGGAGGTGCAGGCGCAAATGGGAGATTGCATGGCCGCCGTCGAGATCAAGGACCCGGACCGCTTCGGCCTGGAGCGGCGCAACGGCACCGTGAGCTGGGCCTTGGCGTTTGGGCTGAGCTTAAGTTAGTGGGCAGTTGCCAGTTCCCAGTTGTTCTTGCGGAGAACTGGCGACTGTCCACCGGGAACTTCGGAGACACGTACCATGTCCAATATCAACTTCGTACCGGATGATTATATCCAGAGCAACGAATCCCGCAGGGCGAATCTGATGTGTCTGGTCCTGTTCTCGGTCGTGATGGCCGGCTTGGGCGGCTCTGCCGTGGCGATTCGCATCCGGCAGCGGGCCTGCGGAGCGCAGGAATCGCTGGTGAACGCGAAGATGGCGCAGATGGAGGAGGCCATCAAGAAATTCGAGGAGCTGCAGACCAAGCGCAAAGAGATGATGCGGACCGCGTTAACGACCGCGGAGCTGCTCGAACCGGTTCCCCGCAGCGTGCTGCTGGCCTCGCTCACGAACAGTCTGCCGCCGGGAGTGTCTCTGGTGAAGCTCGACATGATCCAAAAAGAAGCGCCGAAGTCCGCGGCGGACCGGGCGGCGAAGACCAAGTACGAGGCGACTCAGCAGAAAGGCGCCTCGGAACCCGATGTGAAACCTTCGACGGAGAAGGCCCTGGAAACGCGCATGGAGATCGAGGGGATCGCTCCCAGCGACTTGCAGGTGGCGGCCTATATCGAGCACTTGGGCAGTTCCGTTCTGCTGAGCAACGTGGCGCTGGTGGAGTCGAAGGAGAAGAAGATTGACGACACTGTGTTCCGTCAATTCAAGCTCACCGCCCTGCTCAGCAAGGAAGTGCACCTGACGAAGGAAGACGTCGACCAGATCCGAGCCAAGGCAGAGCAATCCATATATCAATTTTAGCGCGGGGATGGGCCATGACAAGCGGTTTGAGACAAGCCATATTCTTCGTCCTGCTGATCGGCGTCGCGGCCGTCGGCTACCAATACATGATCAAGCCCGCCAATCGCAAGCTGGCGGAGGCGAAGCAGAAGCTCGAGGGCAAACGGGCGAAACTGACCGAGTTTGAGCAGGCGACCGCCAAGGCCGACGACCTCAACAAGCAATTGGAGCAACTCCAGGAAGCCGTGCGGTTCTTCGAGAGCAAGCTGCCCCCCACGAGCGAGGTGCACAAGGTCCTGGAACAGGTGACGGTGATCGCCCAGAAGCAGGGCCTCAAGCCCAAGACGATCCGGACGCTGGTGCAAAAGAACAACAGCGGCTACGTCGAACAGCCGATGAATATGAGGCTCGTGGGCAACTTCACCTCGTTCTACTCGTTCCTGCTGGAACTGGAGAAGCTTCCCCGGATCATGAAGCTGCGCGAGCTCAAGCTGGAAAAGGAGAAGGACGGGGAAGGGCAGATCGGAGCCGAATTCATTGTGAGCATCTTCTTCCAGAACAAGGCGGCCTGACGATAGTGATGGAGTAGATTTATGCTGTCTTTCATGCGTGAACAAGACCCCCAAAAGGCCTCCGACCGTTCCCTGGTGGGACCGGGTCCGCAGGAGGAATCGGCTCCGGAGGCGGCCGGGGGGCAAGAGTATCTCACCGTTGCGGCCAACAGCAAGAATTTGCGCCGCAGCACCATGCTGGTCGCCGGGCTCGTGGGCATCGGTCTGCTCTGTCTGCTGCTGATGATTCGCAAGAGCCAGCCGCAGGCCGCCTCCGCCGCCCCGGCCGGCAACACCGACCAGACGAAGATCGAGGCCGCGATCACGCGGCTCACCGGGGTCCGGTCGGAAATGGCCGACCGCATGGACGAGATTGTGAAGAAATTCTACGAGTTCTCGGACGTGGTCCAGGTGAAAGTGAACGAGCTGGTCAAGAATCCGTTCGAGGTGGGCAACTCCCTGAAGGACGTCCAGGCCGGGGTGGTCCTCGACGATCCCCAGGCCCAGGCGGAATTGGCCCGGCGGCAGCGCATGGAGCAGCAGGCCAGCACGCTGAAGCTGCTGAGCATCATGCGCTCCTCCGAGCAGGGAAATTGCTGTATGATCAACGATCGGATCCTGCGCGCGGGCGATGGGATTGAAGGCTTCAAGATCGTGCGGATCGACAACGACTCCGTCGAACTCGCCTGGTCGCCGGCCGAGACCGCCGGCGCGTCCTCCACGGAAGAAATGAAAACTGTACTGAAGTTGTCCGAATAATGCTACGCTTTTTATCGCACCAGAAAGACAAGGGCCGAGCCTCCTCGGGGTCGAACCGTCCGGCGGCGAACCCGGCGCCGACCATCCCGCTCTCCGCGGACGACGAGGAAGTGCGCGGGCTGTGTGATCTCTACTCCCCCGAGCCGACGAGCTGCACGCGGGTGCGCGATCTGGCGGATGTTCTGCTGGAATTGCGGAAGATCACCGACGAGCAGTACGGCCGGCTGCGCCGGGAATCAATCGGCAAGCCCGGCCTGGACCCGGCGATGTGGCTCCTCAAGGAGGGACTCGTCAGCGCCAACGATGTCCTGGAAGCCAAGGCCAAGGTCAACGGCCTGGAGTTCCGTCACCTCACGCCCGACGAGGTGAACAAGGAGGCCTTCCAGAAACTGGAGCTGGACTTCATCAAGCGGAGCAGCATTGTCCCGATCCAGGTCGAGGGCAACACGTTGCTTGTCGCCACCAGCGAGCCGACGAACATCTTCGCACTGGAAGACGTGAAGCGCCAGACGGGGATGGAAGTTCGCGCCCGCGTCTGCCCGCCGGAAGACATCACAGCGGTCTGCGCGGCGTTCCACGAGGAACCGGCCGAGGAGGTCCTGGATGATATCATCAGCGACCTGACGGAGGTCGAGGTCGTTCAGGACACGGAAGAGGTCAACGAAGACCTCGAGAAGATGGCCGGTCAGTCGCCGGTTATCAAATTTGTCAACTATCTTATCAGCAACGCGGTGCACGAAGGCGCCAGCGATATTCACATCGAGCCCAAGGAAAAGGAGACCAAGATCCGCTATCGCATCGACGGCGTGCTCTTCGAGGCGATGCGGGCCCCACAGAAGATGCATCCGGCCATCGTGTCGCGCATCAAGATCATGGCGAATCTGGACATTTCCGAACGCCGGGTGCCCCAGGACGGCAAGGTGTCTGCCATGGTCGGGGGCCGGGCGATCGATCTGCGCATCTCGGTGCTGCCGACCAACCACGGCGAGAAGACCGTCATTCGTATCCTCGACAGCCGATCCATCACGCGGGGCATTGAGAACATCGGCATGGAGCCGGATGTCAGCAGAGTCTTCCGGGAGCAGGTGGCCCTGCCGCACGGAATTCTCCTCGTGACCGGACCGACGGGATCGGGCAAAAGCACCACCCTGTATTCCGCGCTGGGCGAGATGGACGGCAAGAGTCTGAACATTTCCACGGTCGAGGACCCGATCGAGTACGAGCTGGATACCTGCAACCAGGTCCAGGTCAACGAAAAGACCGGGCTGACCTTCGCGGCCGCCCTGCGCAGTCTGTTGCGTCAGGACCCCGACATCATCATGGTCGGCGAGATTCGCGACAATGAGACGGCCCGGGTCGCGGTCCAGGCGGCCTTGACGGGCCACCTGGTCCTTTCGACGCTGCACACGAACGATGCGGCCACCAGCGTCACGCGACTGGTCAATATCGGCATCGAGCCGTATTTGATCGCCGCGTCGTTGAATGCCGCCGTCGCCCAGCGGCTGGTCCGGCGGGTTTGCCCCAAGTGCAAGGAGCCGTACAAGGTTCCTGACCACATGCGCAAATACATTGAAAAGGCCGGCGGTAAGCCCAGTGCGATCATCCATGGGGCCGGCTGCGATGCCTGCCGCGGCTCCGGGTACGTGGGACGGGCCGGCATTTTCGAATTGCTGGTCATCGACGACAAGTTCCGGGACATGATCCACACGGATACCTCGGTGAGCAACATGCGTCACGCGTTTCGCGAAAGCGGCCGCGATACCCTGTTCGATGACGGCGTCAAGAAGGTCATCCAGGGAGTCACGACGATCGAGGAGGTCCTGCGTGTCACCGAGGTGTATGGCAAGAGCGAAGACGAGGAGTTTACGGAGAACCTTAACTGAGATTTACAATTTACTATTTACGATTTACGAATCGCCGGTCCCCGGCCGAGAAGGGGAAACAATCTATAGTCGCTCCTAACTAGTAAATTGTAAATCGTCAATCGTAAATGACGAGGGTTTATGATCGACATCAAGACGATTCTGGCGGCGGCCATCGAGAACAAGGCGAGCGACGTGCACATCAACGTCGGCATGCCGCCGGTCCTGCGCAAGGACACGGAGCTGATCGACATGGATTGCCCCGCGGTGACGAACGCCGATGCGCGGGCTATGGTGCTGGCGCTGGTGGGGCCGGAGCGAATGAAGAAATTCGAGGAGAATCGGGACCTGGACTTCTCCACGCAGATCGCCAGCGGGTACCGGTTCCGCGTGAACGCCCACGTCCAGCGGGACTCGATTGCCCTGTCGTTCCGCGTGATTTCCAACCAGGTGGCCAAGATCGACGACCTGCATCTGCCGCCGATCGTCAAGGAGCTGACGGACCTGCCACGCGGGTTGGTGCTGGTGACCGGGCACACGGGGTCGGGCAAGAGTACGACGCTGGCCGCGATGATCGGGCTGATCAACTCGCGGTACGGCAAGCGCATCATCACCCTGGAGGACCCGATCGAGTACCTGTTCGAGAACGAGCGGTGCATGATCGAGCAGCGGGAAATCGGCTCCGATTGCCCGAATTTTGCCTCCGGCCTGCGACACGCGTTGCGGCAGGACCCCGATATCATCATGGTCGGCGAAATGCGCGACCTGGAGACGACGAGCTTCACCATCACGGCGGCCGAGACCGGTCACCTCGTGCTCAGCACGCTGCACACGATCAACGCCCCGCAGAGCATCGAGCGTATCATTGATATCTATCCGTCCGGCCAGCAGAACCAGATCCGGACCATGCTCGCCAACACCCTGCAGGCCGTCATTTCGCAGACCCTGTTCAAACGGATCGATCAGCCGGGCATGGTGCCGTGCACGGAAATTCTCCTGTGCACCTCGGCCACGCGCAACTGCATCCGCGAGAACCGGATCTACGAGATTCCGAACATCATCGAGACCTCGCGGCGCATGGGCATGCAGAGCATGGACAACAGCATCGCCGAGATGTACTTCAAAGGCTTCATCGACCGGGACGAAGCGATTGTGCGGTCGAGCAATCCGGGGAAGATGGAGAAGACTCTGGTGGCCGCCGGCAAGATCAACGATGCGTCGCGGGCGGCGGTCGGCGCCGCCAAGTGACGGAGGGTGCACATGGCAACACAAACAGCGCAACGATACGAGGGAACCGCCGTGGCCGAGCCGCGGCCGGCGGCGAGTCATCGCAGCTCCGGGGAAGGCCCACGCCGCAGCGGATCGTCCGAAGACGTGGGGCGCGCCGATACTTCCGCCATGGGTAAGCTCAAGGGCTTCCGCGTGGAATTCGGCCCCAGCCGCAAGGATATCCTGCACTTCACGAGCCAGTTGGCGGTCATGATTCGCGCCGGCATCAGCCTTCAGGACGCCCTGGAGGGCATCGGTACGCAACACGATAACGCCAAATTCAGGGCGGTCATTCGTGACCTGAAGGTGCGCATCGAGGAAGGCAACAGCTTCTCCCAGGCGCTGGCGGAACATCCGCAGATTTTCAGCAATCTCTATATCAACATGGTGGCGGCGGCGGAAGCCTCCGGCTCGCTGAGCGACATGCTGCAAAAGCTGGCCGAATACCTCGACCAGGAAGCGGAGACGCGCTCGCAGGTCAAAAGTGCGATGGTGTATCCGATCATCATTGCCGTGATGGCGGTCTCCGTGACCGTGTTCCTGCTGTGCTTTGTGCTGCCGCGCTTCACCATGATCTTTCGCGGCAAGGAAGATTTGCTGCCCATGCCCACGGTGATTCTGATGGCGAGCAGCGCCTTCCTGCGGCACTGGTGGTACGTGCTCGTTCCGGCGCTTGGCGGGGCCCTCTGGGGCTTCTACTACTTCATCAACACGCCGGTCGGGCGGATCTGGTGGGACAAGACGAAGCTGGTCCTGCCGCTGATTCGGACATTGTGCCGCAGCCTCTACATCACCCGGGGTCTGCACACCATGGGTGTGCTCACGCGGGCGGGCGTCCCCATTCTCAACACGATCTCGATCACGGCGCACATCTCCGGCAACGTGCTCTACAAGGACATGTGGCTCAGCGTCTATGAAGAGGTGCGGCAAGGCAAGAAAATCGCGGCGGCCCTGGCCCGTTGCAGCCTGATGCCCAGCAGCGTCGTGCAGATGATTCGCAGCGGCGAGGATTCGGGCAACATGGCCGACGTCCTGCGGGATGTCTCCGCCTTCTACGGCCGCGAGCTCAAGGCGACCATCAAGGCCGTAACCTCGATGATCGAGCCGCTCATGATCGTCTGCATGGGCTGCCTGGTCGGCTTCATCGCCATGAGCATCATTCTGCCGATCTTCAAGATGTCGAACCTGGTCTCGGGCAAGTAAGAGCAAGTGTGAAGTTTGATGTTTGAAGTGAGATGTTTGAAGTCAACTTCCTGGGTCAGAAATCAAGAATGAAAAATCAAACATCACAAATCAAAAATCAAACACTCGTCAAGGGCTTTTCTCTGGTCGAGGTTTTGATCGCGACCGTCCTGGTGGGCATGGCCATCGCGGCGTTGGTCGCCGCCAACGGCTCGTTCTCCATGGCCAACGTCGCGGGAGCGGATTTGTCCACCGCCGAATTCCTGGTCGAGCAGATTCGGGAGTTGACCACCATGCTGCCGGTGGCGGACCCCCTCACGACCACGTGGACGGTCCTGGGCCCGGAGACCGGCGAGACGGGCGTAACTGCGTTTGATGATGTGGATGATTTCGACGGTTTTGACAGCGCCTCCCTCGGGGCGCCGATCAACGCCCGGCGGACCCCGCTCCCCGCTCTGGCAGCCTTCCGTCAGCGGGTCACGGTGCAGAAGCTGAACCCCTCGAACTTCGACGAAGTCTGGGGCGACACCTCCACCAGCAGTTTCGCGCGGGTCACCGTGGACATCCTGCAAAACGGGCGGCCCATCAGCTCGGTGAGCTGGATTCGGGCACGGTACTGATAGTAACAACTATGGCAAACACACACACGCATCATCGGATCGATCACCGCGCTTTCACGATCGTCGAGTGCCTGCTTGGACTGGCCCTTTCCGCCGTGCTGCTGACGGCGGTCGCGGTCGCCTTCAATGCCTCTGTCATCAGCTACCAGGAAAACGAGGACATGTTCCGGAGCATGAACAACGCCCGGCAGGCCCTGGCGCGGATGACCAGCGAAATCCGAGTGGCGGGGTATCTGGATGAGTCGGTCGTTCCGCCCGAGTGGTATGGCGTCGATGACGAGGCCCCCAGCAACAAGTGCACCTTCTGGACGGCCGACCGCGAGCTTCGCAGCTATGAATTCCACGACGCGACGTACGCTGACCCTGCTTGTCGAAACAAGCTCTACCTAGTAAAGGAGGCCACCCACCAGGAGTACGTTCTCTGTGATAATGTTGTCAATGCGGCTTTCACCAAGACATCGTGTAGCGACCCACGAGGGGATGCGAGAAGTGTCCAAATCTCGCTGACCGTGCAAAGCGGCCATTCGCAGCGGACACTGGCCGCGGCGGTCGTGGTCCGCCGCATTCCTGAGGGGTACCTCTGATTTCTTTTGGTGGGTTGACCTCGCTTTCTGTTACGAGCCGCCCAACCGCCCTCTGGTTTGTAGATCGTCCATCCCTCCGCACAATTTGCGGCAAGTCTGGCGAAAAAATCCCTTGATTCTTCTCCGTCTTTCGGTCATAGTGCATTGAGATTCCGATACGGGCGGTTAGCTCAGATGGCTAGAGCGCGTGCTCGACACGCACGAGGTCAGAGGTTCAAGTCCTCTACCGCCCAATCCCTCTAAGTCTCGCATAATTAGGCAGTTATGCGAGAGTCATTCCTGTGTCACCCACCTCGTGGTCGGCATGCCACACCTATGACCCGCCGGCAGGAGTACGCACGGCGGGAAATTGGTGGCCGGCGGCGCCTGCTTTGTGATAGGATAGAGGGCAACAGCGATCCGCTGGGTCCTGGATCAATAACGCTCGCATGGTACAGGAGCTCACGCCAATGGAACGCTTCGCCGCACGCACGAACTCGACCGCCATCGGGGTCCGGCCGAGGACAGTCCGTCGCATCCACGATGCCTTTACTCTAATTGAACTGCTGGTCGTGATCGCCGTCATTGCCGTGCTGGTCGCGATTCTGATTCCGGCTCTGGGCCGGGCGCGAGAGCAGGCCAAGAAGGTGGTGTGCGAGGCCCATATGAAGGGGCTCGGCGTCGCCCTGAGAATGTACGTCGACGACTATGGCAAGACCCACAAGTCGCCCAATCAGGGTTTGTGGGACAATGCCTGGGAGCAGCCCACGGTCGTCAGGAAATATGGACCCGACGAGCCCTACGCCTACTGGGGCATCGCCTATGAGCCGTACGCCAAGAATAAGAAGATCTTCCGCTGCCCCAGCACCCGGCGGGTCGACGACTGGCCGGAGAACGGCTGGGGATCGGCCTACCAGCAGTTCTTCAAGTACTGTTCCTACGGCTTGAACGGCTTCATCACGAACAAGAAAATCGACCACGAATTCAAGAAACACGATGAGGTGATCGCCTTTCAGGACCACATCGAGCAACTGTTGGACGATAATGGCGATCTGTTCTGCCTGCGGCCCGGCAACAGCATCAATCTCACCCAATGGCGCAATGGCGGCACCTTGGGCAATTTCCCCGAGGCCGTGCAGGAGTGCTTCCGCCACATGGGCTGGTCCAACACCGGCTGGCTCGACGGCCACGTCAGTGCCATCAAGGAGACCACCGGTGAAGATGTCCCCCGCTATTGGTACACCGGCGTGCACGATGGGTCATAGTCTGACCGCCGCAGATCATTCGCGCGGGCGGCCAACCGCGTATGTGCGCGACCGCGGCAGGGCGCCTGCACAAGAGGGAGTCACGCTATGAGAGAAGAGTGTCGCCGTCTCTGCCTGATGATCGTTCTGGCGCTTCTGGCGGTGGTGAGCTGCAAACCCAGAAACCACGAGACACGGGAGTCCCAGCAGACTCCTGGGCCAAGCCCTGCCGAGGTCGCCGCTATTCGAGATACGCTGACACGGGGGATGGAGCCGGTCGCCTTCGACCGCTTGGCCACCGGCCACATCGGGAGACAATGTGTCGTGACCGCCCGGGCGGCGGAGGACGGAACAGGCCGCGATCAAGCCCCGCCTCCGCTGGGGATGGTTCGCAAGTTCGGACCGACAGCGATCTACAAAGGGGAGCTTCAGGAAGTGTCGCCCAACGCTCTCAAGATCCGGGCGGCCTATCCGACCTCCGGCCGGTACAAGATCATAGAAGTGGCACGGTCCGATATCCAGTCCATTCACGTGGCCAAATCGTCCTCGGAGTAAGAGGTAGCACCTGCGGCATTCATGACCTTCATCTCGTGAGCACGAACTCCGTGAGGTCGGAGATTTGCTCTTTTGTCAGTTGGGAAGTCCGGCCATGTTTGTCGTGCTGATTGTGCACGGTGAGCATTTCCTCGATGGTGTCGGCCCGCCCATCGTGGAGATAGGGCGCCGTTCGCCAGACCTCCAGGAGCGTCGGGGTATCATAAGTCTGCGTGCTATCGGTCCCCGAACCCGTGCCCACATCGAACAGCCGTCCGTTGGTGTAGTACGGCCCGTTGTGACAAGAGGCGCAGCCGGCGTCTCGAAAGATCTGCTGACCGCGCAAGGCGGCCGGCCCGAGCTTTCCCTCGACCAGGTAGGGACTGGGAAGCGGCGTGAGGGATTCAAGATACCGGTAGATGGCGGTGGTGTCACTGTCCGGCCGGACCGCGAACAGGACGGCCCGCAGGCCCGCGCGCACCGCCACTTGGGCGTTCGCACGGACACCCAGGCTCATCGAGGGAGGAGTCCGGTGCGCCAGGATCAGGCTCTTGGTGTTCTTGGGGTTTCCGATACCGTCATTGAGCAAATCCCAGTTCAGCACATCCATTCGCGCGGAGCCCGGATGACAACTCGCGCAGCTTTGCCACTGCTGGAAGCACAGCGTAGCATCGTGAAAGAGCATCTCCCCGCGACGCTCATCGCTCAGGGGCATCGGGGCTTGCAGCGGCACGGACCTCGCTTTACCGGGATGTCCTCCCTCCAAGTCGATCACGCCCAGACTATCCGTGAAGTACTCGGTGGCAAAGATTTTGGTCCCGACAACCGCCAATCCGCGCGGACCATTTCCCGGCAATTTCACCCGCTGTCGCACGGGCAGGAGAAAGGAGAAATCGTTGGGCACATCTTCGGAGGATTTCGTGACGGCGGTCACCCGCTCGCCCGCAGCGGCTTTCGAGAGTCTGGCATGAAGCCCTTCCCGATCGATTAGACACAACTCGTGTGTTCCCGACAGCGTAACGACCAGATACGCCCCGTCGGCGGTGCACTTGACGTCCCACGGATTGGCAGCGCCCAGATCGACACCGTCGAGAAGCACGGTGTTGAGCCATCTACGGCCCTTGAGGTCGATGACGCTCAAGGCATTCGTATTGACCCAACCTCGTTCGAGCTGTCCCGTGAAAAGCTGATAGCGCCCGAGGATGTGCGTCACGTACACATAGGCTCCATCGGGAGACAGACACAATCCCTGCAGGGCCGTGGAACCGTTGGGCAGCCCTATCGTGACCGGGGCACTTTTGCCCTGGGTGTCCAGGAGGGAAACGGCCGCCGCGACGTAGTCCTGGTCCGACCTGCCCACCGGCAGATGGTTGGCCACGACGAGCGTGGCGCCGTCCGGCGTGACGGCCGCTGCGACGGGCTCCCGCAGGACTGGGATGCGGCGCAGCGTATTGCCGGAAGACGCATCGATGACAGAGACGTCATTGTGGAAGCGATTGCAGACGTAGAGCGTCCTCCCGTCCGGGCTCAGCACGGGGGCATTGGGCGTGTGTCCGACCTTGGCAAATAGACTCACTTGGCGCGTGGTCGTGTCCACCACGTACACTTCGCCGATCGGGGAGTCGGCTGTGACATAAAGCCGCAGACCGTCCGGCGACAGCACCATTCCGCTCGGCAGGCCGAGGAGCTGGATGACACCGACCACCTTTTCCGCCGCGGAATCGAAGAGAATCAGTTTCTCTGTGGTGCCCGCCGCCACGTATAAAATGTTTCCTTTTCCCTCGATAAGGGTATGTGGTGAGAGGTATTGTCTCGGCGTCTCCTGGCCCGCATACAGCCGGCAGGTGACCAGGCACAGTGCCGCCAGACTCACAACCGCGTTTTTCATACAACCATCCCTCTCTTGCCTCATCGCTCCCGATCCTCCTGGGCCGCCGCCGACCCGGCACGATCCGCTTCGACGATAATGCGAAAGCCCACGTTGTACACCTTCTGCCAGGCAGGGTAGCTCAGCCTGAACGCCGAACGACACCGCTGGGGGCGGTCATGCCAGGAACCACCGCGGACGACTTTGTCGGTGGCCTCATCCAGATTATTCCGTCCGTCGTCGGCCCGGTAGGGGTAGGCAGCGTACGTCGAGCGTGTCCATTCCCAGGCGTTGCCGTGCATGTCATGCAACCCCCACACATTCGGACGGTAGCTGCCGACTCGTGTCGTCACCAGCTTGCCGTCATCGAAACGGTCGTCGCGCGGCACGATATCCGGCGGATTCTGGTCCCGGGCGTCATACGCCAGGTCTCGCATCGTCGCATCGGCCATGTTGGCGTGCGCGGAGAAGTCCGTGTCCAGATCGCCATAGGACAAGGCGCTGTTCGTCCCGGCCCGGCAGGCCCATTCCCATTGGGCTTCGGTGGGTAGCATTACCGGTTCTCGCGTCTGCTGGGACAGCCAGCGGCAGAACGCCAGAGCCTCTTTCCAGGACACACGCACCACGGGCTGCCGGGGCTGGTTCAGCGGCCAGCCGAGGTCCCACTCGTTGAACATCCAACTGCCTTTGTCCTGAAAGCGGCTGTCGTGACTCGGGTCGAACCGGCCGAATTGCTCGTTCGTGATCTCGCACTCGCTCATCCAGAAGGGTCGGTCGATCCGAACGCGTGCCGTCGGTTTCTCGTCTCTTTCACCCTGAGCATCCCCCATGATGAACTCCCCGGCGGGGATATAGACCAACGTAAGCTCCAAATTGTTGCCGAGCTTGATCGTACGACGAGTCTGACCTTGCTTTGCCTGGCGATGGCGGGCTTCATCGGACCCGAAGGGCCAGCCGGGGACTTCGAGGCGTTCGACGGCGGCCTCGGGCTGCGGCTCTGGGCGGACCGGCTTTGTCGGCTGCGTATCGCTGGCCGGATAGACTTCCGGGTCTTCCGCATCGCCGCCATAGATACGCCGCAGCGTAATGCGCCGGTCGTGATCGCTGCGAATTTTGTCCGTACCCACGACCTCGTGCCAAGTGCCGTGGCAGGGTGCGTTGAGATCGATCCAGGTGAAGATTCGTTCCCAGGCTTCCTGATCGAGCCGAACGCCGTGATGGTCTTTCCTGAGCATTTGCACGAACTCGCTCGTCTCAGCGCCGAACTCGCCCGGCGCCAGCAGACGAAGATCGCTTTCCAGACCCCCGACCCGCACGAGACTGCGCAGCGCGACATAGGAGGGAGAGAAGACCCCGCCGTATTGCTTCACCAGTTGCTCGCGGGGGACACCAGAGATGATTTTGGCCCGGGGATCGCCGTTCGTATAGCAGACGAATCGACCCTGGTCCCGGCGTAGATCGGGTTTCACGCTGCCGTTTCCTTCGGTCCCGTTGTGGCAGGAAGCACAGTACTTGTCGAGCACCGGCTGGACCTCACGCTCGAAACTGAATCCGCGCACCGGCCCATGCCAGGGCTCGATCTCCGCCGGCTTTCGTCGGCTGGCCATCGCCCTGCGGCTGGGCGTGCCGGAATTCTGATGCTCATGGCAGCCGGTGCACGAGACGAGCTCGTTGGGCATGGCCGTGGTCCAGCTTCGCATGAGCTGCAAGGCGCGTCCCTGTTCGTCGAGCGGCTGGATGGAAATCGGCGTATTGGCCGGCACGCGGAAGAACGCCGAGCCGTCTTCTTCGACCGGCACTGTCCCGAGGACGCGCTTGGGTTCCCAGGGGCCATCCGTCCCGACGCGGTGGTTGATCCCGGCGACCCCGTGATACCCGAACTGGTACGTGAACAGGCGGAGCCGCTTCACCGCGCCGGCCGGGACCCCCTCCAGCCCGGGACCCGCATAGACGTTTTCCACGAACATCAACGCATCCTTGTTGTATAGATCGACGCGGTCCGCGACGGCCGGTGGTCTGGCAGTTTTTCGCAGGGGAATCGGTTCGAGCAGGGCGTATCCCTCGACCTCTTTGACCAGCACGATATTGTCAAAGATGTCCACGAGGTAGATGCCCCAAAGGTCCTGCGGCCGGGGCTTGCCGGCGACGAGGAAATACTTCTCGCTCAGCGGCCAGGGGTGCAGGAACTTGGGCCAGCTATTGAGGGTCAGCTTGTCCTCGATGATCGGTCCGACTTTCCGGCCGTAACCGGGGATGCGCTGCACAACTCCGTCCGTGGATTGTCGCCCCAGTGCGGCGTCGAAGAGGACCAATTCGCCCACGCGTCCCACGTGGTGGCCGGTGACAATCCCGACGACTTTCGTGGGATGGTTGGGGATCGGCCGGGCATAGAAAATGGCGTTGGGCCAGTAGCCGCCGCTGCCGTAGAATTCGCGCTGGCCCGTGCCGTCCGGATTCATGGTGAACAGGAATCTCGCCCACACGTGCGGGATATCGGTGTACTCCCACCGCAGATAGAGGATGCGGCCGTCGTTCATGACGGTGGGGCAGAAGTCGTCGTCCTGCTCGAAGCAGACTTGCCGGACGCTGGACCCGGACGCATCCATGGTGTAGAGCATGCCCACATTCACGCCGGCATTGCACGGCACGCCCTGGAAGCAGGCCGTGGAGATAAAAGCGATATTGTCATTGGGCAGATAGCACGAGTCGAAGTTGTGGACGTCGGGCTGATTGAAGGGCGAGATTTGACGTAGTTTTCCCGTGCCGATGTCGATCTCGAAAACCTGCCAGAGCTTGCGGTCGTCGGGCATGGAAAACATGAGCTTGCCGGCGTCGAAATGCAGGTCCATCTCGCTGACCAGCCGGCCCTCTTTCGGCCGGTGCAGCGTGGTCAGGTCGCCCTCTGGTCGAACGGGCGAGAGCACCGCGATTTCGTTGTCCCAGCCGCTCGTGTTCGTCATGGTATGGAGCTGCCATGAGCTCTGCTGCGGCAAGCCGAGAAATCGGCCCAGGCTCTTGTCGTCGGTCTCGTCCCCTTGGGCCCGACGGGGATCGCCGAGGGGTTTCCGCTTGATGAGCAGCAGACGCTCGAAGTCCAGCAAAGGGTTCGACAAGAGTGCCTTCCGCTGCAGGGCGACTATCTGTCGAACCTGTTCGGTAGCGGCTGGGTCCTGGCGGCGCAGGCCCGCGCGGATTTCAGCCAACCGCCGCTCGAAGTCCTCGACCGCATGTAGGTACTCCTTGTCCTGCCGATACTGGCTGGGGAAGCTCTGCGCGAGGTCCTGAATGGCCATCTTCAACGCCCGGAAGTTGACCTGCTCCAGATCGCCCCGCGGATCGGTGCTGGGGCTCGCTCCGCTGCCCCCGCGCGCGGATGCGCACACACATAACACAACCAGGGCCGCACGCGTCAGTGCTGTGCTTCTCGGTTTTGACCATCGTGACATAGCCGCTCTTATCTCCCGAAGGGATCGGCGTGATCCCTCTCGAACTCCGCGCTCGGACACAACGAATGCCGCAGCATATAGGGACAAGCTGCAAGCACAGGGATTATACCTGATTCCGAAGGATGTGCAAAAGACCGGCTCGTCAGGTAGTCAGGGCGAACGCAAAGTCGCCTCTTATGATGGGTGGCAGCGTCAAGCGCAGCTTGGCGATGGCGGATTTACTATGCGTAGGGCCATCGCCAAGGCCTTCGGCCTTGACGCTGCCACCCGTCGCCGAAGACGGCGACGCCACGAACAGACCCCTCTTGGGACTCTGCGTTCGCTCTGGCCAGGCGGTCGGCGTCGGCTGCGCGGACGGTGGGCATTTGACAAGTGGGCGAGGGCGGGCTACTGTGGCGGCCAGAAACGTCGCGAATTCCTCCGCCCCCCGGGGCCATGTCTCTTACTGGACGGACGCCATGGAGAAGAGAAACTGCGAACGAGCCGGTTCTGCCGGACCGACGGTCCTCACCCGCGGCGGTTTTCTGTCTCGCGCGGGTGGTTTACTGCTCGCTGGCTTGGGCGTGAATACAGATGCCTTGGCGGGAACACCACCGCCTCGGTGGAAAGGGCGGCAGGACGTGCGAGTCAACCGCTGGGACGTGATTACCATCGGCAATCTTTCCCGCAACCGGTACTGGGGTGAGAGCGACGCCCAGGGGGTTCGGGCGGCGATCTGCACGTGCACGTTGATTACCGGCGCAGGATTCCGTTTGCTCGTCGATCCATCCCTGGCGGATGCGGCCGAGATGGCCAGAGAATTGGATCGCCGCACCGGCACAAAGCCGCGCGACGTCACGGCCATCTTTGTGACCCATGAGCATGGCGACCACGTCGCAGGCCTTGCTCATTTTCCCGAAGCCCGATGGCTGGCTTCGCCCGCTGTAGCACAGGTTTTCAACCGCTCCGGCAAGCTGTCCCGTCGCGTCGAAGGGGTTACGGATCGCCTCTTCGATGCCGTCGAGGTGATCCCCACACCGGGCCACACCAACTCGCATCATAGTCTGCGTTTTGACTGCGAGGGCCTGTCTATCGTCATCGCGGGGGACGCGGTACCGACCCGGGATTTCTTCCGCGACCGGCGGGGCTATTTCAACGCGGTGGATTTCGAGATGTCCGCCCGCACGATGGACAGGCTCTCGGCCCTGGCCGATATCATCGTGCCCGGGCATGACAACCACTTTCTCGCGGATGTGGTGACACAGGCATCCTGAAGCAAGATGACGAGTTTTCTCGGATGAGGACCGGTGGAGCACAAGCACGGCAAGATCGATTTGAGTACCGGCGGCGGTTTGGCGGCCATCGTTCTTTGGAGCACAACGATTGCCGTGGCACGCAGCCTATCGGAGCGGCTCGGGCCTCTGACGGCGGGCGCCTGTGTCTACCTGGCAGGGGGCTTGCTCTGTCTATTGCCGCTTTCGTGGCGGGGAGCTTCACGGCGACAGCTTCTGCGGCTCTCGTGGCGCTACGTACTTGGCTGCGGGTCCCTCTTTGTTCTGTATACCGTTCTCATCTATCTGGCGATAGGGTCGGCCTCGGATCGTCAACAGGTGCTGGAGATCGGTTTGGTGAACTACCTGTGGCCGGCGCTCACCATCTTGCTTTCGTTGGTGCTCCTGCACCAAAGGGCCAGTGTGCTTCTGATCCCGGGGACGGTTCTCGCCCTGGCGGGGGAATTCCTGGTCCTCACCCACGGCACGGCGTTTTCGTGGGACTCTTCTTGGGGGCACTTGCAGGCGAACCCCACAGCTTACGCGTTCGCATTCGTGGCCGCCTTCTCGTGGGCGCTCTACTCGACTCTTGCACGGCGTTGGTCGCAACCGGGGACGGATGGGGCCGTGGCCCTGTTCATCCTGGCGGCCGGCCTTGCGCTTCTGGTCCTGCGCGTCTTCTCAACCGAGACACCCATCTGGAGCCTGCGGGCTGTCGGTGAAGCCGTCGTATTGGCGACTTTTACCGTGCTGGCGTATGCCTTTTGGGATGCGGCCATGCGCAAGGGCGACCTGCTGCTCGTCGTCGCCTGTTCCTATTTCACCCCGCTGCTGTCGACTTTCGTAAGCTGTGCGTATTTGCGTGTGACGCCGGGGTGGCGGCTGTGGGTCGGCTGTGTTGTACTCGTGATGGGTTCTCTCCTGACCTGGGTCTCTGTCTCTGACCGATCTGGCCGGAGAGCAACTTAGCTGCGGCGCGGATGGAGGTGGCTGGCTATGACACAGTTCGAGCAGAGTTCAAGGCACGCCCGTCGCGTGTTGTTGGGCTTTGCCTTGACCTTGGCGGCCCTTTTGTACGTGGATCGCGTGTGCATCTCGCAGTCCCAGCATTTGATCGGTGCGGATCTGGGGCTGTCGAAGAAGCAGATGGGCCTGGCGCTCACTGTCTTCGGCATTGCCTATGGTCTGTTTGAGATCCCCGGCGGCTGGCTGGCGGACCGTTTCGGTCCCCGGCGGACGCTCACCAGCGGCGTGTGCTGGTGGTCCTTCTTCACCGTCGCCAGCGGCTGGGCACGCGGCCTGACCTCGTTGGTCGGCTATCGGTTTCTCTTCGGCCTGGGGCAAGCCTGCTGTTTTCCCAATCTGACGCGGGCCTTCAGCAATTGGTTTCACGGCGACGATCGGACTACGGCGCAGAGCCTGACGTGGCTGGCGGCTCGCTGGGGCGGTGCCTTCACGCCTTTGCTGGTCGTCTTGACGCTCGACTTCGTAACTTGGCGGCAGAGCTTCTACCTGTTCGGCTCCCTCGGTCTTCTTTGGGCGTGGTTCTTCTGGCGGTGGTTCCGTGACCAGCCGCGCGGCCCGCAGCCGGCCCAACGGACCAGAATGGTGGTAGGGGCGGGCCCCTGTGCCCGCCCTGGGCAACCACTGGGGGTTGCCCCTACAGTCCCCTGGAAGCGATTTCTCGTCAATCGCTCGGTTTGGCTGTTGTGCCTGCAATACGCCTGTCTGAGCTACGGCTTTTGGTTTTATCTGACCTGGCTGCCGACGTACGTTCGCGAGCAGTTCGGTCTGGAGCAGGCTGACCGGTATGTCGCGGCCCTGCTCGCGGCACCGCCTCTCTTTCTGGCCGGCATCGGCTGCGTGTTGGCCGGTTGGCTCACGCCACATCTGGTTCGTCGCTTCGGCAATGTTCGACGTGTCCGCCGTAGCCTGGGTGTCTTGGGCCATGTCGTGGCGTGTATCATGCTGCTGGTCTCGATTCGTTTGGAGAATCCCATCCTGTCGATGATCGCTATGGGCTTTTCGTGCTTCGGCAACGATCTCGCCATGCCCGGCTCCTGGGCGGGCTGCATGGACATGGGCGGTCGCTTCTCCGGCACGTTGTCCGGCACGATGAACATGTGGGGTTGCATCGGGGGGCTGCTGGCTCCCTGGACCATCCCGTATATTCTCGAAGCTGCCGGCGGTCAATGGCATGTCGTGATTCTCGTGATTGCCGGCTGGTATGCCGTTGGAGCCTTCTGCTGGCTGGGCATCGATCCTGTTACATCCGTAGCAACTTCGGAAGGAACGAGCGAAAATGAGTTTCCACTCTCCCCAGTCCCTCCTGCCCAGACATGAGGCCTTCCTGCACTGCGAGAAGGTAGACCGGCCGCTGTTGGGCGCCTGGATCGGCGGCTATTATCCCGCCGAGCAGTTCCCGCAGGGCCATCACTCCTGGCAGGTCGGTCAGTTGCTCCGGCCGGCGGATGCTCGCTTCGAGGCGTTTCACGATGACTATGAGATGCTGTATCGCATACACCAGGAGGCCGATGATGACTTCTTCTATGTCGGCTCGGCTTACTGGGGTATTCCCTGGCTGGAGGCCATTCTTGGATGTGCGATTCACGTGGGAGAGACAAGCTGCTGGGCCGAGATGAGCCGCGTGGATTCACGCGATCTATCACGGCCGGGCTTCGATCTGCCAGACAATGCTTGGTTCCAGTGCCTCATGCGGTTCACCCAAGACCTGGTGCAGTTTGCAGGGGGACGTTTTCCGGTTTGTCCGCCTCTGTTACGTGGTCCCGGCGATGCCGCGTGTGCCTTGTGCGGCCCGGAGGCAGTGGCCATGGCCTTGATCGATGGTGAGTCCTGGACGGATGAGCTTCTCGCTGGCTGCGCGAAGCTCCGGCTGGAGGTATTGAAGCATCTGCACCGCGTGATCCCTGCCTGGCACGGCACGCATGCGGCAGGGGGGTACGCCTGCAAGTTATGGACGGCACGTACAGTGGCCTATTACCAGGAAGATTCCGCGGCGGTTTTCAATCCACGATTGTTTGCCGATCATCTCTTGCCGCTGGCCCGCCTGACCAAGCGGCTGGCGGACGTCCATTTCATTCACCTTCATTCGAGCTGCCTGTATCTGGTCGATGCGTTGCTGGCGGACGACACGTTTTCGGTGATCGAGGTCAATCTGGATCATCCCGGCTCCAGTCCGCCCTTGGCACAATACCTGCCGGCACTCCAGCGGATTCAGCAGGCCGGCCGGCCCCTGTTGCTCTGGGGTGAGATCGACCCAGCGAACTGGGACCTCCTTCAAGAAGAGTTATCGCCCGTTGGGCTGAGCGTACAACCCATCGTGAGGCTTCCGAAAGACATCTGTCATTACCGGTGGCATTCGAAATCTAGTGGAGATTGATATATGATCCAGAAAGCGTCTTCCGTATTCGTGACGTTGTTTCTCGTCGCAGGACTGCCCACCTCATCGGGCCAGACGCCAACGGGCGGTTCGCGACCACGACCCCCTCAGAATCGGCGCGTCTTCGTGCCGCTCGACTTCAAGCAGATGTTTACGGCCGGTTCCCTGAGCGATCCGCAGCCGCCGAGCACACTGCTGCCCGCCGGGGCAACCACGGTCGAGCTCACACTCCATGCCTCCGCGTCAACCTCCTGCCGGTACAGTATTGGGCGGGATCGGCCGCTGGATCAAATGATGGCGTTTGACGATCCGCAGCCTTCGACCTCGCCCAAGACCATCATTAGCGGGCTCAATCCTGATCCGGCGATCGTCAATGATGTCTACATCCGTTGCACCACGGCTCCCGACGCCGTGCTGCACTTGCAGTACCGCTGCCTGCCCGCCGCCAAGCCCGGCTTTCCGCGCGTCGCCAACCTCTGGGGCTCGGGACGCTTCATCCCCAAGGGGATGGCCTACGCTTCCCGCATCGACCTTTGGTTGGGGGCGCACTTCAACGCCGAGCAAATCCGCGAGCTGCGCCGGCTGAATCCCAACTGCTTCATCTTGAATTCGATCAACACCGTGGAGAATAATGATGTGCCCGACGAGTACTTCCTGCGGGACACGACCGGCCGGAAGATCGAGGTCTGGCCCGGGGCCTATCGGCTCAACCTCACCCGGCCGGAGGTGGCCCAGTACCAGGCCCGCTACGCGTACCAGAGGATGATCGAGAGCGGGTTGCTGTACGACGGGTGCTTCTTTGACAACTTCATGATGTCCCAGCGCTGGCTGACCCACGACATCTACGACCGGCCCGTGCAACTGGATGCCGATGGCGACGGCCAGCCGGATGACAAGGATGCTTTCGACAAGGCCTGGCGCGCCGGCGTCTTTCGCGAATTGCAGGAGTGGCGGAGGCTCATGCCTTGGGCCCTGACCAGCGGCCACAGCCAGGGCTACCCTTACCCCGAGATCGCGGAGGTCTTCAACGGCCAAGGGATCGGGTTCTATACCACCGATGTGATTGAGGGGAAGAAAGCGTTCTCCGAGCTTTGGGATTACTACCAGGCCTGGTGCACGGTGACCGTCAAGCCCGCGATCACCTCCGTGGAGTCGGCGGTGCCCGACCAGATCGCCTATGGCTATGACTACAGCCCCCAGAGGCGCACGCCTGTGCCTACTTGGGAGTTTGCCCGGGACTACTATCCCTACATGCGGTTTGGCCTGGCTTTCACGTTGATGAGCGATGGCTATTTCAGTCATGAGCTGGGCGATACCGATCACGGCCAGGACTGGTGGTATGACGAGCTCGACTACAAGCTGGGGCCACCGCTGGGGCCGGCACAGCGAATCGCCGTGAGCCAGGCTGTTGATCGCGAATTGATGCAAAATGGTGGGTTCGAGGGTGAGCTTGCGGGCACTTGGAGCCTCTGGTGTGACGTGTCCAGCGGCTGTGCGGCGACGGCCGAGCGCGACATGCGCGGCCAGCAGAGCGGGACGGCGGCAGCCCACATCACGATCACCGGGGCCGGTCGCCAAGGTGGGATTGAGTTCACCCAGTCCAAACGTTCCTTGGAGCAGGGGAAGAGCTATAATCTGACCTTCTGGGCACGTGCGAGCCGCTCCAGGGAAATCCAGGCCATCGCCTCCAAGGGCTCGCCCAATTGGGACAATTACGGCCTGAGCCAGACCGTGCCCCTGACGAAACAGTGGCAGCCGGTGAGCCTGACCTTCGAGGCTACGAGGACGGTGCAGGATGCACGGATTCAGTTCCTGTTCGGCGGGGAAACGGGACAGGTCTGGATCGATGAGGTCTCGCTGAAAGAGCGCGGAGAAGAGGTCTTTCGGCGGGACTTCCAGCATGGCGTGGTGCTGCTCAACGGCACCCGCTGGCACCAGACAGTGGACGTCGGGGAGGGCTACGTACGTCTTAAGGGCGAGCAGGCGCCCAAGTACCAGTACCTCCTGGATGATAGCGGCAGCGGGGGATTCCAGACCACGGGCCAGTGGCAGGAGATTGAGCTGGGCACGAAAGAATGGCATGCGATTGAGCCCTACTATCATGCCTGGAACAATCGTTGCCACCAACGGATGGGCAGCACGGGAGAGGCGACGTGGGACCTCGCTCTGCGCGGCCCGGGACAATATACGATCCAGGCCTGGTGGGCAGCGGCGCCCGACGCGACGGGATGGGCGAAGCAGGCGGTTTATGAAGTCGTGGCGGCGGGAAAGGTCGTTGCCAGTGCCACGTTGGACCAGAGCCAGGCGGGAGACCAGTGGCATACCATCGCCGCGGACCTGAGCCTGACCCCGCAAGACAAACCCTGTGTTCGAGTCAGGAGTAGTGGCGGTGGGGTCCTGGTGGCTGACGCCTTGCACGTCTACTCGACCGAACGCTACAACGATGGCGGAACCGTGCGGCAGGTGATTCTGGAACCCATGGACGGGATCGTCTTGAGCCGGATCGAGACAACTGGCCGATAAGTGATCCAAATAGGCCAATGTACGGAGAACGAGCGTCGGCAGGCCGAAGCTCTGAATCCAACGAGTCGCCAATGGCTGGTGACTATCAGCGTTCACCCGTGTTCGTCTGCGGTCTCGTTACCTATGGCTACTTGATCCCCAAGACATCCGCCATGGAGTAGAGTGCGGGGGGCTTGTTGAGGAGCCATTCAGCGGCGCGCAGGGCGCCGCGCACGAGGGTGTCGCGGCTGTGGGCGGTGTGGTTTAGGGTGATCGTCTCGCCTAGCGTGCTGTAAAGCACGGAGTGGACGCCGGTTATATCTCCGGCCCGGACCGCGTGCATGCCGATCTCACCTTTCTTTCGCAGGGCGTCTTTGCCGCTGCGACCGTAGATGAGGCTGTCCGGATAAGGCCGGCCGGTGGCTTCACAGATGTTCTGGGCCAAAGTGAGGGCGCTGCCGCTGGGGGCGTCTTTCTTGAACCGGTGATGCTCCTCGACGATCTCGATGTCGTAGTCTTCGCCCAGCATGGCGGCCACTTTGCCCGCGACGGAGAACAGGATATTCATACCGACGCTCATGTTGGTGCCGTAGAGGATGGGGACCTTCTTGGCGGCAGCCTTGATCGCCTCTTGCTGGCTGTCGGTCAGGCCGGTCGTTCCCATGACTAAGGCAGTGCCGTTGGCGGCGCACTGCTGGAGGGTCTTGTCGGCGGCTTCGGGCAGGGAGAAGTCGATAGCCAGGTTCGCCCCGACCGGCCAGACACTGCCGAGCGGGACGTTCAGACGCTCGATCCCGGCGACGAGCCCGGCATCTTTGCCAATCTCGGGGTGTCCTTCGTTCTCCACCGCGCCAACAATATCAAATCGGCCCGACTCTGCCGCCAGAGCGACGATCCGCCGGCCCATGCGTCCGGCCGCTCCTACGACCGCCAGTTTTGCCTTCATCTGCAACTCCTATGCTCCTATGAATGCACTGCCACCCACCTGCGGCAAGGAATATAGCCGCGAACCGCAGCTATGACAAGGGAGAAACGAACGTATGCAGTGTCTGAATCGTATATTGGAGTGCAAGCTCAAGCTGTTGGATGGTATTGTCATGCTAACACAAGCTGTAGGGGGATGTGGCGATCGAAAACACGTTCCCTGGTACACGACATTCCGTGGCTTTCTGTCGGCATCCTAATTCATTGCACCAAGATCATCAACTGGGCGGGACAATATTATAGGACTGAATGCGCCCGGTTGGGTCGAACGGCGGGGTTGTGGGCCGGGATTTGTCCAAAAAGGGCAAAATCTGCAAAAAAGTTATTGCCACTTGGACCGCGGACGATTATCATAACAGCTTTGGTGAAACAGGTTAACAGCTACCACAGCTATTGGTGCAGGTGGAAGAGGTATAGGAATGACTTTTGAACGGACTGTGACCGGTGCGGCGGCGTGAGTACATAAGCTATGAAGAACGCTGCATTTTCGCACAAGTGGTGGCTGCGGAATCGATGTTTCTGCTTCAACGTGGTAGCGCCAGTGAGGTTGAAGATGAGGTTTGGCTTTTTGAGCAGTGGGCCGGGTCAAACCGCTGTCGGAGGCGACTGATGTAGGCGAAGGGCAGATGACAACCTCAGTTGGGCACAGGCGTTTGGAAGTGGAAACTGATACAGTTTCCACTTTTTTTTGGCCCTTGAGAAGCAGGATTGTTAGGGACGGATCGGCCTGGATGGATCGGGAGAGTCGGTCCTGATGCCGCAGGCCCGGACTAGGCGGTGGCTTATGGTTTTGAGAGAATAGGATGATGAACCAGGAACTGCTGAGAATAGTGGACAACATAGCCCGAGACAAGAATATCGACAAAGAGTCGATCTTTGCCGATTTGGAGGAGGCCATGGTCTCGGCGGTTCGCAAGCACTTCGGAGATACCGAAAGTGAGATTGCGGTTCAGATCGACCGAAGCTCAGGCAAAGTCACCGCGTTCAAAGACGGCCAGGCGATCGACATCAGGGCCCTGGGACGCATCCCGGCCCAGACCGCCAAGCAAGTGATGATCCAAAAAATCCGGGCGGACGAGCGAGACAGCATCTTCACGGAGTTCGCCCAAAGAAAAGGCCAGTTGGTCAGCGGCGCGGTCGTTCGCTATGAAGGCGGGACGTTGATCGTCAACTTGGACCATTCGACGGAAAGCTACATGCCGAAGGGCGAGCAGATCATGGGGCAGACCCATCGCCCGGGCGAGCGCATCCGCTGTCTGATCCTGGATGTGAAGGAAAGCGCCAGCCAGGTCAAAATCATCCTCTCGCGGACGCATCCGGACTTCATCCGGCGGCTGTTCGAGTCCGAGGTGCCCGAGATTGCCGAGGGCATCATCGAGATCCGGGCCCTGGCGCGGGAGGCGGGCTATCGCAGCAAGGTCGCGGTTACTTCGTACGATGACAAGGTCGATCCCGTCGGAGCCTGCGTCGGAGTCCGCGGCAGCAGGATCAAGAACATCGTCGATGAACTGGGCGGCGAGAAGATCGACATCGTGCGCTGGAACGAGTCGTCGCAGGTCCTGGTGGCGAATGCCCTGATGCCGGCGAAGGTCAGCGAGATCGCCCTGTGTTTTGAGTTGGGGCGGGCCACGGTGGTGGTGGAGGAAGATCAATTGAGTCTGGCCATCGGCAAGCACGGCCAAAACGTCCGATTGGCGGCACGGCTGACGGGCTGGGATATCGATATCCTGACGCCGGACGAGTACAACCAGGGCATCGAGCGGTTGGCGAACTGCGTCAAGGGCGTCGAGGGGGCGGATGAAGTCCTCGTCGATAAGCTCATCGCGCTCGGGATCATCTCCGTTCTCGATCTTGATGATGTCGGGCCGGAGCCGTTGGTCGCCGAGTTGAAATTAGAGCGTGGGTTTGCCGAGAGGCTGGTCAGCGCCGCCGACCGTGAGGCCAAGGCGTTGATCGCCGAAGCGGACCAGAAGCATGCAGAGAAGCAATTGGCCCAACAGGTAAGGGTATCGGATACGGTGCCACGCGGCGATGAGGGATAAGCGCAAGTTTGAAGTGGAAGGTTCGAAGTCGCAAGTGAGGAGCGGTTACTTCCCACTTGGGATTTCGAGCTTGACACTTTCTTCGAATACGTGGAGGTTTTTTGGCTACTACAAGAGTTTACATTTTAGCGCGAGAGCTTGGCGTCAAGAGCTCGGCCATTGTGAAAAAGTGCCAGGATGAGGGTCTGAACGTTCAGAACCATATGGCGACCATCTCGGCGGGACTGGCCGCCACGATCCGGGAATGGTTTAGTGAGGGAGAGAACGTCACGACGGTCGAGACGGCGGAGAAGGTCGATCTCGACGAGGTCCGAGTCAAAAGGAAACCGAGACACGAGCACGGCGGGGACGTGCAGGTGGTGGAGCCGGAGATCACGGAAGCGGCCGAAACGCCGATGACGGAAGCCGAGGAAACGCTGGCCGAACTTGAGGTGCAAGAGCAGGAGGAGGAGGAAGTGGTGGTGCTTCTGGAGCAGCCGGTCGTTGGCGAACAGCTGGCGCCGACCGTGGTGGAGGTCCCGGTGAAGCCGGAGCTTCCGCCGGTTGTGGCACAGCCGCCGCAGCCTCCCGTGGAGGTCAAGGTCCAGGAGCCGGTCAAGCCACCGGAGAAGCCGAAGGTACCGGAGATCGTTGTGATGCCTGCCGGCCCCATGCTGGATAAGCCCAGGCCCGCCAAGCTGAACGGGCCGCAGGTGGTTCGCGTCGAGGCCCCGGAGCCTCTGGACCGCCCGAGATCTCGGTTCAAGCCGCGCTACGACGCCCCTGTCACCCAGCCTCTGATCTATGCGGGCAAGGGGGATGGTGAGGCGCGTTCGGGGGTCGCCGAGAAGAAAGGCTCCAAGCAGCAGCAGCAGCAGCAACAACAACAACACAAGGACCGCACGCATGGCCGTCGCAAGGAAGAGACGGATGAAGACGCTGTCAAGAGGGCCAAGCTGCACAAGAACTGGCGCCAGCGGGATATCGAGGAGCGACAGGCTCGCTTGACCGCCGCCGGCGGTGAAGGTCTGCGGCTGCGGCCGACGCGGCGCATCGCGTCCAAGGCCCAGCGGGAGGCCGCTGCCCCGGCACGGCCGAAGCAGGTCGCCATCAGTGAGCCCATCATAGTGAAGGATCTGTCTTCTGCCTTGGCGGTGAAAGCCACCGATATCATTGGCAAGCTCATGCAACAGGGCATTATGGCCACGGCGAATCAGGCCATCAGCAGCGATGTGGCGGAACTCGTAGCCCTGGAATTCGATACCGAACTGGTCGTGGAGCGCAAAGCCTCCCTGGAAGAAGAGATTCGCCAGGAATTCGACCAGCGTGAGAGAGCGAATCAGAAGCGGCGACCGGTGGTCGCGGCCATGCTGGGCCATGTGGACCACGGCAAGACCAGCCTGCTGGACCGGATTCGATCCACCCACGTGGCGGCGGGGGAGGCCGGGGGAATCACGCAGCACATCGGTGCCTCCCAAGTCAGTTGGGACAATAAGACGGTGACCTTCCTGGATACGCCCGGTCATGAGGCGTTCACGGCCATGCGGGCCCGTGGTGCGAACATGACGGATATCGTGGTCCTGGTCGTGGCCGCCGATGATGGGGTCATGCCCCAGACCATCGAAGCGATCGCCCACAGCAAGGCCGCCGGGGTGCCGATTATCGTGGCTTTGAACAAGATCGATTTGCCGGGCTGCGACATCAACCGCATCTACGCCCAATTGTCGGAGCACGGTCTGGCGCCGGCGGAATGGGGCGGGCAGACAGAAGTCGTCAAGACCAGCGCCACCACCGGCCAGGGAGTCAATGACCTGTTGGAATCCCTGGACTACGTGGCGGAGTTGCAGGATTTGAAGGCGGACGACACGATCCCGGCGACGGGGTGGGTCGTCGAGGCCAAGATGTCGGCGCAGGAAGGCCCGGTCGCAACCGTTCTGATCAAGGAAGGTACGCTTTCGAGGGGCGGTATCCTGCTGGCAGGCAACACCTTCGGCCGGGTCAGGACCATGACGAACAGCTACGGCAAGAAGATCAAGGTCGCCACCAGCTCGATGCCTGTCGAGGTGGTCGGTCTGAACGATGTGCCCCAGGCCGGAGACCGGTTCTATGTTCTCGATGATATCAACCGGGCCAAGGCCGTCGCGGAAGAGAACAAGCTGCGGGCCCGGGAGAAATCGCTGGCCGAGCGGACCCAGGTCACCATGGAGAACCTGTTCAGCCAGATCGAGGCCGGAAACGTCAAGGAACTGAACTTGATCATTCGCGCTGACGTGCAGGGCTCGGTCGATGTGCTGAAGAAGTATCTGTCCGAGTTGAGCACGAGCGAGGTGCGGCTGCATATCCTGCAGGCGATGCCCGGCGGCATTACCGAGGGCGACGTCCTGCTGGCCGAGGCGTCCAACGCGATCATCATCGGCTTCGATGTGGTGGCGGACGAGCATGCCAAGGCGGTGGCGGAAGCGGAAGGCGTCGATATCCGGCTGTACAACATCATCTACCGGATCACGGAAGACCTGAAGAAATCGATGGCCGGTCTGCTCGAGCCGGAGGAGCAGGAGCGGGCTCTCGGCCGGGCGACCGTCCGGGCCACGTTCAAAGTCTCCCGGGTCGGTACCGTGGCGGGCTGTTACGTCACCAGCGGTGTGGCGGCCAAGAATGCCAAAGTGCGGCTGATCCGCAACAACATCGTCATCCGGGATAATGTGGCGGTCGAGTCGCTCAAGCACTTCAAGGATGATGCCCGGGAGGTCAAAACCGGCTTGGAGTGCGGTGTCAAGCTGGCGGGCTTTGACGACATCAAGGTGGACGACGTCCTGGACTTCTACGAGATTGTCAAGGTGGCCAGGACTCTCGGGTCTTGAGCTTGGTAGGTTTATTGCCCTGAGGAACACCCCTATGCCTACCCGAAGGCAGGAAAAAGTGGCCCGCGTGATTCGCGAGGTGGTCAGCGATGTGATCGCCAACCATCTGAGCGATCCCCGTATCACGGGCTTTGTGAGCGTCACCCGGGTGGAGGTGGTGCCCGATATGCGCAGCGCGGACGTGTACCTGAGCCTCTTCGCGTCGGACGAAGGGGCGCAGGACCTGACCTTTACCGCGATCACACACGCCAGAACGCGGATTCAGTCGTTTTTGGCCGACGCTCTGGACAGCAAGTTCTGTCCCGTGCTGCGTTTTCATAAAGACGAGCAGTTTCGTAAGACGCTCGAAGTGATGAAACTGATCGACCAGGTGGCCAGTGAACGGCAGAACAAGGACACTGACCCGCAAGAGTAACACGGGGCGCTCACGATCGGGCGCCAGGCTTCTGGATGGACTTTCGGCGGCGGCTGCACCTGGGAGGCAGGAAACCGCTGACCTGCTGCGGTGTCTGGAAGGGCCATGAAGAACAGTAAGGAACATGCTCAACGCCTGCAACGGTTGTACCGAGAGCTCAAGCGGGCGCATCCTGAGGTCGAGAGAACCATCTACGACGACCCCGTCGAAGCGTTGATCTGCGGGATCATCAGCGAGAGGATGAGCGAAGCTGCCGCGCAAAAAGCCTTCCGGGACATCACCAAATCGTTTGTGGACTGGAACGACCTGCGGGTCTCGCGGGTCGAGGAGGTGGCGGAAGTCCTGGGCCGCCACGGCGCTTCCAGCCGGGCGACGGCCTGTGCGCTCACAGCCGCCCTGCGGGGGATCTTCGATGAGCATCACCGCATCAGCCTGCAAACCCTGAAGAAACTGGGCAAGCGGCCCGCCCGACAAGACCTGGAGCGAATCGAAGGCGTCAGCCGCTTTGTCATCAACTACTGTCTCTTGACGGCGTTGGAAGCCCACGCCATTCCGGTGACGGAGCAGATGATCGACTACCTCAAGCGCAACGGGTTTATCGATGCCAATGCCGATGAGGAGGACTTGGAAGGGTTTCTGACCCGGTGCGTGGCCGCCAAGGACGCGTATGAATTCTACGCCCTGCTGCGCCGGGAAAGTGAGTCTCCGAAACTGAGCAAGAAGAAGACGAAAGACCGGTCCCACGCGAAAGAGGGAAGGGACGGGGGCAAGGCGTAGCGCCGGGCCCGGAGGAGAGAAGGACCGGCGCGGAAGAGTGGATTTGGTGCATAGGGAATACAAGTGACCGTGGAACGAATTCTGAAACTGGGCCTGCCGGCGGGGAGTCTGCAAAAGGCGACGGTGGAGTTGTTTGACCGGGCGGGGCTGCACGTCGGGGAGTCGAAGCGCAGCTACTGGCCGACCGTCGACGATGAGGAGATCCAGGCCGTGTACCTGCGGGCCCAGGAGATGGGCCGCTACGTGGGTGACGGCGTCCTGGATGCCGGCATCACCGGCTTGGACTGGATCAAGGAGAATGGCTGCGATGTGCTGGAAGTCTGCGAGCTGCCCTACAGCAAGGAAACCAGCAATCCGACCCGGTGGGTGCTGGCGGTGCCGAACGAATCGCCCGTGACCCGGCCGGAGGATCTGGAGGGCGGTATCGTGGCGACCGAGCTGGTCGGCGTCACCAAGCGGTACTTCCAGGCCAAGAACATCCACGTGAAGGTGGAGTTCAGTTGGGGTGCCACCGAGGTGAAGGCCCGCCTCGTCAACGCCATTGTCGAGTTGACGGAGACGGGGACATCGCTGCGGGCGAACAATCTGCGCATCATTGACACGGTGATTGTCTCCACCACGCGCTTCATCGCCAACCAGGCCGCCTGGCGGGATGATTTTAAGCGGGAGAAGATCGAGAATATTTCGATCCTGCTCAAGGCCGCAATCGAGGCCCGCGGCAAGGTGGGTCTGAAGATGAACGTGCGCCGGGCCGACCTGGAGGCCATCCTCAAGACGCTGCCGGCCGAGAAGAGTCCGACCGTGTCGGGCCTGGCGGACTCCGAGTACGTCGCCATCGAGGTGATCGTCGACGACCATGTGGAACGGTCCCTGGTCCCCGCACTCAAGCGGGCGGGGGCTTCGGGCATCATCACGTATCCGCTGAATAAAGTGATCCATTGACCCATGAAGACAACGCATCGATTGACCGTCGTCGTGCTGCCGATGGCCCTGATTGCGGGAGGAGCTTTCATCCTTCTGTCCCGGCCGTCGGTGGGGGAAGCGCCAAAACCGTCCGGGAAGGAGTCTCCCGAGGTGGTGGGCCGAATCGGCGAGTATGCAATTGTGCGGGCCGAGCTGGAGGAAAGGCTGGTTCGTGCCATTCGGCCGCGCGAAGAGGAATACGCCGCCCCGGTCCAGCCGGTGACGGCCGAGGCGACGCTGCGGGAGATGCTCGCCGAGAAGGCGATGAGCATGGAAGGCCGCCGGCTCGGATACCTCAACGAGGAGCAGATTCACTCCAGCATCGAGGAGATCCGGCAGGGGCAACTGGTCCGCATGGTGCGGGAGAATTGCCTGCGCGATCTGCCGGTCGCGGAGGCGACGGAGGTGGACCGGCTCACGAAGCAGAACCCGAAGTTCACCCGCGAGCAGGCGACTTCGCTCGTGCAGCGGGCCGCCGCTTCGAAGGTTCTCGAACAGGTCTACAAGGGGCTGGTCGAGAAGTTCCAGCTCAAGAGGTTGGAGGAGAACTTCATGCAGGCGGCGCTCATCCACCAGCGGTTGCTGACCAAGCCGGTGGAGCCGCGCGGGCCGGGAGAGTACTGGATCAAGAATAGCCAGGTCCGCAACGAGCTTTCCGAGAAGGAGAAAGGTCTGGTTCTGGCCACGTACCAAGGCGGACAGTTTACTCTCAAGGACTGGTTCCAGGTCATCTGCAACATGGCTCCGCCGCGCCGGCCGAACGACCTGAACACCCCGGCCGGCGTGGGAAGGCTGCTGGACTGGGCGATCCAGGGTCCGATCCTGGTAGCCGAGGCGAAGGCACGCGGGTACGATAAAGATCCGAAGTTCCTGAGCGACATCAAGCAGGTGGAGGACCAGCGGCTGTTCTACAAGGCCCAGGAGGAGAAGATCAAGAGCGTGCCCGAGGTGACGGTGGAGCAAGCCAAAACCTACTTCGAACAGAATGCGGAGAGGTTTGCCCGACCCGCCCAGTTGAAGATCAACCAGATCTGGTGCGAGAGCCAGGAGGCGGCGCAGAAGGTCAAGGCGGCCCTGGAGTCCGGGGCGGACTTCGAGACCGCCAAGAAGGCCCATTCCTTGCAGAAAGAAGAGACGCCTCACAACGTGTCGGCCGTGGGGGAAGGGCTCTTTTGGGCCGAGCTCTGGAAGGCGGACCCGAATCAGATCCTGGGTCCTGTGAAAGGCTTCTACGGCAGCGGCGTCAAATGGCGCATCGTGAAGATTCTGGAGAGAACGCCGCCGAAAGCTCAGCCGTACTCGGAGCAGGTCGCCAACAGCGTCAAGTGGGCTCTGACGGAGGAACGCCAAAAGCAAGCCCTGGAGGAGTATCACAAGCAGTTGCTGGCGAAGTATCCCCATGAGATCTTCCAGGATCGCATCAAGGATATGGACCCAGTCCAGATCGCGCTGAGCAAGAAAGAAGACAAGTGAGCGGACTACCGTAAGATGGTTTTCACGCTGCACAGGTATGTCTTCCGAGAGCTGTTGCGGGTGTTCATCCTGGCCACGGTGGGGCTGACGCTGATCCTGAGCCTGGGCGGGATTCTGCGTCCGGTGCAGGAATATGGCGTGGGTCCGCGGCAGGTCCTGCATATCCTGATCTACTTCATGCCGATTACCCTGACGTTCGTGCTGCCGATGGCGGCGCTGTTTGCTTCGGCCCTGACCTACGGCCGATTCGCCGTCGATAACGAGCTCGACGCCTGCCGGGCCAGCGGCGTCAGCCTCCTGACGCTCATCTATCCGGGGTTCGTGCTGGCCATCCTGGTGGCCATTGCGAATCTGCTGCTGAGCTTCCACGTCATGCCCTACTTCGTGCACCTGGCCGAGAAGTCTTTGAAAGCGGATGCCAAGCAGATCCTTTTCCGCAACATCCAACGCAAGGGCTATTACAGCCTCCCGCCCGAGGGGCGGTACTTTATCTACGCGGACTATGCCGATGCGACGAATGACACCCTCTTCGGCATCGTCGTGATCCAGTACGAGCAGGAGAGGATCAAGCGGATTCGCACCTCGGAAATCGCCAAGGTGCAGTTCGACCCGCACGACCGGTTCAATGAGGTGCAGCTCACCATCCTTAAGGCCAGACAGATCGGAGATGCGGCGAACGACTACTGGGCCGAGATCGGGTCGCTGCAGTTGAAGAAGGAATTCGGCTCGCTCCTGGGCGACAAGATCAAATTCAAGAAAGTGGAGGAGATGAAGCGGATTCGCGCGGACCTGATGCGGTTCGACCCCATCGCCAAGATCGCCCGCGCGGCCCATACCCAGTTGGCCACGGAGCTGCTCGCCCAGGATCTGGCCGTACGATGGCACGCGGCGCCGGGTAGTTTCTACGAGCTCCAGGGGGAGTCTCATTCGGTTCGGCTCTCCGCGAGCTCGTGCGCCCTGGAGAAAGAGATGGTGATCGCGCTCAAGCCGCCGGTGATCGTGGAGGAATACGACAATCGCACGGGCCTGCGCCTGCGGCGGCTCCAGTGCGAGAGGGCGGAAGTCTACGTGGAAGAAGACCCCACAAGCGGGTCCCCCAACGCGAACGATCGCTTCGGGCAGCCCAATCCCCGGCTGGGTCTCGATCTGCGCAGCGCCCGGGAAGAGGGGGGCAGTCTGCTGGTGCAATACGTCGTGGGCGATCTGGCTTTGCCCGACCGGCTCCGACAGGGCTTGCAGAACGGCTCGCTGCCGCAGCGCGTCCTGCCGGCCAGCACGCTCGCGATCCTGGGCGGACCGCCCAGCTCGATCCTGGCCCGGCAACAGGCCATCCTCCAGGCCACGATCATCAAGGCACGGTTGTATATCCAGTCCGAGACGAACTCGCGCCTGGTGTTCGGGATCGGCTGCATCCCCATGATTCTGATCGGGATCGGGCTGGGGATTATCCAGAGGGGTGGTCACCTGCTCGGGGCTTTTGGCGCCAGTTGCGTGCCGGCGGCTCTGCTCGGGGCGGCGATCATCAGCGGCAAACGCCTGGCCGAGAACGTCAATTCGCAAGGAGCCTACGGCGTCCTCGTCATGTGGGCCGGAGTGGCGTTTCTTATGCTTCTGACCGTTTGGATCTATCGGAGGCTGCTGCGCGTGTGACCGCCGGGCACAGGGCTTGCCATGAAAATACTCGATCGATACATCGCGAAGAGCTTCCTGGTCGGATACGTCATCTCGTTCTGCGTCCTGATCGGGCTGCGGGTGATCATCGATCTGTTCGTGAATCTCGACGAGTTCACCGAGCGGACCGGCCTCGACGCGTGGGCGGTGGTCCGGAACATCGTGACCTACTATGGGCTCAACATCACGCTGTACTTCCGCGACATCGCGGGCGTGATCATTGTGGTGGCCGCCGCCTTTTCTCTGGGCAAAATGGTGCGGGCCAACGAGCTGGTGGCCATGATCGCCTCGGGCGTCAGTGCCAAGCGCATCGTCAGCCCCATTCTGGTGCTGGCGATCCTTTTCACGGGGCTGTCCGTGGCCGATCAGGAGTTTCTCATCCCATCGATCAGCGACAAGCTCGCGCGGAATGCGGATGACGTGGGGGCCAAGGAGTTCTACGCCGTCTGGTTCATGACGGACGCGAACGGCTCGCTGATCTGCTCGCTGCGGTACGATGTCGAGACGCAGTCCTTTCATCGTCCCACCATCATCACGCGACGGCTCACCCAGCGGCCGGGTGTGTGGGAGGTCACGGGCCGCATCTCGGCGGACCTGGCAACCTACAACCAGGCCACGGGGGATTGGGATCTGGTCAACGGTCTGTTCGTCAGCACGGACTCGGCCGTCGCGCCCAAGCGGGTCGCCTCCTACCACGCGGACGACCTTCTCCCCAAAGAAATCACGATCCGCCGCAAGTCGGGGTACAATTCCCTGTTGAGCTCCCGGCAACTGGCCGCCCTGGCGGCCCAGCAGACCAAGATCAAAGACATGACGCAACTCCTGAGCCAGAAGCACTTCCGGATTACCGACCCGATCATCAACCTGACGATGCTCATGGTGAGCCTGCCCGTACTGATCTGCCGGGACCCCCGCACGATGAAATCCGCCGTGCTGGTCAGCTTCGCGCTGACGGCGGCCTGCTTTGTCACCACCTTCGTCTGCAAAATGTTCGCCACGGAAATCGTCTTTGCCGGCAGAGTGATGCCGGAATTGTGGGCTTGGCTGCCCGTCTTCATCTTCCTGCCCATCGCCTTCATCGAACTCGATTCCATGAAAACGTAGGAAGGAATCGTCAAAGCAACCGCAACCGTTTGACGGAATTCGAATTTTGGATTCAGCTAATCGGGAGCCGACCTTGCTGTTGCAGGGCTTCGCGGACTTCTCGATTGATTCGCACGCTGCACCAGTGCTGGCCGCACATGGAGCAGTAGTCCGCCGAACGGGATTCCGTCCCCATCTCCTGGCAGGCTTCGCGGTGCATCCGGTCGGCGGTTTGCGGGTCGAGCGATGTCGCTATGTGCGTCTCCCAGTCCAGATTCGATCTCGCCACGCTCAATTTCCTGTCCCGCGCATCCGCTCCTTGGAGGCCCCGGGCGATGTCGGCGGCGTGGGCGGCGATTTTGGCGGCCACCACGCCGGCTCGGACGTCGTCGGTGTTGGGCAGGCCAAGGTGCTCTCTCGGCGTCACGTAGCACAGGAAGGATGCTCCGTAGAACGCGGCGGCACAGCCACCGATGGCGGAAGTGATGTGGTCGTAGCCGGGGGCGATGTCCGTCACCAAAGGGCCCAGTACGTAGAAGGGCGCTCCATGACAGATCTTTTGCTGCAACTCCATGTTGTGCTGAATCTGATGGAAGGGGACGTGCCCGGGCCCTTCGACCATAACCTGGCAGCCGCGTTCCTGGGCCCTTTGGGTCAACTCGCCCAGGGTTCTCAGTTCCGCGATCTGTGCTTCATCGGTGGCGTCGGCGATGGCGCCGGGCCGCAGCCCATCGCCCAGCGAAAAGCACACGTCGTACTCAGCCATGAGGTCGCACAACTCGTCGAACATCTCGTAGAGGGGATTCTGCTGGTTGTAGTGGAGCATCCATTTGGCGAGCAGTGCCCCGCCCCGGCTGACGATTCCCATGACCCGCTTCTCCACCAGCGGCAGGTACTCCCGGAGCACGCCGGCGTGAATCGTGAAGAAGTCCACCCCTTGTTTGGCCTGCTTCTCCACCGTTTGCAGGATAATATCGCGAGTGACGTCCTCGACCTGTCGGCTCTGGATCACTTGATAGATGGGCACCGTCCCAAAGGGCACGGGGCAATGCGCGAGCAATTCAGCGCGAATCGCATCGAGGTCGCCGCCGGTGCTGAGGTCCATGATCGCATCGGCGCCGACTGCCAGAGCTGCCTCCATCTTTTCGATTTCGGCCGGCACGGAGCAGCGAACGCTGCTGGTCCCGATATTGGCATTGACTTTCGTCCGCAGCGTCCGCCCGATGCCGGCGGGCTGGAGAGGGACCCCCAACGCAGAATTCCGCGTTGGGGACCCCAGATTGCTCTTGAGATGAAGCTTGTTAGCAGGGATCACGAGCCGGCCGGCCGCGATCTCATCACGGACAGTTCCGGCACTGAGTCCTTCACTCTCGGCGACCTGCCGCATGGCTTGGGTGACAGTCCCGGCTCTGGCTTCGGTCAACTGTGTCGTCATGACTCACTACTCCTCGCAGCCAATAAAAAAATCGCTCCTGCGGGAAGCGATTCGTCAGATCGACACCGAACTTGTCCATCGCTTTCCTACGCAGGCTTATCCGCTCGTTCGAGCGTTTATCCTGATCAGGTTCCGAGGGTTTTCTCTCAGGCCCGCCACGTGCCGGGCCACCCCTAGCGACCTAACGCATTGTACGCGGCACACCCGGAGCCGTTCAAGGAAATTCGTGGTAGTGCGAGCGTTCCCGCTCGCCTAACGTAGCACGGGCATTTTGCCCGTGATCTTGAATTCATGGGCGCTCGCGCCCATGCTGCGGCGTCGTGCGAAGACGCAGGACCAGGGTGGCGAGCGAGGACGCTTGCCCCACAAGGAGATCTGAGTTCGCCGTCGGATGCCGGGGCCGCCCCAAACCTGGACATTTTCGCCTTTGGGCTTGACTCGGCCGGCTCGCCATGCGAGGATTTCGGTTGTGGATGATGGAGAATCGGGATGGTTGGGAGTGTCCAAAGAAGTCGAGCGATGAATTGGAAAAGCGATTTCCTTGTTCTGCTTGGTGCGGCGGTTGGCGGACTGTTGGGATACATCATCTTCTTTGGGCTCGCCGGTCGGGGTCTTTATGGACTCGCGCTGCCGGGCGGGCTGCTGGGATTAGGGGCCGGCATCTTCAAGACCCGCTCGAAAGCGGTCCCCATCGTGTGCGGGCTCGTCGCGCTGGCGCTGGGCCCGTTCACGGAATGGTGTTACGAGCCGTTTGTAGCGGATGGCAGCCTGCGATACTTCGTGTCGCACATTGGTCATCTCCAGCCGATCACGCTGGTTATGCTTGCAGCGGGCACGCTTATTGGCTTTTGGGTTCCCTTCCGTCGTGGCCAAGCGGCGAGGAAGGTCAGGCCGATCGATGAGATTCCATAAGACACGACCGTGGAGAGATAGATATGGCGTCCCCGGAATTTCTCCCCGGAATTTCGTCCCCGGGATTTGCCTGACGCCCCAATGGCGTATCATGTGGACTCACTGCATTACCGTCAGCCTTTAGGAGTCACATATGGCAGATGTCAGCCACCCGTGTTTTGCTCAGCCACGGGATGGAAAACTCAGATTGTGGCGATACATGAACTTTGCAAAGTTCGTTTCCCTAATCTCGACAAGAAGGCTATTCTTTTGCCGTGCGGACCTACTTGACGATCCCTTTGAAGGATCGTACTCCAAGATCAACATTGCGCTGAGACCGCAGGTCTATGGGGATATACCAAAGGACAAATTGGATCCTTGAGAGTACCGAGTTCCAAGCTACTCTGATCTCTCCTGTTTAGCAATCTGCATTCTGAGTTTCGAGTGTTCGATGCCGAGGTTGATCCATTGTTCG
>Ga0315280_10000507_pt1 | contig 72231 bp, 77 predicted proteins | sample YL17G06_40_MG_FD_203697 | JGI IMG/M metagenome (GOLD analysis project Ga0315280, IMG submission 203697) | Sediment microbial communities from Yellowstone Lake, YNP, Wyoming, USA - YL17G06_40 | ecosystem: Environmental > Aquatic > Freshwater > Lake > Sediment | place: USA: Wyoming | collected... | reverse complement strand
GAATCACAGCTTCTCGCACTGTATCAAAGCGGAAAACTCACCGGACAGATCACCGACGAACAACTTAAGCAACTCCTCAAACAAATCGCCCCCAAGAAACAGAACATACGCATCACGCGCAGATGAATGATGAGGGCGTACCGACGAAGCGGGGCGGCATGTGGGCCGGTAGGACGGTACACAAGATAGCGAACCGCGCGTGAGCGGAACAAGGGGACGGTTGTTCACACCGATACGCGCGTTCATCTCCCTGGGGCTTGTCGTATCCGGTAGATAGCACCCACGTTAGCAGGTCACATCATCCTTTCCTTATTCGCTATTCGCTCCTAATAGCGACCGCTATAGCAGTCGAAGCGAAAAGCAGCGGAAGCGATAGCAGTAGACACGATAGCCGATAGCCGATAGATGTAGATACAACGATGCTCGATGCTCGACCAAGCCGAGCCGAGCGGCGAAAGCTGGAAAAGCTGGAAAGCTGACAAGCTGCGACCGGCGGCGACCGGCGTCTCACGCGAGGAGATTAGGAAGATACAAGACGCGGTATTTGATACTCAAAACGACAAATGGCAAGACGCGATAGAGAAAAAGGGGCGCGCCCCGTTTATCTCCTATCTTCGTATCTGCGCTCGAGAATTACTCAGTCGGGCAGTTTTACGAGCCAAGGTTCCATAAGCATTGCCTTACATCTGTGTTTAAGGGCGCAGAGACCGCAATTTCTCGGCTCGGTAACACATCCAGCAAGTTTGAGATAGTGCGTTGCAAGTTGTTGTGCGTTTGCTCCTGAGTGGTTTGTCCTTACTGATGTAGTAGCGGGGTAATATCCGGAAAAATCAACGTTTTTTAATCCTAAGTCCTTGCACGCCCGTACAAGTTTTTCCATCATGCGCTTTGTTGGGCCCGGATGGTAATACAAGATGAAACTTGGTCTGAACCCAACGAGTCGATAGCGTATGTCAGGATTGATGTCCTTAATGAATTCAGCGATCTTCAGCACCTGCGCATCGGTGATACCGGGGATGACCACCGTGCGGATCACCCGAATTTTTTCAGGGTGCCGCGTCGCGATTAATTCAGCATTGCGCAACACAGGTTCGACGGGAGCACCGGTCAGTAACTCGTGTACCGAGCCATCAAAGGCCTTTATTTCAAAATTTATGTAGGTAGCGATTGCCAGTAGACGTTTCAGCGTATCGAGTGTTGAGAATCCGTTTGTTGCGAGACCCACTGCAATATCCGGCACTACCTCTTTCGTTTTGTTCACCACTGCCTCAAGATAAGGGGTGTGGAGGGACGCCTCTCCGCCAGTGAAGCTGAGGCGATGAACTCCGATTGTCTCCGCCGTGCGTGTGCTCAAAGCCCTGTGAACTTCGGCGGCGACGTTTTCTGGCTCTGAATATCCTCGGTACAGCCAGCCTGCATCGGGATATTGCGAAATGCGGTACGCGTTACAATAAATACACCGAAAGCAACAGCCAAGAAAAGTGATTGAATAACTCTTGAGAACGTACGCAAAGCTGGTATATGCAATCTCAGGTAATCCGACGCGACATACTCCTTTCTCCCCGTTAAGCCTGTTAACCTTGCACTTCCACTCGCATATCGTGCACTTCTTAAGTTCATTGAGGTAATTTGCATTCATAGAGCGTACTCGGATACCTAGCATTCCGATGTTATTATTATTTATTATTAAACGGCTATCCCATCTCTGCGTGCGGGCACTCCCCAGCCTAAATTGTGTCATTGTTCTAAAACGCGCTCTCTTAAGCGGCCAGCAGAAGGAGCGCTGCACGGCATCCTTTTCCTGAAATTAGCAGATCAAAATACCGCTAGAATCATCATTCGTTGACGAGGAGCGCACATACTGAACGCCCCTCTTATCCAACTCTTTTAACGGCGCGGTGTCGCTTTTCCTTGGAGCAGGGCCGTCGTCAATGTGGTACTGTATCGAAGTGTACGGCCCTGAAAGAAGGTTGTGTTAGCAGGCACGCTCACGATTGCTGCTCATACGTCCAGCCATATTCGCACTGCTGGAGCAATCGTACCTGTATCCGTTTGATAATCCGTCGCACCTGCTGCCGTGCGTAGTCCGGAATCCAGGCATCTTGTACGCGGTCTTGGAGGTATTGGTAGGCTTCCCAACTAGTAGAGCACTTCCGGAAAAGTTTTTCGGCGGCCACGTCCGCGAAGTCGTTTTTGTAGTCCGCTAGTTCCAGTATGAGCTCATCGACTTCGACGCAATCGTTGTGCATTGTATAGCTGATAAATTGTTTCCCGAATAATGAGTGACGAAGCGCGGTGCGGAAGTGGTCTTTAGATTAAGTGGCATGATTACCCGAATAGCCGCCTTTACCCTTCTCCATTTCATGGGTTAGTTATTCGACACATCACGATGAAAGAAATGCGATGCAGTGTCCATAAAGCGACGAAGCGATCTACATTCTGAGTGTGATAGCTCACGAAACTTCATTCTCCAAGGAGCGGGGTTGTCACGTGAAACTCATGCGGCGCTACTTTTCAATTAGGTTTAGGAAACAATACGGCAATAGCAAGAAATTAAAGAAGAAGTTTGACGACGGCGTAAAAGAGCTCAAAAAGTGTGGGTATTTAACGGCTATTGGCGGCAAGGATAAATGTTACATCAGCGACAAGAAGGGAGCTTTAAAAACGCTTGATGATGCCGGTTATGATGTCGCTCAACAGCTGATGAAACCGCTGTAAATCCTTATTTACATGCATGTAAATATAGTTATATAATAGCAATACTATTGGAGATGCACGGAGGGGCTTAGTTTGGCGAAACCACTTAACGGATTATTTGGTAATACCTCAGAACTGCGGCTGATGCATTCGTTATTGCCACTCAAAGGGGTGGAGGTCAACATAACTGACTTACAATCGGTAACTGGCCTCACACGGCCCGTTCTTACAAGAGTTGTCAAAAAATTCGCTGCCTGGGATATGCTGAAGGTTGTATACAAGCACGGCAACGCGAACTTCTATGAGCTCAACGCCAATTCACCATTCGTTATTCTCTTCCAACGTTTGAACAGCAAGATCATAGAATATATGCTTGAAACAGACGTACTTATGGATTTACACGAACATCGACAACAGAGGAGAAAAATAGAGGCAAGTACTCCAGACACAAGGAGACCGACCAATGTTGCAGAATTCTCAGGGCTCAACTGGACGTTCATAGAGCAGCAAGGAGCAATGCATATTACAACTGATCTCGCTCAGTCGTCCGAAGCACCGCGGTGCACCGCGGAGAGTGCACTAGAGGGGAGACATGTCAACGTCAATGCAGCGAGCTGAGTTCTTTAAGAATGAGTTGACTCAGGAACTACACTACATAGCTAAAGCCATGCGAGAAGAGAGCGATATAGAAAAACGGATTTTTCTTTTCTCTGCGGCGTATGGAATAACAAGCCGGACCTTTCGATACGTATTTTCGAAGGATGTACTCTTGGCAGACTTTGTCCTCACTCAAGTCTATAATATGCTGATGAACAGATTTAACCAAATACAAGGCATTGACAAAGACGGATCATTGCAGCTAAAACTAAACGAACTAAGCGATGAGCTCGACGATCTTGCCGCTGGATTTGACACGGGCAAAGACGTCGCAACTCCGTTGAAGAACATTCTCACAATAGGGTATAGCGTAACGGGAAACGGAATATATCTCGAGCAAAAACGGGAACTGGAGGTATAGTTCCGCTAGCTAATTAGGAAAAGCGACGTAATTGTCTCCCAAATCTCTCGATATACAAAATAAGGTGTTCCGCGCATTTTTCACGCGCCTAATGCACGCTTCTGTACGCCATTCGGCGTCGTCGATCTGGTAAATGATCCGGTACCCTTTGCGCCCTAGTTTTATGCGGTAGAGTGGTATCGACGTTCCTTCGAGTTTCTTGCAGCCGCGCAGGCGTGGGTCGTCCTCGAGCGACTTGACGGCCTTAAAAATTCGAAAAATCTGCTGTTGGGGGAGCTTCAGGCGGTCGATTTTCTTTAAGTCTCTGTACGCATTCTCGCTGAGGATAACGCTATAAGAGCCCATCTTCCTTCAGGCGCTTCTTGACCTCTTCAAAGGGAATCGTCGGTTCCCCCCGGCGCTCAAGGACTACCGCGAGATCTTCGATATCTTCCAGCAATTCTTCATATTCATCGATGGGGAGGATGATCGCTTCTCTTTCGCCCTTTTCATTGGTTAAGTACCGGTGGTGACGAGAGTCAGTGCTCGCGAGCGTTTGTGTCTCTCTCATAGCAGAGTTTATGTACCTATTTGACTTCATAAAACTTTGCGCCCACTCGAGCGTGTGAGTTGTCCTGTCCTACCGCAAAAAGCTTTTAAACTGATGGACCGAACTACTGGCGGGAAGGAACCTGCAATGAAGCCTTTAGTGGTATTTTATTCACGAACGGGGGCGACCAAACAAGTAGGGGAAGCTCTTGCACAGACGCTTAGCTGCGACAGTGAAGAACTTCTTGACACAAAAAAACGCAGCGGGCCTCGGGGCTTTGTGACGGCCGGAAGGGATGCAAAGGCAAAAAAGCTCACCACGCTTGCAGACATCAAGCACGATCCCGCATTATATGATTTAGTGATACTCGGCACGCCCATTTGGGGCGGCACGTTGTCAAGTGCTATGCGGACCTACATCACAAACAATACGTCGAAGTTCAAACGGGTAGCATTTTTTTGCACACAAGGAGGCACTGAGAGTCAGCAGCTATTTGATGAAATGGAAGCGCTCTGTGAGAAACATCCGGTAAACATCCTTGCTCTCCAGGAAAAGGAGGTCAAGACAGGTGCCTGTCAAGAAAAGGTACGCCAGTTTGCAGATGGATTGCAGGCACCATAGCTATGGAGATCGCCTATTCGGCAAAGCCTTCATGCTGCCCTTCACGCCGATTGACCTCCGCGCATTCTGTTTAATGCAATCCGGCTATTATGATTGAGTAGAAAGAATCACAGAAGGAGGCAGTCAGCGAACCTTAGTGATACGCGACGATGCACGCCTTCAACGTGGTCAGCTTATCACCATCATTTTCTTGTGTACTTCACACGAAAACCGACACTTTAACCGCTTTTTGTGCAAATTGCACAAAGAATATGTAGGGGGCGCACCAACAATCCTCTATAATGAGGACAGAAGGGCACCTTCAAAAGGCGGAAGAGATCTACGGGAGCATTCTGATACTCGCTGATAACGATGCTCACGCCGTCGCGATCACTGAACTGGCGTTCGGCTGCGCCTTTCACTATCTTGCGTATGGGTGTGACCGAAAGTTTCAGCGGCATGTCGATACGCACGCCGGTCTTCCCCATCTCCTCAGGACTGAAGGGGAGGGTGATGTTGCCAACGCATTCGGGCAGCTTGATACGCTTCGTCACGGTCGGTTCTATGGGGGAAAGGGGAACGGGAAGACAATTAGTGAGGTCTTAGACCTTCTCGAGGTGATCATGCAATGGAGCCGAGGGTGACCGCCGAGAGACGGAGGAGGGGGAGGGCACCACCTCAACCGCTGTCCGTTCCAGGACCGATATACGCAGCAGTGCTTGCCTTCGTGCAAGCGATCAGATCGCTTCCGGCGCTTGAGGCGGTCATTCTCTTTGGCTCTGCGGCCACGGGCGAGGTGCACAAAAAGAGCGACATCGACCTCCTTTTGCTCTTCAACGCCGATCATAATCCAGAGCTTGGCGATGAAGCGAAGCAGGTCCACGCGCGCGCCGGGGAGATCGAGCGTGCATATGAACTGGAGAACCCCTTCTCGTTCGTGTTTGCCAACCGGGGCGAGGACGTCGATACGGACTTCCTTTGGGAAGTTGCCCGCGACGGACTCCTGTTGTATGGTAAGCCCGAGCGTCTTCTAAGCCGTGATGAGCATCTCACTCCTATGCTCATCATCTCATACGATCTTCGCGAGCTTCCCCGCAAGGACAGGGTCTATGTGGAGCGTAAGCTCTACGGCTACCACGCCCGACCGATCTACAAGGAGAAGGAGTACGCGATTGAGCGAGAGGGGCTGGTCACCCGATACGGCAGGCGATTGGGCCGCGGGGCGTTTATGATCGACGCGCGAAACTCCGAGAGGGCGCTCCGTCTGCTTGATGAGCGAAGGGTCAAGCACACGGCGATAAAGGCGTGGATCTGAGGGTCGAGATTCCTCCGCCAAAGTGAGGTATTTTTTGTTGACGACCGGCCGCCGAGAGGACAAGATGCTCGACGAGTATGATGGTTCGAGCAGAGTAGTACGATCATTCTATGATTTAGTTCGCAAACTAGGCGAAAACGAACATTGGCACGAAATTCTATTAAAGGCGCTTAATAGAGATTCCGCCTAAATATAGCCGCTCCTACCTTCTAGCTCGTTGTTTCTTTTTTCGATTTCCTTTGATTTTTGGGCTCCGTTCACGACCTGACCCATGAAGGCATCGAGTGCGAGGCCTTTAGCAGCTAAAACGACAACATTTAAGCGATGTTGGCGTCTTCTTACGTGTTTAGTTTGTTTTGTGCACGAACTGAAAGAGGCGGAACACATGAGCACAAAAATGGCGGTTCTTGTCGTGCTTGTTATAATCGCATCGCTCTCCGTAGCTGGCTGCCCGGACAAAACGAAACAGACCACGTCAAACATAGGAGGCAGCAATCCCGTCGTCTCCCTCACAGTCAATTCCGTCACAACAAGTGATCAAATAGGCAGCCCCCCGTTGGGAAGCACGCCTTCGCCCGGTTACAAGTACGTCATCATCGACGCAACCGTGACCAATACTGGCAAAAATGACCTCTACATGGGCAATCCGGGCTACTTCAAACTGACGACGAATGACGGGACGGTGTATCAATACTCCTCTGCATCATTTCGGCTTGATAACTATCTCACGGGGGTTTCCAATACAAACCCCGGAGATAAAGTGACAGGGAAGATAGCGTTTCAGATTCCACAGAGCCAGAATCCTACTAAGTTGACCTACGGCGACAGTTTCTACCCGTCGGTAACAACCAACCTATGAAGCCACCCGTTATTTCTCGTCAGTCTGGACCTCAACTCCACAGTCATATATTGTTCGTGAGCCGTCAGGTTCTTCGCCGAATATCAAACCACTCAGGAGTTCTCCCTCCTTCAGGTTCTTCAGGTCTTCTTCGCTTTTTCCTTTAAAAAACCAGCCTGTTCCTTTTGATAAACTTGAGAAGTCCGGCATCTCCCTAAACCTATAAACTGCCCAGACGGTCTCCCCATTTTCAAGCGGGAGGGACCCAACAAAGGATGTGCCCATACCTCGTTTTCCGGGCCAATCAGTTACCTGAATCGCAGGTTTGGTGAACAAGATGGCGATTTCGGTAGCCTTTGGCTCCGGCGCGTTGAGAAGCCACTTGACCCCCTTGAACCTACCTTCCTTGACCGGCGTCCTCACGGCCGACCAAGGCGTCACGATTCTAAGTGCCAGAGTCGTGCCCGGCGCGATCTCGGGCGGTCGATGCCACTTCTCAAGAAACCGATCCTTTAATTTTGGAATTGCGCCTTTGACATACTCCTCAAACGTGGGCGGTGAAAACGCATTTTGCCATTGTCCAGACTCGTGAAAACTCGTCTTGATGGTTCCAATCAGTTCTCGGCAAAGTAGGTAGACATCCGATTTACCGGTACCTGTTTTAGTCCAAAGATTCCAAGTTGCAGCCCGATGCCCTGCACCGTCATGAATTCCGAATCTAAGAACTTGCTTACCTTTCTTATCAGACACGACCCTCAATCCTCCTTTTCTTTTTTCGTCCGAAATGACGGCTCCACCAGCTTGCTTTTTTAGGTGCGAGAAGCATAAAAGCCGTTAACTTCTCATTACATTTCGAGTATTCACTGTGTAAGCCCGCCTTTACTCACTCCTACGTCGTTAATAGTAGCGTCTTATCATCATAAATGGCGTTTACTTTCTTCAAATGAGATTCAAGTAACAATGCTTAATAGATAAAGTGATCAATAGAACGTTTCGGTGAGCCAATGCATTTTGTAGGAAAGTCTAAAATTGGTCGGCTTTCAGCTAAAAAAGGCAAGATTTACCCTCAAATTCGGCTACCTCCACAGCTTGCAGATACTATCGGAGAGATAGCGGATGTTTTGAAACTGAACGCCATGGCAAGCGAGCGTTTCTATTAGTCACTAATCAAAGCGTGATAGATGATAACATAGTTTTACAACCTGAAGAGGAAGTTGTAAAACCGGATGATGATACAGACGATGATCGACGGTTTCAAGCGCTCGAATCTAAAATCAGCGAACTAAAATCACTTATTCTTTCAAATGAAAGCGTTGCCATTTACGAAATCAAAAAAGAGGACGAACCGAATGGGCTCGGCCGGATTCGAACCGGCGACCTCCGCCGTGTGAAGGCGACGTCATAGACGGTTCAACAGATGACGCGCTTTATGTGATGTTTTCAGCATGAGCCATGTTTTTATTTTTCCCAGCAAAACCTTTCACGTACTGAAACTCTGCACGAACTGTCGAAAGAAACTCCCATTTTGATAATGTAGGGAGATGACGCGCTGTGAGATAAGTGCAAAAACGCACTGGCAAACGCGCGCAGCAAGCAGCAGTCCACAAAGAGGGACGTGAGAATGAGTGTCTCTTGTCAGTCACAGACAGTGGAGCTTACGTGCATGACATACATCTTATGAGAGACAAGATTGTGGTGTTTTGTTAGAGGGGTTAAAAAATGAAGCGCTACAAACAAACCAAGGCCGCTATACTAAGCGCACTAGATGATGGGCCCCTCTGGACTGAGGAGATTATTGCAAGAGTAGATGCCCCGCGCATCTGTATCAGATTCGCTTTATGGAATCTGAGACGAAGCGGCGCCATAAAGGGGATCGGAATAAAATACGGGGGTGACTAAAGTGGATGAGCTTGACAAGCGGCTCAAGGCGTGCCCCATACTCAGGGGCACGCCGGTGTCGTTTCAATAAGTTCTATAATTCTTCTGGGCTTGAAACGGCACCGCCTGCTAAGTCGCTTATAATTGCTCCAGCTTTGCTAGCCGCCCTCTAGGTTGCGCGGTTTTTACGGTAAAAGAAAAATACGCCCCCATCACGTTGTGGAGGCGTTCCTTACCTTCGTTGCTCTACTGGTGTCTCCTTATCAATATCAGCAACCCTGAGGCCGTTAGGGGGGACTGCCCACGGAGTTCCATTGGTTCCAGTTGGCAAGACTATCCACGCTATACGAGACGTTCCCGCTAGTGCTGCTGACACACACCATGGTGTGGTCCATGGTGACGATCTTGCCGTCGGCGATGCGGAAGAAGCTGATGCGTGTCATTGTGACGGGCCTTCCGGTCGGAGCCGACCCCTTCCTCGACCTTTGCGTTCAACTTCAACATAGCCGTACAACTCGAGCTCAGCCACGAGTTCCGAAAGCGTCTTGTGCAAGACCTGCTCACGACCATTAAGAGGCATGATGTTGTTGAATTCTCGATAAAGTCCGTAGGAGGTAGCTTCTCTTCTTTGCTGTAAACGCTCTCCAGCAGCACCTTCTGGTTTGGCGACAGCCGCGCGACCTCACCCAGCGGGTTTCGCAAAACCTTTTACTCAGAACGTTGCAAGGGCGTACTATGAGACGCACACTTATCATCTTCTTCGCGGTTCTTGCCGTCTGCGCGCTTTTTACCCCTATCGTTTCTGCGCACTCGCCCGTGTTTCCCGACAACAACACCTCCCTCGACTCGGCCTACGTGGTCAACGATCCTACAAAATCGTGGGCGCTGTACACGACGCTCCAGCCGGGACAGGTCCAGTACTATCGCTTCGATATCACTCAGGGGGAGAGTATCTACGTGCAGCTTTACAAGAACACCGAAGCGTCAAACCTCGGTTTTGTCCCAAGTTTCGTGCTCATGGGCCCAGGATTGACGAGCAACGGAACCGTCCCCGCAAACGTCGCGGTCCCACCGGGGGCGTCGAGCATCGTAATGCAGGGACAGCAGCCCAACGAGGCCACATACGAGGGCTTTGGACCGGGTAGCTTCTACGACCTCGGGAGCGTGGAGGTCAAGACCCCCGCGACCGGAACCTACTACGTTGCCGTGTACGATGCGGCCAACGGTGGTGCCTACGGCTTGGCCATCGGCGAGCGGGAGACGTACACGCCGACCGAGTACGTGTTCATTCCGTACAGCGTGTTCCAGGTTCACCTGTGGGAGGGACAGAACCCGCTCGTGATTCTCGCCCCGCTCTATCTCGTGGTGATCGTCGGGCTCGGGATCCTCGTGATGAGGAGCGACATGCACGCCTCACTGCGATCGCCCTTCACGTTGCTGGGCACGCTCGCGGGCCTCATCTTCATCGGGACGGGAGCCTACAACCTCGCACAGATGCTCCTTGCCATCTCGCGTTCTTCCGTTGAATCAGAAGCGATCATCACGCTCATATTCGTGCTCGTGCCAATCATCTTAGGCGTCCTCGCGCTGCGAGTCGCCCTGCGGCGGAGGGAGGCGACGGGCGTCGGGCCCCGGGTTGCCATCGCCATCCTCGGGCTAATCGCACTCCTCGCGTGGACCGGACTGTACGCCGGACCGGCGCTCGCGCTGCTTGCGAGTATCATGCCGGCACACAGCAGTATCCCCCCAAAAAAGGGTGCCTAACGGATGGAAGCGTCTAGGATTCGCGAGATCGTCACTCTCCACGCAAAGTGGCGATTGGGTCAACCTGATGGAAGAAAGGCCGACTTGCGTGGCGCTGATTTGCGGCAGGCGGAGTTGCGCTGGGTTGATCTCGCCGACGCTGATCTACGCGGTGCCGACCTTACGGGCGCTGACATGAGCTTTGGCATCTTGAGCGGTGCTAACCTGAACGACGCACGTATGGACAACGTGACGCTGTACGCGGCGAACTTGAGCGGGGCGAATCTTTCACGCGTCAAGCTCACCTACGCCACGGTCGAACGGGCTCAACTGAACGGCGCGAATCTCTCCAACGCGAACCTGCACAGCTCGAATCTCAAGGAAACGCTGCTCGTCGAAGCGAACTTACAGCGCGCCGATTTAAGCTTCACGCTGCTCAATGGGGCAGATCTCACAAACGCGGATTTGAGAGGAGCGAATTTACAGGGGGCCGATCTGACGTATGCCGTGCTGCGAGGAGCGCTGCTCCCGGGCGCGATACAAGAATGAGCTAGGCTTACGTTGCAAATTGTCCCGGCGATTCCAACGCAAAAGCTGATGAGAGTGACGCGATTCTAGCCCGCCGGCATCTGCAGATCGTCGTTCTCGGGGAGCTCGATATCCGGGGCTCTTTTGAGTGCGTACGCGGTCACGATTCCGACGAGGCTCAGAATTAGTGCGATGACTGCGATGTATGCGAACGCCTGCGTCGTGGGAGCCAGAACAACTGCCGTCCCGCCGGGAATGTCGACCATAATGGGGGCCTCATAGAGAGTGAGCAGTTCTCCTGCAACCGCAGTGCCGACAGCGCCTCCGATAAATCGAAATACCATATTCAATGCTGTTTCTGCGCCAGTCCTGCTCGCAGGAGCGTAGATCATGAGCACGTTAATTGCAGCGACGAATACGCCTCCAACTCCGGCGAACAATATCACGGAGCCAAGAACGACTTCAAGAAGCGTCCTGTTGAACAGCATAAAGAACACAAAGCTTGCAGCGACGATGAGCGCGGCCAGCATGAGCGCATTCTTAGCCCCGCGACGTTTGACCCGCCTGCCAAAGAGGGGCCCCGCCACGAGAACAACAAGCCCTGCCGGAACGAAGGCTAGCGCAGCCTGAAACGTGTCTAATCCAAAGCCGACGGGGGGTGGGGTGCGCGTCAAGTAGACGATCGCCATGTAAGCCAAGAACATGGAGAAGCCGGCGATAAACATCGTGAAGTGAGTTTCGAGTATGTAACGCACGCCCTTCGCTTTGAAGTCAATGAGCGGGTCGCTGACGTGGAATTCGGTGTAGACAAGTACGATCGTCGCCACCACTCCGACCGCAAAGAGGCCGAGCGTGTACGGCGACCGCCACCCCCATACGCCACCTTGCGTCAGCGGCACGAGGAAGCCGATGACCGCGATGCCGAGCAAGAGTACGCCCCAGATATCGAGTCGCGAAGACATTTGGACCTGCGACGCGTGCACTCGCCACGCGACAAGCAACGTTACCACGGCCGCCACGGGGGCCAAGACATGATAATTCGTCTGCCAGCTGAACGTCTGCGTTATCCATCCACCGCCAACGAAGCCGATCGTTGCGCCAACGGCGAACATTGCGCTAACGAGGCCAGTCGCCGTCGCTACCTCGTCGCGCGGGAATTCGTCTCTGATGATCGCGAACGCCAGGGGGAACATCGCCAATCCGACACCTTGTATGGCCCGAAACACAAGCAAGCTGTCTATGCTCCACGCGAACCCGTTTGCGAACACCGCAACTGTATACACGATGAGCGCGACGAGGAGCAACTTCTTTTTCCCATAGCTATCTCCGAGCTTGCCAAAAGACGGCGTCGCGAGGCTCCCGAAGAGCAGGTAGATAGCAGGCACCCAGGAGATCACGGCTTGCGTGGTGTGAAACTCCGCCTGCAGTACGGGAAGCGCCGGAATGAGCATTGACTCGCTGAACGACACCATGAGACCAGTGAGGCTCAAGATTGCCAAGACAAGCCCTGTGCCCGCTTCAACGCCATTTGAGCGTACTGCCACGATACCACCTCTTGCTGTAAAGGACCTTCTCGCGATTCGCATTAGCAGAGACTGCTTACGTCTCGACCAGTGACGCTTCACAACTACTATTGAGGTCAAAGTGGCGTTCTACAGCAAATAAAGTTGTTTATTTGGCCCTTGCCGCTGTGACGAGTGACGGGCAGACAAAAACGCTAAGGCTGAGCCAATCTGAGCTCGCCAATGGCAGTTCCGTTGCCAGCCGCTTAGCGGTTGCCCGAACGCAGGAGCGCCGAGCCTCTCGGCAAACACGACCACAAACAGATCAGAAAACAGGACGACGGGTTCACAGGCGAAATCGTCAGCTTTAAGTAGAGGTTTGACTAGCAATTCTCAAAGCTAAAATCTTCCTCCTGCGGCCTTTTTTCGCCAATCGCATAAGACCTAGCGATTAGACAATTACGGTCCGTCGGTGCGTGGAAGCAGGAACGAAAACAAATGTCCACAGATCTGGGGGACGTAATACATGGCGCGCGACTATCGCCTCTGGCGCGCCTGCTTGTTATGGCGGCGAGCGCGATCATCATCCTCGCAGGCATGAAAGCTGCAGCCGAAATTGTCGCTCCGACTCTCTTTGCCATCTTTCTTGCAATCCTCCTCAGCCCGTTACTTCACAATCTCGAAAAGAGGGGGCTTTCCACGAACCGCGCTCTGGCGGTCCTAGCAATTGGCGCGATCGCGTTCGGCACGGGCACAATCGCATTGATCTACTTCTCGATCAGCCGCGTGTTCAGTCCGTCTCCCGCGACGAGCAATGCAACCATCGAGGCGACGCGGTCATCACTCGCAGGCCTCGGCCTCAACACTACTACACTGCAACCCGCCGCGATACTGAGCGACAAATTCGCGGTGCAGGCAACCGTTGCTATCTTGCAAGCAGTCGGCAGCGTCATCGTGCAGCTCATTCTCCTGGTAACGTTATTTGTCTTTTTTTTGCTCGCGTTTCCCCGGCTCCGCACCCGCGACCTAGCGGACTACGCCGCGGCGCATCCGATCTCAGGACCGCTGCTCGCCATCAGAAAGAGCATACTCGATTTTGTCATCATACGCACCAAGGTGAACTTCATTACCGCGGTTCCGGCGGTCATATTCCTCTTCGTCGCGGGAATTGACTTCGCGTTCCTGTGGGGTGTTTTGCTTTTTGTGTTCAGCTTCATCCCCTACATTGGTTTTGCCTTGGCGATGATTCCCCCTGCCTTACTCGGTTATCTCGAGTATGGGCCAATCGGAGCGATTGCCGTCGTTGCGGTGTTTCTTGCTATCAACTTCGTTGCCGAGTACGTGCTCTTTCCCAGGTACGCCGGCAAGGGGCTCAATCTTCCCCCGTATATCGTTCTCCTCTCAGTGGTCTTCTGGGGCTGGCTCCTCGGTGTGCTCGGGGCGCTCATCGCAGTACCTATCACGTTGCTCATACGCGTATTGCTAAGCAACTTCACGGAGGCGCGTTGGCTCGTGGACCTTCTGGGCGGCGATGACACTGCCGCTCGTTGAAACAAAAGCGCAGAAAAAAGACGCGTAGATACCTCGTTTGAGGAGCCCGTTACCGTTAGAGATCGACTGGCGTTACGAACGTGCCATCGACTCGGGGCGGATCCGATGCTTGTGCACGTTGTCGCCAGCCGTAATGCTCGACTGCGCTTCGCAGCGATGCCAACGTCGGCAGCCGTATGCACTCATTCCCGGACAAGCAACGTGCTCGCACCATACAATATCCCAGCTGCGACCACAAATACGCCGACGTAAGCAACAAGCGCTTGGCTTGGAGTGGTCGCGCTTAGCGCGTTATTTGCTATGTAGATGAGGAGGATGCCGGCCATCACGACTATTGCAGCCACAAGAAGCCCTTGACGCAAGCGGGCACCCCAATCTTTTGTTTTGCCCATTTCGTGTTGTGTCCTGCGTTCGCGAAGTTTTGCGTTTGGTTACGCACAGCGCGCGCGAAATCTTAGGTCCTGAAGGACGTGTGTCGCGGACGCCAAAAGAAGAATAAGTACGAAAATAGGCGCTCCCTGAATCTCATTCTTGTGATCAACAAGCGCGGCTAGTTTTGTAGAGGGTCACGTACTACCAAGACCACCCAGCGTAAGACTCGTTTTGCAGCATCCCTCTCAAAGAGCGGTTAGATCATTTGCAGCAAGACCCGTGCTTCATTACAGCCTTTCTGAGACAAGGAACCAACAGCGCAACGTGTATCACTATGGTAAGCGCCAGTAGGACGACATGTATCATTACCATAGCGAGACCAAATAGCAACAACAGCTTTGAAAACCCTAGTTTACAGAACATCGTTCGCCTCACGCACATTCGCGCGTCGTTTACTTTAAGAGAGCACACTCAAAGATAAACGTTTGCTTGGCTGCGCTTCGATGTTGCCTCGCGCTACTCTGCGTCCGTGATTATTCGGAAGCTGAAGCGACAGCGCGCCCGGAAACCCCAAGAAACTCAATCTTCTTGCTTCTTCCCCTCAACCGATTCTTTCAAGCTCTGCATCTCTGCTCGCATCCCTTTGAGCTCGGCGAGGTCAGCCTTGATTTCTTCCGTGCTGTCCTCCAATATCGAGAGCTTTTCTAAGCGCTTCTCGATTGCGCTCAGTTGAGCGATGACGCTTCCGATCGTCTCTTTGCTTGCTTTGGTGACTTCTTCCCGTTCGGCCCTGAACTTCTCAAGGAGGGCCGTCGTGGTGGTGGCCGTCACGAGGCTAGCAAAGAGGATGGCAGAGATCATTGCGATGACCCCGATAATCCTGCCAAGCCCTGTGTAAGGCACCACGTCCCCGTAGCCGACGGTCATTATGGTGACGATCATGTACCACAGCGCGTCGTTCGCACTGGTCACGTTCGGATTCACGCCCGATTCGATTGAAAAGAAGAGGGCAGAGCCGACGATGATGACCAGCAAGTAAACGGCTAAGCCGTAGATGAGTCGCGTCTTTTCGGCGAATGCGAGGACTTCTTTTTCTATTCGCCGTGAGAACCTGAGGAGGGCAACGATTCGCACGAGTCGTAGAAGCTTGAAGACGAGGGTAAGCGGCAGAGCGACGCCGAACGAAACGAGGGCAAGATAGTCAAAAGGAATGATGGCGAGAATGTCGCTCCACTGGTATGCGACGTAGCTCCACTTGTTGTCCTGCTCGTTCACCCTAAAAAGGTATTCAACCCATAAAAAGAGCACCACGACCGCGTCAAACGTCGCGATTCCCTCAAGGCTGCCTGCTCTTAGGTTAAAGATTACGGTAAGGAACAGGAAAAAGGCATCAAAAACAATCAGGATAAAGCACAGGACTTCGTACAAATAGCGAATTCTCGAGCTCAGGCGAAAAACCTCGTTGAGACGCTGGATTCTCGCTATAATATTGAAAAACTCAAGCAAATCCGGAAGCTTCTCCGTAGGTTTCATAGTTCCTCACATGCTTGAGGCACTCGATTTGGTCGCCCCAACCGCACGACGTGTCTAGTCAACTACTGCGGGATACAATAAAAGTTGCGAAATGACTCTGCGTGATCCGCTTATGAGCCTTGAAGCGAGATTCGTTCGAATGAAAGGCAACGCGGTTATTGCTATCAAGCCCCAGCTTGTTGAAGCGATGAAATCGTGGACGCTGGCTTCGAGCAAGCTCTGCGATGTGCCAAAACGGGCGGGTAGATGAAGAAGCGAGCTGACATCCGAACGCAGGCGGAATGCGAGCGAGCGTTAGGATCTCGCATACCTGCGAGCTTCGCGGATAAAAGTGTCAAATCCCGCGCGCATTGCGTACACATGTGTGTGCTGGCACGACGCAATAGTGTTATATTCAACGATTCCGTCGCGTCCGTCGATGCCTCTACCGCGTCTCATTTTGTACGCAAATCGGGCATCATCGTCCACCACGGCGACCAAATGATGGTATTCGTGTCCGCGCACTCGTTCGCCTTTGACCGCAATCGCGCAGTCTCTCACGATCTCAGCTTCAGAATGTCCCACCGCTTGGAGGTTGTCGGTCACCTGGACCTCAGCCGGAATGACCCCCACGAGCTTATGCTTAGCGCCGTCCTTCGCCGCAAGTGAACGCGAGAGATACGCGAGTCCTCCGCCCTCTGCATAGATCGGCATGCCTTCTACAGCTTTCGAATAGATATCATCTAAAAGGCCTGCATTTGCACTGAGCTGCTGAGCGTGCGCCTCCGGATACCCCCCGCCCACGTAGAGGGCATCAACTGGCGGCAGTCGATCCGTGAGCGGTGAGAAATATTCGAGCTTCGCGGTAAGTTCGAGGGCCTCAAGGTTCGAGCGATAGTAAAAGCAGAACGCGCTGTCCAAAGGAATGCCGATCGTTATGTCCGCTTTGTTATCGAGGGGCGGCACGGGAACGGGCGCGTGGAGCTCTGAAGCGCTGCTCGTTATGGACGCGACATCGAGCTCGTCGTAGACTGCAGCGAGGGCGGCATCAGTCACAGCTTTTTTTTGTCGGGGGGCCTTGCTCGGGCTTCGGTTTAGATCCCAGACTTCCTTTCGAAGAACGCCCAGGAGTGGAACCCCGATCTTCGCCAATGCGTGTCGTATGTCATTCACATGCTTGTCGCTGCCGACGCGCGTCGCGACGACGCCTACGACCTTTGCAACGTATGAGGTATACGATGCGTATTGAGCAAATCCAAGAACCGTGGCAGCCACGCTTTCTGAAGATGCGCTCGCATCGACCGTGAGGATGATGGGGACGCCAATGATATCAGCGATGCGCGCCGTGCTCGACGCGCCGGTGTACATCCCCGAAGCGCCCTCAATAACGACCACGTCGGCGTTCGATTTCGTGAGCTCACGTTTGACGCCTGCTTCACCCATAAGGAATGCGTCGAGGTTGTAGCACGGCCGCCCTGTGACCCATTCGTGAAGTCTAACGTCGACGAAGCCCGGGCCGACCTTGAAAGACTGCACGTCATAGCCAGCGTTAGCGAGTCCTCTTAATAAGGCGAGGGTTATTGTGGTCTTTCCTACACCGGTGCGAGTGCCGCCGACGATTACGCCCTTCATCACCACAGCATGCCGGTGTTGCGTTAATAGCTTTTCTCACCAGCGATGAGTCACGAAACCACGTTACGAGTCGTACCGCGGGCTCAATGCGCAGTCACAGTCGCCGAAATCGCAAAAAAAGCTGGGTCGCATAAAATCCCACTGAATGCTACTTCGTAACAGCCACCCGCGGATAATAGCGAGCCGAGTCAAAGGTCAAACAAAAAACGCCAAACACCTCGCTTCTTCAGTTAAATGAAGCGCCGTGCAAAATCGTAGAGAGCTCAGCAAACAGAGTGGGCTTGGTGTTAATGGCTCAATCTGCTGCACCGCGTATACAGAAATAGGCGCCGCTGAGGTTGTACTCAACATAGACAGGGCAGCGCAAGCAATCACAGCCCTTCATCTCGGGCTTCCTCTCACTCAAGCCCATAGCGCAATACGTTCCGTCGCTAAGGTTACTCATTCGAAAGGTCGGACAGCCGGGACATATGCATTTCGTCATAGTGTCTTGGTTAAGCGGGACTTTCACGGGATTCGCCTCCAGATCTTGGAACGTGCGCAGACTATTAAGGTCTTCCCTTGTGTCGTCCGATAACGACAATCCAGCATCAATCACAGACCAGGCATACAGAATTGACCGCCCAGTGAGAGCGCTGCAAATAACACGAATTACTCAGTGCTCTCGACGTATTCAACTCCATTGAGCGTAAGCGATGCATACAGCGTGCCCTCATACGACGCGATAAGCCCTTTTGCCTCCAAGTACTCGACGATCGTTTCGAGTGTCTCCCAATCAAACCCATACTTCTCGCCGACGTCGTAAGAATCGATCAGAACCCCGAATCGACCCTCTGCTATGGTGTACATTTCGCGCAAGAACTGTCCCTTGTTCTGCTTCATCTCACCTGCAAAGCTCATCACTAAAACAGTACGGACTGCAGAGAAGACCGCTGCGAAAGCGGCGCGAAAATGAACTATCGCTTGGCACCACATTATCCCATCCGTTCATACAAACACACCGATGAATCCTCTCGACGCACGACGACAAGCCTCGATTGAGCACAAAAAGCGCAGAGATCCCAGAAGCCGGCGTACGTTTTTATGTGATAGCGGCGAACGTGCATGCCGACATGACAGAGAGCTGGTCTGCCAATGACGTAGACAACGCGGTCGTAGCCATTCGCGTCATCCTAAAGCGCGTCGGCGCGCTTCCACAGGTGCTTTCGCACGCTTACAACCACGAGATCGAAATCGGTGAGCTTATGGTAACGCGACGCTTCTACGAGCAACTGGCACTCAGCTGTCCGGACGCGCTTGACTACTTTACCGAGAGCGCGGCCGACGCGCGCGACGCCGACACCGATCGCCCCAAAGGCGCTCTTAGAGCGATACCCATTGAATGACAGCGGCGCCAAAAGGCTGCATAGCCGACTGGGCGCGCGCCTCATACGACGTCAGCGGGTTTCAGGAATCCGAAGTGCTGAATTCCCTCGATGATGCCTCCCGCGTAGCTTTCGCGTGCCCAGTAGACGTCCTCTGGCAGCGCGTCAGCATTGAGCTCCGCTTTGTGGTTCCCGACGACGACCGCTAAAAACCCGGCAGAGAGCAGCCCGATGTCATTTCCGCTGTCGCCGGCAGCGAGGACGTGCTTTCGACGAATTCTAAGCCTCTTTCTGACGTAATCAACCGCTTCTCCCTTTCCCGCTTTCGCGGGAATCACGTCTAGGTCCGTCCCACTCGAATAGATAACCCTGTGTGCAATGCCGATTTCATCGAGTCGCTCGTGGATTTCAGGAATGACAACATCAGCCTTGTGAAAAAGATGATAGCTCTGCTTAAACTCAAACTGGCGCGATTGTTGGAAAAGATAGGGGATGGTCGCCAGTGCCTCCTGCACCTCGAGCCGGTCCCAGTGGCGATCGATGTGGCGCGTCCACGCGTCATCCCTCCGGTAGTCAGGGCCCACGTAGATCTCGGTGCCTACGTTGCACAGCGTGTAGTCCGGCTCGCGCAGGCACTCGGCATCCATGATCTCAAACGTCTGAATCTTGTCGCGCCCGGTGACGTAGGCGATCGTCACGTCGCGATTCGCCGAGAGCAGGACGACCAGCCGGTGATAGGCGGCACGGTCACCCGTGAGGGTGTTGTCGACGTCGGTCGCGAGCAGCTTCATTCGCTCTCCTCATTGTGCCCTTCAATATATAGTATCTGTGACCAGCGCGCTGCCGTCGCACGGGCAGTAGTCGTGGCGCGGGTCGTCCGTTTGCCACCCGCACGACGCACAGCGTTTGACCGTGGTCCGGCGTCGTGGGCGCAGCAGGAACGGGATAATCGGGAGGAATAAGAACACGACGGGTATGTGAAGCACCACGATGAGAACGACGGTAAGCGCCATCGACCCGACAAACGCACCTGCTATGAGGGCGGCGTCCGCACGCATCGTGGTGCCATTAACGTTACGACGTCAAATTGGTTTCGGAGGTGTACGATCCGAGTACCTTCAATCGCGAGACGTGCGATTGCAGCGCGGTGAAAGCGCCCACGACCGCGGCGTCGGAGGCATTCCCCTCAAGATCGATGTAGAAGATGTACTCACCGAGCGACCGCTTTGCCGGCCGCGACTCGATTTTTGTCAGGTTCAACTGACGTTCGGCAAAGACGTGGAGCACCTCATAGAGCGCTCCTGGCCTGTTGCGCTTAAGCTCGAGCACGACAGACGTCTTTGTACCCGCGTGCGCCTCTGCCCGTCGGCCGCGACGCGCGATGACGACGAATCGAGTGAAGTTGTCTTCAACGTCCTGGATGTCGGTCTGGACGATCTGCAGCCCAAAGCGTTCGGCCGCGCGCGATGAAGCGATTGCTGCCGCACGTCCGTTCTCGCTCGCCATACGTGCGGCCTGTGACGTGCTGCTCACTGCGACGACTTCCCGGCCAAACGCCCGCAAGAACGCGTTGCACTGAGCGATTGCCTGCCAGTGAGAGTAGACGACGTGTATGTCCGCTCCCTCCCGGGCCGCAAGATAGTGGCGTATGGAGAGCACGATCTCGCGGACGATTTGGACCGGAAGGGTGAGAAGCACGTCGAGCGTCGTTCCGACCGATCCCTCGATGGAGTTCTCCAAAGGGATGACGCCGCAGTCGAGTCGCCGTTCGATGAGGTCGCGCGCGACGTCTTCAACAGTGGTGAAGTAGCACAGAGCCTCCTCGGGGTATCCCAAGGCCAACGCCGCCATCTCGCTGTAAGTCCCCTCCGGCCCCAGCACGCCAACGAGCATGGTTCTTCCTTGTGCTCGCTAGGCTAATAAGGTTCTGCGAAAAAGTTTATATGGGTGCTCGTGCTACAGTGTTACACTTTAGCAATATTGAGGAATAAACATGGAAATCGGAAAACTAGTGCGGCTTGAGCGAATTACCAACCGCGACAGCGGCAACATCGTGGTCATCCCTATGGATCACGGCATCTCGATCGGCCCCGTCAAGGGCCTTGTCAACCTGTCCGACATGGTCAACAAGGTGGCCGCCGGAGGCGCGAACGCGGTCCTCATGCAAAAGGGCATGGTGCCACACGGCCACCGCGGGTTCGGGCGAGACATCGGATTGATCATACACATGAGCGCTTCGACGGCGCTGGGCCCCGATCCAAACGATAAGGTGCTCGTATGTTCGGTCGAGGAGGCGCTCAAAGTCGGCGCCGACGCAGTCAGCGTACACATCAACATCGGGTCCGAAACGGAATCCAACCAGCTTCAGAAGCTCGGTACGATTGCCGAGCGCTGTAGCGAGTGGGGCATGCCGCTGCTCGCCATGATGTACCCGCGAGGGGCTAAAGTCACCGACCAGTACGCCGAGGAGGTCGTCGCCCACGCCGCGCGAGCCGGCGCAGAGCTCGGTGCCGACATGATCAAGACGAACTACACGGGCGACCCCGATTCGTTCGGACGGGTGGTCGAGAGCTGTCCCATCCCCGTTATCATTGCCGGGGGGCCCAAAGTAGAAACCGACGCTGAGCTCCTCCAGATGATTTCAGACGCGATTGCGGCGGGCGCACGAGGCGTGGCAATCGGACGCAACGTATTCCAGCACGACAAGCCGACCCACATCGTACGCGCGATATCGCACATCGTGCACGAGAACGCCGCCGTGGACGAAGCGCTGAAGGAGCTTGAGCGTTAACGTTAAATGACTGGGTGCAATTGCATGGGTGGTAACTAATGAAGAGCGTCTGGATCAAGGCCGATGAAGGCTCGTGGGAGGAGCGAAAGCCGATTATTACCTTCGCGCTCGAGTCGGGTGCGGATTGCGTGCTCGTCGGCGAGGCCGACGTGGATGCCGTCAAGCAGCTCGGCGCGATTAAGGTGGCCGCGTTCGACGAGGGGGGGAGCGATCACGCTGACGTCCGCGTCGTCGGAAGGGGCGGAGAAGGCGACGGAACGCTTCCCCTGACGCGCGCGACCACCGACGCCGAAGACTACAAGCGGCTGATCTCGCTGACCTCCGAGACGGCCGCTTATGTCGTGATCTCCGACAAAGCCCACGAACAGTTTGCGCGAGAAGTCGCGACTGCGTGCGACCACCTCATCGTCATCGGAACGGATTGGAAAGTTATCCCCCTAGAAAACCTCATTGCTGCCTTGCAAGGAACCGTCGAAATCATCGCCGGTGTCAGATCGCTCGAAGAGGCTAAAACCGCGCTCGAGACCCTAGAACACGGCGCTGATGGGGTGCTTCTCGATACTGCCGATCTGTCCCAAATTGCCAAAACGATGGATTTTGCGCGCAAATCAGAGCACGTTGTAGAGCTCGTGCCCGCCACCGTAACGACGGTGAGGCCCGTCGGAATGGGCGATCGCGTATGCATCGACACGTGTTCTCTGATGATGAGCGGCGAAGGCATGCTTATCGGGTCAGGCGCAAACGGATTCTTCTTGGTTCACGCAGAGACGGAGGAGAGTCCGTACGTCGCTCCCAGGCCGTTTCGCGTAAACGCCGGACCCGTACACGCGTACATCTATGAGAACGGCAAGACGCGCTATCTCTCTGAGCTCGAAGCGGGCGACGAAGTGATGATTGTGCGTAGTAATGGAGAGACGCGTCACGGCGTGGTCGGCCGCATAAAAATTGAGCGGCGCCCCCTCATGCTCATCGAGGCAGACGTGGAGGGCACGACGATAAAAACGCTGCTTCAAAACGCCGAAACCATAAAGCTCGTAGCCGAAGGAGGTACTCCCGTTGCCGTTACCGCATTGAAGCCAGGAGACGTCGTCCTTGCGCACTACGAGCGAGCGGGACGGCATTTCGGCATCGGTGTCGAAGAGACGCTTATCGAGAGGTGATCACATGATTCAGCTGCGCGACGTGATTGTCGGAGGAGAGGAGGGGCCGAAGATCGTCGGCGTCATTTACCAGCCAAGTCAGGCACAGCAGGCCGTTGAGGAAGGAGTAGATATTATCGAGTTTCGGGTCGATCTTGCCGATGACATAGATGGCGTGCTGCGCGACCTCGAGCAGGTCTCCCTGCCTGTCATCCTCACGAATCGCCGGGTCGACGAGGGCGGCAACGCCACGATCAACCGCCGAGACCAGCTTGGCCCCCTCATACCGTACGCATCTATCGTTGACATTGAGCTCATGGCGCCCGACAGGGACGAGCTGTTGGCTGAAGCAGCTACCCAGGGGCGTCCGACGCTGCTCTCCTACCACGATCTCGACGGGACGCCCACAGAAGCAGCGATGCTCGAGATCATGCGCACCGCAAGCAGCTTCGGCGACGTCGTCAAGCTTGCAGTCACCATCGAACACCTGCGTGACGCGCCGAGAGTGCTCGACGTAAGCCTTGCCGCACAAGAAGAGGGCTTAACGTTCTCCGTCGTGCCCATGGGAGCACGCGGGTCGCACATCAGGCCACTTATGGGGATTTACGGTTCATCACTGCTCTACGGGTATGTCGGGCAGCACATATCCCCCAAGATGCGGCTGTACGGGTTTACCGGAAAGCGCGCGTCGCCTGGGATGCTCAGCGTTTCACGGCTAAATCGTGCGCTTGAAGAGATCCGGTCATGGCAGTAACGACCGTTTATGGCGTGCTCGGCAGCCCCATAGGCCACTCGCTCTCCCCTTCCATGCATAATGCCGCGTTCAAGGCGCTTGACCTCGACGCCGCGTATTACGCCTTCGACGTGGATGAGAAGCGTGTAGAAACGGCAATACGCGGAGCCCAAGCGCTAGGGTTCGGCGGACTCAACGTCACCTTTCCACTCAAAGAGGCCGCTCTACAGCACTGCAACCCTGAAGCCCTTGCAAAACGCATCGGGGCGGTCAACACCATAGACCGTGGGGGGACGGGCTACAACACCGACGGCATTGGGGCGGTCAGGGCACTCGAAGAGGCGGGAATAACGGTTAAAGGCACCACTGTCCTGCTTCTTGGTGCTGGCGGCGCCGCAAAGGCGATCGCTGCGCAACTGCTTCTCGACGGAGCACGCGTACTCATTGCCAACCGGACGGCGAGCAGGTCGCTTATCCTCGCCCGGCAGATGACCGCAGCGAACATCGACTGCGGCTGCGGCGACGTCGAGGCGCACGGCCTCGTCGAGATCGATCGCCTACTGCGCGAGGCACGTGTACTGATCAACGCCACGACCGTCGGCATGCACGGCGTCCTTGACGGGCAAACGCTCGTTAGATCGCCTCAAATGCATCCTGGGCTCGTCGTGTTCGATATCGTTTATCACCCGCTTGAGACCCCCTTATTACGCGAGGCCCGCGCCGCAGGAGCGCAAACGATTGATGGCGTAAAGATGTTGGTGCACCAAGGCGCTGCGTCCTTTGCCTTATGGACCGCCTTAGAGCCACCCGTGCAGATTATGGAAGCCGCAGTGCGCGACGCACTCCAGCGCGCGAACGACGCAGAGAACGAGGATCGGCGATAATGTCACTCCAGGCAGCGATCGTCGGTGGCTATGGGGAGATGGGACGTTGGTTTGAACGATTTCTTTCCGAACGAGAGATGGATGTCACCCTGGTCGGCCAGTCGTCACACGCGCACTGTGCAGACTACGACATAGTCGTCATCGCCGTGCCTATCGACGTGACCTGCAACGTCATTGCGCAGGTCGCGCCTCAGATGAAGCCGGGTGCAGTGCTCTTCGACATTGCGTCGGTGAAGGTTAAGCCTGTAAAACAGATGCTGACAAGCGCGCCGCAAGACGTCGAACTCGTGAGCGTCCACCCCCTTTTTGGTCCCAGCATGCCCGACATGGAGGGGCAGACCGTCATCGTAACGCCGGTGCGCGGCGAACGCGGACGTCGGTTTCTGGTCGATCTTTTCGAGAATGCTGGCGCTCACGTGGAAGAGCTCTCTGCAGAAGAGCACGACCACCTTATGTCGGTGATTCAAGGATTAACCCACTTTGGATATATCGCCACGGGCGTTACGCTCGAAGCGCTCCACTTTGATATCAAGCGTTCACGCCGCTTTATGAGCCCTGTCTACGAGATTTTCATAGATTTCGTCGGGCGAATTCTGGGGCAAAACCCCGCGCTATACGCATCAATCCAGATGAACGCAGATCGATCCGTCCACGAGGCCTTTCTGACGCAGTGCGCTGCGCTCGTCGATATCATCAACGCGAAGGATCACGATGCGTTCGTCGCAACGATGAAGCGGGCCGCAAAGCACTTTGGCGACGCTGAGCCTGCCTTAAAGCGTTCGAATAAGCTCATCATGGCCGACATCAAGGAGGTGGAAGACTTCAAACGATCCATCGGAAGCACGCGCGGACTGAGAAACGTTTACACCGGAGCGGTTCACGTCGGCGTGATAAAAAGCGCTTCGCAGCGCGAAATCGCGATCGAAGAACGATCTAAAGACGTTATCTTAAAGACCGAAAACGTACAATTGATGTCCGAAGAAGATGTCGCGCGATACCGGCTGGCGCGAGGACAGCGCTATCGGGATTTTTCCGCGGCATTTCCTCCCGGAGCAGACCCCAAGATCGTCGCCCGCGTGCTTTCAACCATCGCTGACGTGACTGCGGTAGGTGTGGTTGATCAGTACGCGCCGCGCCAGAGTTACACGTTTCGCGTTTCGACCTATATCGATGGCGATGTCGAACGGCTGCAGCACGACGTTACGGAGCTGCTCGAAGGGATCGGGTGCAAACTCCGCTAAGAGAGCTCGAGCGGAAGTGACGCAGGGATTCCACGCTCTAACGACGCAATGGACGATTTGAGATGAGCAAACTAGAAAAGGTTTTCGTAACAGGCGCTACGGGATTCCTTGGTTCGCACTTGGTCGACCGTCTAACGCGTCACGGGGCCGCTGTGAGTGTCCTCGTCCGGGGAAACCCCGACCGCATTGCTAAAGAGTTGGGCCATCTCTGCGTCGTGCAAGGCGATCTTAGCCACCCGTTTTCAATCAGCGACGCGTCAACCGTGTTCCATTTGGCCGCCGTGTCGCACGTTGGCCGTGCGCTCGATGATCCACGCCAAACGTTCGAGACGAATACGGCAGGGACTATAACTGTCCTAGAAGCGATCAGGCGCTCGTCGTCTGTAGAGAGGTTCGTGTTTGTCAGCACCGCCCACGTGTACGGAACGCCCCGCTACGTCCCCATCGACGAAGAGCACCCCCTTCACGCTCGAGAACCCTATGCGGCGAGCAAGGTAGCGGCAGAGACTTTCGTATCCGCATATGGTAGCGCATACGGCATACCGATTGCCATTGCGCGGCTCTTTAATACCTATGGACCTCGCCAAAATCCCGACTTCGTTGTACCGCGAATTGTCAAACAAGCGCTCACTCAAGACACGCTGACGATGGGCAACCTTACGCCTACGCGGGATTTTACCTTCGTCGACGACGTCATTGAAGCTTTGTTACTACTCGCTACCGCCGGCGATGGAATTTACAACGTCGCATCAGGAGTCGAGATCAGTATAGAAATGCTTGTCACGCGCGTTGCGGAGATCCTCGGCAAACGTCTAACTGTATCATCTCAACGCGCGCAGCGCAGGTCGACGGGCGTCGAAATCGAAAGGATGTGGGCAGATATCGCGCGCATCAAAGCGCTTGGATGGGAGCCGCACGTCAACCTCATCGACGGTTTGACAAAGACGATCGCATGGTGCCGCGACCACCCTTAGTTGTGCCGTAATCATTCCGGAACCTTGCCGCCAACTCACGATGCGAGCTCAAGCGACGTCAAGCTGCCAAGAGGGCGCTACTCGCAATACGCGTTTTCCGGGCCTCATGCGTGCGTGATGCACGCCGCGTCAAGGGAGACACGGACGAGCGGGGGAAGCATGCCCCACGTGACAAGCTTGTCCTCGACGATCAAAAGAGCGCCAAAAACGCCGCTTATGCCCTCTATCGCGCCAAAGGCCGTTTGAGGGTCGGTGCTTAAGTTCCCAAGCGCCGACGCGGCCGCGTCGGCCAAACACGCCGTTTCGGCGACCACGCACGCGACATCTGCCGTGCCGAAGGTGATAGACGGGCCAACCGTCGCAGAGGACGTGCAGATACCGAGAAATCGGGTCGGTTCAATCTTGAAACCCACGTCTTTGAAGGAAGAGCCACCATATATACCGACGATTACGTCGCGGTCACTCGCTAGCGCGATATCGCCCCCATTGTCGACGATGGCGTACAACGCGCCTGCGTCAACCATTGCCTCAACGGCAAGATCAGCGATAACGCCCGCAACCGCAGCCATTGGACCGACCTTTGCCGCCGATGAGGCGACGAACATCCGGCGAACGATGTCCGGAGGGTCTCCAATGTAATCGTCAACGGGTTCAAGCGCGAAACGGAAGAAAGGATTTAGTGCGATAAAACGTTCCAAGCTATGTCGGTGCGCGCGAATCGCCTGTTTCGCACTCTCGATGTGCTCGGGCGCGTCGGCAATGATCGTAACGACCGTCTGCTTGAGCTGGAACTTCTCCTTCATTCCTCAGCAGTCTTCAGGGCGCCGTGGGGGCACATCGCCATGCAGGTCTTGCAGAGCACACATCGCGTGAGGTCGATGGAGATCGACCTATCCTTGTTGTACTTAAAAACCTCCACGGGACACACTGACACGCAAGCGCCGCACTGCACACACTCAGTTTCATCGAATAGCACTGGCGTGTCCATTTCACGCACCTCCGTACCGCGCTTCCTGAATGCCGCAGCGACCTCTTCGACGCGTTCGTCGGGCACATCGATCACGATTTCTCCAATGGAGGCGTCTACCAACGCCCGATCGATGTTGATACGGACGCCCGTTTCGAGCACGACGTCGGCCAGCAGCGGGTCCTGCATAACCTCTTGTGGAAACTTCAATATGATCTTCACAGATACCCTCTTGGTCGGTTCACCTGCATGCGAGGAGCTTGCTCAGATCCTCACTCGTTATTATGCCGACGACGGCGTTGGCGTGATCGACAACGGGAAGTGCCGAGATGTTGTGCCGCTCGAGACGCCGTGCCGCAAGGTCAATCGGCTCCTCAGGCGTCGCTGTAATGACGCGGCGCGTCATTATCCCTTTTAGGCTATCGCCCTTGTCCAGAGCAACTGCCTTTGAGATATCGTACGCCGTGACAATGCCGATGAGCTTGTTGTCTGCTGAGACCACCGGCAGGTGATTCACCTGCTTCCCGATGATAATCTTTGCTGCGTCTTGTACGCTAATCGCCTCACGCACGGTGATGCTTGGGAGCATCACTTCTCGCACAAGTGGCGCCTCAGAAAGCTGCTTCATCGGCTTCTGTGTAGCACGGTCTGGGAGCCGCACCGTTGGCAGGGCGAGCTCAAACGTGCCCTTTCGGATCCTGTCGGCAAGTTCTGTAGCGATTTCTTTTGCCTTGAAGAAGCTCGACATGGATGATGTACGCACTTCCTTCCCATTGAGATCAATTATTCCGGATTTTAACTCTGCATAGCTGACTGTCTTTAGCTGCGGCCGCTCGCGGCGACCTACGCCGTAATCGAGGACCGTCGTAAGGATATCAGCATCGCTGATGGCCGTTTTGCGCGCAATCCCTTCGTTGAGTACGGGAATCGGCACACCGATGCCCACGTACATTGACGTACCATACTTGTGGAGAATCGCAGCTCTGAGGTAGTCGGTGCTCATCGCCTTAAGGTCACCGGACACCATGAGCGTGCCGAAGTTGTTCTCAGGGTCGTGCTGCGTCCCGTGACCCACGACGTACCCTTCAGCACCGCAAAGGAAGATCTTCGTACCCACGCCGATAGTCTCATAATCGGGGTCGTTGTAGATCGGCGAGAGCGTGCCGGAGCCAGAATAAGTCGCATTTCCGTACCGCGGCAGCAACGTTCCCATGTACGTGTACAACACTCTGTCTGTGGAGTTGGTCGCGACGTTGTACCGCTGATACGCGTTGCGCGGATTCAGCATAGTCGCCTCGTTAAGGTCCCCAATGGTGATCGCAGTCTCCACGCTTCGGCGCGGGTAGCAGTCGGTAGCATAGCCAACGGCCTTTAAATAGACCTCCCTGCGGGCGACCAGATCTTCGATGACGTGCGCCCCTCCATACTCAAGACCGCGCGTCTCTGAAAGCTGGGTCGCACCTATGAACGCGTCCACCGAGGCGACCCCGGTGTACGCTTCGACGTCGTTGAGCCAGACCTTGGTCATCTTGATCGGCGGATCTGAGTGGCCGAAGTTCATCCACACGCCAGACGAGCACATCGCACCAAACGTGCCCGTGGTGACAACGTCGACCTCTTTTGCTGCGCTATCTGGCCCCAGCTCGCCGACGAGGCGCGTCATTTCGTCAGCCGTTACGACGTGAACGCTTCCATCGTGAATGCGTTCGTTAATCTCCTCTAAGCTTTTTGACACCTGCGCCTCCAAAACAGTCGCTGCACAGCGAGTGAACAGTGACCGTATTGCGATAGCTATTATTTATTATTGTTGCACTCCAAAAATCACGCTTTTTTTCGTGCACGCTCGATATCGAGGCGCTGATCGCCGTCACATCAACGACCGCTCGCTCCGCGTAGAACAATCTTTATGCCCGAATGTGCGTGTTAGGAGAAGAGAATGATTTCCATTGTTATTCCAGCACACAATGAAGCCGATGAAATAGCTGGGCTTCTCGAAGCGTTCAGCGCGTTCGCTGGCGTGGAACTCATCGTCGCCGAAGACGCATCGACGGACAGGACGCCGAATATCGTGCAGGAATTCGCCTTGCGCAACGACAACGTGGTGCTCACGAGCAGCCGCACTTTGACCGGCAAGGGTGCCGCGGTAAAGCGGGGACTTGCTCTGGCGACGGGAGACGTGCTCGGCTTCATCGATGGGGACGGATCGATCCATCCGAGAGACTTCATGCGAGTCGCAGCTGCGATAAACGACGGAGCCGATCTTGCCGTCGGATCGAGAGACCTCCCCGCCTCGGTCATTGTCTGCCCGCAACCGCTTTCGAGGCGAGTCTCGGGGTCAATCTACAGCCTCCTCGCACGCGTCCTGCTCGATACCGACGTACGGGATTTTCAGTGTGGATGCAAGGCGTTTCGCTGCGGCGTGTGGACCGCACTCAACGTCGCCTGCGACGGATTTGCGTTTGACGCTGAACTCATCGCGAAGGCGCACCAGCAAGGGTTTGCCATCGTCGAGGTGCCCATCACGTGGAGTGACAAATCAAACAGCAAGGTCAGCGTCACTAGAGATGCCCTGCCGATGCTACGGTGCCTGCTGAAAACGCGCGCCGAGATACGAAGGTGAGAGAATGAACCGTAAGTACCTCGTCGCACTCCTTGCCGTCGCGCTCGTGCTGATCGTGTTCAGGGTGGGCTATTCACTGACTCAGTGGGGCGATTCGCAAGACGTCGATTCGTGGAAGCTCCTCGGTGATACCAATAAATACGTCGTCACCGGGCACTACTCTCCGACCGAATCGCAGTCCTTGTACTACGGTGCGTATTCAGTAGGCCTCGAAGCGCTGCTGGCGGCGCTTACCGTTTTTACCGGCGTTGACCTCGTCACGCTTGCGCTATACTTCCTACAAGTAGCGACGCCGCTCGTCATGGTCGCCGTCACGTATCTCATAACGTCCCGCTCAGGAAGGGTTACCAGCTGGGGGATTCCAGTCATGATCCTTCTAGCCGGCGTATTTGTGGGTATCACGCGCCAACAGTCGCGAATGATCGAAGAGAACGTAGGATTCATCCTCTTTTGCGGGGCGCTGCTCTTATTGTATCTCTACTACGATGGGCGGACATCGCGCTTGTACGCGTTTTCGATGCTGTCCGCGATACTGTTCGTAACAATCTTCACCCACCACATCAGCTTTCTGATGATCGCAATCCTCGCGATGCCCTTCATCGTATCCTCACTGAATTACGCCGCCCCCGCGTACATCGCTGCCATTTTCGTGCCCTGGTGGATCTACTACCACGCGCTCAACGGTTACAACGGCCCGTACGTCGGCATCTATTTTTATACAGTACTTGCGTTGGCAGTGCTCTATGCGATTTTCGCGCTGTGCTATGCTGTTTTTTGGCGTTCGCAAACGCCTCGTTCGGCCGCCGTGAGATTACTGACGCGCCCGCGGCACATACTTCAGGGGCTCTCGAACGACAAGCGCGAATATTATGCGGCTTCAACGCTGCTGCTGGGCGTCGGGGCGGTCGCGTATTCCGTCGCAACGGGACTACAGTCGGGGTACGTGCCCTTCTTTTTGCCGCTTGCTCCGCTCGTGCTCTACGCTGGCGCGCATGCCGTCGCTACCAACCGTCACGAATCTGACGAGATCGACGTAACCTACACGCGCTACCTGTCCCTAACTCTCCTTTTGCTAATGCTGGTGGCGGCGTTCGGTTTCGTTTTGCAGGCCAGCACGACGAGGGCAGGCACGCTTCCTGCTCAACTTCAGTCAATCGAAGCGCTTGCCTCTGTGGACTTGGGTAGCCGCTTTACGACGTGGGTTGCTTTTGTCTATGGCCTTGTTGCTACTGCAGGTCTCATCCTGGTATCAAGCGGCGCTCGCGTCACGAAACGTTGGTTCGCTCCCACCTTGATTGCGACACTTCTCGCACTGGCGTCGGTCAATGCAGCCGTTCTTGCCGTAAACTACGAGGTAAGCTTCGCGATTACCTCACCGCCAGATAGTGGCGTTATCGCTGCTGCACAGTGGACGGCAGGAAAAGACCGCGGCAACGCCACCATGACTGACTACAAAAACGAGATGGTGTATTGGTACTATACGGGTGCCCTCGTGACTCACACGCCGTTAACAGAAGCTGGAAACTACACGGTGCTTGACTACATCTATCCCCAGTATCTCCAACAATGGAATAGCTCAGCCCACGTCGGAATTAACTACTTGCTCCTTACTGCCGTGCCACCAAAATACTACCACGAGCATCTCTATAACGGACAGTGGGGGTTGAGCAATCAGAATGTCACGCAGTGGCAGGCGCGCATCGTCGCAATTGACAGCGGAAGAAAGAGCTTCGACAAAATTTATACGAACGGCTATGCGCATTACTATAAAGTGGTCGGCTCGTAGCACGAGGACGGCTTTCTTGCGAGGCCCCCTGCTGCGGGACTCGTCATCGCAAAGGCCGCCCCGTTCTGCGTCGACGTGAGTGGTTAAATACGACGTTAAACAATCGAGAGATGTGACACTATGATCTATCTTGACCACGCCGCAACAACTCCGATGCGTCCGGAGATCCTCGAAGTGATGCACCCATACTTCTCGGAGCGTTTTGGAAACCCGTCGAGCCTCCATTCGTACGGACTTGACGCACGTGCGGCTATAGAACGCGCTAGAGAGCAGATAGCACAAGCGATCGGAGCGACCCCCTCGGAGATTGTCTTTACTTCTGGCGGGACGGAATCGGATAACATGGCGTTGCGCGGCGTGCTCCAGGGCGGCAGACGCGGCAAAGGTCATGTCATCACGTCGGCAATCGAGCATCCTGCGGTTTTGGAGACGTGTAAGTCCCTTGAACGACTCGGCCACGAGGTGACTTACGTTTCGGTGAGCCATGACGGGCGCATAAATCCCACTGAGGTTGAAGAAGCGATCAGAGACAACACGCGACTCATATCAATAATGCACGCCAACAACGAAATTGGTTCAATACAACCTATAGCTGCGGTTGGAGCGATCGCAGCGTCACACGAGATTTACATGCACACCGATGCCGTTCAGAGCGTCGGAAAAATTCCGGTGAACGTGAATGACCTCAATGTGCATATGCTGTCCATCTCGTCACACAAGATCTATGGGCCTAAGGGCGTCGGCTGCATATACATCCGAAAGGGCACCAAGCTGACGCCGCTCATCTTTGGAGGTGGCCACGAACGCGGACTGAGAAGCGGCACAGAGAACGTTTCGGGCATTGTGGGCTTTGGCGAGGCAATGCGACTAGCTGTCAAAGATTTCGCGGACAATAAGCGCATACAGGGGCTGAGAGACACGCTTATTGATGCCGTGTTGAGGGAGATACCCTACGCGCGGCTCAACGGCGGAAGAGAACGCCGTCTTCCTAACAACGCCAATTTCAGCTTTAGCTACATCGAAGGAGAGTCACTCGTGCTACGTCTCAATGCGAAAGGGGTTGCCGGATCGACCGGTTCTGCGTGCTCTTCAAAGAAGCTTGAGCCCTCGCATGTGCTTCTTGCAATCGGATTGGATCCCGTGGATGCTCATGGGTCTCTGAGATTGACGCTCGGACGTGATACAACGGAAGCGGACATTCAATACGTTAAAGAAGTGCTGCCCGGAATCGTCGATGAACTCCGGCAGATGTCGCCTCTCTTCGCGCGCACCGATGAAGGGTAAGGAAAGCTCGAATAATCTTACAAGCGCGTGCAACACGCGCAGCGAACCTTTGCTGGTCAACAAGGCAATAACGACCCCGCGCTTGTCAGAGCGAGAGCCTCCAAAGCCACTGTCCCATTTCTTCGTTTCTCGCGACTGCTGCACCACTCAAATTTGTCGCGCTCGTCAGGCGGGGCGTTGACTGAGCATTATTGCCGTAAGCTGAGGCCGGCGGATGCTCACGTGCGCTTCTCAAACAAGTAAACGTCATAAACATAATAACTCTTCTTGTAGACGTTCACGTATGATTCATTGAGGATGTTTAAAGTAAAATTCTCCGCGGCCGTTCCGTCCGCAAATCTTGCAGCGAGAAGCCATACTCTATCGCGACTATTGACATCTGTCTGAATTTCTTTTATTTTGTCTTCAGGACGATTGCCCGACGGCGTCGCCCAAAATTTGGTTGGTTTGTCGGCGACGGCCCACGAGTAGATTGGTTTGACGATGACATCTGTCCTGTTGTTGTAGTAGTCAAAAACGGCGTGATCCCAGCTCGGCGCAACCAAGACGACGTCCCCGCTTCTGAAGTTTGCGTCAATCAAGCTAGTCGCCTCTCGCCCTTGTGGTTTTGTTATAGAGGTGTAGTACACCTGCAAGTTCGCCACTGATAATACGACAATGATGCCAATAACGGCTAGCTTCGTGTACCTGTGCTTGATATTGACTATCCCCTTTGCCACGAGCAGGTAAAGCGCCACTGAAGCTGCGATCGTGTATCGCACGAGGTAGATGGGGGCGGAAAAGCGAGAGATAATGAATGGTATCAGATTGATGGTGATCAACCATACGGCGAGAAAGTACACTGGTGCTGCATCTTGAATGCTCACTTCCCATGAGTAGCTTTCAAGAGCTTTCAGTGGCGCTTTCCAATTCATGGATCCGTGCACTTTTCGATATGTAAATAATGAAAGCGCCGAAAAGCCTAGGAAGAGCAGCATCAACGCCCCCATGCCGGAATAGTTAACAAATGTGTCAACAATTGTGGCCGCCGTAGGGGGTACAAGCGATGAAATCGTCGCTTCACGCTGCGGGATTTGTCTGATCAAAACGGCGATCCACGGAATAAAAAGCGCTACAACGATCGCTTGTAACGCTGCCCACCGTCTTAACGAATATGCGCGATTTCTTGATAGCAACAAGAGAGTCACTACGTAGACGTTCTGGGCAATGACGACGAACAAGCCATAAATGTGGGTGTACACCAAAAGCGTCGTAGAGAGCGCGTAGCCAGCTGACGAAACGAGGTTACTCTGCTGCAAGAAGCGTAAGAAGAAGTACATTGAGAGGAGGGCTAGGAGGGCCATTAAACTGTACATCCGTGTCTCTTGCGAGTACTGAATGTTGAACGATGATAGCGCGAGAATGAGCGCAGCCACCAGCCCTGCCTCCTCGTTAAAGAGTTGCCGGCCCAAGACATAGATCATCGGTATCGCGAGAACGCCGAAGAGAGCCGATAGAAGCCTGACAGCAGACTCAGATGTCCCAAAAACCGTGATCCAGTAGTGTAGGAGAACGTAGTAGGGGGGGGATGCACATCAGCTGCCGTAGCTTGCACCATCTGAGGCACTGCCAGCTTAGATACCCACACGGAAAAGGCTTCGTCGAACCAGATGCTTTGCGCCCCCAAATGATAGAGCCTGAGAAATGCGCCGATAAGGATAATAGCCAACAATACGAAGCCGCACTTCGTTACCCTCTTGCCAGCAACTTGCACGCGCAGGGGTCATCGCGTTGATACTTATGGATTACGATTTCAGCACCTCGTGCGTAACGACAACCACTTCCAGTGAGGTCGTTTAGCTACGCTAACAAAAAATCCATTCTGCAGACGCCAACGTTCCACCGGCTAGTTAGCGCAATAATCTGTCAAGTAGTTGCGAGACGCGATTGTCCCCTGCTGACGCATCGGCAACAGTTTGATTTTAAAGATCTTGATACCAAGCTGCCGAAGAGCTTCATTGGGCTCGACTCTGAAATACCAGCCTCTTTGTTGGAAGAACCACAATGCTGTGTTTGAGGGAGGCTAACGACACAGCAACACGCTAGCTCGAATCAATACCCAATAAGAATACGCGTGTGCCCCTAATAATCCCCACTTGCGGACTCTCTTTTCGTCCTACTAAGTGCAACTTCCATGCTCCCCGATCGGAACCATTGGAGATCCAACGTAACATAGGTAAATCCGAGCTCCCTGAACGTGTCAGCTATCATCGACGATTGCGCTACAACCTTTTCGGCCTCATCTCTGTCGACTTCAATGCGCGCGAGGTGATTGTGGTCTCTGACTTTTGCTTTCGCGATGCCAGTCGCCTTTAATGCACGTTCAGCGTCTTTCAGCCTTTCGATTCGTTCCCTAGTTATTGTTGTGCCGTAAGGAAATGAGGTGAGAAGACAAGCGACAGAAGGCGCGTCTGCATTCGATAAGCCTAGTTTCCGGGCGAAGCTTCTTACCTCATCTTTGGTCAGGTCGACTAGTGGAGACACAACGCCGAGTTCCCTCAAAGCTTTCAGACCAGGCCTATAAACGTCGAGGTCCGACGCATTCGTGCCGTCCATTACCGCGGTGAGGTTTAGTTCATCAGCCAAGCCGCGTAGCACGCCAAAGACTAACTTCTTGCAGTAATAACATCGTTCAGGATCGCTAAGCTTCACCTTGAATACGGTCAACAGATCTACGTTAGTAACGAGGTGGCGAATTCCTATGCCGCTAGCGATCGTAGCGGCATGGTCAATCTCGCCGCAACGAAGCGCACCGTTATCTACCGTCACGGCAACTGCTGCGTCTCCCAAAGCTTGCTTGGCAAGCGCTGCAACAACCGAACTGTCAACTCCGCCTGAAAAGGCTATCAATGCACTTTGATGCGAGCGTATGTCAGCGCACACTCGTTCGAGTTCATCGCCTTGAGGATAGTAGTCTCTTCGTGCCTGTTTGTTGGACCTAGTTGCGCTTGGCATGATTTTGATATAATGGTAGAGACGATAACAATTCCAGTGGAGAGCTTAGCTTATATGTAGTCTAATGCTGCTTCAAGGATATATATGAACGGTGAAGTGACAGACAGGAGCGCGAAGATCAAAGCCTTTCTTATTGCCGAGGGCGGCGTAGACATTGATGAACGGGTCCTTGGGCGCATTACTACTCCTGCTTCCGGGCCCGGTGCGGGGCTTACGTCGTTCTTTTTACGTTTTGACGGTCACAGAGTGCGTTTAGGAATAAAACATGGTTCTCGGCTCAAGGCATCGCTCGAAGAGGATGAAATAGTTATCCGCGATCACAACACAGAAATCGTTCGTGGATATCTGGAGGATGCTATCGCCCATTGCCCCGGACAAGCGTATATCACGGTAAGCGAGGTATGCATATTCGACTGTCAGTACTGCCCGGTGCCGCTTCTTGGAGGTTCAGTAAAGAGCCAGAGCGATGTTGAGACAACGATTTCACGAATTCTTGCCGATCCAAAACTCGCAAGCAAGCTAAAGGCTATCGCGTTGACCTCCGGTGTCGAAACGTCAGCGCAACGCGAAGCCGAGCGGATCGCAGTTATCGTTCACGCGCTGAGAGAGAAATACGATCTGCCGATCGGCGTATCAGTTTATCCAACGCCAAATTCAACCAAGTTGTTGAAAGAAGCTGGAGCTGACGAAATCAAGTACAACGTCGAAACAATGGATCGTCAGCTCTTTGAGCAGATGTGCCCTGGACTCTCACTCGACTTCATTTTGGAGGCGCTTAAAGGCGCAGTAGAGATTTTCGGCCGAAACAAAGTGTTTTCCAATATCCTCGTCGGCTTGGGAGAGCATGATCTCTCAATTGTCAACGGCATGTGCGAACTGATCAAAATAGGTGTGATACCTATACTAAGAGCCGTTGTTGAGCATCCTTTACGCGCAGAGACGGACATGCGACGACCTGATGCAGAGCGGCTGTTGCGACTAGCGCGAAAGGAGCGCGAACTCCTCGATAAGCATGGCCTGCGAGCTGACATAGCGAGGACGATGTGCGCCCCGTGCACAGGCTGTGATCTGATGCCTCACCGGGACGTTTAGCACGGACTGGTGTGAATATATTTTTTTGCGTCGTTTCGCAGCGACAGATCACGTATGACGAGAGGCTGAAAAGATTTGACTTATTTTCCGCTAAGGCTTTTTTTGATCGTTTGCGACTGTGGTTGTCATACACTGACACCAGAGAATCGATTTGCCAAGGTTTTACGCAGGACGAACTTCGCGCGGCATTTGCAGTCTACCGAGAGAGTACCTCCGGGATGCAGAAATATGGCGTTAGTAGTTGCCAAGCTAGAAGGCAAGCTGCAAGCTGAAGTGACCCCTTAGTACGCAAGATAGCGCCCACACCAGGTGCTATTCTTAAATTAGCAATCACAATGAATCAAAAAAAGCTGGCCAGAAGGGATCTTGCCGTGGTATCTCTAGCGGAGCGATCGTCCCGTCACGTCGCTCAATTATCCTCGTTTCTACGTCATCTGTAACCTTTCCTACAATCGACGCGTCTATGCCTGCTGCACGTAGCTTGTGTACGACGCTGTTTGAACGGTTTGGTCTGACTGTGATCAGCAAAGAGCCTTCAGCTATGGCGGCGATAGGATCGATTTCAAAGGCCTCGCAAACCATCCTTATTTCGTCTGGATAGACGAACGTTGCCTCGTGTATCTCCATGCCGACTTCGCTAGCGCTCGCTATCTCGAAGAGCCCTCCGATGACTCCGCCTTCCGTCGCGTCGTGCATTGCGGTCACGCCTCCTGAATCCATTGCCAGTAAGGCATCTTCCACCACCGTCATCTGCTTGCAGAGTGCCTTTGCCTTCTCCACTAGAGACGGAGGATATCTCTCTAGGAGCTGCTTTTCCTTGATGACTGAAAGGATTCCAGCCGTTTCTATTGCCGGCCCCTTCGTCAGAATTACATCATCTCCAGGCGTCGCGCCGGCTGGTGTGACATAACCATGCTTATCAGCGACAGCAAATACAGTTACGCCGCCTATGGTGGGTGCAGCAAAGCCTGGATAGTACCCCGTATGACCGCCAACGATCGCAATTTCTAGCTCCAAGGCCGCCCTGTGAATAGCATCTACAATGGTACGAAAGTCCTCTTCCTTCGTCTCGGGAGGCATCAAAAGCGAATATGTCATGTACCTCGGCTTTACGCCCATGACCGCTACATCGCTAGCCCCTATGTGAACGGTGTACCATCCAAACATCTCCAAAGGCTGTTGTGGGACGGCGAAGATGGGGTCCTCTGCGATTATGAGAACCCTGTCGTTTCCAATATCGATAACCCCCGCGTCAACGCCGGTCTTCGGCGGAACGATGACCGTTTCGTCCGACTTTCCCAAACGCGGGAGCAGGAAGGAAGTGAAAGTGTCTAGGTCTATCTTTCCAATCTTAGGGGGTCTCACGGTAGCGCCTCGCGATCTCACAAATATCCTTTGCAACCCCAATGGGATCCGGCCCAACGAGCACCGATACGGGCTCTTTCCCGACAGCGCCCGTTTCATAGAAGATCTTAGGCACCCGGCCACCAGCGGCATCTATCGCTTCTTGAACTTTCCAGGGCATTGATGCGCCCTCTGCGTCCTTAATCTCCCGCGGTTCTTTGCTTCGGTCAATCACACTAAAAACCCAGCCTTTGGCTTCGCAGTACTTTTCAAGCCACGAAGCGAGCGCTTGGTTGTTAGCAAAGTTCACGCCTGCCCTTAAAGTCGAGTCGGTCTTGCCTATCTCGACCATAAGCCGGGCCATGTGGCTGGATGCACCGAATTTCGGCTTGCCTGCTGCGTGAGGGCGACCGTTCACGACGGTTATGCGTCCATCTATCCCCAGCACGTCATCTTTGGCTTGCGCGTTTGGCTGAGCATACACGAGGTTAGTTCTGACTTCAGGAATCAAGAACGCGAACGCTTCGCATCTCTCGATAAGATCCACGGCAAGAGCCATTTTTCCGTACATTTGAACTTCATCGTCAAGCTTCATCGAGTAGTCTCCCGGGACGTTGCTCTCCGGTGAGTAATTTCAGCTTGAACGATAAGTAGTAATCGCTAGACTGCAGCTTCCAGAAGCTGTCGAACCGCTTAAGACGATTTTTTGATGGGACTCTGCGAGATTTCTGTTGGGCGTTTTAGGCGCCTTTCTTATGGCTTCTGCAGCACGCGCTTGTGCTTCGCGGCTTTGCCGAATAAGCTGTAAAACCAGGAACTCAACAAACAGAGAATGGCACAATCGCCAATGTTTAAGTATCTCGTTACTGACAGTACTCATCCAGTTGCAGCAATTTGGCTCATGCTCGTATGGATAGCAATCTTCATTGCTTACGAAAGCGAGGTCGGCACTAAATGATAGCGATTTGAAAAGTTCTTGGCGATAAGGAGTGGTTGATGAAGTATTCACGTCCTTTAAAGGCTTTGCAGCGCCGGCACAGAAGGCAACTAGCGATGATTCGCCTGCTAAAGAAGATACATCGGGGCGGATTTGAGCCGAGCGTTTTTGAGATCGGCCACGTTGACATAGCCATTCCCGACCTCGATCCTGCGTTTCGCGGGTATCGGATCGCGAGTATCGCGGACATTCATTTGGATGAATGGCTCAACGCGCGACGTTTTGAAGAGGTGATTGATCTCATTAACCGGCAGCAACCTGATTTAGTGGCAATTATCGGCGATCTCTTCTCCTACGAGGTCGACGGACTGTCGCGGCAGATGGTCGCCTCTTTGAACAAACTGAGGCCAAAAGACGCCAGTGTTGCCGTGCTCGGGAATCACGATCACTGGGTCGGCGCGGCAGCTGTTCGCCAGATTTTGGAACAAAGCAACGTTATCGACCTGAGCAACGACGTATTAACGCTCAACAAGGGACGAGCGACGCTGCACGTTGCTGGCGTTGATAGCGTTATGTCGCGTAGAAATCGGTTGGATACGGTCCTGAAGAAGCTTCCGCCGCTGGGCCCTGCAATCCTACTAGCGCACGAGCCTGATTTCGCAGACGTAAGCTCAGCTACAGGCAGATTCAGCTTGCAGATTTCGGGGCACTCGCACGGAGGACAGTGGATCGTGCCAGGAATCGGACCTCCAATTCGCGGCCTGTACTCTCGAAAGTACCCGCTTGGACGATATCGCGTGGGCGACATGACGCACTACACGAACCGTGGAATCGGGACGAGCATAATCCGCCTAAGGATCAATTGCCCGCCGGAGATTACGATCTTCACCCTGATGCCCTCAAGCAGTCCATAGGTAGGGAACAAGGGCCTTGTTGTTGGGATGGCACTTCGATAGCCGCTTGCGACGAAAGCGTCCTCGTCGCGTTGCCTTTGCGCGTTCACGGTTCGACCGCTCAAATTGAACCCCGATGGTGCGACGAGTTTAAACCGTGCATATGATGCTCCCGATCGACACTCCGCAGAACTACGGTTGCCTTTAAGTTCCTTTATTAACATAATTAGGGCGACGATGAGCTACAGCAAACGGTTTCCTAGAGCAATCATGGACTATGAAGGCAGCCAGCGTCCGGATTACGATGATGTAGCTGTGGAGGACAGCGTCACACTGTTTGTCAACGACATGCGAATCGCGACCCTCATTGCCTCACCGGAAATGCTCAGAGAGCTTTGTATCGGATACTTGATCACCGAAGGAGTTGTGTCAAGCTTCGAAGAGATTCGGGACGTCGACGTTGACGACGCCAAGCTGGAGGCGTACGTCACCGTCTCATCCTTTGATCAAGTCGAGCTCTGGCACGAAGTGCGCTCTTCCGGCTGTATCGGGATAAAATGGTGGACAAATGAAGATATCAGGGTGAATTCTGCCGCAACGTTTGAAAAGGCCGTACTCAAGAAGAGCTTGACCTACCTCGACACTCAAGCGCGGAGACAAACGCACGGCGTTCACGTAGCAGCGTTGTTCGATGCAACGGGTGAACTATTAGCACAAGCGGTGGACGTTGGAAGACATAGTGCCATTGATAAGGTCGTCGGGATATGTGCCGGCAACGACTTCTCGCAAACGTTTCTGTTATCATCTGGTAGACAGCCGGCAGGAATGGTCCTGAAAGCGGCTCGAGCAGGTATACCGCTAGTCATCTCAAAGGCCGCACCAATCAGCACTGGCGTAGAAGCGGCGCTTCAAGCCGGCGTGACACTCATATGCTTTGCTACTGAACGTCAGTTTGCAGCGTATTCGCATCCAGAAAGGCTCGTTTAGCTTTAGCTTCAAGCAGTTTCAGTTTTAAGGCTCGCGCCCCGACGTGATCACAAAAATGCCGACTTGCGACAGCAGATTCTGAAAACGTTTCACGGTCTTGCCGGTTGCACAGCTTCGCAAGCCTATGAGCCGCTCTATGGCGATTTTTCGCGTCCGGCAAAACACCTCGAAATCGCTGATGGTCGAGAGGTGGATATTGGGGGTATCATACCAGTCACGGGGCAAGAAATCGACTTTTGGCATCTGCCCTTTAACCAGCAAATACCACCGAATTTTGAAGTAGCCGAAATTCGGAAAGCTCACAATCGCCTTATTTCCGACGCGAAGCATTTCCTCAATAACAAGCGTCGGTCTGTGCACGACTTGGAGCGTCTGGTTCAATAGAACGTAGTCGAAGGACGCGTCATCATAGTCACCAAGCCCTTCGTCTATATCGCCGTGGAAGACCGTAAGCCCTTTACGCACGCAAACAGCGATGCATCGATCGTCAATCTCCACGCCACGGATATCGGAGATTCCTTTTTGTTTTAGCTTGATTAGCAAGTCCCCGTTTCCGCAGCCGAGGTCAAGTACGCGTGAGCCTTCAGGGATGAGACTAACGATGATGTCTTGGTCAAATCGCCGCATCATAACGGCCCGGCTACGTTTTCTAAGAAGCCTGAAATGAGTTCGGTGAGGGGCTCCACGTCAAGGAGGAACGCGTCGTGCCCACGCGATGACTGGACGTCGCAGTACGTGACGTCTTTGCGTTTCCTACGTAGCGTTCTCACGAGCGCTTTCAACTGCGCGGGAGGGAATAACCAGTCTGACGAGAATGATATAACTAACATCTTTGATCTGATCGAAGCAAGATCAGGCAGATCAAAGTAGTCCATTGCTTTCGTTATATAAAGATACGAGTTCGCGTCGAACCGTTCGACGAATCTGTTGCCCTTGTAGTGCAGGTAGCTCTCGACCTCGAAATCTTCGGAAAAACGGTAGCGGTAGCCGTTTGCTCCTTTGAGCGCTCGACCAAACTTCTCGTGCATCGATTCCTCACTCAGGTATGTGATATGGCCGATCATTCGGGCGAGTGCGAGTCCTGTGCGCGGCGGTGTTCCCCCGTAATAATCCCCGTTTTGCCAGCACGGGTCTGCCATGATCGCTTGGCGACCGACCTCGTTGAACGCGATTCCTTGAGCCGAGAGTCGATTGGCCGCAGCAAGAATCACGGCCGATCGGACCGCGCTGGGATAGTCAACGGCCCACTGCAGGGCCTGCATCCCCCCGATCGATCCACCGACAACGGCTAGAAGCGCTCGAACTCCCAAACTATCGACGAGGTGTTTTTGCGCACGCACCATATCCCCGACAGTGATCACAGGGAAACTGAGTCCATAAGGGTGCCCCGTCGCAGGATCGACGCTGCCAGGCCCGGTTGATCCGCTGCACCCTCCGAGGACGTTTGAACAGATGACAAAGTAGCGGTCCGTGTCAAGCGCTCGTCCGGGCCCGATGAAGTCGTGCCACCACCCGTACTCACCTCTATCATTTACGAAGCCGGCGTGAGCGCTGCCAGAGAGGGCGTGCAGGAGCAATATGGCATTGTCTTTGGCAGCGTTTAGCCGACCGTACGTCTCATGTGCGATCGTTACTGGCGAGAGCGTCCTTCCACCGTCTAACTCGAGTGCTTCAAAGCTGTAGTAGTGGGTCTGGGGAGGCACATCTAGGACGTACATGCGAGTGCCTGGTCAATATCCTCAATGATATCTTCTATGTCTTCTATGCCTACCGAAAGCCGAACGAAGTCGTCGCTGACGCCCGCCAAGGCGCGCTCCCGCGGGCTGAGTTGCTGGTGGGTCGTGCTTGCCGGGTGCACCACTAACGACTTTGCATCCCCAATATTGGCGAGGTGACTGAAGAGCTTAACGTGTTCAATGAATTTTACCGCCGCTTCATAGCCGCCTTTCACGCCAAAGCCGACGAGCGCACTGGCGCCCTTTGGCAGGTATCTCTGTGCCAGAGCGTAAGAGCGATGGCTCTCCAATCCGGGGTAGCTTACCCAGTCGACGCGTTCGTGATCGCTTAAAAACTTGGCTACCTGAAGCGCGTTTTCAGAGTGTCGTGCCATGCGCAGATGAAGCGATTCGAGGCCCTGCAGCGTCAAGAACGCATTGAAAGGGCTCAAAGCCGGGCCCATATCACGCAAGAGATTTACACGTGCTTTCATTAGGTAAGCAAGCTCTCCAAAAGCGTCCGTGTAGATGAGGCCGTCGTACGTCGCGTCCGGCTCAGTCAAATCGTGAAACTTTCCATTGGTCCAATCAAAGGTTGCAGCGTCGACGATCAGGCCCCCGATGGAGGTGCCGTGGCCGCCCATGAATTTGGTAAGGCTGTTGACGACCACGTCGGCGTCATAGTCGATCGGTCTACAGAGGATCGGCGTGGCAGCGGTGTTGTCGACGATCAGAGGGACGCCGGCGTCGTGGGCGAGTTCCGAGACGCGCTCGATGTCAAACACGTCTAAGCTCGGGTTGCCAATCGTTTCTCCAAAAAACGCCTTCGTTTTGTCGCTGACGTGCGCCGCGAAGTTATCCGGATCGGTCGAATCGACGAGGTGAACTGTGATGCCCATCTTGGCGAGTGTGGATGAAAACAAAGTGTACGTGCCACCATAGAGCTGTGAGGAAGAGACGATCTCATCTCCTGGGTGCGCGATATTAAGAATCGATAGCGTAATCGCCGCCATGCCGCTCGCAACGGCAAGGCCGGCCTTGCCTCCTTCAAGCTGAGCGACGCGCTTTTCGAGAACGTCGTTCGTAGGGTTCATGATCCGGGTGTAGATGTTGCCCGTATCTCTGAGCGCAAAAAGGTTTGCCGCGTGCTCTGTGCTGTCAAACAGGTACGACGTCGTTTGATAGATCGGAACGGCCCTCGCCTTGGTGACGGGATCCACTGATTGCCCTCCGTGCACTGCAATGGTTCCAAGTCTGTGCATCATTCACCTCTTTTCACAACATTTATTATATAACAATTGTTATAATGTTGATATGGCGTGTATAGCGCCCGCCTAATCATTAAGCTTTCGGAGAAGGCAAAAATACTGTAGAGCATATTGTGTAGCGTCTTCTGGGCACCTCATGAAAGCACAACGATCACCCTGTGAGATAGCAGTCTGGCGTATCCTCCCCACCATCCGCTGCGAGACTGCTAAACAGCTCGCAAACCTAGGCTTATCCCAGAGGATGATCTCAGAGCGTCTCGGCATTACGCAGCCTGCGGTCAGCCAGTACGTAACGAGCAAGAGGGGGACGACGATCGCCGTTAGCGCCGGAACTCGAACCCTCATCCAATCGCTCGCCGAAGACGTCGCTAATGGAAAAGACCTTAATCTCAACGAGCGGATGTGTGAGATATGCACGTTCATCCAGGGCGATGAAAAGTGCATGACTTTGAATCGGTAACCATGAGAGACCGTTTGAGACGACTGAAAGAGGAAAACGACGCGGTTATTTTGGCGCACAACTATCAGCGCGGTGAGGTGCAAGATGCCGCTGACTACGTAGGCGACTCGTTTGAGCTTTCAAAGATCGCATCTGAGATCAACTGTCGCGTGATCGTGTTTTGTGGGGTTGACTTCATGGCAGAAAACGCTGCCATCCTCTCGCCGGAAAAGCAGGTCTTGCTTCCCGTAAAGGAGGCGACGTGCCCGATGTCGCACATGATCACCCGAAACGACGTGCGACAACTGAAGAAGCACTACCCGGAAACGCCCGTCGTGTGCTACGTCAACACGTCGGCTGACGTCAAGGCTGAATGCGACATATGCTGCACGTCGGCAAATGCCGTAAAGATCATCAATGCGCTTGACGCAGACCGAATTCTCTTTATTCCGGACCACAATCTCGGAGACTATCTGGCGACGAAGACTGACAAAGAGATTATTTCATGGGATGGCTTCTGCCCGACACACCAAGTGATTACACTCGGAGACGTGCTCATCAAGCGGCAGGAGCAGCCGGACTGCGAGATCGTCGTGCATCCCGAGTGCCGACCTGAGGTGATTGCGGCAGCAGATTACGTGTACGGAACCGGGGGCATGTTGCGTCACGCGGCGAAAAGCACCGCGCGCCACATCGCCATTGGAACCGAAGTGGGCATGCTCCATCGACTTGCGACGCAGGAGCCGAACAAGGAATTCTCTGCACTCGCCGAAACCGTGTGCCCAAACATGAAGCGCACGCACCTTATAGATGCGGTGCGAGCCCTCGAACAGAAGAGGCATCGCGTCACTGTTCCCGAAGACGTCCGCAAAGACGCTAAAAAAGCGCTGGACAAGATGCTCGAGACGGGCGCCTAAGTCTGGCCTGACGATCGGATTCCATCTGTGGCGATAAATCCGCTCACAACGGAAACTGGCGTGCGTGCGCGATGTGCCCAGAAGGCCTCTTGTGCGATGCAAGGAGTGTTAAATCTTATGTATAGCGAGAAAGTCATGCTGCATTTTATGAACCCGCACAATATGGGGGAGATCGAGAACCCGAGTGGAGTCGGAGTCGTCGGCAACCCCGTGTGCGGGGACCTCATGCAGATTCAGCTCAAGGTGAAAAATGGGATTCTCAAGGACGTCAAGTTCAAGACGTTCGGCTGTGGGGCAGCCATAGCAACGAGCAGCATGGTGACGGATTTGGCGACCGGAAAGACGATCGAAGAGGCGCTCAAGATCACGCGAGAAGACGTCGCCGAGAATCTCGAAGGGTTACCGCCGGTGAAGATGCACTGTTCAAATCTGGCTGCAGACGCACTCCACGCGGCAATTGAGGATTACCTGAAGAAAGAGGGGCGCGGCGAGTGGCTTAACGGAAAGAAACGGGCCGCAAAGAAAAAGACTGGAACAAAAAAGGGCGCGCGTCGGCGGCGGGCTGCCTAACGCCACATATTATCCCTAACCTAACCTGCTGTGAGCAGGCTGTCTATTTTTGCAGTGATAGGGGCGGTCGTCCCTGGATTGACCCAACGGCCGACTTCAGCACCGTTGTTCAGCAAGACGAGCGTTGGGACTTCCCCCGGGCTCTCTGTCCATTGCACAGTGACCTTGCCTGCATACGTCGACTGAAGCTGCGTGATCTGCGGCTCGAGCGCTTGGCAGTAGGGACAGTCCGGCCGGTAGTAGAACTGTAGGATCAGGCTTGAGGACCCTCCCGCTGAAGGAGAACTGGTTGGCGTTGGGAAAGCGGATGGCGTGGGAGTCGCAGATGCAAACGGTGTCGCTGTCGGTTTCGCTGTCGGTGTCGCTGTTGGAGTAACTGCTTTGCTGCTTGCTGCCGCTTGTGTCGCAGTGTTGCGCGTCGAGGAGTTTTTGGCATTGGACGCTGTTGGTGAAGCGGCTGGCCCACTACATCCAGCGGCAACTACGCAAAAAAGCAATACGGCACACACGGCAAACACTGCTGCTCGTTTTTTTATCAAACTTACACCTCGGCAAAGTGACGAGTCACTTCGAATGCAAAAAGACTCGCTTCAACATACATAAGGTTTCTGTCTGAAAACCCGTTTCACGTCACTTTACGGGTTATTTGTCAAGAAATGGGGCTTCAGTCGCCCCTTTCTCCCCAGCCGCTTCATCCTCGCAACCCGTTTCAGGTGTCTACACAAACGCTGCTTTGATGCCAGTAATGATGAACTGCACCCCAATGGCGAGCAGAAGGAGCCCAAGCACACGATTGACCACCTTAAACTCTTTTTCACGGATGCCACCCGCTATGATGTAAGAGTGAACCATTGCGTAGTAAACAGCGCCGATTACGACAAAAATGGCCGCAAAAACAACGGCAATCGCCGGCCAGCCCAGCCCTGCAGCGTCCCCGGTAAGGACTATAACCGTCGTGATTGCCCCCGGACCAGCTATGATCGGGATGGCCAACGGCGTTACCGCCACATCCTCAGCGTAATCCTCGGGGCTCTGTGGGACCGGCTGCTTGGTGTAGGACACACGCGCGTAGACCATCTCAATTCCAATCAAGAAGAGAAGGACACCGCCTCCGATTCGAAGGGCGGCAAGCGTGATGCCAAAAAGCTGGAGGATGCCGTAACCTCCGATAGCAAAGACGAGCAAAATCGCGAGCGCATAAAGAGAGGCATCACGAGCTATCTTTCGCTGGTGCACGCGATCAACGTCCTTTATCAACGAGACGAAGACGAGCACCACCGTGATGGGATCAATGAGAATGAAAATTGAAGAGAAGGTCAATAGCGCAAAGCTTAGCAGATCCATTAACTTCCTCCCCTGATCCAACGTTCATCGTTGACGCAATTGTGCTCAGACTTACGAGCTTTTGCTGAACGTGTGTAGAGGTTCCGCTGCATATATAATGGCATCCTCGGAAATCAAAGCAACAGGGTCAGACAACTACTAAGAGCCCGTTCCTTGAGACGCAGAGCTTGAATACGTCGCGATCAGCGGTCCAAAAAAGCACGTCAGCGATTGTCCTCTCCAAGGGGATGCACGTGCAGAAAGTAGGCCGGTTTGACCTACACCGTCGTCGTGCTGAGAGAACGATCGATAGCCGTCGGTAAGGGCGCCGCTCACAAACGTGAACGCTCGCAGAACTTTTTTTCAAACCAGAAACCTTTATAATGAGCTGCGAAAGTGGAGTACGACGCACGCACCTCGCGTCTTAGGGCCCACACCATGAAAGTACTTGTCACGGGCGCAAGCGGATTACTCGGCAGCGCCTTGCTTAGAGCGGCATCACAAAGCCGCACGATCGCCGTCGCTGCGTATAACAGTCATCCTCTCAACGGCGGCCTGCAGATGGATGTCACTGAACAAGCTCAGGTCCAAGCCGCCATACAGCGCGTTGCCCCGGACTACGTCATACACGCTGCGGCTTTTACCGACGTCGATACGTGCGAAATCGAACCGCAACGCGCGTGGGACGTAAACGCGCTTGGCACCAAGCACGTCGCCGACGCTTGCGAGGAGCACGGCGCGAAATTAGTCTACGTTTCGACCGATTACGTCTTTGATGGGGAGGACGGCCCCTATTCCGAGGACGATCCGACCCACCCCATAAACGTCTACGGCGAGTCAAAACTCGCCGGTGAGCGATTTACCCTGAATCACAGCGACAATGCGGTCGCTCGCGTGTGCGTGCTGTACGGGCCCGACAAACCCAACTTCGTCACGTGGGTGATCGATTCGCTACGCACGAACACGCCTATTAACGTAGTGAGTGATCAATACAACACACCGACGTACGTCGGCAACTGTGCACGCGCCCTGCTGCGCATGTGTGAACTTGACCTTACGGGCGTCTATCACGTTTCTGGGCGCGAACAACTCAATCGATACGCCTTCGCCTGTGCCATCGCCGACGTGTTTTCGTTGAATGAAAAGCTTATTAACGTGACAACTACAGACACATTACGACAGCGGGCGCGACGGCCGATGAACTCCTCGCTTAGAGTTGCGAAAGCCGAACGCGCCCTGGGGATGCGCCTTGCAAACGTGCGCGAGGGTCTCACCCTTCTGCGGGACGAATGGCGATGAAAGGCTTATTGCTTTCCGGAGGCAGCGGCACGCGGCTCCGGCCGTTGACCCACAGCGGACCGAAACAACTGATCCCCGTTGCGAACAAACCCGTGCTCGTGTACGCGCTCGAGGATCTCCGAAGGGCCGGTATTACTGACATCGGGGTCATTCTTGGACTTAACGGCCGGGAACAGGTCATCGAACGGATCGGTGACGGGTCAGAATACAGCGTGAACGTCTCTTATATCGATCAAGGCGCCCCGCTCGGAATCGCACACGCGGTCGCGTGCGCCGAGGACTTCTTGGCGGACGACCCATTCGTCGTCTACCTCGGCGACAACATCCTGCGTCACGGGATTGCCCCGTTGGTGGCGGAGTACGACGAGGGGCACTGCGACGCGGTCATCGCACTGCAGCGCGTCGCCAACCCCGAACGGTACGGCGTCGCGGAACTTGACGCAGCGACTGGACGATTGGTACAGCTCGTTGAGAAGCCCAAAGCACCCAAAAGCGATCTTGCGCTCGTAGGCGTGTATCTTTTCACGACCCCCATATTTGATGCGATCCGCCAGATAGAGCCGTCGTGGCGTAACGAGCTCGAAATTACCGACGCCATACAGAGGCTCATAGACACGCGCCACGTCGTGAGGCACCACGTCATCCAGGGCTGGTGGAAGGACACTGGCATGCCTGAAGATATCCTCGAGGTCAATCGGCTCCTTCTTGACGACCTCGTGCCCCTCATCGAGGGTACGGTCGAGGAGGGGGCCGTAATCAAGGGCCGGGTCTCGATCGGAAAGGAATCAGTGCTGAGACGAGGGAGCGTGGTCGTCGGCCCGACCATCATCGGGAAGAACTGCACCATCGATGCAGGGACATACATCGGACCGTACACCTCCGTCGGCGATAACACGCACGTGTCTGGGGCGCACATCGAAGATTCGATCCTTATCGGAGAGAGCGTCATAACGTGCAGGAAAACAATTGTCGAGAGTCTGATTGGCGATAAGACTCAGATACGGTCGACCGATCAGAAGTTGCCCAAGGGGCATCGCCTCATCGTTGGCTCCGGCTCGTCGATTGACTTGTGAGTGAGCGATCAGGGGAAAGACACAGGAGCGGCGAACTGACTGCTGCGATCCGCCCTCGACGCGTGCGACCTTGAGGGGCTCAGTGCACTGGCCTTTCGCTGGTGCTCGGTTGGTGCGTAAACAACCCAGAAGATCGTTATTGCTGCTCGTTTACAGGTCTACCCTCGGTTCGGGGCAGGCCCTGATGACCTCCAACGAACGGATCGCGAATCGACGAACTCGCTTAGACGCAGGAGTGCGATTGTGTTTGGGCTTATTTTAGCAAAAGAGTTATTACGAGCCCTCTTTATTAGCTCATGGTGATTTACGTGGAGGATAGCAACGCAACGATAAGTGAAGTCCTCGCGAACTTACAGTCGATTTTCAGCGGCGTTGAGTCTTTGGGCAAAGCCGTCGAATTTGGCGATAAGGTCGCCATACCAATCTATCAGTTCAACTTTGGCACGGGCGGCGGTGGCGGCGGCGGCCGCGAAGGACGAACCAACAATGCCGTCGGGTTCGGACTCGGCGGCACAATCGGCCCGGTAGCAGTCGTCATTCTTTCAAAGGATATGCCCGGCGCTGAAGGAATAAAGATACACGAGTTTAAGGGTAACAAGCTCGGTGAAGCGCTCGCAGAGCTCATACTCCGTTTGTGGGAGATGGTCGAGTCGCAAATGGGCAAACGAGAAAAGCTCTCGACCGAAAAGAGAGAGAAACTGATGAACATTTGAGGACCGACGGACAATCCGAACATGCAGCAGAAAGAAGAGATTGAAAGCCTTTTGAAAACGTGCGAGACTGCGAAAGACAGCGTCGACGCATTTTTGCGCAGCATCAATGATTTTATCGCCGTGGTCGACGAGCTGCCTGCGGTCGCGCGGCCGCTCGTGCGGCGAGACTTGGAGTCAAATACGGACATGAGCGCCGACGAATGGAAGGCGTTTTTAGAGCGGCTCGGCACGCGCTACAGCTCGATTTATGATGCGACACGCGGAGTGGCTGACGCGTTGGCCAATGAGGGTAACGACGTAGAGGTCGCCGCAGGCATGGAAGCATTGAAAGAGGTTTCCGCCCCACTCATAGAAGGAGCGGATACCGCCATTGAAGAACTAGAGACGATGGCGTCATACATGGAGGGGCTTCCTGCGAAGATCAACATGGTGCCCGATGCGTTCCTCAAGGCAGAAGCACGCGACGGACTGATCACCTCTGTGCCTGGACGCGTCGAAAGGGCTCGGGCGCTGAAGGATCTCCTCGCACAGACGAAAGGAGAATTGAGCGCGGTAACTGGGTAAGCGACGGGTCGATAACGCCTGGTTTCTTCTGGCTCGAGGGTTGAGGGAGTTTTTGCTGTCGTCCTAGTCTACGGGGCATGCCTTGGGCCACAGTCTGCGCTCGGGCAGCTGATAGTTTCAGCGTCGTAGAGCGCTGCACTCGGACTTATTTGCGGCCTTGTGGTGGAGCGCTGAGAAGCTAAAAAAAGCAGAGAGGATGCAGCGCACGGCGCATCTCGCGAGACGCCGACTGCTTGGTTAGCTCGAATTAGACGGTGCGTCCGAGAGCGATCCGCTTGCGGTCCTTGAGCTCCTGCTTCTTGCCTTCGTTCCAGCTTGAAACCGCGCTCATGTAGCCAGTCACGCGGGCGATGTGCTCAACGTTGTCCGAACCACAGTTGGCACACGTTTCGTGAAGGCCGCCCTCGACGTACGCGTCATCGAGGCATAGCGTCAGATCCCGCCCCGGCGCGAAGTATCCGATTTGCGTATTCTTAACGATGTTCAAGCAGAGCTCCATGAGCCCTTCGGGGTCGGGCTTCGTCTCCCCTAAGAAGACGTGCGTTAGATCCCCGCCGTCAAAACAGTGGTAAAAGACCTCCTCGTAACGGAGTCGATCAAAGAGGTCTACATCAGCGCTCACCGGGATGTGCGTGCCGTTTGAGTAGTAGATGGGCAAATCGCGGGACTTGTTCTTTATATAGCGCTTGATCGCCTCAGAGACGTTCCCCTCAACGACGCGGCGACACTTATCCGTAAACTCGGGGTTGAGGAGATCGGCAACGGCGAGACGTTGTGCACACGATTCCGCAGGCGTCCGCGCCAGGGCGATCTTGATGCCGTGTTCGCTTCCCGCCTGTCGGCAGTATGCCTGGAGCTCGGTCATTGCCCGTATCGCGAGTTCCCACGCGGCGGGATCCTCGTGTATGGCCGATCCGGTGTGATACTTGACGGCGTCGTTCACGCCAACCACGCCGATGGTGTAGACGAGGCTGTCGAAGTCGTAGAGCTGTGGTCCTCGCTCCCCCGTGTTCGGGTCACGCGGGTGCTGTTGCAGGAAGGGGAGCCGGTTGCCCGCGAGGAGCGGTTCCATCCACTTGCGCTTGATCTTGAAGAACTCGATGGCGCAGTCGACGAGGTTCTTGAGGTTATCGATAAAGGCGTCGGTGTCGTGTTCGGCGCGATACGCCGCACGAGGGACGTTGAGCGTGACGACGTGCCACGAGCCCATCGAGAAGTGGGCGCCGTTTCTAAAGTAGAGCTTGTCCTCAAAGTGCTGGTCTTCATCCCTATCGACCTTGAACATGTAAGCGCAGCACTGATAGCAGGAGACGCCCTTTCCCGCGCCCCGGTACTCCGGAACCATGTTATCGAAGTAGGTCGAGCCAAACTCCGCAGAGAGCGTGAAGGCGGCCTCGTAGTTATCTTCAAGGGTGGGTATCTCCGGGTGGCCGTAAAAAACGTCCTCGGTCCGTGGCACGATGAATGAGGGCTCTATCGCGACCTCGGGCTTCGGGAAGTTGAAGGGCTTTCCCCAGTTGTCGCCCGCGGTCATGACCTCCATGATGGCCTTAAAGGCGAGACGCACCTCGCGTTCAAACTCGCCGTAGGTCCGCAGGGGCGCCTGCTCACCATCCCAGACCTTCCCGTGCAAGACGATGGGTTTATCCTTCCACAGCTCGGGTACGCCCGGAGTGAGCTGCAGACTGCTGAAGACCATCTGTCCGCCGCGCGCGATGAACACCTGCGTGAGCTCGTAGACCGTCTCTTGCATGAGCTGTTTGATCTGGGTATAGTCCAGGTGCTCGAGATGGGGGGCCAAAAACGTCAGGAAGTTGTAGAAGCCCTGCCCGCCCGCGCAGTTCGTCTGCCCGGCAGCGAGCGCCTTGACCGCGTGAAGGATGGCGACCTCGGGGCTCTTCGCAGGGCCGGCGACGGATGCATGTGCTCCGGTGCCGTCGGGCATCAGGCCATAGTAGAGGAAGTACCGGAGGTCGTAGTCGGCACAGAACGGCCGTACGTTCGCGTACTCCATGTCGTGAATGTGAAAGTCCCCCGAGCGGTGGGCGTCGCCGATGCTCTGGGGGAGCATGAGCAGCACTTGCTGCTTGCTCAGCTTGTCGTGTTTCTTCTTGGCCGACGTTTCGGGGTTTGCGGTCAGATTGGAGTTCTCTTTAGCCTCGAACCCCTCGCCGTGGTCAATACGGTAGGCATCGTAAAGAGACGTTCCCACTCGTGAGCACGCACGCGCCCAGTCGCCGAACCCCTCCTCGAGCAGGACGACGTTGACGAACTCGCGAATGAGCGGCCCGCTCAGCTCGTGCACGTCCATCCGTTTGATCTTCTTCTCAACGATATCCGCGATGCGTCGCGCCTCGGCCCGCTTCATGCCGCGCTTCCCATAGAACGTCTGCGCGAGCGCCGTTTCACGAAGGAGCTGCTTTACGATCGCTTCGCTGTTCCACGGGAGGATGAACCCGTCACTCGTCCGGACGTTGGGCATGTCTTCGGCCTGTTCGCCAAAGAGCGTCGTCTGGAGGCTACGGGGCTGAAGCATCGGGAGCAATGACTTCTTCGGGGAGTTATTTCTCTTTCGTGTGGATATGGCCATTAGCCCACCTTTTATGATCAATATCGCAGGAGCGAAACGCAGTCGACTCGTTTGGGTATAAATGTCAAATTCGTATTTAGACGAATGGTTGCACAAGGGTCTGTCGATGCACAACGGGAACAAGCTCCCGTCGAATATGACTCCTGCAAACGGTGTAACAGTTGATGCTTATTACGTTATTCCATACGACGCGATAGTAAATCAATGTTGGGATTTGCATCGCATGCATACCCTCTCGCAAACCAATGGAGCGTGTTCGTCAGTGAGCTATTTGAAAGTCTTCTGTACGTCGTTCCTCTGACCACAGCAACGCTTCCCTTGCTCGTGCGAGCTGTGGAAGCATTTATGACGCTTTTCCCTTGTTTTCTCGTCCCACGTCAGCCACACGGCCAAGCCCTGAAACAAGCGCTGAGCGGCATGCGTGCAATATGGAAAACGTTTGTCGTTGGAAGCTCGTTGGCGTGACAGTGCTATCGGGGTTGGAGACCGAGAGTGCGGCGTAGTCTGCCTCGTTTACGCTCTCATCGTCAACGCTAATGACGCTCCAGCCGAGCACGTCGCTGGCTAAACGCTCGGCGTGAACCGACGGCAGCGCATAGCGCTTTAGTCGCCGTCGGTAGGAAGAATAGGCTGCGCTACATTGAGCGTCCCAGTACACCTGGACGTGATTGGGTGCGCGCACGTTCGTCGTCTTATACCGTGACGCGTCACACGCGCACACGGCCACATCGTGATCGAGCTCGTACGAGCGCGGCGCGAATAGAAAACGTCCGCAGCGCAAACACCCGAACTTCGCGAGCTTGACGTGCCGTTTTCTGTGAATCTGTGCCACCAACCCTCCCATTTGGTCAGAACAAAAACGAAAAGGAATTAAGGGAGGTAGGCGCACAAATCCCGGAGGTGTAGGGCTTTGGCGTCTCTCAATCCTTAGCTGAGGCCCTTCGCTACCCCTCTCTTCTCTTTCTCTCTCGCGTGACCGTTTTGATGAGTCCGACTTTGATGTGCGGGCCCTTCTGGTGATACCATCATTGGCTGCTAAGGTTATAAGCACTTCTCTTAAAGAATAAAGAGAATATCGATCAGTAACGCGGTTTTTAGGCCTTATAACTCCCTCACCTCGGACAATGTGCGCTTACCGCGTCCCAATCTCAAAAACGTCCTCAAAATTACCTCTGATAAGAAACAACGGTGCAGCTCGTGGGCAGTTGCGTGCCATCTATGTCCGGAAGCCTGATGTCGAGGAGCGCCAGATCATACGAGCCGTTGTTTGCTGAAACGATTTCTGACGTTGACCTCCTGAAGCTTAGTGATCGCTTGAGCTATCTGGTCTGCCGTTCGCTGAGCGCTTCTGCTACGACCTTCAGCAGCTCATCGGGGTCAACTGGTTTCATGACGTACGCGTTCGCCCCGAGCAACAGGGACTGCAAGGCGCTGTCCAGACCGGCGTAGCCCGTGACCATGATTTTGATCATCGTGTCGCAGACTGAGTTCAACTCCTTCAGCAGCTGCGTGCCATCTATGTCCGGAAGCCTGATGTCGAGGAGCGCCAGATCATACGAGCCGTTTTTACATTTTTCGATCGCCTCGTGACCAGTTGCTGCTGTCTCGACGTCGTAGCCGTGTTGCTCTAAGATGTGCGCCAAGCTCGTCAGTATCGCAACGTCATCGTCGACCACTAAGACGGTCGGGCTTCCCACGAATGTATACCTCCTTCTTTCATTTGTCGCGCACCGATTATCGGCAGCCGCATGGTAAGCGAGCGCCACTCCCGGCGGTACTCGCCACATCAATGCGTCCACCGTGTGCCTCTGCGATTCGCTTACAGATAGTCAAATCCTACCCGACTCCTCGTGCCTTCGTTGTACGAACCGGTTGGAAAATCGTGTCGGGGTCCCGTGATGCCAGGCCCGGTGTCATTTCGCACGAGCTCATAGTCGTACTGCTCGGCGATGCCGAGTTGGCGCCGTTGTAAGTTATGCCGCAACGTCTCTGCACCGCGTTCGTCGCAGAACGGAAACAGCGATTGCCCGATCACTTCATCGACGTCGTAGCGCAACATCGCTGCCAAGCAGTGATGAACGAAGACGGTGCGGGCCTCACGATTGACGAGCCACACGCCTTCGTGCAGCGACTCAACGAGTTTGCTCGCCCGTTCATCGAGGAGCGACGTACTCGAGTGCGGCCGGTTCGTAAGCGGGCTGTATCGCTCCTCGCTCTCCTTCACCTTCCGGTCCCGTGCGGTCGCCTGGTCTTCCATAACTGCGGTCTGACGACTCAGTCCCCCCTCGATCGGTCCTTCACGCCCCGACGGGCTGCTATAGTGGGAGTGCAGTTTCTTAAAAGGTAACTGTAGCTGATGCCGACACATAATGATCAAACAGTTGTTGGCTCCAGGCAATCGCCTCTGGATTTTCGCTCGTTAACGTCGATGAGTGGTCAAATGTGTCATCTGTACGATAGAGGGCGAGCGCCATAAAACGATCGGTAACGACCATGACGAGTTTGGGGTCGTCGTGCAGCACCCGAAGCGTCAGGTACTTGTCACGTGCCTCCTTGAAGCGCGCGGGTTCTGACTCGCCAATGAAGTGCTGCAAGACCTCCTCGGTAAGCACGAGTTCGATCCGCGTATCTTCCGAGGCAAACTGATCGAGCACAATGGTGTCGATGTTCGGAATATAGATCGGCGACACGAGCCTTACGACAGTGCTGTTTCCGAGCAACTCGACAAAACGACGCATGGCCTTAAAGACATCAGTCGGGGTGCCGGTGATGAGTGTTGCATCGCGCAGCGATCCTATCTGATCAAAGACTTGATCTGGAATGCCGCGCAGGTTGTGTTCGAGCCAGAACGCCTCGTGCTTTTTCAAGATCTCCATCGCACGACGAAAATCGATGACTTTGCGCACGGCGCCCCTGCCGATCTGGGTCAGTTCGTACCGTCTCACTCGATCTTGGCGAACGAGATGATTTCCCTCCAGCTCTCGCAACGCCTGGATAAGCTGGGGAGAGGGCGCTTTGAGCTCTTCACGGAGATTACCGAGCGATTTCTTCCCTTCGTTCAAGGAGAGGAGGAGAGCTCGCCGTCGCTCAGAGCAAATAGCTAGGCGGAGGTCCTTGTACGCGTCTACGTTTTCGTCCATTTCAGTCTCAGATCCCACAGGATCAATCAGCTATACTGCGTGCTACAATGAGATTTAGCATTTGTCATTCTGCGCACACACGCACGGAGGGCTTCTTCAGTCAGGCTCGAAACACGTGGTAGTAGCGAGCGGGGCACAATGCGATTGGAACTGACAGCGAGCGCTGGTCAGTAAGTAAAAAGAAGGGCGTGCGTGGGAACGTTATCGATGGTAGAGCTCGTGAAACAACGCCCGTGTGCTCCTCTGGCGTGGTCAGGACTGCGAGGACGGCTCTTAACTCAAATCGTACATCGGTTTTCGCCTAATCTATCCCTGCTCGGGAACGTTGATGGGGGAGACTTTCCACTGTGAGCGTCGGAATGCTGTCAGAGTGGTGGTACCCGCCCCCGTCAAGCATAACAGTAACGTCGTCGCCGCATCGCGTCGCGTACCTATAGAGGCCCCGCGCGGCAGCCCACTTTTCCGGCTACGTCGGCAGGCCAAGCAATTCCAGCTTCTGTGCCAAGATCGATAGCCATTTTGGAGTGAACTTCGACGTATTCATACCGTAGTTGATGAGTTCATAATACCTTGCCTAGATCGGGGCCGTGACGTATCCTTTACCGTGTACTTCGCATGCAAAAAAAGCTTTAGATGCTTGTCAGCTTACTACTAGCTCGATATAGGAGCATCATATCGGCACTCGTTGCGCTCGCCGGACGTCATCCTCTGTAACCCGCTCGCGTTCTTTCTCTTCACAAGTATTCTCAGTTTCTTATTCCACTTAAATGCAAACAGAGTCAGATAGGAAGGACTTAATCAAAAAAGTGCGCAGGCTTACCCTATCAATTGAGACAGTAGATGCGAAGCTGTGTATTATGTGTGAACGAACGGAGCTAATGCAAGAAAGGAGGATCCCGATACCCTCAATCCAGCGTGCGGCACACCTGTCGGGATGCGATTCGACACGGTATCTGCTTGCTTCACCACACCCAGCGTGAGCTAACCAGCTCAACCACAACACACCGCGAGCGAAGCGACGCGGGATAAGATATATCTCCTTTCTGTGCACTTTTAAAAGGGAATACCGCATGATACGCATAATACTCGTCGCAGATGATCCAAACAGCGCGCGGGAGATCCAGAACCGATTGCAGCGGGTGAGCTACGACGTCATCGCCACGACGGCGACCGCCGACGAAGTGATCACGCGCGTAGATGAGCTACGACCTGACGTCATCCTCGTGGACGTGAGGTTAAAGGGAGAGACGGACGAAATCGAAGCTGCACGACAAATCAAGAGTTTCCACGATATTCCGATCATCTTCATCACCGCCGGCACTGACGAGGCGACGGCGCGGCGGGCAATTGCGGCTGAACCCGACGGTTTTCTCATCAAGCCGTTGGATGAGTTGGAGCTCCTCGCTGCCATAGATATAGCGACAAAAAAGCATCAAAAAGAACGACAAGCGCGGCTCACCAACAGTCGCCTCCGTGAGATCACTGACGCGCTCGCTGTAGTCACGTATGAAACAGATGCAACTGGTCGCATCACCTTCGTGAATGCGACGGCCTTTGACCTGTTCGGCTACACGAAAGAAGAGCTTGAGGCGGGGATGTCCATTTTTCAACTGATCGTACCTGCCGATAGGGAGCAAGCGCGCACGGCGTTTCGTCGGAGAGAGGGTGGGGAAGATGTCGACAGGATGGAATACACCGTACTGCGGAAGGACGGGAGCACGCGTCCTATTTCAACCCTTGGCGCGCCGATCAGGCGTGACGGTGCTGTCGTCGGCGTACGCGGTATCGCCGTCGATATTACCGAGCGAAAGCAAGCGGATGCGGCAGTCGCGTGGGAGTCAGCGATCAAATCCTCAGTCGCCCGACTCTATACGCCCCTCATCGCGCCGACATCAAGCCTCGAGGATATCGCACTCGCCATACTGAAGGAGGCAAAGCACCTTACTGGAAGCGAAGACGGGTTCGTAGCACACATCGATCCGAGTAACACGGATCTAGTCGTACACGGACTTGCACAGATGACGCCTGAGGAGTGCGCGATCCCTGAGGAAAAACGACAAAATCGCTTCCCCATGGGCCCTGACGGATCGTATCCCTCGCTGTGGGGGTACGCCCTCAACACCAAGAAGGGGTTCTACACCAACGCACCGGCAACCCACCCTGCCTCGCGGGGCACTCCTGATGGACACAGCCTACTTGCGCAACTACTCGCTGCACCTGCACTGGTCGCGGATAGAGTGGTGGGTATAATTGAGTTGGCAAATCCCGGAAGGGACTACACCGAGCGCGACCTTAAGGCAGTTGAGCGATTGGCTGACGTGTATGCGTTGGCGGCAGTTCGGACGCGGGCAGACGAGAGGGTGAGAGAACACACGCACACGATAGAGATACTCAACCTTATCGTCACTGAAGGAAGCAGAACCACTGATGTGCAGTCATTTGCTGAAACCGTGACAAACTTGACCCTCGAACTGCTGCACTTCGATGTCGGAACGATCCATCTCGTCGACGATGACGCTCGCTGTGCGAAACTGCGCTACGCAACCGGCATTCCCGACATCGCCGTTGAAGCTATTAGGAGAATCCCCCTTGATGAAGCGCCATACGCTCGTTTTCTTGTCGAACCGAAACCCCTTTTTGTCGATGGTCACGAGGCGTCGCGCGTGCCGCACGTGGCTGAATTAGGACTCGAGTCTCTCGCCGTGGTACCGTTGTATCGCTATGATGAGAGTATCGGGGCGCTCACCTTCGGGAGTTTTAAACGCCACACTTTCTCTCAGGCCGAGAAAGAGCTGCTCATCGCCATCGGTAGCGAAGCGGGGACGGTGATTGCAGAGCTGCAGGCAGATGAGGCGCTTAAAGAGAGCGAACGACGCATTCGTGAGATCACCGACACGCTCCCTGTAGTCGTGTATGAAGCAGACGAAACTAGTCGTGTCACCTTCGTGAATGCGACGGCCTTTGACATGTTCGGCTACACGAAAGAAGAGCTCGAAGCGGGGATGTCTATTCTCCAAGTGGTCACAGACGCCGACGAAGAGCGAGCACGCACGGTGTTTCGTCGGAGAATGAGTGGGGAAGATGTCGGCCGGGTGGAATACACCGGACGGCGGAAGGACGGGAACACGTTTCCTATTTCAATCCATACTGTACTAATGAGGCGAGACGGTGCTGTCGTCGGGCTGCGTGGTATCATCGTTGATATTACCGAGCGAAAGCGGGCAGAAGAGAGGGTGAGAGAACGCACTCACACGATAGAGATACTCAACCATATCATGACTGAGGGGAACCGAGCCGCCAGCGTGCAGCCATTTGCTGAAACCGTGACAAACTTGACCCTCGAACTGCTGCACTTCGATGTCGGAACGATCCATCTCGTCGACGATGACGCTCGCTGTGCGAAACTGCGCTACGCAACCGGCATTCCCGACACCGCTGTTGAAGCTATTAGGAAAATCCCCCTTGATGAAGCGCCATACGCTCGTTTTCTTGTTGAACCGAAACCCCTTTTTGTCGATGGTTACGAGGCGTCGCGCGTGCCGCACGTGGCTGAATTAGGACTCGAGTCTCTCGCCGTGGTACCGTTGTATCGCTATGATGAGAGTATCGGGGCGCTCACCTTCGGGAGTTTTAAACGCCACACTTTCTCTCAGGCCGAGAAAGAGCTGCTCATCGCCATCGGTAGCGAAGCGGGGACGGTGATTGCAGAGCTGCAGGCAGATGAGGCGCTTAAAGAGAGCGAACGACGCATTCGTGAGATCACCGACACGCTCCCTGTAGTCGTGTATGAAGCAGACGAAACTAGTCGTGTCACCTTCGTGAATGCGACGGCCTTTGACATGTTCGGCTACACGAAAGAAGAGCTCGAAGCGGGGATGTCTATTCTCCAAGTGGTCACAGACGCCGACGAAGAGCGAGCACGCACGGTGTTTCGTCGGAGAATGAGTGGGGAAGATGTCGGCCGGGTGGAATACACCGGACGGCGGAAGGACGGGAACACGTTTCCTATTTCAATCCATACTGTACTAATGAGGCGAGACGGTGCTGTCGTCGGGCTGCGTGGTATCATCGTTGATATTACCGAGCGAAAGCGGGCAGAAGAGAGGGTGAGAGAACGCACTCACACGATAGAGATACTCAACCATATCATGACTGAGGGGAACCGAGCCGCCAGCGTGCAGCCATTTGCTGAAACCGTGACAAACTTGACCCTCGAACTGCTGCACTTCGATGTCGGAACGATCCATCTCGTCGACGATGACGCTCGCTGTGCGAAACTGCGCTACGCAACCGGCATTCCCGACACCGCTGTTGAAGCTATTAGGAAAATCCCCCTTGATGAAGCGCCATACGCTCGTTTTCTTGTTGAACCGAAACCCCTTTTTGTCGATGGTTACGAGGCGTCGCGCGTGCCGCACGTGGCTGAATTAGGACTCGAGTCTCTCGCCGTGGTACCGTTGTATCGCTATGATGAGAGTATCGGGGCGCTCAACGTGGGGAGTTTTAAACGCCATACCTTCTCTCAGGCCGAGAAAGAGCTGCTCATCGCCATCGGTAGCGAAGCGGGGGTGGTCATCGCAAAGCTGCAGGCAGATGAGTTGATCAGGGCAGCCCTCAAAGAGCGGGAGACTCTCCTCAAGGAGATTCACCACCGCGTCAAGAACAACATGCAGGTTGTATCGAGCCTGCTCAGCCTACAAGCGGCTCAAGCTACTGAGCGAGAGACGATCGAAACGCTCAACGAGAGCCAGAGGCAGATCAGATCGATGGCGCTCATTCACGAGAAGCTGTACAGCTCGGGCTCGTTATCGGAGGTTGACTTCGGTGATTACGTCGAGAGCTTGATCGCTGAGCTTCTGCGGATGTACAACGTCCCTCTGGGAGTAATCACGATCACAACCGACATCGAGAACGTCCAGCTCGGCGTGGACACCGCCATCCCGTGCGCGCTCATCATCAACGAACTCATGTCAAACTCGTTAAAGTATGCGTTTCCGGACGGACGCACGGGCGCCGTTACCGTCGCACTAGAGCGGGCGAACGGCGTGCATACGCTGACCGTCGCGGATGACGGCGTGGGATTCCCCGCTGATGTGGACTTTCGGGCGACCGACTCGTTGGGCATGCAGCTCGTTGTCACGTTGGTCGGTCAGCTCGAAGGCACCATCACGCTCGATCGCACGAAAGGGACGACGTTCGTGATCACGTTTAAACCAGCGGGGGACGCTTAGAGGGGGGGGAGAATGGCTACGATTCTCGTCGTTGAAGATGAAGCCGTTGTTGCCACAGATGTAGCGCAACGCCTCAAGCGCAGCGGTTATGACGTTCCGGCCGTATGCGCAACTGGTGAAGCCGCTCTACGCACGACTGAAGAGCTGCATCCAGATCTCGTTCTTATGGACATACTACTCAAAGGGGAAAAAGATGGGATAGAAACGGCTCGCGAGATCGAAGCTCAGTTTGAAATCCCCGTAGTCTTCTTGACGGGCCAGGCAGACGAGTCTACTCTAGAGCGGGTGAGGAACACGGGCGCTTATGGCTTCATACCGAAGCCGATCGACGCAGCGTCACTTTTTCCTACCGTTGAACTGACGTTGGCCAGGCACTCCTTCGAAATGCGACTCAAGGAGAGTGAAAACCGCTTCCGTGCAGTCACCGATTCCGCGGCGGACGCCATTTTTTCCATGGACATGCAGGGCAGCGTGACCTATTGGAACAAGGCTGCGGAACGAATCTTCGGATGGAAAGCCGATGATATCACAGGCCAATCAGTTACGGCAATCCTTCCAGAATCCGCCAAAGCTGGCTTCTTCAAGATGCTCCCCACACTGGGCACTCGTGAAACCTACGTGCCGTCGTCTTTCATGCTGTGGAGTAGAAAGGACGGCACCGAGTTTCCCGCAGAGCCTAGCTTTGCCTCGTGGAAAACAAAAGAGGGCACGTTCGCAACAGCAATAATCCACGATATCTCCGAGCAAAAAGCGATTCTCGAATCAGTGCATGCGGGGATCCTGCTTGTTGACCCGATAACGCACAAGATTGTCGATGCCAACACGACGGCCGCGGGCCTCTTTGGAACGTCAAAGGACGCAATTATCGGGTCAGTCTGCCATCGCTTTATCTGTCCTGCCGAGGCGGGAAGTTGCCCGATAACTGATCTCGGGCAAACCGTCGACAATGCAGAACGCGTATTGCTTACGGCAGACGGGAAGAGCCGTCCGATCCTCAAATCAGTGAGCAGAATTACGCTTAGGGGGCACGATTACCTGCTCGAGAGCTTCGTAGACATCAGTGACCGCAAACAAATGGAGTATGCCCTGCTCGAAAGCGAAGCGTACTACCGCGCCATTTTTGAGAGCACAGCGGCGGGTATGGCTATTCTGGAAGAAGACATGACTGTTGCTATGGGAAATAGCAAGCTGGAGCAGCTCACCGGTTTCCGCAAGAACGAAGTTGAAGGCGTAAAACCGTGGACAGAATTCGTCGCGCCGGAAGATCTCGAGAGGATAAAAACATATCATCGCGCACGTCGACGCGATGAGGCTAGCGCTCCGAAAGAGTATGAGCTTAGACTCCTTGCAAAAGACGGAACGCGAAGAGAAGCCTTTGTGGCGGCAGCGCTGATTCCAGGAACCCAAAGGACTGTGGTTTCGATTGTTGACGTCACTGCTCTTAAGTCGGCTCAAGAGGCTGTGCGAAAGCAGGCGGCGATGCTTGATGCGGCGCACGAGTGCATCATGACCTTGGACCCAGAAGGGACGATAACGTACTGGAACCGTGGCGCCGAGCGCCTGTATGGGTGGCAAAAGCAAGAGGCTGAGGGTCAAAACGCGAACGCGTTGCTGCGTACAAGGTTCCCTGAATCACAGGAAGAACTGTGGCCAAAGCTGTTGGAGAGCGGACTGTGGGAGGGGGAGCTGATCAACGTAACGCGCGACGGTGTTCCGGTCACGGTCGCGAGCAGCTGGACCCTGCTGAAGGACGAGAAGGGCAATGCCTCCGCTATTCTCGAGATAAGCAGTGACGTTACCGAGCGCAAGAAAGCGGAGTTGGCACTCGCGGAATCTGAAGCAAAGCTGCGCATCACCTTCGCGACTATGGCGGACGGAATAGGGATCGTCGGGTTGGACGAGAGGGTTACCGATTGCAATGAAGCTATATTGCGCCTCACCCAACGATCCAGGGAGGAGATAATAGGAAAGCCGTTCGTGGATCTCCTCGCTCCTGAGTTTCGTTCGCTGATCCCCGATGCACGCAAGCTCCTCGTCGGAGCTGTCCTCGTCAGAACAGCGCCTAATCGTAGAGAAAGAGAGACCGTCCGCACTGACTCGCAACTGCTCCGAAAAAGTGGAGAAAGCGTTGACATAGAGGCAAACATCTCCTTGATTGAAGACACCGCGGGACACCCGGCTGCGTTTCTGGTAGCCGCACGAGACGTCACTGAACGAAAGCAAATGGAGCAGCAACTCGACGACACTCTCGCTGATCTCCAACGATCCAACGCCGAACTACAACAGTTTGCTTACATCGCTTCACACGACCTTCAAGAGCCGCTTCGCATGATAGCGAGTTACATTCAACTAATTGAGGAGGACTATAAAGGAAAACTTGACGCTGACGCTGACCAATACATCGCTTTTACCGTCGATGGCGCGAAACGAATGCAAACGCTCATCGACGACCTTTTGGCGTATTCGCGTGCGGGCACGCAGGGAGAGCCGTTCATGCCGACCAGCATGAACAGCGTCCTCTCCGAAGCGATTGCGAATCTTGAAGTCGCGATAGGAGAGAGCCACGCAGTTGTCACGCACGACCAATTGCCGACCGTGCTCGGTGACGAATCCCAGCTTATTCAGCTTTTCCAGAACCTGGTAGGCAATGCCATAAAGTTTAGGAGCGATGATGCCCCGATAATTCACGTTGGCGCAGAGGAAACGAAAGACGGCTGGGTGTTTTCGGTGCGCGACAACGGGATCGGTATTGACATGAAATACGCAGAACGGATTTTTACCGTATTTCAACGCCTCCACGCGCGCGAGGACTACCCGGGAACGGGCATCGGACTTGCCGTCGTTAAGAAGATAGTTGAACGTCACGGGGGGCGTATGTGGGTCGAATCAGCGCCAGCACAAGGCTCGACGTTTTACTTTACGCTTCCAAAAAGGGAGGATAGTGTGTTATGAGCGAGCGAAACAGCGTGAATCGCATGGAAATCTTGTTGGTGGAGGACAATCAAGGCGACGTCGTTCTGACCAAGCGCGCTCTCAAGTCCGGCAAAGTGCTCCATAACTTGCACGTCGCAATTGACGGAGAAGCCGCACTTGCCTTCTTGCACGATGTCGAATATGGGCGTGCTCCGCGCCCAGATCTGATCGTGCTCGACCTGAACCTGCCGAAGGTAAACGGTCGCGAGGTGCTCGAAAAGATCAAAAGCAACGATGCGCTTGCGAGCATACCGGTCGTCGTATTGACGACGTCCAAAGCTGAGGAGGACATCCTGAAAACGTACGAATTACACGCCAACAGCTTTATCACCAAGCCTGTTGACTGGCAACAATTTTTGAACGTGGTAAGACTTATCGAAGAGTACTGGTTCACGATTGTGAAGCTTCCGAAGCGGACGCAGTGAGATGTACGCACGTAATCGGGCACTTAACGTCCTTCTCGTCGAGGATAACCCTGGTGACGCTCACCTTATACGGCGGCTTCTGACTAAGTCATCCGCAACAAAGCACGCGCTTGACGCAGTGGATCGTCTCAATGCTGGGATCGAACGGTGCGACCAGGGGCGTGTCGACGTTGTGCTGCTCGATCTGGGCCTTCCCGACAGCCAGGGCTTCGCCACCGTCGCGACGATGCGCGCCGCCGTGCCGCACGTGCCGATCATCGTGCTGACTGGTCTCAACGATATGGAGTTGGGGGTACAGGCGGTGCGTGAGGGTGCCCAGGATTATCTCGTGAAAGGCACGGTGACGGCAGATACCCTGGAACGAGCCATGTACTACGCCATAGAGCGCAAAAACCTTGAGGAGCAGCTGACGCAGTACTCTGAGCACCTTGAAGAACTGGTGGAGCAAAAAACGGCAGAACTCAAGCGAGCGGAGCGCCTGGCGGCTATCGGGCAAATGGCGGCAATGGTCGGACACGATCTCCGCAGCCCGTTACAGGCCGTTCTCAACACTATTTACCTCGAGAGAAAACAGGTCGACCTCCTCGAAGGGGACCTCGCACCTCGGGAGGCTCCTAGCGCACAGGAGCTCCGCGGCGGTTTGAACAAGATAGACGAACAAGTCGCGTACATGAACTCCATGGTAACCGATCTGCTCGACTTTGCTCGAACGCCGAACCCGAAAATCGCGCACACGAGCGTAGAACAACTCGTCGACGATGCCCTTGGTCGCGTTGTGGCGCCGAATAACGTCACGATCGAAAAGAAGCTCGATCCGCGCCTGCCCGCTATCGACGTCGATCCGTTCCTTATGCAGCGCGTGCTGACAAACATAATTGGCAACGCGGTCCAGGCAATGCCGGAAGGCGGCACTCTTAGCATCGTGACCAGGAAAAATGGACAGAGCGCCTCCATACAGGTGGCTGATACGGGAACGGGCATACCGCCGGAAAATATAAGTAAACTCTTCGAACCGCTGTTCTCCACCAAATCTCGAGGTGTGGGGCTTGGCTTAGCCATCGTGAAGTCCATAGTTGACGCTCACAGCGGGACCATTACCGTTGAGAGTGACGTCGGCCGAGGTTCGACGTTCTGCATCGCCCTGCCGCTTCGCGGTTGAGCGTCGGCAGAAAGCGACGACGAGTTTTCCCCGCCACAGGTCGTCAGCCCGCTTTTCTTGCAAAAGTGCGCCTCACGCGGCCTCACCATCACGTGAAACTCCTATGTCTACGGGGAGTGCGACCGCGGTGACAAGCGTCGTGTAGTCCTAAAAACGCATTCGGATAATCGTGAGTTCTGTAGTCAGATCAGAGCTGTTTTAAGCGCCTCGCTCATAGTCGCAGCCGTCAAACGTAAAAGCGTGATTCGTTAAGCTCTCTGAGAAGCTCGCCGAGATGACACAGTCGTCATCAACGCTCCATAGCGCTTTGTGGTCAAACGTCCCAGTCATTCGGTGTCCAGGAAGAAGCACGTAAATGTGGACCCTTCGCCGACGGTGCTGTCTATTTCAATGCGTCCGCCGTGTTCTTTGACGGTCTTGTCGCATACGGCCAACCCAAACCCCATCCCTTGTGCCTTGTTCGTTTTGAGTGGCCGAAATACGGATTCTAGGTCCTCTTTCGGTATGCCCGTTCCCTTGTCCGCGACGCATATCGCGAGCTCACCCGCTATTTTTTTCGCGGTAATTGTCACCTGTCCACCGTGCGGCATCGCTTGCGCGGCGTTTTGAATCAGGTTTGCAAAAACGCGCGATAAGCGCAGCGGATCTCCTCGAAGTTTTTCCGCGTCACGATCGACGTCTATGCGGACGGTGATGTTCTCGGGAACAACGACTCTGGAAAGCGCGTCAGAAATCAATTCGTAAACGAGAATGCTTCGCTTAGTGGGGCGCGTTTCTCGCGCGTAATCCTGCACGTTGGATACGATCTTGTCCAAATAAAGGATCTGCTTTTCGGCGGCCGCACAAAAATCCAGCGCCTTCTGCTTGTACTCGTCGTTCGTAAAGGGTGAGGGGGTTGCGTTGAACGCTTTTTTTACCGTGAAGGTTAGATTGACAAGCACTTGCAGTGGATTGCGAAGGTCGTGTCCCAGGAGCGCAGCAGTCTCTCCAATCGCCGCCAAGCGCTCTGCCTCTCGAAGTTGTGTGCTCTTTTCTTCCAGAAGCTCCTCCAACCGTTCGGCGCGCCGTTCTAGTTCTTCCTCAGTCCCGCGCAGATACAGCGCTATTTCAATGGCGCTATAGACCTCGGCCTCCTTGAATGGCTTGATTATGTAGCCGAATGGCCTAGTGGCCTTGACGCGGTTCAACGCGGCTGCATCGTCGTGCGCGGTTGCGTAGATGATGGGCACCGCGTGCTTCTCCTTGAGGACGACTGCAGTTTCCATTCCGTTCAACTGTCCGTGGAGAGCAATATCCACGATGACGAGGTCGGGAGATCTCGCTTCGGCTTTGCGCAGCGCATCTTCGCCTGAATGGGCGATATCAACTGTATGGCCCATTCGCCTTATCAGTCGCGCAAGGTCGTGCGCGACGGCCGCCTCGTCTTCAACTACGAGAATTGCCACCATGGTCCATAACCGTCCAAAGATGCCAGAGCTTCAACATGCAGTCAATCCGCTAAAACGCTCAGCTCTTCTGTTAGACGTGCTTGCTGGTTCGACTTGCTAATCCCGTGCTGTGTCTTTTCCCAGTAAAATGGTTTTGTGAGGAGTTGTATAGCACCTTTCCAAGCCGCTATGCTGATCAAGGCCCAATAGATGGGGACGAGCAGCGCAAATGGAATGAGTGAGTACTTCCGTTCTTTAACAACAGCGATTACCTGTGTGGCAATAAAAAAAGCATTACCGATCAACAAGTTGAAGAGACAGATGTACACCAGCGGATAATACAACAAGAAGGGAAAGATGCCTGGAATCAAGATCGCGAGAGCCGATGTCAGCCACAGTATGGGGTTAATGAGGACGACAAAGATACTATTACCTAATGTGAGTTGAAAGAGCGAAAATTTGCGCCATCCTAAGTCTGCACGTAACTTGCGTGGATGGCGCATATGTACGAGATATGTTTGGATATACCCTTTAATCCAGCGAGATCGCTGTCGGATCCAGTTCCACACCTTTGTGTTCGCCTCTTCATAGGTGTAACTGTCTAACATGGACGTTCTGAGCTTCTGTCGTGCGATTCGTATGCCAAGATCGGCATCTTCTGTGACGTTGTATGGATCCCAGCCACCTAATTCGCGAAGCGCTTTGGTTCTGAAGTGGTTGCTTGTTCCTCCGAGCGGGATCGGTGCCCCGATTCGATCTACCCCGTGCAGATAGAAATCATACCAATACGAGTATTCTAGCGTGAACCAGCGCGTGAGCAAATTGTCGTTTGGATTATAGAAATTCAAGCGAGATTGCAGGCACACACAATCTTGACTAACGTGAGAAAAGGCCAACACAGCTTTCTTTAATTGATCGGGATCGGGATCATCTTCAGCATCAAATATAACACAGAATTCGCCTCGTGCCCTTTGCAGGCCATAATTGCAGGCACGGGGTTTTGTCTTAATATCAGCGTCGGGAACAATGATTGGGTCAAATGGCTTGAGGAACTCTTGGTACTCGTCGGCACTCATGGATTCCATAACCGTTTCTGGCTCGCCAAATAGACCCAATTTGCGGGCTGCACCGACTGTTTCGTCATCCTTTTCCTCCATCAAAATCTTGATATCGAGCTTATCTTTAGGGTAATCTAACCGATGTAGGTTCCTGATTAAATACGGGAGCTTCTCTGTTTCACGATATAGAGGAACAAATACGGTAAACACGGGCAATGCAGCATCATCAAGCTTCTCAATGTCTTCAGCTCGTATTGTAACTTCCAATCGTGAGCCTTGGAATCCGACGAACGACAAACCAAACTTCCACAGATTTAGCCCAAAATATGCGACATTTATCACGGTAAAAAGTACAATAAGTGACACTGGATAATTTCCTACGAACAACAGAAGAAAGGCGACTAAGATGATGATGATGCTATATTGCTGCCAAGGGTACAGGACACGGTATGCAGATTCATCGGGAGCTCTTTCTCTCAATTCCTCCAGCGCTCTATGTGCGTGTATCTCTGTGTACCCTTGATCAATAGACTCTTTAATAGCATCGATTGATGTTACGTGTATCGTAATAGGCACTCGGAAAATATTTTCGAGCTTTGCAAAAAAAGTGGTATTAAGTGGGTTTGCCGTGACGAACTCCGCCCCCTCGCGCGATAGTTTTAGCAAAAACGTCAAATTCTCTTTCATTACCGTATACGGCAACCCCGGGGCCAAGTAACTCTTACTGAGGATTTGCTCCTTTGGGATAAATACGAGGTGTAAGACATCCGCTAACGCTTTGAAAAAAGGTTCCGGCACAGCGATCTTGTGGCGATTTAGTTCGAAAATAAGACTTTCGGCTCTGATGTCGGCGTTCTTAAGGATGGCTTCATCTTCGATTCCATACTCTGCTAACAAAGCTACAAGATGATCTCGGGTGATTGCCATCGTGCTAGCTCCGTGGAATCCTCATGGTAACCCATCCGTTAGCGCTGAGAAGACTTGTTTTATTAGATGCTTATATTCACTTATCGCTTTTCTCGAATGAATGTAACGTCTCAAGCTTTTGAAGTCGTTCTTCTATGAAGTCCGTCACGTTATCCTCATCGATTCTCTCAGCAGCACGTCGTTCTTTTAGCTTCTCCTCCATTACCTGTAACAAATCGGCCGGATTAAAAGGCTTAACAATGTAGGCTTTTGCTTCCAAATTTACACATTGAATGGCGCTATCTAAGCTCGCGTGCCCAGTCACCATGATTTTGATCATCCGCGGCTTGATCTCCTGGAGCTGCTTAAGCAGCTCAGTGCCCTCCATGTCAGGAAGCTTTATGTCCAAGAGCGCGATGTCAAACCAGTCACTTTTTGCCTTGCGAATGGCATCGCGCGCGGTTTCTGCTGTTTGGACGGCGTAGTCTGCGCTCTCGAGGATAGCTTTGGCGCTCTCGAGGATGGCCCGATCGTCGTCAACAATGAGCACGGTGTTCTTTTGGATGGTATCACCTATCTGCTGCAATATAGCCAAGAATCCCACCGATGCCCAGTGAGAGCGTTAAGATAGTCTCCAGAAGGCTTGCCATTTGTATTCTCGCTGAGACGTACTTTGTATTTGCCTGATGTGGGAGCTTGCCGCGAAGCAGCTCAAGCAAATCATAAATGTCTCTGTCAGCGTACATATGCGTTGCGTTTTTGTCGCTGCATCGCTCGTTGATCGCGCCCGCGCAAGGACAGAAAAAACGTTTAGCACGCTATCGTGGACAACTTGCGCAACCGATTTGGCATACTATAAGCGTCCAAAGCTCCAAACCACCACACGCATACCTAATCATTATGCTCCCCTGGAAGTTCAGCAATCTTGCAGGCTCAATGGCAGCAATTATCAAACGAATCAAGAAGGCGGAATTGCTTTTTAGTGAAGGTCGTTAAATTTCTCAAAAGAAGCTCAGAAACTTCTCCAATTTCGAAAAAGAGCCTTCAAACGGCGGAGGTCGCCGGTTCGAATCCGGCCGTCGCCAACGGCGTCGTCTACGTCGGAAGCGACGACCGCTACCTCTACGCCCTCAACGCCACGGCCGGCAACAAGCTTTAGAGCACACGACGTTTGATAACGCGCCGTCACTACTGGCGACAACGCACGATGTTCGGCTTAACAAACCAGCGCAGCGCGTCTGATCTTACGCCGTTAGTGTGCCGCGCAGTCGCCCCTTCAGATTGCAGTGCTTCTCTAGCACCGCAGGAGGCTCAAGATCAGATCGATGTTCAGCTCATCGTCGCGAAAAAGCTCATCAAACGTCAAGAACGTGTCCCTGACCTGGAGTACCGGCGCTATCGTCGTAAAGACCCCTTTCATGAGCAGGGTCGTCCGCGACTGCGGCGAGTCCAGGTCGTGTTCTTCAAAGGAGACGCCGTGCTCCACTAGGGACTTTTTCAGGACAGTGCAATTGGGACAGACGGGCAGCGTGTACACGCGCACCGCGAGGTTCGTTTCTGATGTCATCAGATGGTCCTTGGCCGCTCACCCATATTAAAGCCTCTCTTACGCCGGGAGATGTGTTCACGCGCAATCGTCAGCCGCTCAGATCTCATTCAGCTTTTTTCGAGTGACTTAGCAAATTCCTGGGCATCA
>Ga0315280_10000506_pt1 | contig 72398 bp, 53 predicted proteins | sample YL17G06_40_MG_FD_203697 | JGI IMG/M metagenome (GOLD analysis project Ga0315280, IMG submission 203697) | Sediment microbial communities from Yellowstone Lake, YNP, Wyoming, USA - YL17G06_40 | ecosystem: Environmental > Aquatic > Freshwater > Lake > Sediment | place: USA: Wyoming | collected... | reverse complement strand
AGATGTCAAACGACTCGCCCTTGTAGACCGGCCAGTATCCTTTCGGCGGCTTCTCGGTGAATCTCATCAGAGGCTTATCGTGTGTCGCGTGGAGTTCCGAGTACGGCCTAGCCCGCCACGAGCGGCCATCGTCGAGGTCCAGGCGCGGGGCCTTGCGGAGTTGGGCAAAGACCTCGGCCGACTCCTCGGCAGGAAGGAGCGGCAGGGCGCCCGTGTCGGTCCACGACGCAACTTCCTTAACAGGGAAAGAGACAGGAGGTTTTTCGAGTCCCTCATTGAACCGGCCCAATGTGTTATATGGCCCGCGAAAACGCACCTGGGCGTCCTCGGTTCGCCTCCTGACCAACGAGGTCAAGGCAATCGTGTATCGAGGCTCAGCATCGTCAAAAACCCACCCACCCGTGTTCAGAAGGACTGTGATGTCTACAACCTGCCCTTGTGCATAAACCGCCGTGCGAAACTCAGTTGACCCTTTGGCATTCCATACGGAGCGCGGCAAGACGACGCCGATCCGCCCGCTGCCCAACTGCACAAGGTTCCAGAACCGCCAGCAGAACGCCTTATACACGTCGGGGTCGCCCGTGCCCATGCCGGGGAAAGGACCGGCAGCAAGCGCTTTACGCAGGATGTCTGCTCGCGCAACTTCAGCCTCCAACTGATGAACGAGGTCGGGCCGGTCAGTGTGCATCCGTCGCTTCACCCGTTCCCGTTCATGCTGCGGCATACCTTGGTAGCCGGGACGGTAGCGACTCCAGAAATCGTTCTCCTCGACCTTCGGCACGTCCCACGGTGGGTTGCCGACGATGACATCGAAGCCTGCATGGTCGCCCAGGAAGACTTCGGGGAACGCGATGGGGAAGTGGAACGGTGGGATGGCCGCGAGGACATCCTGTGCCCGGCGATGCTGTCCCTCTATGAAGAGTTCGTTCTCGGTCGTGAAGTCGCTGGCCCTGGCGGTGACTTCCAACGGCACGAGGCGCTTTGCCGTCAGGATGTCGAACATCCGCTCCGTTGGGGCAATGGCCTGCTTCTGCTCCTGGAAGGCCCGGCGCGCCCGGTCGATCTCCGCGGCGTTGGCATCGGACAACCGCCCGAGGGCCAGCACGGCGCCCATAGCGCTCCCGAGGAGGGCCTCGGCCGTGTGGTCAAACAAACCCGCCTCGCCGCCAAGTTCCAGGAGTTCCTCCACCTCGTCGAACGTGGCGATGCCGATAAGCGAGTTCCCGCAGACGATGTTGTGGTCTAGGAACGAAAGGGGCAGGCCCGGCACGAATGTGTGAATCCAGAGGCTCAAGCGCGCCAGTTGCACGGCCACCGACTTGATGTCCACGCCGTACACGCACCGGCGGGCGATCTGGCGGCGCAGGAGTTGGGTGTCCTCAATGTCCACGCCTTCGGCCAGGGGGCCGAGCGAATCCTTGGCGGCCCTGCGCAGCCGGTCCAGTTCCGCGACGACGGCCGGGAGGCGCCGGCGGGCGAGGTAACCGGAGAGGCCCTTCTCGATGCGGTCTACGGCGGCGACGAGGAAGTGGCCGGACCCCATCGCAATGTCGGCCACGCGGAAATCGAAGAACGCCTCGGCCGCGCGACGGTCGTCCAGGCGGTCGAGCCGCGCAAGGTGCTCGACCAGCGCCGGTTCCAGAGCGTGGTCCAGGAGGTGATCGACGGCGAAATCCTTCGTGTAGTAACTGCCCGTGGCCTTGCGTGCGCCGCCGGCGTTGTGCAGATACACGTGGCCGGCGGGCACGTCGGGCCGCTGGTCTTCCTCGGCGGGGAAGTAGAGGCCCGACTTGGGATCGACGGCCAGGTTGACCTCGGCAATGGAGAGTTCGCTCTCCAGCAGGCCCTCGTAGATGGTGCCGAAGTCACGGACGCCGAGGCTTCGGAAATCGACCGGGCCGAGGCCCTCCGGCGTCTCCTCGATGAGAAGGCTCGTGAGGACCGGGCCGAACTCGCGGTTGGGGATGGTGAGGCCCGCCAGGAGCGCCCCGACTTCGGACTGCGCCCGGTCTTCCGAGAAGAGGCCGCCGTTGTAGGCGGGCACGCCCCACTCGCGGTGGCCGCCGTTGACGGCGCGGCAGAGGTCGGAGACTTCGCGCCAGAGTGTGGGGCTGTCGTCGAACGCGGGCGCGCCGGCAGCGGCCCGCCGGAGTGTCAGCAGTTCGTGGGCCTTCTGCTTGAGGCTCCGGGCGCGGTAGCGCTCGTTCGTGCGGTACGGTAGGAGGTCCTTGTCCTCGGCGTAGGCGATGAAGAGCAGGCGAAAGAGGACCGTCAGGGCCATTTCGTAGGTGGTCTCAAGGTCCTGGGCCGTGGGGCGCCTTTGATGCCGCGCTTGCACCAGCGCCATCGCCAGGTCGGGCACCACATCCTCGTAGATGCACTCGCGCAGGCGCTTGCCGAGGTCCGAGGCGAACCGCTTGGAGTTCTCAAGGATGACCTGGAACGTCCCGCTGCGCAGCAGGGCCTCGCCCGAAAAGAGCAGCCACAGGTAGCCCGCGCGGTCGGTGGGCAGTAGGTCGAGGTGCACTTCGATGAACGTCTCGGTGCGGCCGCGCCCACCCGTGCCGACGCCGGTGGCCGTCGGGTAGATGCGCAGGGCCGGCCCGTGGTCCACGACGACGTAGGGGAGGCTCTCGGCGTCGGCCTTCGCCAGGGCGTAGGAAATGGGCGACGCGCCGCCGAAACGGTCGGAGGCCACGTCGCACGCCTCGCCGCGCTCCAGGAAGACGGCCACGGCGATCTTGTTGTCGCCGGTCCGCAAGATGGCGGCGTGGCCGGGGAGCGCCTCAACCTGATAGCCCAGTGCGCCCAGGAGCCGCCGGCCGCGAAGGTTGAGCAGTGGCACGGCCCTCGCCTGAGCGTCCGCCCAGTCGCGCCGCTGGGGCACGTCGCGCGCCAATTCGTGCGTGGCAAAGAGGCCCTCGTTCCGAAGGCCCGGCAGCGGCGATTCCAGTTCCGGGATGGCCGCGCGGAGGAATCGGCTGGCGGCGTGGCGGTCCGGCTCGGCCAGCGCCGTGCGGCAGAGGCGCTCGACCATGCCGCGGTCGAGGTCCAGGTACACTGGCGGATCGTCGCCGTGCTCGCCGCAGAGGCCCGCGCGGTCGCCGTGGAGCGCCACGAGAACGAGCGGCACGGCACGGCCGCCCTGTCGGCCCCTCCAGACGGTCCGCATGGCCGCCTGCGTGGGCCGGTGGGCCGACCGCGTGACCGCCACTTCGAGGGCGCCGCGGCCCTGGCCGAGGGCCAGGCCGACGGGTTCCATGCCCTGCGGATCGGGCAGCGGCAACGGCCGCAGGTCGATGTCTGCCAGGAACGGCTCTGGGCCTTGGGATGCCGAAGAGGTTGCCATGTTCCCCCCAGCCGAGCGGGCGCGGACATGCCATTACGTCATCGCCGCAGGGATGGTATAACATGACGCCGGGCAACGTGCAACTGTCAAGGCGCATCACCGACTGCCTGGGCGGCACGAACGAACAGTGCCCAGAATCACCACAAGCCGAGTCGCCTGGCCTGTTGGACGGTATGGATGCCCATGCGGGTCAGACACGGGGGCGGACGCAGGCGGTCGGGTCCGTGGGTTGACGGCGGCGTGGTGCAACAGGAGATCAGGGGATCGCCGGCCCGTGTTCGCAAAGTGCCCACACCTCGCGCCGCCACGTGCCGTTTTCGGCGGGATCACGCGGGATCGTCTCATGCCACTGGCCGAAGCCAGGAAGATCAAGGCTTGCGATTGCCGAATCTGGCATCGAACTCCTTGAGGGCTTGCTCGCCCTTGCCGTCCATGTCGCCGTCGAGGGGCGGCGCCCGGCCGAAGTCAATCCGCTGGTGCGGCCGGTACTCGGGGTGTCTGGCCATGATCAAGAACATGAGCAAGCGGTCGCTCTTTTTCAGGGCGCGCTTCCGTGCCTCGTCGGACAACTCTTGATCGGCGTCCTCTTGGGCTTCAGCGAACCGGGCGGGATAGCCGGGGTCCAATGCCATCCACTGTTGCTTATGCGTACTGCGATTGACACCGGCGGCTCGCGCGGCCTTGCGGATCGAACCGCACAGGGCGTAGGCCGCCAGAAACCGCGCTTGCTTTTTTGTGTCAGGCTCATACGCCCTTGGAGGTGGCCGAGTCTGGCCGAGTGCCGCGTTGCGTTTGGCCGGTTTCCGTCGCCTCTTACGCACAGCGATCCGCTTGGCCCGCTCGAACTTCTTGGCGTAGGGTGGGTCGGTGTCCATCCAGTCGTAGTGCGTGGAGCGGCCGACGCCCGATGCCTCGCACGCCGCGGGCTCCGTACACGCTTCCTCGAAGGCGGCCAAGAACGCCGCCTGCCGGATCTTCTTGGGTACGCGGTTTTTCCCCTTTTTTGAGGGTCCAGGTGCGTCTACCGCCGGGGCGTCAGGCAGGACCTCGCTGAGCCTCTTGTCGCACCTCTGGTTGCGCTTACCCATGCCTCAGCCCTTCCCTTCCTACTTGCGGCTGTTGCCGCAGGTCTTGGCCATCGCCACGATCTCGGCCCGCGCGGACGCTTCTCTACTTCTTGCCGGCGGCCCGCAGCAGCGCCATGATTTCGGCCTGCACCGCGGGGGGCAAAGTGGGCAAAACGTCGGCGAGTGTGCCGGATTCCGTGCCGCCTGTCTCGCCAAGGGCCGGTTTTTCAGGGGTTTTGGAGGGGTGTTCGAGTCCACTATCGCCCACTCTGCCGGCCGGGCGTTTTCGTACGCCGACCCGCCCGGCGCTGCGGCGTTCAGGTCTGGAAACCGAAGACTTCCTTCACGGCGTCGATCACAGCCGGTTTGACCTCGTCGAGGGAAACCTGCCGGCCCAGGCACTTGCTCAGGCTGGTGACGGCCTTGCCCGCCAGGCCGCAGGGGACGATGAGCGCGAAGTGGGACAAGTCGGTGGCCACGTTCAGGGCGAAGCCATGGTAGGTCACCCAGCGGCTGACGGCGACGCCGATGGCGGCGATTTTTTCGTCGCCCACCCACACGCCGGTCATGCCGGCGGCCCGCCCGGCGGAGAGACCCCAACGGCCCAGGACGCGTATCAGGACGTCTTCAAGGCCATGCACATACATACGAAGGCTTCTTTCAATCGACGAAAGGCGGACAATCGGGTAGCCCACCAGTTGCCCCGGGCCGTGGTAGGTGATGCCGCCCCCGCGGCGCGTGGCATGGACCTGGATGCCTTCGCGGGCCAACTGCTGGGGCGTGGCCAGGAGGTGCTGCCCGGACGGCCGCCGCCCGGTAGTGATGACCGGCGGGTCGTGCTCGACAAGCAGAAGAAAGGCAGGCCCTTCCGGCGCCTCCTGGACCTGGCGGACCCGCTCGCGCTGGATTTCCATCGCCGGCCCGTAGGCCAGCCTTCCCAGGTCCTGGCAGACCAGTGCCGTCATGGCGCTGCGGCCTCGGCGGTCCTGTCTTGGTTTATTTCAGGCTGGCGAGGTCCGGCTGGCGTGCCGCACGGGTCTCATCGAGCCGGCCGACGACGGTGGTCGTCGGGCACCGCGTGATATCTTCCGGGCGAGTCTCGGCCAGTCTGGCGATCTCAATCATCGCCTCGATAAACGCGTCGAGGGTTTCCTTGGATTCCGTTTCCGTCGGCTCGATCATCATGGCCTCGGGCACCGTCAGGGGAAAATAAACCGTCGGTGGGTGGAACCCCCGGTCGATGAGCGCCTTGGCGATATCCAGCGCGCGCACGCCGCGCTTGGCTTGGCGGCGGGCAGAGAACACGCACTCGTGCTTGCAGATACTCCCGTACGGCAGGTCGTAGTAAGGGCGCAGGTTCTCCATGACGTAGTTGGCGTTGAGCGTGGCGTTTTCTGCCACGCGCCGCAGGCCTTCGCGGCCCAAGGTCAGGATGTAGGCGTACGCCCGGAGGATGACGCTGAAGTTCCCGTAGAAGGGGGCGATATAGCCAATGGATTTCGGCCGGCCATAGTCCAGGAAGTACGATCCGTCCTGGCCTTCGCCGACCAGCGAGATCGGCAGGTACTTCACCAGTTTTTCACAGACGCCTACGGGCCCGGCGCCGGGGCCGCCGCCGCCGTGCGGCGTGGCGAAGGTCTTGTGCAGGTTGACGTGGACGATGTCAAAGCCCATATCGCCCGGTCGGCAGCGGCCCAGCAGGGGGTTAAGGTTGGCGCCGTCGTAGTACATCAGGCCGTCGACGCCGTGCACCAGGTCGCTGATCTGGCGGATGTGGGGGTCGAAGAGCCCCAGCGTGTTGGGATTGGTAAGCATGAGTCCGGCCACGTGGTCGCTGAGGGCCGCGCGGAGGGCCTCGACGTCCATGTGGCCGTCTGCGTCAGACGGTATGACCTGGACCTGGTATCCTGCGATTGCCGCGGAGGCGGGATTCGTGCCGTGGGCGCTATCCGGGATCAGGATGGTGGTCTTGCGGTTGCCGCGGTGGTTGTGATAGGCGGCAATGATCATGGCGCCCGTGAGTTCGCCGTGGGCGCCTGCGAGCGGTTGAAGCGTGAAGGCGGCCATCCCGCAGATTTCGCGCAGCGCCAGGTCCATCTCGTGCAGCACGGCCAGTGCGCCCTGGACGAGCATTTCGCCCCCAGGTAGTTGCGGCAGCAGCGGGTGCAGGGAGGAGAACCCGGCGTAGGCGGCGATCTGCTCGGCCATCTTCGGGTTGTACTTCATGGTGCAGGAACCGAGGGGGTAGAAGCCGCTATCGACGCCGAAGTTCCGCCGCGACAGTTCCGTGAAGTGGCGGACGACGTCCAGTTCTGAAAGTTCGGGCAACTCGGCCGGGCGGTCGCGCAGCAGTCGCGGTCCGATCTGGGGGGGCGGACAGCCTTCCTGCCGGGCCGGGCGCACGCCGCGCCGGCCGGGAACGGATTTCTCGAAGATCACTTTCACAGCGACACCTCCAGCACGTGCGCAAACAAGTTGATTTCTTCCTTGGTCCGCTTCTCGGTGACGGCCACCAGGAGGCTCTTCTCCATGCCCGGGTAATACCGCACCAGCGGAAAGCCGGCGGCGAAGCGCTCTTCCAGAAGGCGGTGGATGATGCGGTCGGCCGCAACCGGCAGTTCCAGCACGAATTCGTTGAAGTAGTATCGCTTGGGGAACCGCATCCGCACACCGGGGATCTTGAGGAGCCGCTGGCCCGCGTAGGAGGCCTTCTCCGCACAAGTCTTTGCCAACTCCACCAGACCTTGTTTACCCAGCAGACTCAGGTACACCAGGGCCGTCAGAGCGCAGAGTCCCTCGTTGGTGCAGATGTTGGAGGTGGCCTTCTGGCGGCGGATGTGCTGCTCGCGGGTCTGGAGGGTCAGGACGAACCCTTGCTGCCCCTTGCCGTCGACCGTTCGCCCGACGATCCGGCCTGGCATCTTGCGGACGTACTCGCGCCGCGTGGCCATGAAGCCCAGGTAGGGCCCGCCGAAGCCAAGCGGTATGCCCAGGCTCTGGCCCTCCCCGACGACGATGTCGGCGCCCATGGACCCGGGCGTCTTGACGAGTCCCAGGGAAATAGGATAGCACGATACGATCAGCAGCGCGCCGCAGCGGTGGGCCAGGTCGGACAGGTCGGAGAACTCGTCGAGACAGCCAAAGAAGTTGGGGTTCTGGACGGCCACGGCCGCCGTCCGGTCGTTGAGGTGCTTGCGGAGTTCCTCGCGGTCGGGCAGGCCGTTTCGCGAAGGCGTCTCAACCAGTTCGATGCCGAGGTTGCTGGTGTACGTGCGGATCATCTCTCGATAGATGGGGCTGACCGTGTCGTCGACGACGACGCGCGGCCGCCCGGTGATCCGCAGGGCCATCATGATCGCCTCGTACAGCGCCGTGCCGCCGTCGTACAGGCTGGCGTTGGCCACCTCCATGTCCGTCAGTCGGCAGATGGTCGACTGATATTCGTAGATTGCCTGCAAGATGCCTTGGGAGGTCTCGGGCTGATATGGCGTGTAGGCCGTGTAGAACTCGCTGCGCGAGACGAGGGCGGGTACGGCCGCTGGAATGAAATGGTCATAGAACCCGCCGCCCAGGAAACTGATGAGGTCCGCCTTGTTCCTGGCGGCCATGCTCGCCAGGCGGTTGCGGACTTCCTGCTCAGTCAGGCCCGGTGGGATATTCAGGGCGGGGCACCGCAGGTCGGGCGGAACGTCGCTGAACAACTCCTCCAGGCTTCGGCCGATCTGGCGGAGCATCGCTTCTTGCTGCTCGGGCGTATTGGCGATATAGGGCATGGTCTCTCGTTTCTCATGCGGACCGGTTGAGGCCCTGCTTGTGCCAGCGCTGGTTTGACTTTCTTGCGCGGCGGGTATGCAGACCCGCCGCACAATCCGTTTTCTAATGCTTGGCCTCGGCCTCCAGGTGCCTGCGATACTCCTGCGGCTCAAGCAGGCCCGACAAAGCGTCGGCGCCGGCCACGCGGATCCTCACCATCCAGCCCTGGCCATACGGATCGCGGCCGATAGTCTCGAGGTCGTTGGCCAGCGGCGCGTTGGTCTCCACGACCTCCCCCGTGACCGGAGCAAACAGGTCGACGGCCGCCTTGACTGATTCGATGACACCCAGCGGCGTGTCCTGAGTTACCTGGGACCCCACCTTGGGGAGTTCCAGAAAGACGATGTCGCCCAACTGCTGGACGGCAAAGTCGGTGATGCCCATCGTGACTACGTTGGCGGCGGCGTCGAGCCGGGCCCATTCATGGGTCTTCGCATACTTCAGGTCCTCTGGCACCATTCACGTTCTCCTCGCAGCGGCGTTAACCAGTTCAGATCAGACGATGTAGTTGCTCGATCCGTGCTTCGAGTTCCTTGCCCGTGAAGCAGAACTTCAGGTCGAGGAACTTCTGCCGGAGTGCCTTGGCCTGCTCTTTGACCGACCGGCTTCGCAGGACCACGTCGGCCATCATCTCGGCGACCGGCTCGAAATCAGCCTCTTGCATGCCGAATCGGGTCATTTCGGCCACGCCCAATCGCAGGGCGCCGGCGGCCGTAAAGCCTTCTTCATGCGGAGAGGCCTGGTAGTTCACGATGATATTGTTCTGCTCCAGCCGCCGCGCCACTTCGGGCCCCTTGGCATAGCCGACCTCGACCACCACCTGGTGCGTTTGGGTATATCCGAGCGCCGGGTCGCCGGCCACGTTCATGCCGCCCCGTTTGAGCGCTCGCGCCAGTGCCCGCGCGTTGGCCAGGACCTGTTTCTGGTACGCGTCGCGGAAGTGGTTCATCTCGTAAGCGGCCATCAGGAGCCCCAGCAGCGTTCCGAGGTGGTGGTTGCTGACCGACCCCGGGAAGGTCCGGCGGCGCACGGCCTCCCACAGCGTCCAGCGGGCATCTTCAGGCCGGGCGTTCATGGCGACCAGGCCGCGCTGCGTGCCGAAGAACGTCTTGTGCGTTGAACCCGTCACCACGTCGGCGCCTTCCTTGAACGGCTCCTGGAAATGCGGTCCGACCAGGCCCAGCACGTGGGCCATATCGTACATGAGCACGGCATCGAGGCCCGATTCCCTCAGCATGGCACGAATCTCGCCGACGGGCTCAGGATGCAGGACCATGCTCTTGCCCAAGATGATCAACTCCGGCTTGTACCGGGCGAGGATCTCGCGGCATGCGGCCACATCAGTCCGGTACGGATTATCGGCCATTGCCGGAAGAGGCACCACGGCCGGGCGTTCGGTCCTGGGGTCCCGGGCGACGAAGTCCCGCAGCGCCCCCATGGGCTGGGCCGACAGGTGGCCCCCCTGAAGGATCGGGTGGTTGAGCACCTGGCGCAGGCGCCGCGGCTCCGTGCCTCGGTCTGCCAGGTTGATGACGTCCACGAGGGCGCTGAAGACAACCGTGTTGGCCATCTGCCCGCTGATCACGCGGGTCTCCACCTCGGTGCAGCCCAGGTACGCCCGCAATTCGTCCTCAAGCATCTGTTCGACCGCCTCGATAAAGTCCGTGCCCTGGTAGTAGTAGATATCGGCGTCGTAGAACGCGCGGACTTCCTTGTGCTCGGCGTACCGGAAGGCGGGGTCCATGACCGAGACCAGGCGCACCGCCGGCGAGGAGGTCATCTCCGACGGAATCAGGTTCAGGCATTCCTGCTGACGCCAGACAGTGTTCGCAACGGCCATGTCCAACAGCGTGTGGACCTTGGCCGGTGTCGGGACAGGCGGCGCCGCCGGCCTCGTGATTTCGAGCGAATCATGGAGAATGGGGCGAGTGTATGGCGGCGCCTCGCTCCGCAGGTGGCAGGGCACGATGACGGCCTCGGCGGCGCGCCCGCGGATCTGGACCTGGATCCGCTGGCTCACGCGCAGGCGGCTGTCTATCAGCGCCAGGCCGATGGCCCGCATGCCCGTCTCGTCGGTCAGTTGCGCAGCCAGTTTCTCCCCCTGCGTTCTCCAGTAAGGAACCATCGTGCCGCTGGTCACGCAGCCGACGACTTCCTTTCCGTCGGCGGCGAGGACCTTCGCCCCCGCCCGGGCGATGGACTTGCCCAGCATGGCGAAGGGCATGATCATTCGCGGCAGGACCTCTCGGGGCGAGGGATCGTGCTGGAGAATCCGCTTAAACTCCTCGTGCTGCTGCCGGAGCGCGGCCCGGCCGATGAACTCTCCCTTGAGCGGCGAGAAACTCACGGCCGTCTTGACCAGCGGGCACGCGAAGATCGGTATCTCGCGGCCTTCCGGATCGATGCCCAGTTCGTGGCCGTACAGCGGCAGGCCCGCCTCCAACCGCAGCGTGTCGCGGGCGCCCAGGCCCACGGGGGCCGCCCCGCGGGATAATAGGAGGTCCCAAACTGCCTCGGCCGCCTCTCGGGGCAGGAACATCTCAAAGCACAGCGGCTCACCCGTGTAGCCCGTGCGCGCGACCAAGACGCGGTGGCCCGAGATCGTGACGATACTCAGGGCGTTCCGCCGTGGTTCGGGTAGAGAGCCGGACTCCAGTACGGCGGCAAGGATCTGCTTGGAGAGCGGCCCCTGCACCGAGAGCATGGCCACGTCGTGCGACTCGTCGGTCATCTCTACCTGCCCGAAGGCCGCCCGGACCGCCTGGAGGTGGTACCAGTCCTTCTGCCGGTTGGCGGCGTTGACCACGAGCAGGTATTCGTTCTCGAAGAAGCGGTACAAGTAGGCATCGTCGATAGCGCCGCCATGCTCGTTGGGTATTATCGTGTACTGGGCGTGCCCCACGTCGAGCGCTGCGGCGTTGTTGGTGAGCACGTGTTGAAGCAGCGCCAAGGTCCCCGCGCCGCGAAACAGGAAGCGGCCCATGTGCGATACATCGAACAGCCCGGCGAATCGGCGGGTCTTCAGGTGCTCGGCCACGATGCCGTCCGGGTACTGAAGCGGCATCTCCCAGCCGGCGAACTCGACCATCTTGGCGCCGAGGCCCACGTGCTTGCCGTGGAGCACCGTTTTCTGGAATTCGCTCATTGCCCGGCCCGCGTTTTCGGAACTCCCGCTCGTCAACGTGTCGCTCCTGGAAACTCCGTCCGTCCCGATTGTACCGTACTTTCGTCTCTTGCCACAAGCACCTTCGGCCGCAGGGTTGCCCGCGCGGTCTTGGAGAAATGGTCGGCGCCTCCGGCGGCCCATAGGGACGTTGGTGCGACCTCGCGGGGGGACCATTGCTCCAGACCGTTTCTGCGAGTAACCTGTGACGGCGGCAACTGGTTTCCAGGCATCAGGGGCGGCAACGAGGCGACGACGAAAGGATCGCGGCTGGTGAGCGAAACGGAGGGGTTCCAGAGTCTCGCCGGGGCGCTGGGGTGGCTGGATTTCGCCGTCGTCGGCGGCGCGATCGGCGTGCTCCTCGTGATTGCCTACGTGAGCGGCCGGCGGGAGAAGGACACCCAGGACTTCTTTCTCGGCGAGCGCCGCGTGCCCTCCCTCGTCGCCTCGCTCTCGTTCGTGGCTACGGAAATCAGCGCGATGACCATCGCGGCCGTGCCGGCCGTAGGGTACAAGGAGAACTGGCAGTATCTCCAGTTCTTCATCGGCTCGGCTGCGGCCAAGGTCCTGATCGCCTTCCTCTTCATCCCCGCGTTCTACCGATACAAATGCACGACGATCTATGAGTATCTGCGACACCGTTTCGGACCCCAGACCCAATACGCGGGCTCCGTGTGCTTCTTCGTCACGAGGCTGCTGGCGTCGGGCGTGAGGCTCTTCGTGGCCTGCTCGGCCGTGTCCATCATCCTTGGGTGGCGGCTGGAACTGACCCTCGTGCTCTTTACGGTCGTCAGCACGGTCTTCATCGCATTCGGCGGCATCAAGGCGGTCGTCTGGACGGGGGCGTTTGAGGCCACCGTTTTCTTCGCGGCCGCGCTGGCGGTGATCGGGTACCTGCTGGCGCAGATCGACGGCGGTGTGCCGGAGGCCTGGCGCGTCGCCTCCGACGGCGGGCGCCTCAGCCTCTTTAACGTCGCGCCGAGCCTGATGGACCCCAAGACGCTGTGGGGCGCCGCCTCCAACGCCTTCTTCGTCGGCCTGGCCGTGTTCGGCACCGACCAGGAACTGATGCAGCGGCTCCTGACGGTCGAGTCGCGCCGGTCGAGCCAGAAGGCGCTTATCGGCACCATCGCGGCCACGCTGCCGCTCGTCATGGCATACCTGGCCGTTGGAACGCTTCTCTATGTGTTTTATCGGCAGAATCCGTCCCTGGCCCTGCCGGATAACAGCGACAAGATCCTTTCGCATTTCACGGTCCAGGTGCTCCCGTTCGGCCTGAAAGGGCTGGTCCTGGCGGCCATCATCCTGGCGAGCATCGACAGCCCCCTGAACTCGCTCACGTCCTCGTTCATCACCGACATCTACCGGCCGCTCATCAGGCAAGGCGCGTCCGAAAGGCACTACCTGTGGGTGTCGCGCGTCGGGGTGGTGGGGTTCGGCATCCTGCTGATCATGATTGCGTGGCCCTGCCGGTCGCTGGAGGGCATCCTGTGGGTCGGCCTCCAGGTGTTCACCGTGACCGGCGGCGCGACGCTAGGCGTGTTCCTGCTGGGCCTCCTGACGAGGCGTGCCGTCAACCGCGGCAACGTCGTCGCGATGGCCGCCAGTTCGATCCTCATGGCGGTCGCCATCTACGCCTCCGAGGTGGGCATCGCCGGCTGGAAGTTGCAGATGGGCTGGACGTGGCTTATCGTGATCGGCACGGCCGTCACCTTCGGCCTGGGGTATCTGTTCAGCCTGGTTGGGCGGGAAGTCAGGTGTGAGGGGCAATCATAATGGGGGCGGCTATCCTGAATAGGGAAGCCCGAGCACTTTCAAGTCGTTCCATGCTTTTCTACTTTCCTCCCTCCTGCCGCTTGCCCTCTACTTCGCCGCGGCAAGGGCGCGCTCGGCGGCCTCGCGGATGTGGCGCTCGGTCGGGCCGGTGCGAGTCTTCTGGAGGTGGGCGTAGATCGCGACGGCCTCGGCTTTCTTGCCCTTGGCCATCAGGCCCTCGGCCAGGGCGACGCAGGCATCGTTCTCGTTGAACCGCTCCCAGCCCTGGTGGGCGTCTGCCACCTTCAGCAGGGCGTCGGCGGCGGAAGCGTCGGCGATCCGGGCAATGCCCCACGCGCCGCCGATCCGGATGTCGGCGTCCGCGTCGCCGAGGGCCTGTCTGAACGCCTCGGCCGCCTCCTGGCACCGCAGGACGGCCAGTTTCTTGATGACGGCCAGGCGGTTGCGGCCCTGAACTTTGGGCAGGGCCGCCAGGAGTTGCTCGGCGGCGCCGTCGCGGATGGCCGCGAGCGCCTGGGCGGCATCGTCGCACAAGTCGGCGTCGAGAAGCGCCTTGCCGAGCGTTTCGGCAACCTCCTTGCCTCCCGCGAGGCGAAGTTCCTGAATCAGGTACTTCTGGACCCCTTTCGGCCGGTCGCCCCCGATTTGTGAGGCCACGGCCAGGGCGAAGGCGGCACGGGCCTTGTCGTCGGCCAGGCCGGTGACGTGGACCGCCAGAAGGTGCAGGGCGAAGTGCGGCTTGACATCGCTGCCTTTGCCCGGCTCGACGAGCATGTCGATGAGGCCCAGGACGGTGTCGCGGCCGCCCTTGAGGAACTCGGCGACCAGTTTCACGATTCTCTCGATCTTCTCCTGGTCCATGTTGACGTAGGTGCCGTTCTTGTCAGGGTCGGGCACCTGGTTCACGACGGCCTTGAGTTCTTCAGTGGCTGGCATCGAGGTCCTCCTCGCCGTGCAATCCGCCATCCGAAATCGGCAATTTCCTACAGGTGCCACGGCTCGCGCATGGGCTGATAGACGAGGCGGTTGGCGGCCTCGTCGCCGATGATCTCCTCCTTGACCGGGTCGTAGCGGATCTTGCGCCCCACGCGGATCGATATGTTGGCCAGGTGCGCGATGGTGACGGCCCGGTGGGCTGCCTCGACGTGGCCGGCCGACTCCTTGCGCGTCTTGACCGCCTCAACGAACGACCGCGGCGGTTCGGGATCGGGCAGGGCCTCGACTTTCTTGCGGGTGTCTTCGTCGAGGTCGCTGAGCGCCAGTTGGTGGGCCTCCTTGCGCTGGTAGCGCGGCCCCCATTCGCTGCCGTCGAGGACGACGGTAAAACCGTCGGCATACTTCAGTTCGGCCCAGGCCCAGACGCCGCACGCCTCGGGATGCGCGGGCGCGGCGCAAGACTCGATCTCGACCGGGCTGGTGTCGTCCTTGCCGTAGGTCCACTGGAGGGGGTCCATGTAGTGCTGGGCGAAGTCGGCCAGGCTGCCGCCCTCGTAGTCCCAATAATAGCGATGGCTCCATCCAAAACGGTGCGGATGAAACGGCCGCAACGGCGACGGGCCGCAGTACATGTCCCAGTCGAGATTCGCGGGCACGGCCTGCGGCTGCGGGTCAACCAGCCCGCAGTATTGCTTGACCGGGAAGCCGCCCTTGTGGATGTGCACGGCGGGGCAGTGCTTCAGCAGGCCGCTCCGCATGATCTTGTGGATCGTCCGGCCGGTGGTACTCTTGTAGGCGCCGAAGCGGCCGCTCGTGCCGATCTGAAAGACCCGCCCGTAGCGCTTGACTGTTGTCACGACCGCCCGGCCCTCGGCGATGAACCGCGTCATCGGCTTCTCGCAGAGGATGTCCTTGCCGGCCTGCGCGGCCGCGATGCACAGCAGGGCGTGCCAGTGCGGCGGCGTGGCGATGCTGACGATGTCGATGTCTTGGCGTTCGATGAGGCGGCGGAAGTCGGGGTACAGGTCAACGTGCTCGCCGAACTTCTTCTTGGCGTTGGCGAGGCGGCCCTTGTCGACATCGCAGGCGGCCAGGAGTCTGTAACTGCCGCCGGCGTTCTTGATGTAGGATTCGATGTCTTCGCCGCCCTGGCCTCCGCAGCCGATCAGGCCGACGGCAAAGGTCTCGCTGGGCGGGGCCTCGCCGGGGCCGCCAAGCACGCTGCGCGGAACGATGGTCAAAGCGGCGGCGGCCGTGGTGCCCTGGAGGAAGGTTCGGCGACTGATTCGCGCTTCGGGTCTGCTCATGAATGCTCCTCCTCAAGAACCGGCGGGCCGCCCGTCCATGCCTGAAGCGGCAGTCTACACGGCGGACGGGCCGCCGTCAACGCCAGGAGCGGCCGTTCCACTTTTGCGTTGCCATCGGGCGGCTTCGGCGGTAGGTTTCAAGGTGTGCCGCCAGCCGAGCGGGCCCCGGCCGGGAAGTCCCGGCGGGCGCAGGAGGCGGCCCACAAGGAGGAGTTCCATGATCGAAAGACCCATGACGCGCCGGCAGGTTCTGAAGGGTGCAGCCGCAGCGGGCCTGGCCCTTGCCGCACCGTACGTCATTCCCGTGAGCGCCCGGGGCGCCGAGGGCGCCCAGGCCATCTTCAACGGCAAGGACCTGGCCGGGTGGGACGGCGATCCCCGTTTCTGGTCGGTCCAGGACGGCGCCATCACTGGCATCACCACCAAGGAAGTGCCCGCGCAGGGCAACACGTTCATCGTCTGGCGCGGCGGCACCACGAAGGACTTCGAACTGCGCGTCATGTTCCGGATGCAGAACCACAACTCGGGCATCCAGTACCGCTCGAAGACCCGCGACAACGACAAGGGCAAGTGGGTGATGAGCGGCTACCAGGCCGACATGGACGAATCGAACACTTACACGGGCGGCCTCTACGAGGAAGGCGGCCGCGGCATCCTGGCGCTGCCCGGCCAGAAGGTCACGATCGGCCCCGATGGCAAGCCCAAAGTCGCGGGCGCCTTGACCGACGCGAAGGAGATCAAGGCCGCGATCAAGAACATGGGCTGGAACGAGTACGTTGTCATCGCCCGCGGCAACCACCTGATCCAGAAGATCAACGGCCTCATGGCCGCAGACGTTACAGACGATGACGAGAAACGCCGCGCGATGGAAGGCCTCCTGGGCTTTCAACTCCACGCCGGGCCGCCCATGAAGGTCCAGTTCAAGGACGTCACCTTCAAGGTCCTCGAAGCCGGGCTGTAGTTAAACGATAGGAGAATCGCCTCGTGAACGCCGTGCTGATTGCACCGCGCCGGTACGTGCAGGGACGAAACGTCCTCGCCGAGGCCGGCACGTACATCAAGGCCCTTGGCAAGACGCCGCTGGTCTTGTGGGATGCCCGCGTCAAGGGCATCGTCGGCGAGCGGGTCCTGGCGAGCCTGAAGGCTGCGGGCCTGAAAGTGATCAACGTGGACTTCCGGGGCGATTCCACGAAGGCCGAGGCCGCCCGGGTGGCGGGCATCGCCCGGCAGGAGGGGGCCGACGTGGCCATCGGCATCGGCGGCGGCAAGACCCTCGACACCGCCAAGGCCGCCGCGGCCGCGGCCGGCATCAAGATGGTCACCTGCCCCACGATCGCCTCCAACGACTCGCCGACCAGTTCCTACACGGTCTGGTACGACGAGAAGGGCAACTGCCTGGGCTTCGAGAGTTGGGGCGTCAACCCCGACCTCGTCCTGGTGGACACGCAGGTGATTGCCGACGCCCCCGTGCGGGCCTTCGTGGCCGGCATGGGCGACGCCCTCGGCACGTGGGTCGAGGCCGATGCCGTCTTCAAGGGCAGGGCGGGGAACCTGGCCGGCGGCGTCTCGACGATGGCGGCTGTGGCGCTGGCGCGGCTATGTTATGATACGTTGATGAAGCACGGCGTCGACGCGAAGCGCGCCGTCGAGCAGCACCTCGTTACGCCGCAGGTCGAGAAGGTCGTCGAGGCAAACGTGCTCCTGTCGGGCCTGGGGTTCGAGAGCGGCGGCGTCGCGACCGCTCACATGATCGCCAATTGCCTGCCGTCGTTCCCCGAGTGCCACGGCCTGATGCACGGCGAGGAAGTCGGCTTCGGCGTCATCAGCCAACTGTGCCTCGACGACGACGTTGACCCGTGCGAGCGGAACGCCATCGTCGATTTCGAGATCGCCGTCGGCCTGCCGGTGACGTTCGCCGACGTGCGCCTGGAAGGCGTGGGCCGGGATCGCCTGAAAACCATCGGCGACATTTGCGCGGGCCGCGGGTCGCTGTGCGAGAATCACCCGTTCGAGGTAACCTCGCAGGGCGTGGTCGACGCCATGATCGCCGCCGACGCCCTCGGGCAGGAACGCAAGAAACTGGCACGGAAAACGGGGTGACGGATGAAAACGTTCCACCACATCGGGCTGGTCGCGAAAACAAAGAAGCCGGGCGAAGCGTGGTTCGAGTCGATCAAGGTCTGGGGCACCAACCCGGCCGGCGACCCCAACAAGGTCGAGTGGGTCAGGTTCGCGCCCGACAGCCCTCTGGCCGGCACGCCGGTGGCCCGGATGCCGCACGTCTCGTGGGCCGTCGACGACTTGGATGCGGAACTCAAGGGCAAGGACGTCGTAGTCGGGCCGCTGGCGCCCGCCAAGGGTATCCGCATCGCCTACTTCATGATGGACGGGGCGCTGGTGGAGTACCTGGAGATCAAGTAACGGGCCGCAGCGGCGGTCGCGGAGAACGGAACACGCCCAGTGGAGGTCCAGTCATGTGTCGAAGTGCTCGCCTGTTGTGCCTTGCGGCGCTCGCCTTGGGAGCGGTCGCCATGTTCTCGGCCGGCGGATGCAAACAGGCCCGGCTCCTGGTGGCGCTGCCGGACTTCGTCAACACGCCCGATGGCATGGCCCTGATGCCCGACAGCAGCATCATCCTGTCGGCGCCTAACTTCAACGATGACAAGCAGCCGGCCGTGCTGGTGAGGATCTCGCCGGAGAATAAGGCATCGCTCTTCTACACGGTGCCGGTGCTCCAGGATACCGGCAAGGCCGGGCCGATGGGCATCTGCCGCGGGCCGTCGGGCGACCTGTACCTGTGCGACATGCAGTATTTCAACGGCCCCGGCGGCAAGCCGCCGCTTCTCGGTAAGTCGCGCCTGCTCAAAGTGGTCGTCAAGGACGGCAAGCCCACGGACCTGGTGACCGTGGCGACGGGCTTCAACGTGGCCAACGGCGTTGCTATTCACGGCGACTACGTCTACGTCACCGAATCGGTCTTGGAGGAGGGCTCCAACCCGCTCGCGAGCGCCGTCCTGCGGTTCAAGATCGGCGAGGAGGGCGTCGCCCTCAAGTCGCCGCTGAAGGACGATCCGCACGTCATCACCACCTTCAAGTCGTACACCCGGCAGTACCTCTTCGGGGCCGACGGCATCGCGTTCGACTCGAAGGGCAACCTTTTCGTCGGCCTGTTCGGCGACGGCATCATGTTCAAGATTACGTTCGACAAGGATGGGAACGTGAAGTCGAACGCCGTGTTCGCCAAGGCGCCGTGCATGGCGTGCTGCGACGGCATGTCGTGCGACCTCAGGACCGACAAACTCTACGTCGCCGACTCGGTCAACAACGCCATCCAGGTCATCTCGCCGAACGGGTCCGTGAAGACCTTGGCCTCGAACGGCGACGTCAAGAACAAGTTGACCGGCAAGATGGACCAGCCGTGCGAGGCCCTGGTCCGCGGCAACACGATCGTCGTGTCGAACATGGACTGGCCGTTCCCGGGGATGAAGAACAAGAAGTACCAGATGCCGGCCACGTTGTCGATCATTGACCTGATGGGGAAGAAGCCGAAGGGCGGGGCAGCAGGATTGGGGTCATGAAACGAGGGGCGATTCTTCTCACGGGGGCCGGCCTTTTCGGCCTCCTCGTGTCTGCCGCCATTTGGGCCGGTGTGGCCGGGGCCGAGACGCCGGGTCGGGATGCCGCCATCAGCCCGGCGCAGATTGAGGCCGACTGGCTTCGACAGCAGGTGCTGCGCGAAGGCCCGGGCGGCCGCGCCGCCCCCAGGAGCAACGTCACCCCCGAGCACGATGCCGCCGGCGGCGTCGACGGCGTCAAGGACGGCAAGTGGGGTTTCCACACCGCGGACGAGGAGAACCCCTGGTGGCAGGTCGACCTGGGTAAGCCCACGGCGATTGACCGGGTGGTCCTCTACAACCGCTGTGACGCCTGCGCCGGGCGCAACGCGCGCGTCATGGTCCTGCTGTCGGACGACGGCAAGACATTCCGCCAGGTCTACCAGCACGACGGCACCACGTTTTTCGGATTCACAGACAAGAAGCCGCTCTCGGCGCCCATGAAGGGGGTGACGGCGCGGTATGTGCGGCTGCAACTGCCGGGCAAGAGTTACTTCCACCTGGATGAGGTGGAGGTGTATGCCGTCGGCGCGCAGGAAAACGTCGCCCTCCGCAAGCCTGCCACCCAGAGCAGCACAAGCGAGTGGTCGTCGGCGCACGGCGTGGCGGGGGGCACTCCGGCGGCGGCGCCCATTCCGCAATCGTATTCCACCACCAAGACCATTGAGCGCGGTCTGCAACTTGCGGATGACCTCCGCAGGCGGGGCGCCAAGGTCGAGGACGAGGTCAAGGCGCTGCGCGGCATCGGCGAGCGCCTGAAGGCGCTGCCGGCGGACGCCCGCGCCGATGCCCAGCGGGAACTTTATGTCGATGCCCGCTGGGCGATCCGACGGATGGCCCTGCTCAATCCGCTCCTGGATTTCGACGCGATCCTCTTCGTGAAGGCGGCGCCGGGCCGGTTCCCGCACATCTCGGACCAGTTCTACGGCTGGTGGTCGCGGCCGGGCGGCGGCGTGTGTGTCCTTGATGGTTTCAAGGGGTCGCAGCCGCGCGTGCGGTGCCTGACGGCCGATATGCCCGAGGGCAGTTTCCTCAGGCCCGACCTCTCATACGACGCCAAGAAGGTCCTGTTTGCGTACTGCAAGTATTACCCGCACGTGCCGAACATCAGGAACAAGGCCACCAAGGTGGAGGTGCCGGAGGACGCCTTCTACCACGTCTTCGAGATGAACCTGGATGGCACCGGCCGCCGGCAACTGACCCGCGGCCGGTACGACGATTTCGACGCCCGGTACCTGCCGAGCGGCGAGATCGTCTTCATCTCGACCCGCAAAGGGCAGTTCCTCCAGGTGAGCGCGGCCAACTCGGCCGCTACCACGAAGGCGGACCTGCCCGACAGTTACGTCCGCTGCGGCGGCGACCAGTATCGGCCGGTGCCTGTCTTCACGCTCCACGTGATGGACGCCCGGGGCGGCAACCTGCGACCCATCTCGGCCTTCGAGAACTTCGAGTGGACGCCTTCGGTTGCCGACGACGGCCAGATCCTTTACACGCGGTGGGATTACATCGACCGCTTCAACGGCCACTTCTTCAGCCTGTGGTCCACGCATCCCGACGGCACGAACCCGCAGTTGGTCTATAAGAATTTCACCGTGCGGCCGCAGGTGGCCATGGAGGCCTGCTCGGTCCCGAATTCGCGGAAACTGGTTTTCACCGCCTCGTCGCACCACTCGATCACGGGCGGTTCGCTGGTGCTCTTCGACCGCACCAAGGGCACCGAGGGCGAAGCGCCCCTCGTGCGACTGACGCCCGAGGTGCCTTTCCCCGAAACCGAGGCCACCGTGGGTTCGTATTACGCCAGCCCGTATCCGCTCTCCGAGGAGCACTACCTGGTGGGCTGGGCCGACCGCGTGCTGCCGCCGCACTGCCGCGTCGACAACACCGAGCAGAACCCGCTCAATGCCATGGGCATCTACCTGTATGACGCCTTCGGCAACCTGAACCTTCTGTACCGCGACCCGGCCATCTCATGCACGAATCCCATCGCCATCCGGCCGCGCCCCAAGCCGCCGGTGTACGTCAACTCTGTGACCTGGGATGTGGCGCAGGAAGGCAACTTCCTTCTCCAGGACGTATACGAGGGACTGCCGGGCGTCCCGCGCGGCACTGTGAAGTGGGTGCGGGTCGTGGGCGTGCCGCCCAAGGTGCAGCCGAACATGAACTCGCCTAACCTCGGCGTCTCGTCCGAAGACCCGGGCAAGTTTCTGCTCGGCATGGCGCCGGTGGAAGCCGACGGCTCGGCCCATTTCCGCGTCCCCAGCGGCATCCCCGTCTTCTTCCAGGCGGTCGACGCCGACGGCCTGGCCATCCAGACCATGCGGAGCCTTACGTACGTCTGGCCGAAGCAGACGCTCTCGTGTATCGGCTGCCACGAGTCGCGCGACGCGGCGCCGCCGACCCAGCCGCAGCACCCGCTGGCGGCGGGCCGTGAACCTTCGAGACTGATCCCCGGGCCTTCCGGTTCCTGGCCGCTCAAGTTCGATCAACTCGTGCAGCCGGTGCTCGACAGGAATTGCGTCTCGTGCCACAAGCCGGGCAGCGGCAACGAGAAGGCGGCCCGGTTCGACCTGACGGCCGCCAAGTCCTACGGCAACCTCCTCTCGTTCGGCGGGAAGAACCTGCACCAGTTGGCCTTCGAGAAGGACCGGTCGATCGTCGGCGACTGCCCCGCCCGCAAGAGCAAACTCTGGGCCATGCTCAAGGACCAGAACGGGCACGAGGGCGTCCGCCTCGATGCCGAGAGCCTGAATCGCCTGGCGGTCTGGATGGACCTGTACGCCCAGCGGCAGGGCCATTTCAGCGACCAGCAGGAACAGCAACTCCGCGACCTGCGGCAGCAGATGGGGGCGCTGCTGGCCCAGTGACTCCGGGCCGCTGTGCGGCGGTTACGTGTGGGCGTTCAACTGGGGGGCGGCCGGGCACTTCGCGGCGGCCCGGGGGGAAGAGTGAAGACGATTTTTTCAACTTAGCGCTTGCAATAGGTGCATGGCGTGGCGTATAGTGACGCATGGTATGCGGTGCGGCCCGAAACGATCCAAGGCCCCCACTTGACACGTTCGGGCTTGTATTGATGTTGCTTGCCACCTATAATGTGAATTCGCGGGGGGAGCCAGGACAACGAAAGGAAGGGAAGGATCGATGGCGAAGAAGGCAGAGTTGATTGAGTGGGCTCGTGGTTTCGGGCTGCTGTCGGACCCCACGCGGTTGGGGATTCTCAGAATGCTTTCCGCTGGTCCGAAGAACGTTACGGCTCTCTGTGACGCTCTCGGCCTGAAGCAGCCGACCATCAGCCACCATCTGGGCCTTTTGCGCATGGGCCGGCTGGTAACGGGCACGCGCAAAGGCAAGTCCGTCGTCTACGTGGCGGACCAGGCCAGCATGAAGGAACTGGCCGTCGCGGTCGCAAAACTGACGCCCGGCAGGTAGCACGCTGTGGGCCGACGCGCGGATGGCGGTTGCCAAGCGCGCCGTCGGAGCGCGCCGGCGCCGTAGCGCCCTCGGATGGTGAACCGAGAAGTGGGCCGGTCATTCGCAGGCATCCGGCTACGGTGGGCCAGAGGGCGGGCGCGGCTGTTTCCGGGAAGTGGGGGACGGGGAGTCCTGTCCCCCTTCCTTTTCTTTCCGGCGGGCCGCCCGAGCGCTTCGGGCGGGCGCCAGGGGGCCGCCCAGAGACGCCAGCGGCAACAGGAGAGGGCACATGAAGGTTCGCGTGGATGCGGAGTTGTGCACGGGGTGCGGCCCGTGCGCGGAAGTCTGTCCCGAGGTCTTTGAGATTCGCGACGACGTCTCGGTGGTTCTGGTCAAGGAAGTGCCGCCGGAACTTGAGGGCGCGGTGCGCGAGGCCGCCGAGGCCTGTCCCGCAGGCGCGATCATCATCGAAGAAGCGTGACGCCCGGGGTCCGCCGGGTGGCGCCGCCCGAACGACAGAGGCCTCCCCAGAGCAGTTGCACGGAGGCGGCGGTCTATGTTCCAACTGCGCGAGCATGGGACGACCGTCCTGACGGAGGTCCGCGGCGGGCTTGTCACGTTCCTGACGCTTTCCTATATTCTTTTCGTCCAGCCGGCCATTCTGTCCGCCGCCGGGATGCCCCAGAACGACGTCTTCGTGGCCACGTGCGTGGCGTCGGCCATCGGGTGCTTCCTGATGGCGTTCCTGGCCAACTACCCGATCGCCCTGGCCCCCGCCATGGGGCACAACATCTTCTTCGTTTTCACCGTGTGCCTTGGGATGCACTTCGCCTGGCAGGAGGCCTTGGCGGCGACGCTCTTTTCCGGCGTGGTCTTCATGTTCGTCAGCCTCTTCGGCCTCCGCGAGGCCGTGATGAACGCCGTGCCGGAGGGCTTGAAGTACGCCATCGCCGTCGGCATCGGCCTGCTGATTGCTTTCGTCGGGCTTCAATATGGCGGCCTGGTCCAGAAGGACCCCGCCATGCTCGTCAAACTTGGCGACCTGACGAGCCCCGTGGCCCTCGTGGTCCTGGCCGGGATCGGTCTGGTGGCCGTCCTGGCGGCCGTCCGGTTCAAGGGGGCCGTGCTCGTCGGCATCATCGGCACGCTGATCCTGGCATGGGCCGTGAGTGCGGGCGGTCTTCCGTACCATCAGCCTGAGGGCCTGGAGGTCATCCCCGCCAGCCAACTGGAAGTGCGGGCCCGTGCCGCCAAGGGCCAGCCCGAAAGCGTGACACCCGTGCCGCCCGGAGACGTCCGCATCATCCTGGCGGAGCCGAAGCACGCCGATAGCCTTATCCAGCGGGTCATCTCGCTTCCCGACTGGCCCAGTAAGACGCTCCTGGGGATCGATCCGGTCGGCCTGGTTCGCCATCATCGCCCTGTCGATGTACTCTTGGTGGTCTTCATCATTTTCTTTCTCGCCCTGTTCGACACCGTGGGCACGCTTATCGGCGTTGGCGAACGGGCGGGCCTCCTGGATGCGCAGGGCCGGCTGCCCCGCGCTACCCAGGCGCTATTCTCGGATGCGGCAGGGACGGTCGTCGGGTCGCTGCTGGGCACGAGCACGATTACGGCTTACGTGGAAAGCGCCGCCGGCGTAGCGTCGGGCGCCAGGACGGGCCTCGCGTCGATCGTGACGGGCGTCTTGCTGCTCGCCTCGCTGGCCCTGGCGCCGCTGGTCCAGATGGTGGGGGCCGGAGCGCACCTCGTCCGGGTTGGGACGGGCGAGGACCTGGTCCAGGTGGCAGCCGGGTCGGCCACCGTGGTGACGTTCTACCCGGTCATCGCCCCCGTACTCGTGCTGGTCGGCGTCATCATGATGGGCAGCGTCCGGAGGATCCCCTGGGACGATTATGCCGAGGCCATCCCTGCGTTTCTCACGATCGTTGTCATGCAGTTCAGCCTCTCGATCACCGACGGCATCGCCTGGGGGTTCATCTCTTACGCGATCCTGAAGGTCGCGACGCGCCGCGCCAGAGACATGCACTGGCTGGTGTGGCTCTTCGCGGTGCTTTTCATCGCCCAGTACGTTGCCCGGGCGCTTCTGAGGCCCGCCTGACCGCCCCCGTGCCTGCTATTGTCCAAGGGCCCGCAGGACAACCGTAGCGTACGAGCCGCGCGGAAGGTCGAACGCCGCCGTCCTGCAAAACCGGTCGGCGCTCTGGGAGCCGCGGGTCCTCGCCGCGCCGGTTTCCGGGACGCTCTCTGGTTCAGGCGGAGACAGGCTGAAGTGGGTCGCCTCGGCCAGCAGGCGCCGCGGGACCTGGCCGAAGTGCGGCCGCCGCAGGCCCGGGATCCGCAGCATCTGGGTCGTAATGCACTCTTCGCGAAGGACCGCCTCGGCTGCCGCCTTCCATGGCTCGGCGAGTTGGGAATCGCGGCCGAGCACGGGCAGTTCCAGGTCGGTGAGTTCCGCAGGGATGCTGCTGGCCGCGGGAAAGAGCATGTCGCCGAACGGGGTCGGCGCCGCCAAGGCAATCTTGCCGCATCGCTCCGCCGCGAGGCGGCGCGCGGTGGCGTTCCACAGGTGGGATTGGTAGGCGTGGACCGCGAGTTCCTGAAATGCGTAAGGCAGGGCGGCAAACGCGCCGCGGTAATCGTCCGGCCAGGCCGCCAGATGCTCCACCGCCCGGCGATCCGGACATCGCGGCAGCCTGTCGGCGAGGTCGCGCCAGTTGCCCCATCCTTCGGCGACCGCCCGCTTGAACTGCTTCTGGCGCCGGCCGTCCTTTCTGGCCCAGACAGCAATGGCCAGGCGCAGGGCTTCCTCGAACTCCCCGCGGACGAGATGCCGCGCCAGGAAGCCCTGACCGTGCCGGGCCGAGCCGAACCGCTGGTCGCCGAAGTAGTTCACGAACAGAAGCGAAGCGGGCTCGCCGGTCTTTCGGGCCCCGGCCGGAAGGGCGGGGTGACTGCTCCTGGCCGCCGGCGCCAGCAGCCGGGCGGCCGCATCCACCTTCTCGCAGGCCTCGCGCGTCAGGCCGCGCACGGTGATTCGGAATCGGTTGACCTGGATGGCGGCGGCAGAGAGGGGCTCGTCGACCCAGCCGAGCCGCCGGATCTGCCAGCCCGGGCCTGCCGCCGCCTCCGCGCCACCGGCCGAGTGAGGCGATGCCAACCTTACGGTGACGTGCTGGACTGTGCGGGCGTGCCTGTCTTTCAGGCCCGCGTAGGCGATGTCTGCGGGGCGCACGCCCAGGCGCTTCGCAACGGCCGCCACGGCGCCGGGCGTCGTAAGGCCTTCCTTGGTGAGCCGATACAGGGCGAGTGCCCCCGGCCGGTCATGGACTTGGCGCGCCAAGGCATCGGCCAGGACCTCTTCGACCAGGAAGTCGGCAGGTGATTGCTTGATGGTCATATCCGGCGGTGCCCCGGCCCTCACTCGGACGAAATGTCTGCCGGCGCGGCCGCTTACTTGCTCTCGCCCAACTTCGCGGCGAGTTCATCGGCGAACTTCGCCACATGGGCGTTGACCTCGTCGGGCTTCTGGCTGACCAGGACGACGAGGCCCGGGCCGACCGTGCCGCCGCTCGACTTGATCGCGCCTTGGAGGACGCCGGTGCACTGGGTGGCGCCCGCCTCGGCATGGGCGGTCACGAGCGTGGCGAAGAGCCGACCGTCTATCCGCTTGCCGCCGAGGGCGAAGAACTGCCAGAGTTGCTCCTGGATGAGTTTGTGCATCTTCCAACTGGCGGTCCCGAAATAGGTGGGGCTGGCGAGGACGACCGAGCGCGGCTCGATGAACTGCTGGCGCTTCGTGATCTGGGCCGCCTCGACCACGCGGACGTCGAGCCTCCTGGCACGCAGGGCCTCGGCCACGCGCTCGGCCACGGTCTGGCAGTTGAGCACCACGGACGTCGGGCACGAGACCGCGTCGACGTTGGCGGGCGTGTAGGCGTCATACCCGGCGAAGGGCGTTCCGGCCGCATGGATGATGAGTACGTCGGGCGCCTTGGCGGGGTCGGGGCCCTTCGATGCCAGGGCCAGCGCGGTAAGCGCGGCGGCGAGCAACAGCAGGGCGGAGATGTTCGCGATGCGTTTCATAGGTCGGTTCCCTCTCTGGCCTTTCAGTCTGCAGTTCGCAATCCGCAACGGTCAAAGTCCCAGCACATCGGCCATGGAGTACAGGCCCGGCCCGCGGTCGGCGACCCACCGCGTGGCCCTCAGGGCCCCCCTGGCGAAGGTCTCGCGGCTGTGTGCCACGTGCTTCAGTTCCAGGCGCTCTCCGAGGCCCGTGTAGTAGATGATGTGTTCGCCCACGATGTCGCCGCCGCGAATGGCGTGGAACCCGATCTCGCCCGGCCTGCGAGGGGCGTGGCCCGGCCCGCGGCCATGCACGGCCGCCTCGTCGAGGTCGCGGCCGGTGGCCCGGGCGATCTCCTCGGCGATCTTGATGGCCGTGCCCGACGGGGCGTCCTTCTTGAACCGGTGGTGGGCCTCGACGATCTCGATGTCGTACTCCTGGCCGAGCGTCCGCGCCAGTTCCGCCGCAACGTGGAACAGGACGTTCACCCCGATGCTCATGTTCGGGCAGAGCACTACGGCGGTCTTCTCTGCGGCCAGGGCAATCCGCTGGCGCTCGGCGGGCGAGAACCCCGTGGTGCCGACCACGCATGGCACCTTCGCGGCCGCGCACGCCTCGACATGCCCCAGCGAGCCCCCCGGCATCGAGAAGTCCACGAGCACGTCCATCGCGTCCGGGAGCCGGTCCGTGACGGCGATCCTCACATCGGCGACGCCGACGAGCGCGCCCGCACCGGCGCCCATGCACGGGTGGCCTGGGGCCTCGACGGCGGCCACGAGTTCCAGGTCTTCCGATTCCGCGATGAGCCGAATCAGCGTGCGGCCCATGCGCCCGCACGCCCCCGAGACGGCGACTTGGATCATGATACCCTCCGTGCAAGACGCGCCCTGGCGGGCAGGGCGGCTGAATGTCATGTAACCGTTGTTACGATTGAATCGCGGCTACGATCTTCTCGAGGTCGTCGGGCACGACGACCGGGTGATTGCCGTGCACGGCGCGGCGGACGCCGTAGCCCCCCCACTCCTGGGCCAGTTGGGCGTCGCTCAGCGTGTGGTACGCGACCGTGGCGTGCGGGTCCTTCAGGGCGTGCCCCGTGAGGACGCAGGCGACGCGGTCGCCCTGGCCGATGACGCCGGCGGCCCGCAATTTCCGGGCCCCGGCCACGCTGGCCGCCGAAGCCGGTTCGCACCCGAAGCCCCCAGCGCCCACCTGGGCCTTGGCGTCGAGGATCTCCTGGTCCGTGACCTTCTCGACGCACCCCGCCGTCCACTCGACGGCCCGCAGGCACTTCTTCAGGTTCACGGGGCGGTTGATCTCGATGGCCGAGGCCAGGGTCTTGGCGCGGCGGTTCTCGGCGTCCATGCGCCGGTAGAACGCGGCCACTCGATCCTCGTCGACGCGGCCGCCGTTCCAGGCGATGCGCTCCTGGTTGACAATCCGGTACAAGGTATCGGCCCCGGCCGCGTTGATGACGGCGATGCGGGGCATGCGGGGAATCAGGCCGATCTCATGGAGTTCCTTGAATGCCTTGCCGAACGCGGAGGAGTTGCCCAGGTTGCCTCCGGGCACGATCAGCCAGTCGGGCACTTCCCACCGGAGGCCCTCGAGGATGCGGTACATGATGGTCTTCTGACCCTCGAGGCGGAACGGGTTCAGGCTGTTCATCAGGTAGATCTTGAGTTCCCGGGCGACTTCCTTGACGCGTTTCATGCACACGTCGAAGTCGCCCTCGACCTGTACGACCCTGGCGCCGAAATCGAGGGCTTGGGCGAGTTTGCCATAGGCGATCTTGCCGCTGCCCACGAGGACGGCCGCCGGGACTCGCCCGTCGGCCGCCGCGTAGAGCGCCACGGCGGCGCTCGTGTTGCCGGTCGAGGCGCAGACTGCCCGCGTGGCGCCCACGAGCCGGGCGTGGGTGAACGCGGCCGTCATGCCGTTGTCCTTGAAACTCCCGGACGGGTTCAACCCCTCGTATTGAAGGAACAGCCGCCCCGGGGCCACGCCGACGTAGGGCGCGACCTTGTCGGCCTGCTGGAGGATGGTGCGGCCCTCGCCGATCGTGATGATGTGCCGGCGGTCGGCGAACGGCAGCAGTTCGTGGAACCGCCAGACGCCGGAGAAGGCCAGCGGGTCGGCCTGCTCGGCCCACTTGGCCTCAAAGTCGCTCAGGCGCTTCGGCAGCACCGCCCGCGACCAGTCGTAGCGGGCGTCCAGAAGGTCCCCGCACTTCGGGCACTCGAAGAGCGGCTCGGCGATGTCGAACCGCGCGCCGCACCGCACCCCGATGCACTCCTGGTACGCGATGTCGGTACGGATGGCGATGACCCAGCCCTTTCGTTACTCTTGCCCTGGCCCCCCGCGCCAGGCCCGAACGGAGGCAATCATATCAGAAAAATGGGGACTAGGGAATAGGGACTAGGGACTAGTCAGAGGCAAAGGCAGAAGCAAAGACAACGATAGAGGCAAAGAGAGAGTCAAAAGCAAAGGTAAAGACAGAGGCAGAGACAAGAGCACAGGCGGTGGAAGAGGCAAGATCAAAGCAGCGGCAAGCGCTGATTGCAGATGTCTTTTCTTTTCCCTAGTCCCTAGTCCCCAGTCCCAGCCTTAAAGCGCCCAGGGCGCCCAGGGCTTACCCGCCTGTGTCATCGGCGGCGGCGATTTCTCGAGGCGGGATTCCAGGGCCTTGCGTTCGGCCTCGTCGAACCCGTAGAAGATGACCGCGCCCATGTTCCCCAGGCGGAAGGTGCCGTGGGCCGCCGTGGCGTTCTTGTCGTACGCGTCGACGAACTCTTCGCGGTCCTTGGGCGTGTCCCAGAGGGTGATCCAGACGCCCTTCAGGTCTTTGAGCGCCTTGGCGGCGTCGGCGGCCGTCCTGCCGGAACCGAGCAGGTAGAACCGGTCGCCGCCCCAGCCCTTGGCGGCCGTGTTGGTCCAGGCGTCGGACATCTGCATGAACATGAGGTTGGGCTTCGAGTCCTGCGGCGTGGTGAGGATGGCGACGAGCATCTCGCCGACGGTGTCCTTATGCACGATCCAGCGGCCGCGCTGCGCAAGCATCTTGGCCGCCGCGTCGTCGTTGGCGATGATCGGTTCGTCGCGCTTCGACTGTTCCCAGTATTTCTCGGGATGGAGGATCTGCTCGGTGGAGCGCGGCGGATCCTTGACGGCCGCCAGGAAGTTGCGGCCGGTGGCCTGGTTGTCAGGGGCCAGCACGGCGCCGATGAGACCGCCCTTCGTCAGGAACTGGATGCCGCACAGGTACGCCCCGATCATTGACGTGAAGTAGCGCGGGGCTTCCATCAGTTTGCGCGTGTTTTCGGCTTCCCCCTCGGCATAGGCCAGGAGTTCGGCCGGGTCCGCGCTGCCCGAAAGTTGCGTGCGGGTCATGTACTGCGTCATCAGCGAGGTCGCCGACCCCTCCATGACCGACGATACCACCAGGTCCATGTCTTCCGTCTGGCCGATGCGCGGCTTGGCGAACGCATCGAGGTCCACCTGCTGGTCGTCGAGGGCGTGCGTGAGTTCGTGGGCCAGCACGATACGGTCGATGACGGCCGATGACTTGCCGCGCATTACGAGATAAAGGGTCTTGGTCTCGGTGTCGTAGAAGCCGCCGACCTGACCCTGGAGGATATCGAGATACGTCTTCTTGAGGTCCACCCCCGGAGGCAGCAGGCCGATGGTCCGCAGGAACGCCTGCGATTCGGCGACCTTGTCGGGCGGGACCTGCTTGTCAATCTGTTTGTCAAGGTAGGTCCGGACGAACTCGGGGCTGCACACCTGCTTCTTGATGGGGTGCTTGAACTTCCATCCGCGCAGCGCCTCGACCTCCTTGGCGACCTCGTCGGCCATGCGGATGAGGTTTTCGGGGGCGTCCTGGGCGGTCGGCGGCGCCGCAGCCGGCGCCGGCGCGGCTGCCGTGGCTGGGCACAACAGCGCCAGCAGCGCAAAAACGATGACATGTTCCCAACGCGCATGTTTCATGGTTTCCGATCCTTCAATGTATTCACCCCCGGCGGCCGCAGCACTTCTTGTACTTCTTGCCGCTGCCGCAGGGGCAGGGGTCGTTGCGGCCGACCTTGGGCCCCGCGCGGACGATGGTCTTGACGACCTCGCCCTCGTCGGCCATCTGGGAGCGCTGGCTCATTTCGAGCGCGGCCCGCCGCTGGGTGTCGTAGGCGCTGGCGGCCTCGGCGTGTTCGGTCGACTGGCCGGCCCAGATTCGGGCCAGGGCCTCTTGGCGGACCCAGCGGGCCTTGAAGAAGAGGTCCGTGAACTTCTCGCGGGTCGACTCGAGCATCTTCTCGAAACTCTCCAGGCCCTCCTTCTTGAACTCGATGAGCGGGTTGAGTTGCGCGTAGCCCCTGAGGCCCACGCCCGACTTCAGGTGGTCCATCACCAGCAGGTGATCTTTCCAGGAGGTGTCGTGGACCTGGAGCAGGAGGAACCTTTCGAGTTCCGTCATGCGGCTGCGGCGCTCGCTCCTGGCCCGGGCGAGGAGGTACTCGATGACGGCATCTTCGGGTGGCGCGGCTGCGGGTCCCTCGGCGGGCCCCTCGGCCTCTTGTGCCTCTTCTGGCTCGGCGGCGCGGCGCTGCGATTCCAGAAGTGCCGACGGCGTGACTTCAACGCCCAGCCGGTCGTGCGCCCATTGGGCCAGCGGTCTCCAGGCATCCTCGCTTTCCTTGCCGCTGGCGGGCAGGAGCGGCCGGGCCTGTTTGTCAACGAGGCGGCGCAGGCGGTCGGACTCCTCGAACTCTTGGGCGACCGCCAGGAGGCGGCGCCGCACCTCGCGCGGGTCGCGGTGGCGGATCATGTCGACCTTGACGTGGGTGAGGTAGTACCCTGACGCCCACTGGGCCAGGCCCTCGAAATTCTGGGCGGCCTGGCCGGCCTGCGGCGACAGGTAATCCTCGATAGCGAACTCGATCGGGTAGGACCGCTCCTTCTGGCGGTACAGCGTTTCGATGCGTTCGAGAAGGAATTCGTCGGCGGCGTCGGGGTCCTTGCCGGCGAAATCGGCCGCCGTCACCTGGAAATCGAATTTCTTATTCGCCCAGTCGGCCAGCGAGGCCAGGCGGAAGTCTTCCTTCAGGAACTCGCCGATGGGCGACATGTCGACGGCGTCGATGCGCTCGGCCGCCGCCTGGGCCAGCCTCTCCGTGATCTCGTCGGCCGAGACCTTCCGCAGGTCCGCCTCTTTGACGCGGACGCCGAGTCGCGTCTGTGCCCAAGCGGCCAGGGCCCGATAGTCGGCCTTGGCGGGCGGCTCGTAGCCGCCCTCTTCTTCGTAGTCCTCACCGCCTGCTTCGTCGGGCGGCTCGGGTTCTTCGGCCTCGTCGGGGATGAACTCGCCGATGGTCTCGACAATGCTGTCGCGGGCGGCCTGCTTGGCCTGGCTCTTGAGGAAGTCTTCGAGTTGCTCGGCGTCCTTGCCCTCGAGTTGGTCGACCTCGGCCTGGGCGCCCAGGTTCCGGCGCGCCCACTCGGCGACCGTCTCGTAACTGTACGTGGGCGCCAGGTACGAGTCGCAGGCGGCCTCGACGCTCTCGGTCAACATGTCCCACACGAAGTCGCGCAGGTCCTCAGACTCCAGGACGTTCTGTCGCCGGCCGTAGAAGATCTTGCGCTGTCGGTCCATCACCTCGTCGTATTCGAGGAGGTGCTTTCGGATCTCGAAGTTGCGTTCCTCGACCTTCTTCTGGGCGTTCTCAATGCCGCGCGTCAGCCACCTGTGTTCGAGGGCCATACCCTCTTCCATGCCGAGTTTCTGGAGGGCGCTGGAGACCCAGTCACGGGCGAAGATCCGCATCAGGTCGTCTTCGAGCGAAAGGAAGAAGCGGCTGGAGCCCGGGTCGCCCTGGCGTCCGGTTCGGCCGCGCAACTGGTTGTCGATGCGCCGCGCCTCGTGCCGCTCAGTGCCGACCACGTGGAGGCCGCACGGCGGGTTGGCCCGGCACTCCGTCCGGCCGCGCTCGGGGAAGTCCGGATCGATCTTCGGCTTGAAGCAGTGGGCGCAGTGGGTCTTGGGATCGTACTCCGGGCAGCCGACGCAGCACTTGTTGCCGAAATCGGAGGGGATGTCCTGCCTGGCGAGGTCCCAGGGGCCGAAACAGTTGGGCCAGACGACGCCGGGGCCCAGTTTGATGTCTGTGCCGCGGCCCGCCATGTTCGTCGCGATGGTGACGTTGCCCTTTTCCTTGCCGTCGGCGCCGATGTGCCGCTGGCCCGCCTTGGCCACGATCTGTGCTTCCTTCTCGTGGTACTTGGCGTTGAGGACCTCGTGGGGGATGCCGTAGGCGCGCTCGAGCATGCGGCTCAGCAGTTCCGAGTTCTCGATGCTCGTCGTGCCGACGAGGATGGGCCGCCCGCGGTCGTAATACGCCTTGATCTCCTCGACGAGGGCTTGGAACTTCTCCTTCCTGGTGCGGTAGACCACGTCGGGATGCCCGGTGCGCGACAGTGGCCGGTTGGTCGGGATGGCGACGGTCTCGAGTTTGTAGATCTTGTCGAACTCGGCGGCCTCGGTCATCGCCGTTCCGGTCATGCCGGCGAGTTTCTTGTACATCCTGAAGAAGTTCTGGAGCGTGATGGTCGCCAGCGTCTGCGTCTCTTCCTTGATGCGGATGCGTTCCTTGGCCTCGATGGCCTGGTGGAGGCCGTCGGACCACTGGCGCCCCGGCATCAGGCGGCCGGTGAACTCGTCGACGATGATGACGTCGTCGCCGCGGACGACGTACTCCTTGTCGAGCCGGTAGAGGTAGTGGGCGCGGAGGGCCTGGTCCACGAGGTGCGGCCACTCCATGTTGCCTGCGACGTAGAAACTGCCGACGCCGACGAGTTCCTCGGCTCGCCGGTTGCCCTCTTCCGAGAGCAGGCACTGGTGCTCCTTCTCCTTGATCTCGAAGTCGCGGCCGGGCCTGAGTTGCCGGGCCACCGCGTCGGCCTTGGCGTACTTGTCGGTCGAGTCGAAGGCCGGGCCGGAGATGATCAGCGGCGTCCGGGCCTCGTCGATGAGGACCGAGTCGCACTCGTCGACGATGGCGTAGACCAGGGGGCCCTGGACCTGCTCGGCCCGGCTCACTTTCATGTTGTCACGCAGGTAATCGAAGCCGAACTCGTTGTTCGTGCCGTAGGTGATGTCGCACGCGTACTCCACCTGGCGCTGGCGGTTGTCCATGTCGGCCTGGATGGCGCCGACCGTGAGGCCCAGGCGCCGGAAGATCGGCCGGTTCCACTCGCAGTCGCGCCGCACCAGGTAATCGTTGACGCTGACGATGTGCACGGGGCCGGCCAGGGCGTTCAGGTAGGCCGCCAGCGTGGCCACGAGGGTCTTGCCTTCGCCGGTGGCTAACTCGGCAATCCGGCCGTCGTTCAGGGCCATGCCGGCCACGAGTTGGACGTCGTACGGCCGCATGCCGTACAGGCCGTGCAGTTCAATCGGCTTGCCGCTGGCCGACTCGGCGTCGATCAGGCTGGCCTCTCCTCGCATGGCCTTGCGGATGCGGTCCTGGACCTCCGGGTGGTAGTCGGGCGGGGCCTCGGCATAGCCGAGCCAGACGGTCCGCTTGGCGGCCTCGCGGACGCAGGCAAAGGCCGCAGGCAGGATCGGCTCGAGGATCTCGTCGAGCCCTTCGCGGTACGCCTCCTTGACGGCCGCCTCGTCGAGGTCTTCCAGGCGGGCCAGCCGCTGGCGCAGCCTCTCGACCTGGGGCCGGATGCGATCGCGGAACTCGACCGACTTGGCCAGGAGTTCTTCGTCCGACAGGGCCTGCATCTCGGACTCGAGGGCGTTGATGCGCTCCACCCGTTCCATCGAGGCGCGCACCAGCCGCTCGTTGCGCGATCCGAAGACCGCGCGGGCGGCTTTGCCGATCAGATCGCCTACAATTTCCAGGCCCATGACCGCTCGCGTAGATTGGGAAAGGCGGACGCCGATGCACGGGACGAACTCCGCGAAGACGTCGCCCTCCCTGCGCCTGCGTGCAATTCCATCGCCCGACAAGTATATCGGCAGAAGAGGGCAACGTCAATCCGACCGGGGCCGCCACCCTGGGTCCCGGCCCTAGACAGGTTTGCCCGCCGTCACCGCGGTTTGCACCATGCAGACAAGGTTGTAGGCCGCGTGCATCAGGAAGCATACCCCCACGCTCCCCGTCCTCAGCCGGGCCGCCCCCAGAAGGATGCCGAACAGGAAGACCAGGAGGATGCCGTCCCAGCCATATTGGAGGTGCAGAAGGGACCAGAGGGCCGATGAGATGAGAATGGCCGCTTCAGGTCCCGCCAGGGAGCGGCGGATACCTTCCAAGACAAAGCCGCGGAACAGCAGTTCCTCGAACAGCGGGGCCGCGAGAACGAACGTGAAGGCCAGGAGGAGCGGAAAGACCGACGTGCGATAGGTCTCCACCATGAACTTGCCGGTCACCGGGCCCCTGACGAGATAGTTGATCGCTTCGGCCGCACCCAGGAGGACCAGCGCCAAGAGGACCCAGACCGCCGCCTGCCGCGCCGGCGGGAACCGAAGGCCCAGGTATTCGCGCAGCGGGCATTGCCGGCGCCGCAACCATGCGAACAGAAGCACAAGCGCCGAGCACACGGGCGCCGAGGCCAGAAACGCCAGCATCAGGTACAGTCCGTTCGACGCCAGGTGCTTTACGATGTCCTCAGCGCCGGCCTTGGGTCTCGTCGCTAAGACAACCACAACGAAGACGACGGCCACCGCCGCCGAGATGAAGAATTGAACTGCCATCACCGCGACCGCCAGGCCGAGCGTGGCCCAGAACCCCCACGGCCGAGGCGAGGGCGAAGCGCCCTCGGGCAGGGGCATCCTTTCAGGGATGACCGGTTCCGACGTCATGGCTTGGTTGCCGCATCCTGGGCCTTGAACTTGACCTCGGCTTGCACCGTCTTCGCCGGCAGCACGAAGTCGCCGCCGGACCTGGCCTCGAGGGCCTTGCCGCCGACGATAACGCTCGCCTTGAGTGTGGCCGGAAGGCGCAGGACAAAACCGTCGGGCGGGGCGGCGCCCGACAACGTGAGCCTGGCCCCTCTCTCTTCCCACGACCACGCGAAGGAGAGCGGCCCGAAGTACGTCGGCAATGCCTCGACCGAGATTCCATCTGCGTACGTGAGCCACTCTGGCGGCACGCCGGCCAGGAGCACCAGGCGGTTCTCGTCCTCAAAGGCCAGGCTGTCGCGCATCAAGAGCCAGAACTCCGCGACGGCCCAGCCGTGCGGCATGGCGACCGACGGTTTCCACGTGGTGCGCACGTGGCCCCAGCCGCCGGCGCCGCTGTCGCCGCCCTCGTCAAAGACGTACCAGCCCTGCATCTGCTCGTGGGCCAGGTGGGCCTCGAGCGTCTTGTAGCCCGCCTCGCGATTGCCCGCCAGGAGACCCTGGTGCGCGGTCGCCAGTGGGAAGTACCGCCAGCCGCCCGGCTTCTGCGCGCCGACCTTCTTGAACTGCTCGCAGCCTTTCCCCTCGCCAAGCGGATAGAGCCTGCACGGCCAGAGGACGCAGTAACTGCCGTAGTCTCTCGCCAATTTCGCCCCGAATCTGGCGTCGTAGGCGGCCACGAGCGAATCGGCCAGGATGGACCAGTCGGAAGCATCGGCCTCGTTGCCCACGGCCTGGGCCAGCGCCGCGGCGCGCCAGAGGCCCGCGATGTCGAACGCCTCGGTGTATTCCGGGTGCGAGCCATCGCAGCGGCCGGGCTCCAACTTCTTCCGCTTCTCGGCGGGCAGGGCGTCGCCGAACTTCAGGCTATCGAGGGCCACCCAGTGCGGGCCGGGCGTCGTGCGATAGTACTTGATCATGGCGGCCAGTTGCTGCACGCCGGGGTATACGCGCCGCAGCCACGCCTTGTCGCGCGCCAGGAGCCAGTGTTCGCCCATGATCCAGAGAATCTGGCCGGGGTTATCGGCCTCGGGGTACACGCGCCCGTTGAAGGGGTGCGCGAGGAAGTAGTCGATGGCCTGGGCGGCCAGGCCGAACTGCCCTGCCTTCTGCAAAATGTTCGCTGTGTAGGCCCCGTCGCGGTTGAAGACGTTGTAGTTGACCACCGCCACATCCGGCGCGCCGTCGTTCATGGCGATGCCGGCGTGGCCGATGATGGCGGCCGCGGCCTCTTCCCAGATTCCGTCCGGCGTCATGATGTGAATCCGTCCGACGAGGTCCTTCCAGTACGCCCCGGCCTCCTGGAAGAGCCTGTCGGCCTTGAGGCCGCGATAGTAGGCCAGGCCGGGGTCGGCCTGAAGCACGCCGCCCTCCGGCGGGTTGGGCTTGGCCAGGTCCAACTGGGCCCACTCGCTCTTGCCGTCCCACTGGTGCCCTACGGCCCTGCGGCCGGCGAGGACGGGGCAGATGAACCCGAGGGTCTTCCCGCCGGACGGAACTTCGAAGTCAAAGCACAGAACGCCGGAGCAGTCGCCGGCGGGGGACGCGGCCTTCATCTCCGCAGGGACCTTGCCCGCCGAGACGACGTCGCCGAGCGTATCGGTTGCCAGGACGCCCGCGCCGCTCGGCTTCTCCTGGGCCAGCAGGGCGGGGTGGCCGTCTACCAGGAGGGCATCGCCCTCGTCGCTGACCGCGATTTCCCTGACCGGGCCGCCGGCCGCGCCGAGCGGCCGCAGGGCGGCATACAACCGGACCTTGGCGGCGCCCTGGCCTGTGCTGACCAACTGGACCCGCGCCGCCACTACAAATACGTCCCCGGCGGGCGACGAGCGACGCACCTCGCACACTTCGGTCATCACGTGAACGCCGGCGGCTTTCCAGCATGTCCAGGGGATGAGGTGCCCGCCCAGGTGCAAGCCTCGGGTGTTTCTGGTGCCGCCCGGGCAATCGCACTGCTTGGGCGGGCAGAGGACGCCGTCCATCGTCGGTGCGATGAGTCTCTGCGTCTGGGGGTCGTAGAGCCAGAAGTAGATGCCGTATGTTCCCAAGCCTGGCGAGAAGTTCCCCTCGGCCTCGACAAAGGTCTTCAGGCTGTCCGGCGTATTCGGGATACCGATTGGCATGTGGATCTTTCCCCGCGGGTCGAGCAGCCCGCGCGGCGGGGCCTGCGCGCCGCCGGCTTCGTGCGAGAAGAGCATGAGGGCGGCGGTAAAGCACACGATGGCAAGGAGCCCCACGTTCATCACTCGCTCACCACCTTGATCTCGGCCCAGTAGGCGGCCTCATAGGACCAGCCGCTCGGCTGGTTCACCAGTTCCACGTTGACCGCCTTGCCGGCGAAAGAGGAAAGGTCGACGTCCTCGGTCAGCCACTTGTCCTTGGCGGCATCCGAGTTGACCTTGACGGGCTTCTTGACGAGTTCCTTGCCGTCGGCCTTGACGATGAGGTCGAAGTCGCCGCGCGGATCGTTCGCCGCCACCAGGTGCAGGACGGTCTTCTTGTCCAGCGGCACCTCGATCTTCTTCGAGAGGACGCAGCCGGTGCCGCGCTTGAGCGGATGGGTTTCCAGGACGCTCTTCCTGCCGCCCCACTCGGCCTTCAGACCCGGGTCCATGTCGGACCCGCAGTCCTTGACGGCCCAGCCCGGGGCGAATTTTTCGACCGCTGCCTTCAGGTCCACCGGCTGACCGCCCTCGCCGCCCTTGGCCTTGACGGTGATCTTGGCCATCTCTTCATCGGTGAACTTGGCGTTGGCGATGGGGCCGGGGTCCCAGCACTGCTCGAGTTTCGACGGCTTGGGTTCCTGGACGGGGATGACGAAGACCTCTTCGCCCTTGTCGTCTTTCTCGATCTTGCCGCCGGCCCTGGCGACGGCCTGGCGGGCCAGTTTCTCGCTGACCTCGAACACCTTCGGCACGGTGTAGTCCGAGAAACTGTACTTGGCGCCCCAGTTGAGTTTCTCGGTGAACCGGGCGGGGATCTTTGCCGCGCCCATCGTCGTGAACAGGATGCCGGCCGCGTTGGAGGGGTTGCAGTCGCTGTCCTGGCCCGAGCGGCAGGCGATGAGGATGGTCTTATCCGGGTCGCCCTTGCCGTACAGGAGGCCCATCAGCACGTAGGCCCCATTGAGTTTGACGTCGATGCTGAAGGCCCCCTCGCCGCCGGGCTTCGAGCACAGGCCGTGGGTGTACTTGGGGTCCTTGTGGTACTTGTCCTCGACCCGCTGCCAGGTCTTGGTCCAGTCGTCGGGGTTGTCTTTGACCCACTCCAGGACGTCGCGGACCATGCCGGCGTACTGGCTCTCGGCGGGCAGGCACGGCAGGGCCGCCCGGATAATCTTCTCGGGGTCTGTCTCAAAGAACGCCTCGCTGTACATGGCGCCGATGAACTGGCCGGCGTGCACGCCGTCGCCGTAGTTCATGAGCCGTCCGAACTTCTCGCCCAGGGCGATGGCCGTGTTCGGCAGGCCCGGGGCGATGATGCCCGAGTAGTCCGCCTCGATCTGGTAGTCGATGTCGTCGGCGTGCTTGTTGAACTGCGGGTGGCCCGAATCGGGCGGGGCGATGCCGCGGCGCAGGTTGCTTCGGCCCTCGTTGTTCGCGTGCCACAGGGGATACCCCGAATTCGCGAAGTCGATGCCCGCCTGGCGGATCGAGACGTCCCATCCGTACTGCTCAAGCGTCCGCAGGAACGTCATCTCGACGTAACAGTCGTCGTTGCCGTGCTGGTTGATCATGCCGGGGTTCCAGGGGGGCATCTGGTTCTCCGGGATGATCGCGCCTTTGACCCTGAACTCGGTGGGCTGGCCCCAGCCGACGCCCGCCATCTGGCCGATCCAGGCGCCTTTCATCTTATCGACGTATACGCTCACAGGCAAACGGCGGACCTTTTCCTGGCTCGCCGCCGGGGCGAGCGTGACCGCCAGAAGTGCCAGTGTCGCCGCTGAGATGAGGGATAACCTGTGCACGGGAAACTCCTTTCAGGGCATGGTGCAGTACCGCGACTTCGGAGCGACTTGCAGCATCTTATTGCCCGTTCGGCCGCTCGTCCACACTACTTTGGCGCTCGGCCTCCGGCCTGACGTAAAGCGCGGGGGCTCGAAGAATCGGGGGGTAGACCTGGCATTTGAGAGCACGCAGGGAATCAAGGCCAACATGAACACCGAGATAACGGCGCCCTCGGCGTAGGAGAGGATTCTCATCGCGCGCGACTGGAAAATGTACTCATACATGGCCGGCTCCTTGCCACCTGCAAAGCCGACGCCTGCCATTAGTCGGTTTGGAACCACCGGCGGCGGATGGCCTTCCAGATCTCGTAGGCCGTGAAGGGGATGAACGAGAAACCCAGGGCGATGGCCCACTGTGCGAGCGTCAGCGCGGTGGTCGAGAAGATCGTCCGCACCGGCGGCAGCACGACCGTGGCGGCGACTACCGCGGCCGACAGCGCGATGGCGCCGAGCAGCCAGAGGTTCGTCCAGGGGCTGACCTGCCAGAAATTCCTCCAGGCGGACCGCCAGCCGTAGGCGCGCCAGAGTTCGTCGAAGGCCAGCGTGACCAAGGTCATGGTGGCCGCCACGTCGCGGTCGGCGATCCGCAAGCCGACCAGGAAACACGCGACGGCGGCCGCGCCGAACAGGGCCCCGTTGAACCCGACGACCTTCAGGTAGTACCGGCTGAGGATGCCCTCCGCGAGCCGGCGCGGCCGGCGGCGCATGATGTCGGGCTCGGCGGCGTCGACACCCAGCGCCAGGGCGGGCAGGCCGTCCGTCACCAGGTTGATCAGGAGGATCTGCACCGCCTTCAGCGGCGAGCCAAGCCCGATGAGGACGGGGATGAAGATGCAGATGATTTCGCCGAAGTTGCAGGCCAGAAGGAACGTGACGAACTTGCGGATGTTGTCGAAGATGACGCGGCCTTCCTCGATGGCCTTGACGATAGTGGCGAAGTTGTCGTCGGCCAGGACCACATCGGAGGCGCCCTTGGCCACGTCGGTGCCGGCCAGGCCCATGGCGACGCCGATGTCGGCCTTCTGAAGGGCGGGGGCGTCGTTGACGCCGTCGCCGGTCATGGCGACGACTTCGCCGTCGGCCTGGAGGGCCCGGATGATCTTCAGTTTCTGCTCCGGCCAGACGCGGGCGAACACGCGAAGATGCCGCATGCGCCGGGCCAGGTCTTCGTCGCTCGTCTGATCGAGTTCCTGGCCCGTGAGAACCTCATCGCCCGGCTGGAGCATGCCGAGTTCGCCCGCGATGGCCCGGGCGGTCCGCACGTTGTCGCCGGTGACCATGACGATCTGGATGCCCGCCGACCGGGCCTCGGCGAGGGCCGCGCGGGCCTCGGGACGCGGGGCGTCGCGCATGGCCATGAGGCCCGCAAAGACCAGGTTGATCTCGTCCGCCACCGCGAGGCGCGAAGCGCCGCCCACGTCTTTCCACGCGAAGGCCAGGACCCGCAGGCCCTGGTTCGCCATCGCCGCCAGTTGCTCATGGGCGCGGGCCTCGTCGGCCACGCCGAAGGGCACCACCTGGTCGCCCTGCTCGCGCGCGGTGCAGAGCGGCAGAAGCACGTCGGGCGCTCCCTTGACGAGCATCCGGCGCCGGCCGCCCAAATCGTGGAGGGTCGACATGCGCTTGCGCTGCGAGTCGAACGGCACCTCGCCGACCCGCGGATGGGTGTGCCGCAACTGGGCCACGTTGATGCCCTGGGCCTCGGCGTAGTCGACAAGCGCCAGTTCCGTCGGGTCGCCGAACCGTCGGCGCTCTGCGTCAACGACTTCGATGTGAGCGTCGTTGCACAGGACTGCTATCTGAAGAAGGCTGGCGGGATGCCCAGCGCGGCTTTCGCTGGGCATGCCACCCTCGCCGGACGCGAGTTGGTCGGCCTGGGCCACGGCCGTGACCGTCATCCGGTTCTCGGTCAGCGTGCCCGTCTTGTCGGTACAGATGAAGGTGGCGCAGCCGAGCGTCTCGACGGCGGGGAGTTTTCGGACGATGGCCTGGTGGCGGCTCATCCGGCTGACGCCCAGGGCCAGGACGACCGTCACGATGGCCGGCAGGCCCTCAGGGACGGCGGCCACGGCCAGGCTGACCGCCACCAGGAACATCTGCCACACGGGCTGGCTGTGCTCAAGGACGCCCACAAGGAACGTCAGCGCGCAGACGCCGAGAATGAGAATGCCGAGGAGTTTGCCGAAGCCCGCGAGATTCCGCTGGAGCGGCGTGGGCTCGGGCGCCTGCTCCTTCAGGAGTTGAGCGATACGGCCGATCTCGCGGCCCATGCCCGTGGCGGTGACGATGCCGCGGCCGCGCCCGTAGGTCGCCACCGTCCCGGCGTAGGCCATGTTGGTGCGGTCGGGCAGCGGCAGGCCCTCGGCCAGAACCTCGCAGGTCTTCTCGACGGGCTCGGACTCGCCGGTCAGGCTCGACTCATCGAGGCGCAGGTTGTGGCTCTCCGTCAGGCGCAGGTCCGCCGGCACCCAGGCGCCTTCGCGGAGGACCACGAGGTCGCCCGGCGCGAGGTCCTCGCAACCGGCGCGCAGGGTCTGCCCGTCGCGAATGACCTCGCACTCGGGCACCGAGAGTTTCTTGAGGGCTTCCAGGGCGCGGCCGGCCCGGCGCTGCTGGGCGACGCCGAGCGTCGCGTTCAGGACGAGGATGGCGATGATGACCAGGGCGTCGGTCAGTTCCTGCATCGCCAGCGAGACCGCGGCCGCGGCGACGAGGATCAGGACCAGGAAATCCTTGAACTGGCCCAGGAACATGCCCAGGACCGTCTCTTTCTTCTCGTCCGGCAGTGCGTTCTTGCCGTAGCGGCCCAGGCGCGCCTGGGCTTCCTGGGCCGCCAGGCCGGCGGCGAGGTCTGTCTCGAGGGCCCTGGCTACGGCGCCGGGGTCGAGCGCGTGCCAATGTGTAGGTGTATCCGGCAAGGGATTGCCTCCGGCGCCAGTTGCCGAATCTTAAGTGGCCCCTGGGGGGATTGCAACAGGAACCGCCGGGGCCGCCCCGCTACCGCGCGCGGATGGGCAGGATGATCATGGTAAGGCCGCGCCATTGCAGCCGCCTCTGGATCGCGAAGGCGGTGTCATTATGCAGTATCCGCTGGTACCAGGCTTCGCGCTGGAAGATCAACTGGCCCGCGAAGAACGTGATCTTGGGATACCGCCTGGCGGCCTCGACGCAAAGCGTCTCGGCCTCTTCCACGGGGTCGGTGCCCACCCCCAGCATGCTGGCGGCATCGATGCCGAGGCGGTTGGCCATCGCCACGTACTTCTGGAGGCCCTTCTCGGTCTGGCTCCTCAACTGGTCCACTTCGCGGATGCCCTTGAAGTGGCCGGAGTCGAGGACGGCCACGGAGATGAACAGCACCTGCTTGTAGTAGTGGGGGAACAGTTTCTGGATGGCCAGAATGGAGTGCAGGCCCAGGCCTCCATAGCCGCTCACCAGCAGTCCTGCCACCGGTTCTTCCGGTTCCAGCGTGGCCTTGGCGGCGGCGGCGGTGGGCTCTGCCGGGATGTCCTCCAACTGCCGGGCGAGTTGGAGGAACTTCTCGCGCACATGCCTGTAGTAGCGCCGGATCAGGAAGCACACGACGATCAGCAGGAACGTCACCACGAGCGTCAGCCACGCGCCCTGGAAGAATTTCTCGTAAATGAGGAGGCTTAGAACGCCAAGGCACAGCACAAGGCCGACGATGTGGATCGGCAGGGCCCGCAATAACCCCGGAATCCGCCGGCGGTCGCGTATCGAGAAGCGGACCATGCCGATTTCCGTCAGGGTGAACGTAACGAAGACGTTGATGGAGTACATGGTGACGAGCGTGGTGATGTCGCCGCGGGCGTAGAAGACCACGGCGAGGGCCGCGGCGCCGATGATCAGGACCCCGTCCTGCAGGACGAGCCGCTCCGAAAGCGAACTGAACCGGTGCGGCAGCCAAGAGTCCTGGGCCATGTTCGACATGACTCGCGGCCCGCCGATGAACCCCGTCTGTGCGGCCACGCTCAGCAGGGCCGCTTCGCTGACCAGCGTCAGCACCATGAACCACTTGCCCCAGCCCAGGTTCTCCAGCAGCACGGCGTTGAGCGTCTTGCCCTCCTGCACCTCGACGCTCAGGAGCATGTACCCGAGCAGGATGCCGCCCGCCGTCACAGCCAGCGAGATCGCCATGTAAAGCATGGTCCGCTTGCCGGTCTGGACCTTGGGTTCGCGCATGACGGGGATGCCGTTGGCCACGGCCTCAATGCCGGTGTAAGTCCCGGCCCCTTGGGCGTAGGCCCTGGCCAGGATGACGAGCATGCCGAGGATGCCGATCGACCCCATCCCGGAGGAAAGGGCCGAAGAGGTCTCGGTTACGGTGGTGGCAATCGCGCTGGCGTGGCCGGCGAAAACGCCGAAGATCATCGCCAGGTGGCAGCCGACAAACACGAGGAAGACCGGCATGAGGACAGAGATCGATTCCTTGACGCCGCGGAGGTTCAGCAGCACAAGGGCCGCGAGAGCCACAATGATCACGGGCACTTTCAGCCCGTGCGTGGACAGGGGCAGAAGGCTGAAGAGTTGGTCTGCCCCGGAGGTGATGGAGACGGCGATCGTCAGCACGTAGTCGATCAAGAGGGCACTGCCGGACACCGCTCCCAGGGGCGCGCCGAGCAACTGACTGGCGACGGCATACCCGCCGCCGCCCGACGGAAAATGCTCAATGACGCGGCTATAGGCGTACGAGATGACGAAAACGGTTAGGGCCGTGGCGGCCACCAGGAAGATGGCCAGTTCGTGGTGGCCGCCCAGGGCCCGCCAAGCCTCGTCGGGGCCGTAGGCCGAAGAACTGAGCCCGTCGGCGCCAAGGCCGACCCAGGCCAGGATGGCCACCAGGGATATCTTGTGATAGACCCCCGGGTCCTCGACATCCCGGCGTCCGCCGATGATCAACCGCTTGGCGCGATCAAGAAGGCCCATGTCGAAGTTCCAGATGCGCGGCCACGGGGCAAGCCGGCACTCATTATACTTGCTGTGGCAGATCGCCGGGACGCCTGCGCCGAGGGATCGCCCTTCCAACCGCCGGCGGAGTTAGCAGACGGGCTCGGTCTTGGAAGTGACCTGTACCGCACCCTTTGCGGCCGTGCGCCCCGTCCTCAAGTCCCCTCGAGAAAATGGGTCCTCCGCATCACCCATCTGGAACGATGGGCGATTTAGGCTGCAAGACACATTATCGGCATTTACCCGGGGCGAGTCAAGCAAGGGTGGGCACGGAGGGTAGACCCACAAAAGGTGTCAGGACCCTTTTTCGCCTACGCGGGCGGCGGGCCGCCGGCCACATCGCCGGCAGGCGGGGGAGGCGGGGCGGTGGGAGCAGCGGCCGCTGCGGCAACCGCCGGGACGGGCTTCGCCTTGCCCGCGCGGTAGTCCTCGGGCATGGGTTCCGGCACCGTCTGGAGCAGCCGGTCAATGATCTTCTCGGTCGTGACTCCCTCGGCATCGGCGTTGAAGTTCGTGAAGAGCCTGTGCCGCATGACCGGGTGCGCGATCTTGCGGACGTCCTCGCAGGTCACGTTCAGGCGGCCGCCGAAGATCGCCCGGGCCTTGGCACCGAGGACCAGGTACTGGGCCGCCCTGGGCCCGGCGCCCCACGTCAGCCACTCGTTGATGAACTGCGGCGATTCGGGCGTGTTCGGCCGCGTGCACCGCACCAGGTTCACGGCGTAGTCGATGACGTGCTCCGAAACGGGCACGCGGCGGACGATCTTCTGGATGCCCAGGATGTCTTTGCCGCCCAGGACGAACCGCAGGTCGTAGTTCAGTTCGGCCGTGGTCGTCCTGACGATGGTCCGCTCGTCGTCGCGCGGCGGATAGTTCACGTTGACCATGAACATGAAGCGGTCGAGTTGCGCCTCGGGCAGCGGATAGGTGCCTTCCTGCTCGATGGGGTTCTGCGTCGCCAGAACGAAAAACGGCAGGTCCAGGGGGTACGTGTTCCCGCCGGCCGTGACGTGGTATTCCTGCATGGCCTGGAGCAGCGCGGCCTGGGTCTTGGGCGGCGTGCGGTTGATCTCGTCGGCCAGGATGACGTTGCCGAAGATCGGCCCGCGGATGAACCGGAAACTGCGCTCGCCGGTCGTGCGGTTCTCCTCGATGACGTCGGTGCCCGTGATGTCCGACGGCATGAGGTCCGGCGTGAACTGGATGCGGCTGAACTTAAGTTTCAGGACGCTGGCGATCGTCGAAATCAGGAGCGTCTTCGCCAGGCCCGGCACGCCGACCATCAGGCAGTGGCCGCGAGAGAACATCGCCAGCAGGAGTTCTTCAATGACCTGGTCCTGCCCGATGATGACCTTGTGGATTTCCTGAAGCAGGAGGCTTCGCGCCTGGCCGAGTTGCTCGACGACCTTTAGTTCTTCCGGCGTGTGAGTTGACTTCTCGGCCAATGAATGACTCCCTTAACGGCGGGAACAGAGAACCGGGGACAGGCAACGGGAGCAGCCAACGGCGAGCCGACGAACGCCCATGCCATCCGGCCGTTTTTTCTGTTCCCTGTTCCCCGTTCCCGGTTCCCGCCTTTGCCTGGTTAGTGCGTCATCGCGTAAACGAGGATGTTGATGCCCAACCGGAGGGCGTCGTTGCCTGAGTACTCGCGGGCATAGGGGTTCGGCGCGCCCGACCATCCGTTCACGAACCCGTACGGGCTGTAGACGACCCGCAACTGGTTCTCGATGCTGATGCCTTCCAGGGCCGGCGTGTCCAGGCCCGGATGGTCGTGCAGGGCCAGCGGCGTGTAGTCGACCTTCTGAATCGGATAGACGCTCCGGTACACGGGATGCTCGAGCGGGATGCGGCCGAGTTTCTGGTCCGGCAGGACCCTGGCGATCTCGCGCCTGAAGGCATCGTCGAAGGCCTTGCGCCCGCAGCAGGAGTTGGCCACGAGCACGCCTCCTGCCGCCAGGTACCGGCGCAGGTTGTTGACCTCGTCCTCGGTCAGCGTAAAGTTCCGGTGGCCCGTCATGTAGAGGATCGGGTGCGCGAATGCGTCGATACTCTTGAGGTCCACATTCTCCTTCTTGAACTGGACCTCGACGGTGGTGTTCTCCGAGAGCCGCTTCAGCAGCCCCGCCAGGCTCGAGGGCTGGGGGTCCCAATCGCCGTCATGGATGACCTGGGCGATGACGAGTTGGTCGCGGGTCGCCTCGCCCTTCTGGTGATAGACTTTCTCGGTCGCGAGGAACCGGCCGAGTTCGTAGGTCGCCAGGCAGTAGGTGACGATGTTGGCGCCGATCTTACGGGCGTCGTCGGGCATGACGCGCTTGCCGACGTCATGCATGTGCATGTCCCAGCCGCACGAGCAGTCGTATCCCCCCGTGTAAATCACGGCGGCGCGGCAGCCGATGGACACGGCCTCCAGGTGCAGCGGCTCAACGGACTCCTTGCTGCCGACGCGGCACCGGTTGTTCGTGAGGGGATAGAACGACGAGTACAGCGGATGGTCAGCCGGCAGCGGCGCCATCGGCCGCTTCGGGAACATCCGCTGGACCAGGCCCCGGAAAGCCTGGTCGAAGTCCGCCGAGCCGCAGCAGGCGTCGCCGATGATCGTGCCGCCGTCGCTGCAGAACTGGCGAAGTTTGATGAGCGTCTCGTCGCTGAGCGTGAACGAGTCGTGGCCCGTGAAATACAGGATGGGCAACTCGGTCGGGTTGTACGAAAAATCGGCCAGGTCGGTGTCGGTGGCCCGGTAGCGGATGTGCAACTGCTGGTTGGTCCAGGTCAGAAGATTCGAGATGTCGCCGGGGTCGGTCATCCAGTCGCGAAAGGAGGACCGCTGGCCGTTCTTCGTCTCCCACTTGACGTCGCCCAGGATGACCTTGCCCACCAGGGCCGGCGGGGAGGGCTCGCGCTTCTTCTCGCTTCGCCTCAGCGGCGTGGCGGGCAAGGGCAGGGGCGGGAACGACTCGCCGCCGGTCTGGCGTGCCGGTTTCGCCGGCGGCGGCGGCCCGCACGTCCGCGTCTGGGCCGACACTTCCACCGCCAGCGACGCCATGAACGCCGCCGCAAGCATCAAGGGCATGAGGCGCGCCAACCGACCCATCTGACGGCAGGAAACAGCCATGTCGCTCCTCCTTCTGTGGCGGAATCGGCTCACCGAGGCCGCCACCGCGGCCCTTGCTGCCGGCCGGCTGCTACCTTCTCTCATCGGCGAACGCAGACAGTAAAGCCCCCGAAGCCGCTGTGGCAGCCCCGGCATACACCCTCTCCGTGTACAAGATTATACTGCATGGGCTCCATTTTGTTGACACAAAAATGGCGCGTCGCCCTCTTCGGAAACCGTCCGCAGGATGTTTCGGAGCCGGGCGGCCCTTGGGCACAAGTAAAACCTTGACGCGGCCGCGCCAATGCTTAAACTGCGCGGGACTTTTTTCGGCTGCCCGCGATAGAAAGAGGGTCCAGATGAATCTGCTTCTTTCATGCGTCAGACGGTTGAAAACCGGGCTTCTGCCCGCCGCCGCGGCTTGCCTGCTCTTGGGCGCTGCGGCCACGGTCGCCATGGCCGGCGAGGCCGACATCAAGTTGCCCGAACTGGGCAAAGTGAACTTCCAGATCTTCGGCGCGACCGTCAACGGCGTCCACCTGATGTACGCCGGGCTGGCGGTCTGCGTCATCGGCCTGCTGTTCGGCCTGGTGCAGTACAAGCAGGTCAAGGCCCTGCCGGTCCACAAGACCATGGGCGACGTCTCCGACACGATCTGGGAGACCTGTAAGACGTACCTCCTACAGCAGGGCAAGTTCCTCATCATCCTGTGGGCCCTGATCGGCGCGTGCATGGTCTACTACTTCGGGTTCCTGGAGCACTTCTTCCGCGAAGGCAAGGTCGGGGCGCTGGCCCTGATCCTGGTGACCTCGATCATCGGCATACTGGGGTCGTACGGCGTGGCGTGGTTCGGCATCCGGATCAACACGCGTGCCAACAGCCGCGCGGCCTTCGCGGCCCTGAAGGGCTACCCCATCGGCGCGATGACGGTGCCGATGCGGTCGGGCATGAGCGTGGGGCTGCTCCTGGTCAGCGTGGAACTGTTCTTCATGATCTGCATCCTGGTGATGCTGCCCGATGAACTGATCGGGCCGTGCTTCATCGGCTTTGCGATCGGCGAGTCTCTGGGCGCAAGCGCGCTGAGGATCGGCGGCGGCATCTTCACGAAGATCGCCGACATCGGGTCGGACCTCATGAAGATCATCTTCAAACTTCCCGAGGACGATCCTAAGAACCCGGGCGTCATCGCCGACTGCACCGGCGACAACGCCGGCGACAGCGTCGGTCCCACCGCCGACGGGTTCGAGACCTACGGGGTGACCGGCGTGGCCCTCATCACCTTCCTGGCGATGGCCCTGTTCGCCCCCGTGATGGGCCAGTTGGATTCAACCGACGCCGCCGTCAAGGCCAAGGCCGCCGAGCAGGCCATGTTGTGCGCCCAACTCATCATCTGGATCTTCGTGATGCGCATCCTGATGATCCTTACGTCGCTGGTCTCATACTACATCAACGAGCGGTACACGGTCGCGAAGTACGGCGAGCAGAAGCAGTTCGATCCCGAGAAACCGCTGACGCACCTGGTGTGGCTGACCTCGATCATCTCGATCGCCGTCACGTTCGGCGCCTCGTACCTCCTCTTGGGCGGCGATGCCAAGCACCCGACGATCTGGTGGGTGCTGTCGGTAATCATCTCGTGCGGCACGGCGGCAGGGGCCCTGATTCCGGAGTTCACGAAGACCTTCACAAGCACCAAGAGCCGCCACGTCGACGAGGTGATGAAGAGCGCCCAGCAGGGCGGGGCGTCGCTGTGCATCCTGTCGGGGTTCGTCGCCGGCAACTTCTCGGCCTTCTGGACGGGTTCGCTCATCATGGGCCTGATGTTCATCGCCTTCATGATCGGCGGCGACGTGCGGACGCTCGTGCCGCCGGGGTTCGAGTTTGCCGCCCCCATCTTCTGCTTCGGCCTGGTGGCGTTCGGATTCCTGGGCATGGGGCCGGTGACGATCGCCGTCGACTCCTTCGGCCCGGTCACCGACAACGCCCAGTCGGTGTACGAACTCTCGCAGATCGAGCAGTACCCGAACGTCAAGGACCAGATCAAGAAGGACTTCGGCTTCGAGCCCGATTTCGAGAACGCCAAGCACTTCCTCGAATCGAACGACGGGGCCGGGAACACCTTCAAGGCCACCGCCAAGCCGGTGCTCATCGGCACGGCCGTCGTGGGCGCCACGACGATGATCTTCAGCATCATCCTCCTGCTGGGCCACAACGTCGTCGGCGGCGTCGACAAGGTCATCAGCATGCTGAGCCTCGTGCAGCCCGAGATCGCCTTCGGCCTGCTGATGGGCGGCGCCACGATCTACTGGTTCACCGGCGCGTCGACGCAGGCCGTGGTCACCGGCGCCTTCCGAGCCGTGGTCTACATCAAGGAACACCTGGACCTGTCGAAGCACACGGCCGACGTCAAGGACTCCAAGGAAGTCGTGAAGATCTGTACGCAGTACGCACAGCGGGGCCTTGTGAATATCTTCATCGTCGTGTTCTGCCTGGCGCTGGCCCTGGCGTTCTTCAATTCATACTTCTTTATCGGGTACCTGATCGCGATTGCGTTCTTCGGCCTGTTCCAGGCCATCTTCATGGCCAACGCCGGCGCCGCGTGGGACAACGCCAAGAAGATCGTCGAGGTCGACCTCAAGCAGAAAGGGACGGACCTTCACGCAGCCACGGTCATCGGCGACACGGTGGGCGACCCGTTCAAGGACACCTCCTCGGTGGCCATGAACCCTGTGATCAAGTTCACGACGCTTTTCGGCGTTCTGGCGACGCAGATTGCCGTCACGATTCCCAAGGAGCAGGAGCACTTGAAGTGGTTGATCGGCGGCGTCCTGTTCCTGGTGGCCCTGTCCTTCATCTACCGCTCGTTCTACGGGATGCGCATTCCGCAGGACGCCCCGAAGAAGGCGTAGGTCGTTCCGGACAGTCGGACCGTAACGAGATGATAGGCGCGGCGGGCAGTCGCGCCCGCCGCTTCTCTGCGCAGGCAGGGCAACGACCACGACGTTGTCATTTCGCGTGACAGCCAGTCTGGCTACAGCGGCTCCTTCTGCTCCACCTTCACGTTCATGTCGCCGCAGCCGACCAGCCGGATCCAGTAGTCCCCCGGTCTGCTGCGCATCATCTTGGCGCCGGTGTTGCCCGTGAAGGAAGCAACGTGCACCGAGGATGTCTTGACCACCCACGTTTCGTCGACCCGGTAGATGTGGACCTGGATGGGCAGCCCGGTCCGGGCCGGCCTGAGATCCCACGAGATCCGCCATTCGGGGGAAGTGAGTTTGAAGGGCTTGCTCGTGGCGCCCAGCGAGTCGCTTTGGTCGGCCGAGAGCGGCACTTCCACCCACTTGAAATCGGGCTCCTTGGCCAGGGACTTGCCGGGGGTCTTCGTCGGCGCCGGCTCGGGCTTCTTCGCGGGACCGGGTTTGGTGAGGGGGCCGGGCTTCGTCGCGGGGCCGGGTTTCGTCGCCGGCTCGGGCTTGACAGCCACCGCCACGGTCGGCTTATCCGGATCGGCGTAGCGTTTCGCGAGCGACGACTTCAGGAGCACCTGGTCGAGCCATCCTTCCTTGGTCCAGATGCGGACCGGCTTCTCTTCCCCCGGGCCGGCGTTCCGCTGGCCGGACGGGAAGACCCAGACGGTGCTGCCGCCGAGCGCCTGGAGGGCCACGGCCCTGGCGGCCTCGCGCTGCCCGGAATCCAGTTCCTGGCACAAGACGTCGAAGAGGCGCACGCTTGTTGGCTTGCCGTCGCGAGTGATCTCAAACATGTCGCCTTCGAGCGTCTTGCCGATCATGCAGGCCATCGCCGGCGCCGCGGGCAGCGGGCCTTTGTTGGTCGTCCCTGCGGCGTCAGCGGGGCCTTGCACCGTCGCAAACGGATCCGCCCGGCGCTTGGCGTAGCCCGCCTTGATCAGGACCTCCGCGAGCCAGCCCTTGGCGGTCCACACGCGGGCCGCCAGTTCGCCCTCCGTGCCGCCTTTCACGGCGCCGCACGGGAACACCCAGAACGGCTGGGGTTCCAGGAGTCCCTTGGCCACGGCCTTGGCGCTGGAGCGGGCGGTTTCGCCCAGGCTCTCGCACTCGGCGTCAAAGAGCCTGACCCGGATGATCCTGCGATCGTCCCGCTCGAATTCGAATGTGTCTCCGTCGATGTTTCGGACGCGGCTCAAGGCCGCGGTGTAGAACGCCGGCTGGGCAGGCGTCGGGATGGGTTTCGGAGCACGTGGCGCGGGCTTGACGGGTGGCTCCGCCGGCTCGGACTCCTCCTCGGCGACGGCGATGGCCGTGGCGAGGCCCAGGACAATTCCCGCCGCGGCGATCGCCAGCCAGGCGGCTCCGAATCGGCGCCCCTCGGCGCCTGCGGCGCCCGGAAAGCGTGGCGGCGTGCCGTGACGCGGCCTCATGGTCAATCCCCCGTTATGCCGCCTCGGCCGCGAAGCGCCTGCGCGGCGTCAGGGCAATTAGTGCCTGCTGCGCCGGGCCACAACCCGGACCGGACAGCGAGCGGCCGAGAAATGCAAGAACCTGGTGCTTACCCTCCCGCAGTGTGAACACCCGTGCGTGCCATGCAGATTGCACAAAAATCCCCTCCTACGCTTAGACGCAACTGGTAGGCGCCGGATTCAAGTGCTTTCCGCGGCCAAGCGGCCCCACAGGAACTCCTCAAGGGCTGCGTGGGCGGCAAAAAGGCTTGAAGCACGCCCGCGAAACGCTATGCTACATGCTCTTGAGTCGCGTAATGTGAGGACATGGAGGCTACCGTGCCGGCAAAATGCGACATCTGCGGCAGAACGTCGGCCTTCGGCAACAGCATCAAGCGCCGAGGCAAGGCGAAGTACCTGGGCGGCGTCGGCCGCAAGATCACCGGCATCACGCGCCGCCGGTTCAACCTGAATCTTCAGCGGGTGCGTGTGGAACTCCCCGACGGCGGCCGCGCCCAGATGCGCATCTGCGTCCGGTGCCTGCGCAGCGGGCGGGTGACCAAGCGCACGAAGCGCGTGGTGCCTCCGCCCGCCGAGTAGGCCCGACTCGCGTTTTTTCAGACCGCCGGCCACCGTGCAAGCGGCGTGACCTACCGTTGTAGAATCAGCCGCCGCGCTTGCGCGGCGCGTTTGTTGAGGGGCAGCGATTGCGAGGTGGCCGATGGCCCTTTCGGCAAAGGAAGTGCTCAAAGTCGGGACCCTCAGCCGGATCCGCCTGACTGGGGAAGAGGTCGAGAAGTTCTCGCTGCAACTTTCCGCCATTCTCGAATACGTCGACAAACTGCGCGAACTGGATACCCGCGGTGTCGAGCCGCTGGCCCACGCGCTGGCGCTTCACAACGTCCTTCGCGACGACGAGCCGCATGCCGGCCTGACGACAGATCAGGCCCTGGGCGGCGCCCCGGAGTCCGACGGCGATTTCTTCCGCGTGCCGCGAGTGCTTGACGAAGGGGCCAGCGCCTGACCGCCACGGAACTCTGCGTATGGCCCTCACCGATCTGACAGCCTGCGAGATGCGCCAAGCCGTGCTCGAGCGCCGCCTGAGCGCGCGCGAGGCCGCCGACGCCTGCCTGGCGGCGATCCACCGGCTCGACACCAAGGTCAAGGCGTTTCTTTCGGTCGCCCCCGAAAACGCGCGCCGCCGCGCCGCCGAGATCGACCGGCGCCTGGCGGCCGGCGAGAACGTCGGCCTCCTGGCGGGCATCCCCGTGGCCGTCAAGGACAACATGTGCACGGCCGACGGGCAGCCGACGACCTGCGCCAGCCGCATCCTCGGCAACTGGCGTGCCCCGTACGACGCCCACGTGGTCCAGCGCCTGACGGCGGAGGGGGCCGTCATCGTCGGCAAGACCAACCTCGACGAGTTCGCGATGGGCTCCTCGACCGAGAATTCGGCCTACGGAGCCACGCGAAACCCCTGGGCCCTGGACCGCGTGCCGGGAGGGTCCAGCGGCGGGAGCGCGGCCGCCGTGGCGGCGCGAATGGTGCCCATCGCACTGGGGTCCGACACGGGCGGCTCCATCCGCCAGCCGGCGGCACTCTGCGGCGTCGTGGGAATGAAGCCGACCTATGGCCGCGTCAGCCGGTACGGCCTCGTGGCCTTCGCCTCCAGCCTCGACCAGATCGGCCCCTTCGGTCGGACGGTGGCCGATGCCGCACTCCTCTTGCAGGCGACGGCCGGGCATGACCCGCGCGATTCGACCAGCGTCCCGAAGCCGGTGCCCGATTACCTGGCGTCGCTGGAGGACCCGGTGCTGCCCCTGAAGATCGGCGTTCCTCGCGAGTTCTTCGGCGAGGGCCTCGACCCCGAGGTCGGGAAGCGGGTGCGCGAGGCCCTGGCGGTGTACGAGCGGCTCGGGGCGCGCCTGGTGGAGATTGCGCTCCCGCACTCGACAGACTACGCCATCGCCACCTACTACATCGTGGCCACGAGCGAGGCGTCGTCGAACCTGGCCCGCTACGACGGCGTGCACTACGGGTACCGCTCGTCCGACCACACGGATATGATCGACATGTATATGCGTAGCCGTGCCCAGGGTTTCGGCGACGAGGTCAAACGCCGCATCATGCTGGGCACGTACGCCCTGAGTTCGGGCTACTACGACGCCTACTACAAGAAGGCCCTGGCGGTCAGGCGGCTGATCCGGCGCGATTTCGAGCAGGCGTTCCAGGAGGTCGACTGCATCATGGGGCCCACTAGCCCGACGCCCGCCTTTTGCATGGGCGAAAGGACAGCCGATCCGCTGTCGATGTACCTGTCGGACGTTTACACCGTCAGCGCCAATCTGGCGGCCATCGCGGGCATCAGCATCCCGTGCGGCTTCACGGCGGCGGGGCTGCCGGTGGGCCTCCAGATCATCACGGACGTCTTCAGCGAGGACCGGCTCCTGCGGATCGCCCGGATGTACGAGCGCGAGGCGGATTGGGCACAGCAGGCGCCGCCCCTGGCGAAGGAGGCCGTATGAGCGCCGCTCGTCTCCTGCCGACGATCGGCCTTGAAGTGCACATGCACCTCAAGACCCGCACCAAGATGTTCTGCGCGTGCAAGGTCGAGTACGACGTGCGGCCGAACTCGAACGTCTGCCCCGTGTGCCTCGGCATGCCCGGCGTCCTGCCGGTGATGAACCGCAAGGCCGTCGAACTGGCGGTGCGGATGGCCCTGGCCCTGGACTGCACCATCCCCGACTTCGCCAAGTGGGACCGCAAGCACTACTACTATCCGGACCTGCCGAAGAACTATCAGATCTCCGAGTACGACCAACCGCTCGGCGCGAAGGGGCACCTGGACGTCGAGACGTCGAATGGACCGCGGCGCATCGGCATCATCCGCGTGCACCTCGAAGAAGACGCCGGCAAGTTGATGCACGCCGAGGGCAGAGGCAACTACAGCGTCGTGGACCTCAATCGCACCGGCACGCCGCTTCTGGAGATCGTGAGCGAACCCGACGTCCACAGCGCCGAAGAGGCCCGCGTCTACGCCGAGACGCTGCGGCAACTGGCCGTCTACCTTGGCGTCGGCGACTGCAACATGCAGTTGGGCCAGATGCGATGCGAGCCGAACATCAGCCTCCGCATCGCCGCGGACGCGCAGGGCAGGCCGCAATACACGCCCATCTCGGAAATCAAGAACCTCAACTCGTTCCGCTCGGTCGAGCGGGCGGTGGATTTCGAGATCGCCCGGCACCGCGAGGAATACGAGGCCGACCCGGAAAACTACACGCTTGAAAAGCAGGGCAAGTCGACCCGCGGCTGGCGCGACGACGAGGGCACCTCCTTCCTCCAGCGCTCGAAGGAAGAGGCCCACGACTACCGGTACTTTCCCGAGCCCGACCTCGTCCCGTTCGTGCCCAACCGCCAGTGGGTCGATGATATGCGAAAGACCGTCCCGGAACTTCCCGAAAAGCGTCGCCGCCGGTTCATCGCCGACTATGGCCTGCCGGAGTATGACGCAGGGGTCCTTACGGCCGAGCGCACCGTGGCCGACTTCTACGAGGCCGTGGCCGGCCTCGTCAATGACGCCAAGGCGGCCTCGAACTGGATGATGCAGGACGTGATGCGCGTCATGAACGAGCGGAAGATCGCGATTACGGAACTGCCCCTGCGGCCCCCGAGCCTGGCTGAACTCATCACGCTTGTGAAGCATGGCGCCATCAACCGCAACACCGGCGCCGAGGTCTTCAACAAGATGCTCGCCACGGGCAAGTCCGCCGGCCAGATTGTGCAAGAGGAGGGCCTGGTCCAGACAAGCGACGAAAGCGAAATTGAGGCCATCGTTGATAAGGTCCTCGCCGCCAACGCCAGGATTGCCGAAGACTACAGGGGCGGCAAGAAGGCCGCCTTCGGACGCCTCATGGGCGAGTCGATGAAGGCCAGCGGCGGCAAGGCCAACCCCCAGGTCGTCAAGGCCATCCTCACCCGCAAACTCGGCGGATGAGTTCTCCGGGGTGGCGCCCACTTGAAACTTTGCGCGGCGGATCTCCCGACCCACCGCGCCGCAACTGGCCCAGGGGCGTCGGAATCGCGGTTGGCGCGGCGGGTCCAGATCCTCGCCGCGGAACGTGGCGCTCCACAACTACGTCTCCTTCTTCTTTCGCCACAGGACCCCGTTTTCCGTCCCCTTCAGGAGCCGCACGTAATTCGACTTGTGCCGCACGAGAACAAGCACAACCAGGAGGAGCACAAAGATCGTCACCGCCAGGTAATCCGAGCACGCGGCGGCCCGCTGCACCCACAGGTAGCCGCCGCCGAAACCAAGCGCTGCCACCGTTGAACTGACCGATACATATCCCGTGGCGACGACGGTCACGCACCACAGTACCAGGGCGCCCGCCCCTACCCATCGGAGCATCGGCAGGGCGAGGACGACGCCAAGCGCCGTGGCCACCGCCTTGCCCCCCCGGAACCTCAGCCACACCGGAAAAAGGTGGCCAAGAATGGGTGTGGCGGCAATGAGGGCCGTCAGGAGCCACAGACGCTGCGGATCGTCAATCCCGGCGAACTGAGAGGGCAGCCATGCGACAGCCGCCAGCACCGGCAGAAGTCCTTTCAGGACGTCGAGCAGGAACGCCGCCACGCCGCACGGCCAGCCGCACACGCGTCCGCAGTTGGTCGCCCCAATGTTCTTCGAGCCGTGCCGGCGAATGTCCACGCCGCGCATCTTGCCGATGAGCCAGCCGAAGGGAATGGAGCCCAGGACGTACCCCGCCGCGATCCAGGCCGCCATGATGCCGACGGCCGCTAAGCCGTGCGCGCCATCGCGGACGCCCAGGGCGCGGACAAGACCCTCTCCAATCGCAAGAACGCCCGTGGCCGCGGTCATCCCTTGAGCGCCTCCTTGCGTGCGACCGCTTGCTCGAAGACGGCCATCATCTGGCGGAAATTCCGCTCGAGGGAATGCTGCTCGGCGGTCTCGCGTGCTGCGCGGCCCATCGCCGCGCGCCGGTCGCCATCCATGAGCCGCGACATGGCGTCGGCCAGCCTGTCGACCTCGGCGGGGGTATCGAGCACCAGGCCCTCACGGCCATCCTCCATGAGTTCGCTCGCCCCGTTGAACCGCGTGGTGATGACCGGCCTCCCGCACGCCAGGGCCTCGAGGACCACCAGGCTGCACGGGTCGTACCACGTCGGCTGAACGTAGACGTCGGACGCCGCGTAGGCGGCCACGACGTCGTCCATCGGGCCCGCAAAGACGACGCGGTCGCTGCACCCGCGTTCCTCGGCCCGGGCCCGGTAACGCCACGCTCGGCCCTTGCCGACCACGACGACGCGCCACGACTTCTTGCGGTCGAGCCAGGCGGCGGCCTCAATGAGTTCGCGGACGCCCTTCAGGCGGAAGTTGTGGGCCACGATGAGGAAGCACGTCTCGCCGTCCGCAAGGTTCCAGGCCCTGCGTGCCTCGGCTCGCCGGGCCTTGCAGGCCGCTGGCTGGAACCGCTCGAGGTCTACGCCGTTGTAGACCACGTGTAACCGCTCGTCGGGCACGTGGTGGAACTGCCGGATGTCGCGCTGAACCATGCGGCTGATGGCCACCACCTCGGGCGGCGGGAACGCCGCGTACTGGCGCGCCTCGATCAAGCCTTGAGTCCGGATGCGCGGGTTGAACCAGTCGAAGACGCGCTTGCCGCCGCGCAGGAAGGGATTGCGGATCAGCCGCAGGTTCTGGCGCCGGCTCGCCCGGAGCGCCCCGCCATGCGGCTGAAGGACGTTTGCGCCGAAGGTGCGGCCGACCGCCACGACCACGTCGAGATTGGCCCGGCGTGCCGCCCGGCCAGACGCCCGCGCGAACCGCCAGTCGCTCTCGGCCCGCGTCAGGCCGTGGCGCATGACGATGTGCGTGACCGCCCCCTGGGGGGCCGACACGAAATCCTCGGCAAACAGATGGACTTCATGCCCCGTCGCCAGCAGCGCCTGCGCGAAGCGGTGAACGTACGTCTCCGCGCCGCCGCGGGTGCGATCGAGATGCTCGATCTGGAACCCGATCTTCACGCGCCGCCCTCCTGCCGCGCGCGGCGGCGCTGCTCGTGGCACGCGATCGCGCGGGCCTTCGCGACCACGCGCCGCAGCATCCTCTTGTGCTCGGCCGTCAGGCGCCGCACCCCGAAGTAGGCGCAGGCAAAACGCAGGCGGTCGGAGTCCGTGAAAACCTCGGAGCGGATGCCCGTGGCGGGCGACGGCCACGACGAGAACAGCAGGGCCGCCAGGTCCTTGACCACCCATCGCTCGCCGATGCCGCGGCCATGGCGAGTCAGGCGCTGGAGGTCGATCAGGTGCAGAACGGGCTCAGCCCTTTCGACGGGCCGCACAAGGATGTGGCACAAGTAGAAGTCTCGATGGGAGAGGTTCGCCTGGTGCAGGCGCCGCGCCAGGCCGGCGATGCTTCGGACCAGGCGCCGCCTGGCCGTTATCGCCTCTGGCGGGGCAGGCGGCGCGAAATGCGCCTGGCAGTAATCGTCGGCCTGCGTCGCGCCGGCCACTTCTTCGGTCACCAGGCAACTCCGCTCCGACCAGCCGCGCCCCCAAAACGCTTCGCCGAATGCCACGACCCGCATACTCGGGATGCCGATATTCGCCAGGCGGGCGATGCCGCGCGCCTCGCCCGACGCCATTGAAATTGGCGGGTTCACGCTGAGCATCCGGTGCAGCCTCTTGAGCAGCGGCGCCGCCGTATAGCGTTTCAGATAGCAGGCGCGCCGGCCGCCCGCCGGGGCCGAAAGTTCCAGGCGCACCGTGCTCCGGCCGGGCGCCTCGCGGCAGGACTCGCCGCCTTCGAGGGCCATCAGGCGATCGAGATCCATCAGGCCTGCGGCCTCCAGAAGCGGCCGGAACGCCTCGTTGATGTGAAGCCGCCCGCCGTCGACCACGGTCATCTTCTCTTCGGCCAGCGGGACGACGCCCGCCGGCGCGGTCTGCCGCGATGCCATCAGGTTCGGGTCCTTGCCGCGCCCGCGCATGCGGCCGGCAAACCATTCGATGCGGTCGATGAACCGCCTCGCCCCCGAGTCCAGCCGCCGCAAGCCCAGGTACGCCCGGAGAAGACGCAGGCGGTCGGTCGGCCGGACGACGGAGCCCTGGGTACTGGCGTAGAGCGCCGCCAGGTCCGCCGCGGCGCGCCAGGCGCTTAACCTCCCGACACGCCGCACGTCGATGAGAACCACTTGCGGCCGGCCGCTCTCGATGTTCTCCAGGAATACGTGCTTGCAGTACAGGTCGGGCATCGAGAAGCCTGCGCCATGCAACCGCCGCACGGCCTGGCCGACGGCCTCGGCAACCGTGCGCCGAAGCCTTGGGGAAGGCTGCCTCTTGCCCACTTGGGCGTCATGAAGGAGCGAGGCCAGCGAGGGCCCGGCGACTTCGCGGAACGCCACGAGCGCCCGTGGGCCGCCGGGGTCGTCGCTTCGGCCCCACGCCACGGGCGGCGCCACGGCGATGCCGGCGCGGAGGAGCCGCATGGCGCTCGACCACTCCCGGCAGGCCGCCGTCTTGGGCCAACGCAGATGCAGCAGGTCTCCCCACGCCGGGCCCGCGCGCTCGCCCCACCAACGCTTCAGGTAGATAACCACCGAGCGGCCCTGGCCGTCGCGAAGTTCAAGGCGCGACACCGATCGCAGGTGGTGGCCGTCGACGCGCTGGCGCTCGCCGGCCGCAAAGAGCGCGTCGAAGTCTGCCAGGCCGTTCGATTCGACCAGGGCGCGATACTCGGGTTGAATGGTCAGCCTTGCCATAGCGTGTCAGCGGTCCAGCGAATCGTCGCTCAGGAGTTGGCGTGCCAGATCCGTGCCCATGATGCGTCGCAGGGCCCCGCGGACCTTGGCGTTTCCGCGCCAGTGCCCGAGGCCGCCCCGCCCGAGCAGGGCCGTGGCATGCGCGACGTGTTCCACGTAAGCGTGCATCTCGTCCGACGTCAGTTGGATGCCCTCGTAACCGGCGCTGACCAGACCTTGATACAATAGTTCGCCGGCGGCGTGCGTCGCATCCGGCTGCCAGTTCAGGCCCAGCCGGCGGACCGCTTCCAGCCGGTACGCGGCACAGAACGACCGCGGATACCACGGGCCCGGCGTGTGCCGGGGATTCGGCGGCAGCCCCGCCAGGCGCCGCAGGGCCGCCTTCGCGCCGCGCCAATCGCCCAGGCGCTTCATCGCGCGGTACCAGGGCGGGTCCGTGTCGAGTTTGTCGGACCCGACCGCCGCGGCGCGTGGGTGCGTCTCGAGGCGGCCGACGAGAACCCCCACCCAGCCCTCTCGTCGCACGATTGTATCGGTATGGAAACTGACGAGCCAGCGTCCGCGCGCCGCGGCCATGCCGACGTCCATGGCCGCCGCATGCGCCAGAACGGGGCTGGGCTCCGTTTCCGGCCCGCGCGCGATGAGGCGAATCCACGCGATGCCGCGCAGGACCTCGAGCGACCCGTCCTCGGAATGATTGTCCACCACGATCACCTCGAACGGACGATCGGTCAGCCGGCGTATCGCCCGCAGGCACAACCGCGCCAGTTCCGCCGTCTGGTAGTGCGGAATCACGATCGAGGTCAGGTTGTCGGGCAGCCGGCGGCCCTGGCGGATGTCTTCAAGTTCCTGGCGATCGAGCATAGTCTGCTCAGCATGTTTCGCGCAGCGGGTAGTCTTGCCCGCCGCGCTTCACACCTGCCCTCCGGCGCGGCGGACAGGACTGGCCACCGTGCAGGCTGCCGCTGCACACAAACTTGAACTGCTCTATCCGCCATCGCGGCGGAGGGCTTCGGCCAGGGCGTCGAGGGCATCGTCGGGCTTGATCTTCCACATGCACTCCGACGTCCCCGTCGGACATGTCGGCTCCTGGCACGGCCCGCACGGCGCGATGCCCCGGAGCCGCACCTCCTTGGCGTGCCATGTCTCGGTCCATTCGATGTGCGTCGGGCCGAAGAGGGCGACCACGGGCCGGTTGAACGCGGCCGCGTAGTGCCTCAGGCCGCTGTCGATCGCGACCATGGCCCGGGCGTGCTTGACCACGGCCCGTGCCGAGGCCAGGTTGACGCCCTTGTCGTGAAGGACCGCGCACCGGCCGGCCGCCTCCGAAATGGCCGCCGCGATCGGCGCCTCGGACGGGCTGCACAGGATGGCCGAGTCGAGCCCGAAACGCTCTTTCGCGCCGCGGACGAGCGCCGCCCAATGCTCTACCGGCCAGCCCTTCGACGGACCGAAGGCGTAGCCGGGGCACAGGAGGAGCGTCCGCGCGGGGTCGAGACCCCCGGCGCGGCAGGCCGCCGCGGCGGCCGCCTCGTCGGCCTCGGTCGCGAAGAGTTCCATCCGCCGATCCTCCGTGGCGGCGCCGAGGACCGCCGCCAGCGCCAGATAGTACGTGATCTGCGGCGTGGGCAGGAACCGGCCCTGGCTGCGAGGGGCGCGCCGCCGGTCCGTCAGGAGAAAGCCGCGCCCGCCGCGGGCGTAGCCGATCCGCCGCCGCACGCCGCCCAGCCAGAAGAGCACGGCGCTGCGGACGCTGTTCGGAAACAGGATACCTGTCTCAATATGTTCCTGTCGCAGGGCGGCGGCCGCCCGCTTGAACTCGGATGCCGTCTTGCCGACCTCGATGTAGGCGTCGACCCAGGGGTTGGGGTCCAGGACGGGCCGCACGTACGGCCGCAGGACGGCCACGATCCGCTCTTCCGGCAGCCGCGCCCGCAGGGCCCGCAGGGTCGGCGTGGCCATGACGGCATCGCCTACCCAGTTCGGCAATGCCACGGCCAGGGTCATGAGTTCCTCTCGAGCAGAAGCAAGGTCACCACCAGAAGTTGCAGAAGGATGGCGATCTGAAGATACATCGTCCTGTCTTCGCTCACCAGGCCGAGCACCAGGCCGCAGAACAGGGCCCCGGCCTGGACCAAATAGGCCAGGAGTCGCAGGAAACCCAGACTCCCGCCCGCCCGGCGCCGGCCGAGGCGGCGAACCTCCATGAGGATCGAGCGAAGCAGGGCCGCGGCGTCGTCCGCGGACTCCTCGCCGCCCTCGTGCGGCAACCGGGGGAGGCACTCACGGCACAGGAGGAACCCGTCTCGGTTGCCGGCCGCTCCCGACGCCACGTCCGATGCGGGCACATCCTGGCCGCAGCGCGCGCACGTGGCGCGCACCCGAGGGGGCGCAGCGGCCTTCTCCGATGCAATCGCGGGCGCCTCCTCGACGAGCGGTGCAGGCGGCGGCTCAGGCTCGGGCGGAGGTCCCTCAACCGGCGCCTCGACCGGCGCCTCAACCGGCGCCTCGACGGGTGCGGCGATCCCGGCTTCCGGCACCTGCGCCGCCGGTTCGGCAGGCTGCGGCCGGGCCTTTTCAGGGGCCTCGGCCGGGGCCTCGACGGGCACTTCAGGCACCGCCGCGGGCTGTTCGCCACGTGTAATATCTAAATCAATATCTTCAGTGCCGGCATCCCCGCTGCCGAGCATGATGCCGGCGGCCTCGTCAAGGCCGGCGGCTTCGGCGGTCGGCGGCTGGACGGATTCGGGCCGCGGGCCGTCGAGAGAGGGTGCGGCGGGCAGTTTGACGGTCCGGATTCCGGCGGCCTGGCCGGCGGCCACGTCGCGCCAGGTGTCGCCCACCACCCATGAGCGGGCCAGGTCGATGTCGAGGTCGGCCGCCGCCCGCAGAATCAGCCCCGGCTTGGGCTTGCGGCAATCGCAGTCGACGGCCAGGTCGGGCCGCGGCGTGACGCCAGGGTCGGGATGGTGCGGGCAGGCGTAATAGGCGTCGACGCGGGCGCCCATGAGGTCGAGTTGCTCGTCGAGGGCCCGGTGGAATTGGTGGAGGTCCTCCTCGGACATGAGGCCCCGGGCGATCGCCGACTGGTTGGTGATCACGATGAGCCTGTAGCCGGCGGCTGCCAGGCGCACGAGCGCCCTGGCCACCCCGCCGAGGATGCGGATCTGCTCCGGGCGGGTCGGGTAGCCCACCTCCTCGATGAGCGTTCCGTCGCGGTCAAGGAAAACGGCCGGGTCGGCCACTTCGCTCACTCCTTCTGCCGGGGCCCGTCTGGCGGGAACATCGCTTGTTCCACGAGATCGCAGAGGATGTGCAGGAGCGCCAGGTGCCCTTCCTGGATGGCAGGGCTGGAATCGGCGGGCACCGCCAGCGCCACGTCGCAGAGTTCGAGGAGTTTGCCGCCGCGACCGGTCATGCCGATGACCTTCGCCCCCCGCCGCCGGGCACGGGCAGCCGCCTTGACCACGTTGGGGCTCGAACCGCTCGTCGTCAGCGCCCAAAGGACGTCGCCCCGGCGAACCAGGGCGTCGACCTGCCGCTCAAAGACCGCATCGAAGGCGTAGTCATTCGCGACGGCCGTCAGCACGCTCGTGTCGGTCGAGAGGGCAACGCAGGCGAGGGCAGGGCGGTCCTTTCGGAAGCGGCCGACCAGTTCGCCCGCGATGTGCTGGGCCTGGGCGGCGCTGCCGCCGTTGCCGCACACGTAAATCGTGTGGCCCCCGCGGAGGGCTGCGATGAGCAAGCGAGCGGCGCGGGCGACCGGCTCGGCGAGTTGGTCGGCCATGGCGGCGTAAACCGCGGCCGTCGCACGAAGGCTCGCGCGAATCGCATCGCGTACGGCGCTATCCTTCGGCATGGTTCACTTTCCCGGTTCGCTGCAAGGGCACGGCATGCCGCGTCCCTACGGCTGACTCGCCGGCCCGGCACCGCTGATGCGCCGGACCAGTTCGCTGGTGCTCAGCCCCTGGACGAGCGGCGCCAAGGCTACGCGGCCGCCGTGCGACTCGACGAACTCGCGGCCGACCACGCCCTTGTAACGCCAGTCCTCGCCCTTGACGAGGACGTCGGGCCGGACGGCTTCGATGAGCGCCAGCGGCGTGTCCTCGTCGAAGATGGCGACGTAATCTATGACCTCCAGGGCCGAGAGCACGCGGGCCCGCTCCTCCTGGGAACAGATCGGCCGCGTCCGCCCCTTCAGGGCGCGGACGCTGCGGTCCGAGTTGAGGCCCACAACGAGCACGTCGCCCTGGCGGCCGGCAAACTCGAAAAAGTCGACGTGCCCGGCGTGGATGAGGTCGAAGCAGCCGTTCGCGAACACGATAGTCTTGCCGAGGCGCCGGTGCCGATCGAGGTCGGCCAGAAGGTTGGCGAGGCTCCTGAGTTTGTCGCCGCTGCGGCGGGCCTGGCCCAGGAGTTCGCCGATGATCTCCTCTCGCGTGACGGTCTGGACGCCGAATTTCTCAACCTCCAGGCCCCCCGCCACGTTCGCCAGCCGCACCGCCTCCAGGAGCGGCACACCGGCCGAGACGGCCAGCGCGACCACGGCAATGACCATGTCGCCCGCGCCAGCGACGTCGTAGATGAGCCGCGGCCGCGTCGGGACCATCTGGCCGCCCTTGCCCTTGACGGCCAGGTACGCCCCGTCCTTGTCGAGCGTGATGATGAGGGCGTCAAGGCGCAGGTCGCCCAGGAGTCTGCGGGCCGCACGGCGAATCGCGTCGGGGCCGGTCAGGCGGACGCCGGAGGCCAGTTCCGCCTCCATCCGGTTCGGCGTCAGGAGCGTCGCGCCGCGGTACTTGGAGTAGTCACGGCCCTTGAAGGGGTCTATGAGGACAGGCAGGCGGGACCGCCGGGCCAGCCGGATGATCTGCTGCGTCACACGCGGCGTCAGAACGCCCTTGTTGTAGTCGCTGACGACGACGGCGTCGGCGGCCCGCAGGGCCTTGGCGAACCGGCCAAGGAGGCGGTCCTCGACATCGCCAGGGAGCGGCGCGGCATCCTCCCAATCGACGCGAAGCACCTGCTGCGGAATCCTGTGCTGGGCCCGGCCGACGAAACGCGTCTTGATGGTCGTCGGCCGTCCGCGGACCGCGAGGACGCCGCCGATCTTCGCGCCGGAGGCACGGAGTCCGCTAAGGATCTGGTCGCCGGCGGCGTCGCGCCCCACGACGCCCAGCGCGGCCACGCGGGCGCCGAGGGTCACGAGGTTGTTGATGACGGACCCCGCGCCGCCAAGGCGGCTTTCCTCCCGGTCGGCCCGGAGAACCTGGATTGGGGCCTCGGGGCTGATCCGCTCCGCGTCGCCGAAGACGTAGCGGTCGACCATGAGGTCTCCGACCACGCAAAGGCGCGGCCGGCCGAGGTTTTCCACGCGCTGGATGAGTTGGCGATCCATGAAGCCCTTCCTAGGGACCGGCGAGTTCCAGGAGCACGAGGTGCCTCAAGAGCGGGAGCATGATCTCATGGTGGCCCGTCAGCGCAATGCCGCGCTGCGTCGGACGCTTGAGCACGTTTTCGCGCGGCCGGTAATGCTGAATCTGGTCGAGGTTGGCGGTGACCATCGTCTCAAGTTTCGCCCCGAGGTTGGTCGCTACCGTGTAGGCCTTCATGAAGACCTCGGGCAAAAATACGGCGGAGCCGACGTTGAGCCAGACGCCGCCGGCCATATCGGCCACGACGGCGCAGAGTTTGCGGAAGTCCAGGAGCGTAGCCTCGCCTATGGCCGCGCCGTCGGCCTGGGGGTGCATGTGCACGGTGTCGGCGCCCAGGGCCACGTGAACGGTGGCGGCACAGTCAAGCCGGCTGGCCGCGGCCAGCACGCTTCTGGAGGCGTGCGGGAACTCTTTCGGGTCATCGTTCATCAGATCCCCGATGGCCTGGCCGAGGCCGCGATGTCGGCCCAGGCGGGCGGCATCGTTGAAGTAACTCGGGGTCTCCTCGACCATGCCGAACTTGCCCTCGCGGATGGTCTGGGCGGGGTCCTCGCTGGTTTCGCCGTGATAGGCGAGTTCCATGTCGTGGATGGCCCCGGCGCCGTGCGTCGCCACGGCCGTCACGATGCTGCGCTCCATCAGGTCGATGATGACTGGCCCCAGGCCGCACTTGATCACGTGCCCGCCGAACGCGAGGACCACGGGCCCGTCCTGGCGCGAGGCGGCGGCGATGGCCCGCGCCAGGTCGCGCAGGTCTGTCGTTACGGGCGTGGTCGGCAGGGACTCGAAGAAGGCGGCCAGGTCGGCCTCGGGCGGCGCAGGCGACGCCAAGTCCTCCAGGTGGACCTTGTGTCGGCGCTCGGCGATGGAGAACATCTCCAGCGCTGTCAGGTCAATCGGCTGATAGATCTTGCGGCGGCGCATGTCCGTCTCCCGCAGTGCCGGCCCCAAGCGCAGCGACGCGGCTGCGCAGCAGATCCTCCCCCTCCACCAGCGCCATCGCCACCTCCAGCGCGGCGACTTCCACGGATGGCGCGGCCGCCTGGCTTCCAAGCAAGGGAAGCCATTTTACAAAATCCTTGCCGGTCGTCACAAGCGTCTTGGCCCCGGCCGACCGTGCAGCCTGTATGAGGCCTGCCAGGTCCCCAGGCGTGTACGGATAGTGATCGCGGAAGGCCTCGAAAAGCCTGACGCAGGCCCCGAGATGCTCGAGCGTAAGGCGAAAAGCCTCCGGGTTCCCGATGCCGCAGGCGGCGGCGACGTCCTGGCCGCGGAGCCACTCGGCCGGGCGCCGCGAGCCGTCGAGGATCGTCAGGCCGGTCGGTCGATGCTCGGCCACGAGAATCGGCGTGCCGGGCCGCAGTCGCCCCTGAAGGTCGCGCTTCAGCCGCGCGACTTGGGCCGCGTCGACGAGTTCCGCCCGCGTGATGACAACCAGATCCGCCCGCCGGAGGGCCGCGAGCGGTTCTCGCAGCAGCCCGCGAGGAAGGAGCCGGCCATACCCAAACGGACGCAGGGCGTCGACCAGCACGATGTCCAGGTCGCGCACCAGGCGCCGATGCTGGAAGCCGTCGTCGAGGATGGCCAGGTCGCACCCCCGTCGCGCCAGCCAATCGAGGATGGCTCGATAGCGATTGGGGTTCTGGACGTGCGGCACGCCGGGCACGAGGCGCTGGAGTTCGCGGGCCTCCTCGTTGAGCCCGCCCGGCCGGCCCCCGTACCCGCGGCTGACAATGAGCGGGCGGCGGCCCAGTTCCACGGCCAAGCGAGCCAGGTACGCAACCATCGGCGTCTTGCCCGTGCCGCCGATAGTCAGGTTGCCGACGCTGACGACGGGGCAGGGGACTCGCTTCACGTATCGCGGCAGGCGGCACATGAGATTTCGGATCGCGAGGGCCAGCCGGTACAGGACCGCCTGGTGGGCCAGGAAGAGCCTTGCGGCCGCGGCCGAGAGGCCGCGCTCTCGGCCCGAGATGACGGCCATCCACCGGGCCTGGGGGTCCGCGGACGTTGAGGGCGTTTGCATGGTCCGCTGTTCGGTCATAACCCCCACCGCCCGGCGCGCGGCGGCTACACCTGTGCCAGTTTCCGGATGATCGCGCGCCCCATCTCGCGGGTGCCGACGGCGGACGGGTCGCCGCGGATGGCCTTGAGGTCGTACGTGACTTCCTTGCCTTCGGCGATGACGGCGGCGACGGCCCGCTCGAGGCGGCGGGCTGCCTCCTTCTCGCCGAGATGCTCCAGCATCAGCGCCCCCGACAGGATGAGGGCTGTCGGGTTGACCTTGTTCAGGCCCTTGTACTTGGGCGCCGAGCCGTGTGTGGCCTCGAAGACGGCCCCGCCGTCGCCGATGTTGGCCCCCGGGGCGACGCCCAGCCCGCCCACCAGGCCGGCACAGAGGTCGCTCAGGATGTCGCCGTAGAGGTTCGGCAGGACGAGGACGTCGTACAGTTCCGGCTTCTGCACAAGTTGCATGCACATATTATCAACAATTCTGTCCTCGAAGGCGATTTTCGGGTACTCCCTGGCGACCTCGCGGGCCGTCTCGAGCCACAGGCCGTCGGAGTGCTTCATGATGTTGGCCTTGTGGACGGTGGTCACCTTTTCACGGCCGTGCTCCTGGGCGTATCGGAAGGCGAAGTGGTGGATACGGCGGGTCGCCTCGACGCTGATGGGCTTGATGCTGATGCCGGTCGTCTCGGGCGAGGTCGCGATCTTCTTGGCACTGAGTTCGTTGATGACGCCGTAGAGGCGCTTTAGCGCCTCCGTGCCGCGCTGGAACTCGATGCCCGCGTACAGGTCCTCGGTGTTCTCGCGCACGACCACCAGGTCGATGTTGTCGTAGCGGCTGCGGACGCCCGGATACGACCTGCACGGCCGCAGGCAGGCGTACAGGTTTAGCGTCTGCCGCAGATGGACGTTCACGCTCCGGAACCCCGTGCCGACGGGCGTGGTGATGGGGGCCTTGAGGGCGACGCGGGTCCGCTGGATGCTGTCCATCAGGGCCCCCGGCAGGGGAGTGCCGTATTTCGAGAGGCAGTCCAACCCGGCCTCCTGCACGTCCCAGCGGATGCCGACGCCGGTGGCCTCGATGGCCTCGCGCGCCACGGCCGCCAATTCCGGCCCCGTCCCGTCTCCTGTAATCAACGTTACGTCGTGCGCCATGATTCCCCTTCCGCGGTTGGAACGGACGGACAAGGTGCGCTTCTGAATTGCCCGTCGCCTGAGGACTTCAGAACGGCGACATGGTACGGGCGCCGGGGGCAAGTTTCAACAATTTTCAGCGCTCCGGGAACTCCCACGTCTTGGCCTCGCCGAGGTACGCCGGGTCGAGGCGTCCGTCGATCTTCCTGACGGTCAGGCGGTCCAGTTCGTTGCCGCCGGCGCCGAAGACCTTCAAGTCGAGTCGCCCGGCCTCAACCGTGAAGACGCAAAAGTGGTGCTCGCTGACGGCGAAGGCGTCGTGCACCTGGGAGAACAGGGGATAGAGCATCGCACCACCGCCGCCGGTCGTGACAAGGGTGACGGCGTGGTCGCTGCCCGGCGAAATCTTCAGCGGCACGAACCGCTCGTAGCAGTGGTCGTGGCCCGCCAGGACCACGTCGACGCGGTGCTTGTCCAGCAGGGGCAGAAGCGACTGCCGGTCGAACTCCGAGATGTAGTAGGCGCTGGGCGAGACGGGCACGTGGAACATGATGAACTTCCAGGGCGTCCTGGCCGCCGCCAGGTCTTTGTCGAGCCACTCGGCGACCTCCGGCCCCTGCTCGTAAGAATCGAGGACCGTGACGTGCACCGGGCCGGTCTCGAACGAATACCACGTGCGGCCGCCGGGCAGGTCGAACCAGTGCTTCAGATCCTCGGCGGTTCCATCGTGGTTGCCGCAGGCGATGAAGATCGGCACGCGGCCGAGGATGCGGCCGAGCGGCTCAAAGAACTGCGGCTTCCACTCCGCCATCTCGGAGCCCCAGTCGACCGCGTCGCCGGTGTGCAGGATGAACGCCGGATGGTATTGGTCGAACTGGCGGGCGATCTGCGCGTGGATGTCCGTCCCCGAGCGGGAATCGCCGTACGCGATGAAGGTGACACGCTGGGGGGCCTCGGGCCACGTCTCGAATGTGGCCGCGGCGCTGCGGATTCGCCCGCCGCCGTCGCACTCGTGGACCACGCGGTACCGGTAGGCCGTGCCGGGCTGAAGGCCGGCCAGCCGCGCGCGATACAGGTACCCCGTGCCGCTGCCGTAGTTCAGGGTGTCGTACAACTCGGCCGGCGAGGTCTGGTGGAGGCTGCCGGCAGCGTTGAACTGCACAAGGCCCTGGCCCGGCGCATCGGTCTCGTAATGGATGGTCACGGCGGTTGGTGAGGGGTCCTGGAGCCACGGTTCCTTTGCGAGGCGATGAGACCGCGTGAAAAGCGATTCGAGGGCTGACCCGGTTCGGCCGGGCACGAGGCACCAGATCGCCAGGCCGATGGCGGCGAGGATCAGCAAGGCGATCCCGAGCCAGCCGATGCGCTGCGTCATCAAGGCCGCCTCCTCGGCAGGTGGTCGAGCAGTTCCAGCAGGCTCTCAAGGCGCAGGTCGGGCGCCGGGCCGGCCATCGACCACCGGGCGCCCGGCCGAGCCAGAAGGGCCGTGTGGATGCCGACGTGCTGCGCGCCGGCGATGTCAGCCTCCGGATTGTCGCCGACGAAGAGGCACCGCTGGGCGGGCACGCCCAGCCTGCTCAGGGCGGCAAGAAAGAGGCGGGCATCGGGCTTGCGGATGCCGGCCACCGAACTGAACAGGGCCACTTCGAAGTACCCCGCCAGGGCGAACCGCTTCAGTTGCCCCACCCAGAGGTACTCCGGCGTGCCCCACGGCGTGTTGGAGATGAGGCCGAGGCGGTAGCCCCGATCCTTGAGCGCCCGGAGCGTGGGCAGCGCGTCCTCGAACAGGTGGCCGGGCGCCACCAGCGGCCGCGCGCACGCCTCGGCGATGCGCGGAAGCGTCCTGCCGCTCAGGCTCCGGACCATCCGCCTCAGGCCCGTCATAACGCGGTGAGGGAGGGCCGTATCCGGCCGCGCGGGAGGACGCCGGGCATGCGCTTCGGCCGGGCCGGGGACGGCGGCTGCCGGCGGCGGACGCTGGCTCTCGGGCTTAACCAGGTAGCCATACACTCCGCTGGCGCACTGGCCGACCATAGTGGGCCACTTCGGCACAGGGTAGTCCACAAGCGTGCCGCCGAGGTCGAACAGGACCGCCTCGATGGAAGTCAGAGCCGGCATGGTCGCTCAGAACAGGCGGAAGGAGTAGTTGGCGTTGTCAGGGCTGAAGTCCTCGTCGCCGAGGCCCGGGTTCAGCATCAGGTCCGAGTACGAGTAATGGCTCAGGAGTTCGCCGTCCCAGTCCCAGGCGTCGGTGCGCACGCAAAGCAGGTTCTCGCAGTCGATATAAATGAGAAGCGTCGGGCACGGATAGTCCCACTTGTGCGGGAGGACTCGCTTGAACACGTATGCGGGCCTGCCGGCCTCCTGCTGCACGCCCTCGTAGGTCAGCGTCAGGTCGCTATTGGCCTTGGCGGCCTCGCACTGGGGGATGATCAGGCGAAGCATGTTGCCCACGCCGGCCATCGTGATGGGCCGGCGGCTGTGCTTGCGGGCCGTCTTCGACAGCGGGTCGATGCTGACCTTGCGGAAGAGGATCCCCAGAATGCCCGACGGGTGCACGTACGCCTTGTCGTCGTTGACGCCGTCGACGTAGATGACCTCCTGGCCCTTCGACGCCTCGCCGGTCCACTTGAGGTAAACGCTGAAGGGCTTGACGCGGAACTTCATCTGCATCGTCTCGGGCTTGCGCAGTTCGCCCCCGATTTTCTCAATCTTGACGAACTGGCACGAATAATCGGTGACGTTGGCGTCGTGCCAGTTTAGCGCCAGGCGCATGAACGCGAGCGGGTCGGCCTTCGCAAGCGGTTCCATCTCGGCCCGTTTCTTCGGATAGATGACCTTGCGGGCGGCTTCGGACCGAGGGGGTGCGGGAGCCGGCGCGGGCGTCGGGGCCGCCGGGGCCGGCGTAGGGGAGGGCGGGCCTGTCACGTCGGGCGCCGGCGGCTTCGCCTCGGACGATGGCCGAGGCTCCTCCGCGCACAGCGCGGCGGCCAAGAGGGCCATTGCGACCAGGCCGACCGCCGTTGCCTTCAACCACGGCTGGCGGGCCAGCGCCAACGCCACCCGGCCGCCTGATCCTCCCAGCGCCGGCCACCTGTGCCACCGCACGGTCATAAGGTCCCCGTCCCGTTACGACATCGAAGTTGCCGGCACGGTGCCGCACGTCAGGAGAATCGGAAACAGGCTGTAAGTTCGCTTCTGGGTTACATTTTCAAAACCGGCCTGCCGGAGCATCGCCCTGATGTCGTGAGACTCGCGGTGCCAGACAGCGCCGCCCTCGACGCGCGTGATAATCAGGTCGTAGACGATGCGGCCGATGAACTGGTCCGGCCAGCCGTCCAGCAGCAGCAGCCGGCCCCCGGGCCGAAGCACCCGGAACATCTCGCGCACCACTGGCTGCTGGTGCGGATAATGATGAAACGAGTTGGCGCAGGTTACGATATCGAACTGGGCGCCGGAAAACGGCAGGTGCTCGCTGTCGCCGGCCGTGAGGCGGACCGAGCCGGTGTCCCCGTTGGACTTGAAACGGGCCAGGCGCAGCATCCGCTCGCACAGGTCGAGGCCGACCACGTGCCAGCCCCGCTCGGCCAGGCGGCCTGCCAGTTCGCCCGTCCCGCAACTGACATCGAGCAAGCGCCCCGGCCGCGCTGGCCGGAGTTCCTTGAGCAACATCGCATGCGATGGCTCAAAGAGGAAGTGGTTGAGCCAGTGCGAATCGTACGTTCGCGCCCAGACGCTGAACTCCGCGTGGGCCCTGCGCTTGTGTTCGTGCACCACCAAGGCGGTCTACCTCGACGAACAGCCAAACTGGCAATCAACACGCTCTCGCCAAGTATTATCGGCCAATGCTCAGGCTATTCTATATCGCACCCCCAAAAATTCCAAGAGGCAAGGCGACGACCGCGATGCGACCGTGCAGCCGCAGCCTGGTACTACGGCGCGGCTTCGTCGATTGTAGGCGCCGAAGCCCGTCCGAAAAACAGCGGGCCGGAAGCGCGTGGTTGCGCTGTGGCACTACCAGTGCAGGATGAATGCGTCAATCTGGAGGCCGGTCGTCTTGCCCACGGCCAGCAGAAAGAACCGCACCGCCATCACCAGCAGGATGGCGCCACAGGCGATCAGCAGGCCCTGGTAGACACGGCCCTCAAGGTAGCGGCGTCC
>Ga0315280_10000505_pt1 | contig 72412 bp, 57 predicted proteins | sample YL17G06_40_MG_FD_203697 | JGI IMG/M metagenome (GOLD analysis project Ga0315280, IMG submission 203697) | Sediment microbial communities from Yellowstone Lake, YNP, Wyoming, USA - YL17G06_40 | ecosystem: Environmental > Aquatic > Freshwater > Lake > Sediment | place: USA: Wyoming | collected... | reverse complement strand
CGTTCGGCCACCACCTTCTGACCGTCCCGCCAAGGAGACCCGCTCGCCCTGAGCAGGCCTGGAGGGCCGTGACGATGGGCCCCGCCCGAGTCAACCTTCCGAGTCCGCTGCTGAGCCGCGTTCCACTCGAACGCGTTCGCCCTCTGGATGCCCGGAACCGTGGCCGCGACCGTTCTGTTAGCCCTGTAAGGGCGGCATGTGATAGCCCAGGGCAAGGCCGCGAAGCGGGCGCAGCCCTGGGTCAGGCGCCCACACACGCGTGAGCCCTGAAGGGGCGGGACGACGGCGCGGTGTGTCGTCCTTACAGGACTCACCGGAGGGGGTGCGCCGCCGACCCACGGCTTGCGCCGCGGGCTGCAACGTGCCGTCGCTTCGCGACTGGCTGGCCGCGCGTCATCATACGTGTAGTAGTGGTTCACGTCATAGTCCCCACGACGAGACTGCACCGTCGGTAACCCATCCCCATCGAACTCATAATACGCCGCCGACACGGGCGTGTGATCGGACTTCACATTGAAGATAGACGTCTGACGGGAGGCGGCGTCGTATCCGTAGTACGTCACCATGCCGCTGGGCAGCTGACGGCCTGTCAGTTCTGCAGAGCCGTGATCGTCTCGGCATTGCCTGACGAGCGGGCCCAGTCTAGGGGTGTCCGTCCCGCGTTGTCCCGGGCCAGCTTCGGTGCCCCGGCCCCTATCAACAACGCCACGGTTTCGGCATCCGCGGCCTGGGCCGCCCGGTGCAGGGGTGTCGCTCCGTCGTTGCGTCGAGCGGCCGCGTCGGCGCCCGCGTCCAGAAGCAGCTTGCATACGGCGGCTGATCGCACCCTGTGGAGCGGCGTAGATCCTCTCCTATCCCGCACGGTCACTAGCGCACCTGCGGTGAGGAGCACTCGCACTACCCGGGCGTCATCGACCCCGACAGCGCCGAACAGCGGCGTGATGCCACCCTCGGCCGCTACGTTGACATCAGCGCCAGCGCGAATCAGCGCCTCTACACAGTCGACCTGCCCAGATGCGGCCTGCACGTGCAAGGGGGTCGTCCCGGCCTCGGACCAGGGCCGGTCTGGGTCGGCGCCAAGAGCCAGTCCCAGCTTCACGATGCTCGCATCCCAGGCACGCAAGGCGTTCTGTGCCAGAGGACGACTGGCGAAGGCCAGGACGAACACACCCAGCAACGCGACCAGGCCGGCACACCCGCAGGCCCGGGCCGCTCTGGTGGCGAGCACACGGCCGGCTACTTGCCGAACTCCCGACACAAGCGCTCCATCTTCTTCACGGAGATGTTTGTGTATATCTCCCAGTCAACGTCCTCACAGCCATCCGCATCGGGGCGGAGAGCACAGCACTTGCGCCACTGGCGGTAGTGATCACACATGCGTCCCAGGTAGTCTCGGTGCATGTTGAAGACGTCGACGCAGAACTTGATGAACAGCGCCACCGTGATGATCGGCCCGAACAGGCCAAGCCACTTCGCCATCTGCTTGATGAAGGTCGACAGGTCATTGATCCGCCGGAGAAGCCGGGCGATGACGGTCATTACCACCCCCGCCGCCATGCCCTTTCCAAGCTTGCCCTGCAGCTTGAGACTCAGATCTCGAAGGAACCGTCTCCTCTCGTTCTTCGCCCGTTGAAGGATGGCCTCGCAGTCGCACTCAGTTCCGGTCCCGGGTCCCCAAGGTCCCCAGGGCCCCCAGGGCCCAAGGCCCACGCCGATTCCGGGATCGAACGGTCCCCTCCGGCCGTCGCCCGGCTCCGGAGGGTAGCGTGGTCCTGGCGGCGGCACCACTGGACCAGGCCTGGGTCCGGGCGAGGGCGGGCCCGGGCTGCGCGGCGGGCCGGGAATGGGTCCGGGGGTCGGGTGCGTTATCGGGTACGGAAGGGGTACGCATATCGGGGGAGGCCAGTCGGGCACCGTCTCACACCAGGGCAGAGAGTCGAACAGGGCGCACAGGTCGAGGCACTCAGGATCCAGCGGGAGCCCCTGGTCCCACTCATATAAGCACTCGAGCAGGATCCACAGCAGGTCGGTGCCGATGAGCTCGTCTAGAGTGAACAGCCCGGTGGGGTCGGCGATCGTGAGTGGCCGGCCCCAGACGTAGCTGTAGTTGTGCGTGCCCCACCGCACAGGGTCCTTCGATGGGAACACCCCCCTCCCCGCCTTGTACTGCCTCGCGATGAAGTAGTCGAGGGAGGGGCCGGGGTCGCGCTCCTTGCCGGTGAAGAGGTAGGGGGTCGAGTAGGCGCCGGTGTGCGAGCGCTGCACGCCGAAGGCGTCCAGGTCGTACGCCGCGATGACGGCCTCGGCCGCGCTGGTTACGTTGCGCGTGGTGCCCTGGACGTCGGTGTGGACGAAGCGCGAGTCGTCGCCCTCGCGAACCGACAGGATCGTCCCTACGCCGGGCATGATCGTCGCGCCCTGGTCGTGCGTGAAGTCCGCGGTCGTGTCGCCGTCCCCGTCGGCCTCCTGCACCACCGCAAGCCCCGGCCGGCCGGTTGCGCCCGCGTCCCAACGGTAGAGCTTGGTCCCGCCCGCGTCCGTCTTCTCCCAACGGCGCAGGTCACCGTCGTACTCGAAGTACGACCACGACTCATCGGGCATCTGAACCCGGTCGAGCATCTCCTCCGCGGTCCACACGTAGTACGTCACATCATCCCCCGCCGTCTCCTTCACCAGGCTGCCCGACGCGTTGTACTCCATGTCGGTATCCCCTCGCCCCGCTTGCGGGGAGAGGGCTAGGGTGAGGGGCTATGCCGACGACCTTCGTGCCCCTCACCCGCCGCGTTGCTTCGCTCCGCGTCGGCCTCTCCCCTCGGTGAGGGGCGAGGCAAAACGCCGGAGTCGCGCTCATACGCGAAGCTCGCAATGATACTGTCATCGGACTTCGCGTGATCGCGGTCTCGTCGTTTGGTTCGCAATGTTGATCCTGCCTCCTGCCCGGCCGCGTCGCGACAGCAGGCGGTCGGCCGAGCCGACCCGAACTCACGACAAACAGACCGAGAGGAGTTGCACGAGTGGAGTACGTGAAGCTGGGTCGCACCGGTGTTGACGTGAGCGTGCTGATGCTCGGTGGCTGGGCGTTCGGGCATGAGGCGTGGGAGGGGTCCGAGAAGATCGAGGACGACGAATCGGTCGCCACGATCAAGGCCGCCCTCGATGCCGGCATTAACTGGATCGACACAGCGGCCGGCTATGGAGCCGGGTACTCCGAGCGCGTCGTCGGCACGGCCATCAAGGGCCGCCGCGACGAGGTCATCCTGGCAAGCAAGTGCTGGGCCGACCCGGAGGCGATGGGCCGGAACCTCGACCAGTGCCTTGCGAACATGGGGATCGACTGCATCGACCTCTACCAGGTGCACTACCCGAGCCCCGGGATCCCAGTCTCGGAAACCATCGGCGCGATGAAGGGCCTCCAGGACGCCGGGAAGATCCGGTTCATCGGCGTCTCCAACTTCACGGTGGAACAGCACTGCGAGGCCCTCGGGACGGCTCGCATAGAGACCAGCCAGCCACCGTTTAGCGTGTTCTGGCGCGAGATAGATGAGACGGTTCTGCCCTGGTGCCTCGGGAACGAGGTGTCGGTCATCCCGTACAGCCCGCTGGCTCAGGGGCTCCTCGCGGGCCGCTACCGGAGCCGAGACGACGTGCAGCCGGACATCCGTGCACACAGCAAGCTCCTCGCCGAGGGGATACTGGAGCGCTGCCTCGCGGTGGTCGATGAGATCAGGGCCATCGGCCAGCGGCATGGCCGGACGGTCGCGCAGACCGCGCTCGCGTGGACGCTGCAGGTGCCGGGCATCACGGCGCCGATCGTCGGCTGCCGGCGCCCGTCGCAGCTTGCGGAGAACCTGGGCGCCGTCGGATGGCGTCTCGCTGTCGACGAGCGTGCGCGGATCGGCGCGCTGGGGAAGGCGATCGCCGACGATCTTGATTACTCGTCGAACATGTGGGGCTGGGCGCCGGGGTAGGGAGCGAGACAATGGAGCTACGCGTGGCAGGCGCGCAGATCCCTGTGACCGCGGCCATCGACGACAACGTCGCGCACATCCTCCGCGAGATTGGTTCTGCCGCGCGTGAGGGCGCCGACATGCTCCTCACGCCCGAGGGGTCGCTCAGCGGCTACACGCCGCAGTTCGACAGGGACGAAGTCGAGCGCGCACTGCAGGCGGTCACGGCGGCCGCGCGCAAAGCCGGAGTCGGGCTTGCGCTCGGGACGTGTTTCGTCGAGCCCGAAGACGGCCGGTGCTACAACCAGATCCGCTTCTACGAGCGCGACGGCACGTATCGCGGCTTCCACAGCAAGACGCTCACCTGCGGGACCCTCGCCGATCCGCCGCAGGGGGAGATCAGCGACTTCGCGGTCGCTCCGTTGCGCACGTTCGGGATCGCCGGCGTGAAGGTGGGCGGCCTGATCTGCAACGACATGTGGGCAAACCCGGGCTGCACTCCGCAGGACGACCCTCATCTGACGCAACAGCTCGCGCGGATGGGCGCGAGCGTCGTGTTCCACGCCGTGAACGGCGGACGCGACGGAAGCCCAATGTCCGAACTGGCCTGGCAGTACCACGAGTCGAACCTGCGAATGCGCGCGATAGCCGGCGCTCTCTGGATCGTCACCGTCGACAACTGCCACCCTACCGACCTACGCTGCTCGGCCCCGTCGGGCGTCATCAACCCGTCGGGCGACTGGGTCGCGCGCGCCGCCGAGCAGGGGGAAGCGTTCTTCGTCTGCGACATGGAGGTGTGATGCCTGGGGGCGCAGCAAGCAGCGCCCCTACCGCTGAGCCATTCCCGCGTACGCGTCCCGCAGCAGCGAGACCTGCCCCGCGTGCCACGCATCGTGCGCCACCATGCACGCTCCAACCTGCCAGCCTGTGAGGGGCACGCCGTGGTGCATCGGGTTGGTTCGGTCGAGCATCGCGTCGTCCGCGGCGCCCATGGCTTCCGCGAGGTACTCCTGTGCGACGTCCATCGCGCGAAGCGTCTCGTCCGGACTCGCGCTCCAGCCGTCGGTTTCGAGGATGCCCGCCACGTCGTCCCAGGTGAGCGCCGCGTCGCCGAATGCCTGGTTCGCGTAGATGACCTTGCAGGCGGGCACGTGCACGGCCGCCACCCTGGCCGGCGCGAACGCCCACGGCTCCTCGGCCGTGCGCAACGGACACCAGTCGAGCTCCTCGCGAGTCACCCGCCGGTACACTCGCAACGCGGAATGCCACGGGCTGGTGCGGTGCGCAACCTCGGTGATGGCGACCAGCAGCTCGGCGCGAGTGGCGACCGTTGGGAAGGTCCACCGCCCGGGGTCGATCGAGGGGACGCGGTACTCGGGCTTTGAAGGCGGAGCCACCGGGCTCGTGTCGCGACCCAGGGCCTCCCGCCATTGAAGCAGCTTCGCGATGGTGCCCAGGTGCCACGGCGCGTGGATGAGGGCGTACTCGACAAGCACGTAGAGCTTACCAAGTTCGGCCTCTGGCTCGGGCAGGCTGTTCGGTGCCCACAGGTCGGCATCGGACAGAGTGCGTGCACGGGCGAGCAGGCGCCGAAACGCGATGTCGAGACGGGCGACCTGACCGTCGGGGGGGCCTTTGACGTCGATGGGGCCCGCGTGGTCGTGCTCGTCCTCGACCGGGTCGTCCGTTCGAGCAGCGATCGCGTCCGCGGCAACGTCCGCCCCGCCGGTGAGGTGCGCGAGATGGGCCCGGATGGTCATTATGCGGAGATCTTGCTGAGGCGCGTCCCAGTCCCAGTCCCACGCGACGTCCGGGACGGGTTTGAAGGTGAGGTCGGAATCGGTGAGGCCGTCGACGGCCTCGGCGATGCTGTGCCACTTGTCGTGCCACAGCATGTGCTCAACCAGGTCGCCCACTTGCCGCGCAAGGACCTGCATGGAGATCTCCCCTCCGGCGACGAGCCGCCGCTAGCGGTATCTTCGCCGGCGGAGTTCGCCGTCACAACCGGGGCAACCTGGCAGAGCCATGCGGGGCAGCCGAGGCCTCCCATCGGTGAGCACGGCGGCCCCTTGCTGATGACGCTGCCGAGGGCTCGCGGGAACTGGCTCCGAACATGACGGGGGCTGTCGGGTCGGGGCGCGACGTACGGGAGGCTTCCACATGAGCGTGCACCTACGATCCCTCGGCTTTGCGGCTTGCTGCGGCGGGCTAGTCTGGGCTCTCGCTGACGTCGGGGCTGCTCAGGACGTGCCCTACGGCATCGGTTCATGGCCGGAGGAGGGCCGCGGCAACCACCGGGCTCTCGTGCGCGTGGCTGAAGTTGCGGACGCTGTGCGCGTTCACATCACATGGCGCCGCCGTGACCGTGATCCGGAGACGAAGGACATCCGCGTGTACGACTCCGCGACCGGCGCCCGGGTCACCAACACTGTGCGCATCTCGGTCACCCGCGAGGCCGGGGACCTGGCTTTCCAGCCCGCCACGGCGCCGGGGACCTACGAGGTCTACTACCTGCCGTACAGCCCAGGCAAAGGCAACTTCGACGACCCCGGCACCTACTTCGCGCCCGAGGACACCGCGGATCCAGCGTGGCTGGAGCGGTCGGGCCTGACGCCGGACGCGCTCGCGACCGGGGCGTGGCGCTCGCTGCCGGAGGCCCGAGTCGTCGAGATCCAAGCGCGCACCGAGTTCGATCGCATGGACCCGATGGAGGTCATTGCCACCGAGGCCGAGACCAGGGCGCTGCTCGATGCCCACCCGGACCAGATCTATCTGCTGTTTCCCGAGGACAGAGCCCGTGCGGTGCGCATGTATGACGAGCTCCCGCTGAGGTGGATCCGCGTCGGCCCGTCGACGGAGTTCGAGGGCGACCCGCAGCCGGGAGAGTACTACGTGTTCCAGATCGCCGTGTGGGCGGCCCGGCAGCCGGTGACCGGGCTGTCACTCGGCTCCAGCGACTTCTCCGGCCCGGACGGCCGGGCCATCTCAGCGTCGGAGCTTCACTGCATCAACCTCGGCGGCACCGACTGGCTCGGCCGGCAGTTCACCCGCACGTTCGAAGTGGGCGTCGGCCGCGTGCGCCCGCTATGGATCGGGCTTCAGATCCCAGAGAACGCGAGCGGCGCGTACTCCGGCACCGTCGAGGTGCGTCCCGACGGCCTGCCCGCCAGCACCGTCACCGTTCGCCTGAACGTCGCGGGTCCGGTGCTCGAGGGCGGGGGCGACAGCGACCTGTGGCGGCTATCGCGGCTGCGCTGGCTCGACTCGACGCTCGCGCTGGACGATGACGTCATCCCGCCCTTCACCCCGCTCGAGGTCGAGGGACCCTCGGTCCGTTGCATCGGGCGCTCGGTGACCTTCGGCGAGTCCGGCCTGCCGACGAGCATCACCAGCGGTGGCCGGGAGATCCTAGCGGGCCCCATCTCCCTTCGCCCTGAGCTCACCGATGCCACGACCGTTCGGCTGTCCGGATCGACGGAGCGCACCAAGGTCACGCCCGGCACGGTGGACCAGGTCACCAAGGGCGACGAGGGGCCGCTGGAGTTCACCACCACCGCACGGATGGAGTTCGATGGCTGCGTCTCCTTCACCACCGTGCTCAAGGCGCGCGCGGATGTCGATCTGAGGGACGTCAAGCTCGGTGTGCCGATCAGGCGCGACGTAGCGACCTACATGATGGGCCTCGCGCGGCGCGGCGGCATTCGCCCCCACGAGTGGAGCTGGAAGTGGGACACACGACGCGCCGACAACATGGTGTGGCTCGGCGACGTCGACGCCGGGCTCCAGGTAAAGCTGGCGTGCAACGAGGACATCTGGGCCATCCTCGATCTGGCCGACTTCGGCCTCCCCGAGTCGTGGGACAACGGCGGTCGGGGCGGCTGCACCGTGACCCAAGAGGGCGACACGGTCCTCGTGCGTGGGTACTCCGGCGAGAGGCACCTCGCAGCCGGCGAGAGCCTCGAGTTCCGCTACCGGCTACTCATCACCCCGCTTAAGCCGATCGATCCGAACCATTGGAACTGGCGGTACGGCGATGTCCACGCCGGCGGGACCGTATTCCACCTGCACCACGGTACCCCCGAGAACCCGTACATCAACTACCCGTTCATCACGGCGGACAAGATCGCGGCTCTCGTGCAGCAGGTGAAGTCGGTCAAGGGCGAGACGCTCGACCGCGGCGACATCACCTACCCCGCAGCCGGCAATCTGAGCCCGGACCGGGGAGCCCTGCACATCTGGGCGAGGGTCTGCTTCGACCCGACGGCCGGAACGGCGGGCCACGCTGAGTTCAACCGGCAGCTTTGTAGTATCGCCTGGCCCAACCATGACGAGCTCGGCTTCTACTGGAACATCGACGATCGCGGCATGAGAGCCTATGTCCGCAACGGGCCGCCGGAGCGCAACGAGTACCCAGCGCTCCTCCCCACGGCCGAGGCCGACTGGAAGCAGGGCGACAGGCACCTCCTCACTCTCTCGTGGGGAGATCGGCTCGCGGTGTTTGCCGATGGGCGGCTCATGGGCCAGGCCCCGCTCGCCGGCACCGTGCGGACGCCGCTCGAAGGAGCCGTGATGCGGCTCAGCGGCGACTGGGCGATCGAGGCGGTGAAGATCACCGCCTCGCCGTACGAGGAGGGTACTACCGTCGCACCCGAGCTCGATGAGCACACCCTCTTCCTCGACTCGTTCGCCGACTGGGACGGCGGACGCGTGAGCAGGCCGGAGAAGGCCGCTGAGGGCACGGTCGGCTCGGTGGGAGGCACCTGCGAGCGCGCGGCCACGGGCCGCGGGGCGGAGCTGGTCTTCTCGTCGCGCTACATCGAGACGCGGCCCAAGGGCCTGAACATCTACTACACCGTCCGCGAGCTCTCGAACCACGTCGCAGAGATGTGGCCGCTAAGGAGCCTTGGCGATGAGGTCTTCAGCACCGGTCACGCCCTGATCTACTCCGACAAGACGGCGGTCGTGGCCGGCGGGGGCGGCGGATACCCGTGGCTCCGCGAGCACCTTGTCAGCGGCTACGTGCCCGCGTGGCGCCAGCCGCTGCCTGACGGCATGGACGCCGCGATCGCCACACAGGGCCTCTCGCGGTGGCACAACTACTACGTCGAGGGCATGCGCTGGCTGATGCGGCACACCGGAGTCGACGGGCTCTACCTCGACGGCATCGGCTATGACCGGGAGATCATGAAGCGGATCGCGAAGGTGATGGCGCGCACCAGCCCTGCAAGCCGCATCCAGTTCCACTCAGGCAACAACTATGACTATCTCGACACCCGCGTCAGCCCCATGAACCAGTACATGGAGCACCTGCCGTACATGAGCAACCTGTGGTTCGGGGAGGGGTACGACTACAACAGCCAGCCTGATTTCTGGCTCGTTGAGATCTCCGGCATCCCGTTCGGCCTCACGAGCGAGATGCTCGAGTATTCGAATGGCGGCAACCCCTACCGCGCGATGATCTACGGGATGAGCGGGCGGTTTCACCCGTCGGCGCCGGCGATGTGGCGGTTCTGGGACGAGTTCGGTATCCAAGACTCGGAGATGATCGGCTACTGGTCGCCGCGCTGCCCCGTGCGGACAGACCGTCCGGGGGTGCTCGCCACCGTGTACCGCAAGGCCAAGCGATCACTCATCGCGCTCGCCGACTGGTCGGAGGCCGACTCAACGACGCGCGAGGTCAGGCTCACGATAGACTGGGCCGCACTCGGCATTGACCCGACGAAGGCCCGCCTGGTGGCCCCGGAGATCGACCACTTCCAGCCAGCGGCTGAGTTCGCTTCCACCGACCCGATTCCGGTCGAAGAGGGAAAGGGGTGCCTGCTGGTGGTAGAGGAAGGGTGAAGGGTCGCCCCATGGGACGAACGGCGAAGTCCAAGGTAAGACAGCGGGAGGGGTGCGGCACGGCGCCGGGGAACGGGTACCGGTCATAGAGCCCGCGCGACCAGCCCACGAGGCGGAGGCGCAGGTGCGGGATGACCGGGCAGATGCGATGCCCTCGCTGTGGGGGTTTCAACGCCGACACGGACACCCGGTGTTTCTGGTGCGGTGCCGTGCTAGGGCCGCACGCGCGCGGCCCGGTCGAGACGGCAGAGAGCCGCGAAGCTCCCACCGCGCGCCTCTCCCGGACCTCGGGGCAAGGCCGCCTGAACCTGACCCTCCCATGGAGAGTGCTCGGGTTCGGCATCCTGTTTGGGGTGGGCTCATTGCGGATCGCCGTGGGCCAAGCCGGTTGGGGAGACCTGCTATGCGCCGTCCTGATCGGTCTGCCCTGGCTCCCGCTCTGTGACCACCTGCGTAAGACCGGCCAGCCCGTTTCCCCCGGAGGCTGCGCCCTATCTTGCCTGGGGCTAACGTGCGTCGAGGCCCTGACCTTCCTGCCCGCGCTGCCGTTCTTCGCGGCCATGTGTTTGTGGGGACTTGCACAGGGTCAGGGGCCATCCGCCGAGTCTACGGGCCACTTCGGTGCACGTCTCAGCACGTGGCTCCTGGGCTGCGCGGCCGGGCTGGTCCTTGGGCCCGCCATCGTAGACCTGGCGGCGCACTTCGTCAGGGTGCGACGCCGGCGGTGACCGGGGCCATTGCGGCCGGGGGCGGAAAGGGGTGCCTGTTGCTGATGGCGATGGCGGAGGAGGAGTGGAGCCGACACCGCGCCAGCCCGCAGACGCACCGGACAGCCGCAGGCCCAGGGAGCACGGTCGACGCGGCAGCCGAGACGGCTGCCCCACGGGGTAGCCGCTACGCCGCGACCAGCCTCACGATCGGCCTGCTCCAGGCGCGCTTGGGTTGCCGCGCCGGGGCAACCAGGCGGTCGGCGCGGTCGGCAGAGATCACGGCGACGTCGGTGACGGCCATCCGGGTCTCGTCGCGAGCCCAGGACATCACTTGGCCGATCGGCGTTGCGCCGTCGACCTCTGTCTCGACATAGCTTTCATCGTCCAGCAGGACGCGTACCTTGATCGGCATGGTTCGCTCCCCACCTGTCCTGTGTGGCTATACCGCCATTATACCCTTTGTTCGCCCGGAGTCGATACCTTGCAGGAAGCGGATCCCCGTGCGGTCACTGTGACAGCGCTTACAGAACGTGCCGGGGACGGAAGGTCCTGCCCTGTTCGGCGGGCAATGATAGACTCGCCCGGACGCGACCGTTGGCTGCTGCATTGCATGACCATGCCTGAAACAGTGACGGCTCTCGCGGGACCAACCAGGAGTGTGGGACACCGATCGGCAGGAGATAGCACGATATGAGGTTAGTTGAACCGGCAGTACCGGCGCCCCTTGACCCGAGCTTTCGCCCCGCAGCGCTCGCGACCAAGGCGTTTCGCCTCGAGCTCGCCGCATCCGGCAAGGCGCGGCCGGTGGCGATAGCGCTCGAGCGGGGCGAGGGGCTCGTGTCGACGTTCCGCACCGAGGTGTTCGCGCCCGATGCTCCGCAGGCCCAATCAAACCTCATGTACACGGAGCGCATCGTGAAGTTCCTCCTGTGGCAGCGCGGCGGCTGGCGGGTCATCGTCGGCGGCGCGGCGGACCTGGCCGAGCATATCCGGCAAGTCTACTCGCCCGCCGGCGCCCGCGCCTTTGACGAGGACTTCATGGGCGGTGTGTACGAGCGGCCCTTCACGGTGGACTCCGTTCCGCTCGACGAGGTGCCGGAGTCCAACGAAAGCGCGCGGGCCGTGGGCGGCCACCTCGAGGGCTGCAGGATCGGCTTTGACCTCGGCGCGAGCGACTACAAGGTTGCGGCTGTGGTCGACGGCGAGACCGTCTTCGCGGAAGAGACCGTCTGGGATCCCAGGAACCAGTCCGACCCGAGCTACCACCGCGAGCACCTCATCGCGGGCCTCAAGAATGCCGCCCAACACCTCCCGCGCGTGGACGCCATCGGCGGCAGCTCGGCCGGCATCTACATCAACAATCGCGTGCGCGTCGCGTCGCTCTTCCGGGGCGTCCCGAGAGACCTGTTCGATGCGCGCGTCGCGGACATGTTCGTAGAGATCGGCAGAGAGTGGGGCTGCCCTCTCGAGGTCATCAACGACGGCGATGTGACCGCCCTCGCGGGTGCCCTCTCGCTCCAGGACCAGCCGGTCTTGGGGATCGCGATGGGCTCGAGCGAGGCGGTCGGCTACGTGAACTCCGCGGGTGGTATCAATGGGTGGCTCAACGAGCTCGCCTTCGCACCCTTCGACTACCAACCGGACGTGGTCGCGGATGAGTGGTCAGGCGACCGCGGCGTCGGCGCGACCCACCTCTGCCAGGTGGGCGCGGTTCGCCTCGCCGAGGCGGCGGGGGTGGAGTTCCCCGAGGGCCTCACCGTCCCCGAGAAGCTCGCACATATCCAGAGCCGCATGGCCGCCGGAGACGAGCGCGTGCCGCCGGTGTATGAGTCCATCGGCTCGTACCTCGGCTACGCGATCGCGCACTATGCCGACTTCTACGAGCTCAAACACGTCCTCGTTCTCGGCCGCGTGACGTCGGGACCCGGGGGCCCGCTCCTCGTCGAGCGCGCCAACACCGTCCTCAGCACCGAGTTCCCCGACCTCGCGAGCCGAGTGTCTGTAAACCTGCCGGACGAACGCAGCAGGCGCGTGGGCCAGGCGATCGCCGCCGCGAGCCTGCCGGCGTTGGGGTAAGGAGCCTGTCTGGATGGAGTTCTCATGCCCGGGGGCGGAGGTATTCGTTCCCGATGGAATGGCGTTGCCGGACGCGCTCGCGCGTACGACACACATGGGGATCGGCGCCCACCAAGACGATCTCGAGATCATGTCGCTGCCCGGCATCCTGCAGTGCTTCGGCGCGGAGGACCAGTGGTTCTGCGGGGTGACCTGCACAAACGGCGGGGGAAGCCCGCGCGACGATCTCTACGCCGACTACACCGACGAGCAGATGATGGTCGTCCGCCGCAAGGAGCAGAAGAAGGCGGCGGTCATTGGCGAGTACGGCGCTCAGGTGCTGCTCGATTTCAGCAGCGCACAGGTGAAGAACGCTGCCGACCGGGGCCCGGCTAACGATCTCACCAAGATCATCAGCGTGGCCCGCCCGAGGGTGATCTACACTCACAACCTTACCGACAAGCACGACACCCATGTCGGGGTTGTGCTCCGCGTCATCGCCGCCCTGCGCTCGCTGCCCGCCGACGCAAGGCCGGAGGTGGTGTACGGCTGCGAGGTCTGGCGCGATCTCGACTGGCTTGTCGCCGCGGACCGGGTGAGCCTTGACGTGGCGGCCCACGAGAACCTCAGCGCGGCGCTCCTTGGGGTCTTCGATTCCCAGATATGCGGAGGAAAGCGCTACGACCTCGCCGTCGAGGGCCGCCGCAGGGCAAACGCCACCTTCGCCGAGTCGCACGGAGTGGACGAGACGACCGCGGCGGCTATCGCGATGGACCTGACGCCGCTTGTCGTGGACCCCGGCCTCGACCCCGCGAGCTTCGCCCAGTCTCTCATCGACCGCCTGTCCGCGGACGTGAAGCAGCGCATCGCGAAGATGAGCTAAGTCACTCATCCACGTTGCGTGGGGTCATGGTGCGTCGGAGCGCATGCGCGCTAACCTGCCGCAGCTCCATGTCGCTTCAACGCGGCGGCGATCAGCCCAAGGAACAGGGGATGGGGCCTGTTCGGACGGGACTTGAACTCCGGGTGGAACTGCGATGCGACGAAGTAAGGATGGGCGGGCAACTCGACCATCTCTACCAGCTTGCCGTTAGGCGACAGCCCTCCGAAGACCATGCCCTTCTCGGTCAGCCTGTCGCGGTACGCGTTGTTCACCTCGTACCGGTGCCGATGACGCTCCCACGCCAACTCGTCCCCGTACAGCTCGCGCGCCAGCGTCCCGGGCTCGAGGTGACAGGGGTACTGGCCCAGCCGCTGTGTGCCGCCCTTGTCCTCGATGCCGACCTGTGTCTCCATGATGTGAATGACCGGGTGCGGTGTGTCCGGATCGAACTCGAGGCTGTTGGCTCCGGCGAGCCCGCAGCAGCCTCGCGCAAACTCGATCACCGCGCACTGCAGTCCGAGGCAGAGCCCAAGGAACGGCAGACCCGTCTCTCTCGCATACCCGATAGACGCGATCTTGCCCTCGATCCCCCGGTCGCCGTAGCCGCCCGGAACCACGATGCCTTGAGCATCGCGTAGGCACTCGCCGGCGTTCCGGTCAGCTATCTCCTCCGTGCTGACCCACTGGATGTCCACGTAGGTGTCGAGCGCGGCCCCGGCGTGGTTGATCGCCTCAACTACGCTGATGTAGGCGTCGTGCAGGGCAACATACTTGCCGCAGATCGCGACGGTGCAGCGCTGGGAGCGGTTCTTGATGCGGTCCGCGAGCCGAGCCCACTCCTGACGTTGGTCGTCGGCCGCCTGCAGGCCGAACCGCGACATAACGAGGTCGGCAAGCTGTTGTTCCTCGAGTTTGAGCGGCACGTCGTAGATGCTCGGCACGTCGGACGACTCGATGACGAACTCCGGCGGCGTGTCGCAGAACAGGCTGATCTTCCGTTTCTGCTCGGCGCCGATCGGGAGCTTCGAGCGGCAGACAAGCGCATCGGGCGTGATACCGATCCCGCGTAACGCGTGGACTGAATGCTGGGTCGGTTTGGTCTTGATCTCCCCACTAGTCTCGAGGTGCGGCAGGAGCGTGACATGGACGTAGAACACCTCGTGACTTCCGAGGTCGTACTTCATCTGGCGGATGGCCTCCAGGAATGGCAGACCCTCGATGTCGCCCACGGTGCCGCCGATCTCGACAATGCACACGTCCGCGTAGTCGGTGGCCGCGACCTGGATCAGTCTCTTGATCTCGTCGGTGATGTGCGGGATGACCTGTACGGTGGCGCCAAGGTAGTCCCCTCTGCGCTCTTTGCGGATGACATTGCCGTAGACCTGTCCGGTCGTGACGTTGCTGGCAGTGGTTAGGTCAACATCGCAGAAGCGCTCGTAGTGCCCCAGGTCGAGATCGGTCTCGGCGCCATCGTCAGTGACGAAGACCTCACCGTGCTGGAAGGGGTTCATACTGCCGGCGTCCACGTTGATGTACGGATCGAGCTTCTGCAGAGTCACGCGCAGCCCGCGGTTGCGGAGCATCCGCCCTAGGGACGCGGTGACGATGCCCTTGCCTACGGACGACACCACGCCGCCTGTCACGAAGATGAACTTGGCCATACCGCACCCCTCTAGCAAAACCATGGCAGGGCGTTCCTGCCGGTGACACTTGCCCGCGCCCTATGCCGGCGGCAAGCCGAAGCTGCCGGGCAGCTCAGCCACGCTCTCCAGGATCACGTCGGGGCGGAGCTCCCCTTCCGCCGCCTCGGCCGCCTCCCGGGTCGTCACCCCGGTTAGGACCAGCACGCTGGTGCCACCGAACCTGTTGGCGGCCGCGATGTCAGTCATGAGCTGGTCACCCACACAGTGTACTTCTGACGGTGCCACACCCCAAGCGCGGGCGAACGATGCGAGCAGTGACGGACTGGGCTTGCCGTGGCACTCCGCCGTGACCCCGGTCGACCGCTCGAGCGCGGCGGTCAGCGCCCCGCAACCCGGCGCGGAGCCGCCGTCCTGTTCCGGGAAGCGCGGATCGCGGTTTGTGGCGAAGAACACCGCCCCGCCGGTGATCGCCCGGTGCGCTGCGCGGAGCTTCTCAAACGAGATCGCCCGGTCCCAACCCACGACGACAACGCCCGCGCGACCATAATCGCCCGTCACAGACACTCCTGCCTCGACCAGCTCGTCCAACAGTCCGGCCTCCCCGATGACGTAGGCCGGGGCCCCGGGGTGCCTACTGGCGACGATCTCCGCTGCAAGCGCGCCCGCCGTGAGCACGTCGTGCTCCTCAGCCGGGAAGCCGAGCGCGCGCAGCTTGGCCGCCACGTCGCGCCGGTGGCGGGTGGAGTTGTTCGTGCAGAAACCGACGCGCAGTCCCCGCCGTCGCAGCTCGGCCACGGTCGCGGCGGCACCGTCGATGGGCACATCGCCGCGCCACAGGACGCCGTCAAGGTCGAAAATCGCTGCCTTTGGCTGGGACACACGGGTCTCCCGGCTGGACGCTACCGGGAGTGCTTACTTCGCCCCGATAGCGGCCGCTCCTGCCCGGGTTCCGGGCAGTCGGCCGGCGAAAGCCCTCTTCATCATCAGGCCGGTTGCGCTCGCTTCGCACGCCATGACGGCCTCCGGCGTGCCGACGCAGATGAGCTCGCCCCCGGCGTCGCCGCCTTCCGGACCGAGGTCCACGATCCAGTCAGCCCACTTGATGACATCCATGTTGTGTTCGATCACGACGACCGTGTTGCCGGCATCCACCAGCCGGTTCAACACTTGGAGCAGCTTCTCGGTATCGGCGAAGTGGAGCCCGGTTGTTGGCTCGTCGAGGATGTACAGCGTCCGGCCCGTCGAGCGGCGCGACAGCTCCTTCGCGAGCTTCACACGCTGCGCCTCACCGCCGGACAGCGTGGTCGCCGACTGGCCGAGCTGTATGTACCCGAGGCCGACGTCCTGGAGGACCTGAAGATGGCGATGGATCGGCGGCATGTTCTCGAACACCTCGGCCGCCTCGTCGACCGTCATCTGGAGCACGTCGGAGATCGACTTGCCCTTGAACCTGACGAGCAGCGTCTCGCGGTTGAACCGCTTGCCGCCGCAGGCTTCGCACGTCACGTACACGTCGGGCAAGAAGAGCATCTCGATCTTGATGAGGCCGTCGCCCTTGCACGCCTCGCAGCGCCCGCCGGCGACGTTGAAGCTGAACCGGCCGGGTTTGTAGCCGCGCATCCTCGCCTCGGGAAGCATCGCGAACGCCTCGCGTATGGGGCCCAGCACGCCGACGTACGTCGCCGGGTTCGATCGCGGGGTGCGCCCTATCGGGTCCTGGTCAATGGCGACGACCTTGTCGAAGTCCCCAGCGCCGTCGAGGCCCCTGTGCGCCCCCGGTTTGCCGCCCGTGCGATGCAGGCGTCTCTTGAGGGCCGGGAGCAGGATCTCGTTCACCAGCGTGGACTTGCCCGAACCGGACACACCGGTCACACAGGTGAGCAGGCCCACCGGGAAGGGCACGTCTAGGCTCTTCAGGTTGTGCTGCGACGCCCCGCGCACGACCAGGAAACCGCGATCGGGCTCCCGCCTGCTGCTGCGCCACCTGATGCCGCGCTTGCCCGTCAGGTACGCTCCGGTAAGCGACTCCTCGCAGGCGAGCACGTCTTCGAGCGATCCGGCCACGACGACGCCGCCGCCCAGCCGGCCCGCGCCCGGTCCGAAGTCGACGATGAAGTCGGCCGAGCGAATCGTCTCCTCGTCATGCTCGACGACGATCACGGTGTTGCCTAGATCCCGCAGCCGGAGCAGCGTGTTGAGGAGCTTACGGTTGTCGCGCGCGTGCAGGCCCACCGAGGGTTCATCGAGGATGTACAGCACGCCGACGAGGTGGCTGCCGATCTGAGTCGCGAGCCTGATCCGCTGGGCCTCGCCGCCCGACAAAGTGGGCGCCGACCGGTCAAGGGTCAGATAGCCCAGGCCCACGTCGACCATAAACCTCACGCGCTCGTTGATCTCCTTGATGAGCCGCTCGGCGATCTGCCTGTCCCGGGCGGGGATCTTGATCGCGAGCTCGCCGAACCACTCCTGCGCCTTGGAAACGTGCAGCCGGCCGATGTCGACGATGGTCTCGCCGGCGACCCTGACCGCGGCACTCTCCGGCCGCAGCCGACCGCCTTCGCAGGCGTCGCAAGTACGCCGCGCAAGGTAGGCGTGGTAGCGGCCCATCTCGGACTCGTCCTCCGCCTGCGTGAAGCGCCGTTGCGTCCGGTTGAGGACGCCCTCGAACGCCCGCCGGAACCGCCAGAAGCGCTTGGGGTTCGACGCCGACCTGAAGATGAACTCGATGGGCCTCGGGTCGCCGCGAAGCACGATCTCCCGTTTGTCGTCGGGGAAATCGCGGAACGGCACATCGAGGTCCACGCCGAACTCGCGCTCGAGGGCCTCCAGAGTGCACTTGGTGCTCTGCGTGTCCGGGTTGCCGAGGAGCTCGATGGCTCCCTCGCGCAGCGACAGCTCCGGGTAGGTGATGACGAGCGTCTCGTCCATCTCGAGTGAGATGCCGAGCCCGGCGCAGTCCCGGCACATGCCCTGGGGCGAGTTGTAGCTGAACATCTGGGGCTCGAGCTTCTGGAATGAGATGCCGCACTCGAGACAGGCGGCCCGCTGCGACAGGAGCATGTCGCCCTCGCCGACCACGTCGATGACGGCAACGCCGTCGCCCTTGCGAATGGCGATCTCCATCGACTCCGCGAGCCGCGATTGCGACTTCTGACCGACCACGATCCGGTCGACGACCACCTCGATGTTGTGTTTGCGTCGCTTGTCGAGCCTGAGGCGCTCGCTGATGTCGAGCACCTCGCCGTTCACCCTGATGCGGACGAAGCCCTCGCCCCTGGCCTCCTCGATCAGGTCCTCGTATTCGCCCTTGCGGTCGCGGACCAGCGGCGCGAGCACCTGGACGCGCGTTGCCTCGGGTAGCTCCATCACGCGGTCTACCATCTGCTCCACGGTCTGGCCGCTGATCGGCTTGCCGCAGAGGTGGCAGTGCTGCACGCCGATCCTCGCCCACAGGACGCGCATGTAGTCGTGGATCTCGGTAACGGTTCCGACCGTGGACCGGGGGTTGCGGCTGGCCGTCTTCTGCTCGATGGCGATGGCGGGCGAGAGCCCCTCGACGTGGTCGACGTTGGGCTTCTGCATCTGGTCGAGGAACTGCCGCGCGTACGCGGACAGCGACTCGACGTACCGGCGTTGACCCTCCGCGTACAGAGTATCGAAGGCGAGTGACGACTTGCCCGAGCCGCTGACGCCGGTGAACACCACCAGCCTGTCTCGCGGTATGTCGAGGTCTATGTCTCTGAGGTTGTGTTCGCGCGCTCCGCGAACACTGATCGTCGAAGCCAACTCAAGCTCCCGGGAAGCTACGCGACGGCCGCGCACAGGATCGTCCCACGGACCTCTTGCCCACTCTCCACGCGCGCTCCGGGCCCGAGCACGCTGTCGGCGACGACCGCATTCGGCCCGACGCGGGCTCCGGGCAGAAGCACGCTGCTCTCGACGCGCGCGCCGTCGGACACAACAGCCCGCCTCCCCAGCACAGAGCCGCCTGCGACGCACGCACCGGCATGCACAACTGCTCTCTCGCCGGCGAGGTAGCCCTCGCGACGGACCCCGAGGACGGCGAAAGGCGAAAGACCTACCGCCGTGTCACGATTCGCCCGAAGGTAGCGAACATGCGTTCCGATGTCAAGCCAGTAGGCATCTCCCACGTTCCAGCCGAGCACCTTCCGGCCCGACTCGACGAGCCACGGGAAGACGTCGAGTTCCAATGAGCACGCCGAGCCCGGCGCGACGTACGCGAGCGCCCGCGGATGAAGCACATAGACAGCGCCGTTCGCGAGGTCTGATGTCGTCTCGCCGGGGCCGGGCTTCTCGAGGAACCGCGCCACTCGGCCGTCGGCGCCGAGCTCCAGAACGCCGAGCGAGCTGGGGTCATCGACCCGGCGGACGGCGATCACCGCGTCGGCATCCTCCCTCTCCGCCAGACCCGTCATCGCGGTCAGGTCCAGGTCGGTGAGGATATCGCCGTTCATCACAACGATGCGGCCGTCGAGGCCTTCCATCGCGAGCCGCACGAACCCGCCGGTGCCGAGGGGCTCAGGCTCGCGCACGGCCCGCACCTCCTCGACGCCGAGGGAGCCGGGGTCGGGAAACGGGCCCGTCGGCTCCTGGTCGGACGAGCCGAGTAGGACCCCCCGCACGCCGTGCCCGGCCAGCCATCGCACGATGTGGTCCTGGACGGGCACGTTGCCGACCGGCACGCAGCGCTTGGGCATCACATCCGTGAGCGGCCGCAGGCGGGTGCCTGGCCCGCCCGTGATGAGGATTGCATAGCGGGCTACGCTGTGCATACCTGAGAGTATACGCAGGCAGCACGGCCGGGTCACGCCGCGGGAGAGATAAGGGCCATCGCATCCCCGTACGAGTAGAACCTGTAGCGCAGCTTGACCGCCTCGCCGTACGCCTCGAGCACACGCTCCCGGCCGGCGAACGCCGACACCAGGACGAGAAGGGACGAGCGCGGCAGGTGGAAGTTCGTGACCAGCGCGTCCACCGCGCGCAAGCCGTGCCCGGGGCGGATGAAGAGCGAGGTCTCACCTGAGCCGGGGGTGAGCTGTCCCACCTCATCCGCGATAGCCTCCAGCACCCTCACAGACGTGGTCCCGACCGCGACGACGCGGCCGCCGGCGGCCCGGCAGCCGTTGACCGTTGCGGCGCACTCGTCCGAGACGCTGTAGCGTTCAGAGTGCATGTGGTGCTCCGCGAGGCGCTCGACCGAGATCGGCCGGAAGGTGCCCAGCCCCACGTGAAGCGTCAGCCTAACGATCCGCACCCCGACGGCCTCGATGCGCGCGATCAACTCGGGCGTGAAGTGGAGCCCGGCGGTCGGCGCGGCCACCGATCCGGGGTGGGCCGCGTAGACGGTCTGGTAGCGCTCTCGGTCGGCCGCCTCGTCGGGGCGGCGGATGTATGGAGGAAGCGGCACGTGACCGATCGCCTCGAGCGCTTGGTTGAGCTCCGTGGACGCCCTGAGCCGCACCCGCCGCCGTCCCGTGTCGTCGATCCGCTCGAGCACCTCGACCTCGATCCACGGACCTTCGCCGAACCGAAGCACCCGTCCAGGCGGGCACCGCCGCCCGGGCTTCGCCAGGCACTCCCACTCGTCGCCGGCGACAGGCGCGAGCAAGAGGACCTCAACGCGACCGCCGCCGGCCGTGGCACCGAGCAGGCGAGCGGGCAGCACCCTGGTGTCGTTCAGAACGAGGCAGTCGCCCGGTTGCAGGAGGTCCGGAAGCTCGGAGAACACCCGATGCTGCATCGCCCCCGTGCGCGGGTCGAGCACAAGAAGGCGCGACCGGTCTCGCACCTCGGATGGATGCTGCGCGATGAGCTCCTCAGGCAGGTCGTAGTCGTAGGCGGAGGTGAGGCCGGCGCACTCGGTCGCGTTGCCCTCACCCCGCCCTCGCTGCGCTCGTGCACCCCTCTCCCTGGGGAGAGGGGCAGGGGGGGGCGGCACGGAGGCCGGGGGGGTGAGGCTAGCTGCGCCGCGCCTACAGGCTCCCCGGGACACCCGACCCACCCCCGAGGACTTGACCGAGCAGCGGCGGCTCGGCCAACGGAAGCTGCCATCTGAAGAGTACCGTCTGCCCGCTCTGGAGGGGGAAGCTGAGCGTTATGTCGCCGGAATCAAGGGGCATGTCGCGCCCAGCCCGGCTCTTGATCGGGAAGGCGATCCCGTAGGCCTTGCTACGCTCCGAAAGCCCTCTGACCTCCACTAGGTCGTCCAGGAACACGCCCTTGCGTCGATCCGCGCTGCTGGCGGTCAGCTCGGCCTTGCGGGCCCACTCCCCGCCCCCGAACTGCGCCGGCAGAGCTAAGAGGAACACGAGATGCGTCTCGGTCGCCAGCGCGAGAACCTTGAGGTCGCCCGCGTCGGGCGCGTCACCGGCCAGCTTGAGTAATCCGTGCGCGAAGCTCCTGGTCATCCAGACCGCCGAGACCCCTTCAACCGCGGGCTCGGGGTTGCTTGAGAAAACCGGCACACAAGCGGCTGCGAGCTCGTCGAGCGTGACCTTAGGGGCGTTCGGGACTGTGGGCCCGATCATCGGCGGTGCGGGCGTCGCCTTCGCGTAATCCGCCCACTGGGGAGGGGCGATCGGCGGGTCCTCGAACGCGACGGTGGTACTGGTCTGGCCGCGCGTGAGCCGGACGTTGATGGCCATGCCTGCCGGCTGTTTCGGGAACACGCGTAGCTCGGTTGAGTCAGTGGTTCCCGGGCCCAGCGCTCCGGCGACTTCGCCCGGGACCTGGATGGACTCAGGCTCGACTGGACTTCCCGTGGCCGGGGTGATGGCGACCTCCAGGCCCTCAGGCTTCGTGGCGGTGAGCAGCCCCTCGGAGATGACACCGACCTCCACAAGCTCGTGCTTCCCGAAGAAGCCACCGATCTTGTCCGCGTCAGCACCCTGCCCCCTGAGCATGGCGGACGTCACCACGGCGGGGCCGTAGAAGCGAGTCACGGCGAATGGGACCCCGTCCATCGCGGCAACGCGCGTCGTGAACACGCGCGAGTCAGATGGGTCGACGGGGTCGGCGAACGCGGTGCCGAACCTTGTGACCGCTTGCTGCGCGTCCCCTTGCTGAGCATACACGGCAGTACGTAGCGCGGCGACCGGCGCGGCCGCGCCGCGAGCCTTGATCAGCTTGTCCAGGTCCGCGCCCGCTCCTGCCAGGTTCCCTGCGGCGAGCCGGCTGAGCGCCCTAGGCGCGTACCGCTCGAACACCTCCGCCTTTGGCACCACCAGCGGCAGCCCACCGGGCTGTTCCGGCTCGAACTGGAGCACGCTCTCGCGGCTGGGATCGTAGAGCCCGGAGGTGGCCGCGTCCAGCTTGCGCTTGACCACGGCGTTCCCCGGCTGGATCTCCAGCGCGCTCAGCAGCGCCTCGGACGCCGCGCGACCCCTGGCCGCGGAGAGTGCGCTGCAGCCCTCGAGGAACTTGATCGTGAACACGTAGCTCTTGGCTTGGGCCGCCAGTGGGTCCTGGCCTCCGGCGGCAAGGTACTTGACCAGGTTGGCGACGGCCTGCTTCGGATAGCCGGCGAGGGCGTAAGCTCGGCCGAGGTAGTAGAACGCCTCCGTCGGCGGGTTCGGCTCGGCGACACACGCCTTCAGCATCTCAACCGCCTGGTCGGCCGACGCGCTCGCGGAGAGGCCGGCAGCCGCGGCGGCCTCGGCCCGCTCCACAAGCGCCTTGCCCTGTGCCAGCAGATCAGCCGGTGCGGCCCCCACTCCGGCGGGCGGCTGGGCCGCGCAGGCAGTCGCCAGGGCTAGGCAGCAGGCGGCCAGCAAGGCCGACAGGGGGGGCCGGACCCGAAACCCACCCACTCCTTCGCTGCGTAGGTGCGGCCCAATGTGGCCGCCCCTGGGCGAGCACATCGGCTCGCCCCTACGCACCCCCTCTCCCAAGGGCAGAGGAAGAATGCCTCTACGTCGCACCATCGCGCACCTCCCGTCCGGCGGAGACGAGGAGCCTGCGGCATGAGGGCGAATAGACCGGCCGCGCGTCCCCAACCCCAGGGCTTGCGCGCGAGGAGACGCGTCCGTGACCTTACCCCGTCGTGGCAAAGTGACCCATCTAACCGCGGTCGTGCTCATTCCGCCGGAGGACGTGTGGGAGCCCATCCAACGCATTCGACGACTGCACGACCCTAACATCAAGCGCTGGATGCCCCACATCACGCTGCTCTACCCGTTCGTCCCCCACGCCCTGGTTCCCTCGGCGGTCGAGCAGGTCGCGGCCGTCGTGAGCCGGCACAGCAGGCTGTCCATCGAGCTCGCGGAGTTCTCGGTGTTCAACCACCCGGGCGGCAAGGTGACCCTCTGGCTGAGCCCTTCGCCCCCTGATCCCATCAAGCGCCTGCAGGCCGCATTGCAGGGAGACTTCCCACAATGCGACGAGGCGTCCGCCTACCGGTCGGGGTTTGTGCCCCACCTGTCGGTGGGGGTGTTCCTGAGGCGCGCCGAGGCCAGGATCGCGCGCGACAAGGTCGAGCCCGAGTGGCGCCCGGTCCGGTTCGAGCAGACCAGCGTCTCCGTCATCGCCAGGTCGGGCTACGAGCGCGACCCGTTCAAGGTCGTTGCGGAAGCCCCGCTCCACGCTCCCTAGAGCGCGGCTCCGATCCCGCACGCCCTCCGCGCGCGGTCGAGCACCTCACGCGCCTTGGCGCGCGCCTCGCGCGCGCCGTCCGCGTAGATCGCGCGCACCAGTTCAGGGTCGCGCTCGAGGTCCTCTCGCTTTGCCCTCGCCTCGCCGAAGCACTGGAAGAAGAGCTCGACGATGCGCTGCTTCACCTCGCCGTAGCCGATGCCGCCCTGCCTGTAGCGGGCGGACATTGCCTCGCGCTCCGTGGGGCTCGCGAACAGCTTGAAGAGGGCGAAGACGTTGCACTTGTCCGGGTCCTTGGGCTCCTCGACCGGGGCGCAGTCGGTCTCCATCCGCCTGATCTTGCGCTCGATCGCCTTTGCGTCGTCGAAGATCTCGATGACGTTCCCGTAGCTCTTCGACATCTTGCGGCCGTCGAGACCGGGGACTACGGCGACATCGTCGAGGATGTACGGCTCGGGCAGCACGAATACCTCGCCGTACCTGTGGTTGAAGCTGCCCGCAATGTCCCGCGCGACCTCGATGTGCTGCTTCTGATCCTGCCCGACGGGCACGACGTGCGAGTCGTAAGCGAGGATGTCCGCTGCCATGAGGACGGGGTAACCGAAGAGGCCCATGCTGGCCGGCACCCCCTGACCGACCTTGTCCTTATAGGCGTGGCAGCGCTCCATCAGCCCGACCGGGGCCATGCAGGACAGTAGCCAGGTCAGCTCCGTCACCTCAGGCACGTCCGACTGGCGGAACACCGTCGCCCGCTCGGGCGAGAGCCCCAGTGCGAGCAGCCCGGCTGCCACCTCATGGCAGTTCGCGGTCATCGTGTCCCTGTCTTCGACCGTGGTGAGCGCATGGTAGTCCGCGATGAAGTAGTACGCGTCGCACTCGTCCTGGAGCGCGACGTACTGCCTGATGGCGCCGAAGTAGTTCCCGACGTGCAGCTTGCCCGACGGCTGGATGCCCGACAGGGCTCTCTTCATCATCATCTCGCACACCCTCCAATGACCTGTAGCCCGCCCGACTCCCGTGGGGCTTCCGAAGGCATAAGGAAAGCGCCCGCGGGATCCCGCGGGCGCTCGATGTCACTGCGTTTCCGGCTATGTCATGCAGGTCGGGCCGCGGGAGCCCCAAGGTCCCGGGGGCACCACCAAAGGCCGATCACTGTTGACACTCGCATGACGCTCACCTACAGCGAGTTTAGCCGCGCGGCGGGCGAGTGTCAACCACGCTCCTCGCCGTGTCGCAGAGGGGCCGGGGGGAGGACCGGGCATCAGCGGGCGGAACACCTCCACCCATGTTGCAGTGAGAGGGTGAACATGCACGATGCGCGCACACATCGTCTCGGGTTTCTGTCTGCTTGTCATAGCGCTGTCGTGCCTGCCGGCAGCGGCGGACGATGAGCTTGGCTTCAAGCCGATCTTCGATGGCACAACTCTGGCCGGTTGGCAGGGGGGCGGGTACGTCGTTGAGGACGGCGTGCTCGTGTGCCCCGCCGAGGGCGGCGGGATGCTGTACACCGAGAAAGAGTACGGCAACTTCGTCTACCGGTTCGAGTTCAAGCTCACCCACGGCGCCAACAACGGCATCGCAATCCGCGCGCCGGGTGAAGGCGACCCAGCGTATGTCGGGATGGAGATCCAGGTTCTGGACGATCCCGATCCGATGTACGCCGGGCTCCAGCCGTGGCAGGTCCACGGCTCGATCTACGGTGTCGTACCGGCGAAGCGCGGCGCCCTCAAGCCGGTGGGCGAGTGGAACTCCGAGGAGATAGTCGCCGACGGGCGGCACATCAAGGTGACGCTCAACGACACCGCGATCGTCGACGCGAACCTCGACGATGTCACCGACCCGGACGTTCTCAAGAACCACCCGGGGCTCGCGCGCACGTCGGGCAAGATCGGGTTCTGCGGGCACGGTTCGAGGGTCGAGTTCCGCAATCTGCGGGTGAGGGAGATCCTGCCCGACAACGTCCCTCCGGAGGGGTTCACGGCTTTGTTCAACGGTACCGACCTCACCGGCTGGAAGGGCCTTGTCGAGAGCCCGCCCGCGCGCGCGGCCATGACGCCCGAGCAGCTCGCGGAGAAGCAGAAGGGGGCCGACGATCAGATGCGCGCGCACTGGTCGGTCGTGGACGGTGTCGTGACCTTCGACGGCAAGGGCAACAGCCTCTGCACGGCCAAGGACTACGGGGACTTCGAGATGCTGGTCGACTGGAAGATCGAGCCCGGCGGCGACAGCGGCATCTACCTCCGCGGCACCCCGCAGGTCCAGATCTGGCAGAACCCGGTTGGCTCCGGCGGCCTGTTCAACAACGCCAAGAACCCGAAGGATCCGCTCGTCGTCGCCGACAACCCCGCCGGCCAGTGGAACCACTTCCGCATCGCCATGATCGGCGAGAAGGTAACGGTTTTCCTGAACGGCAAGCTGGTGGTCGACAACGTTACAATGGAGAACTACTGGGAGCCTGGCAAGCCGATCTACCCCACCGGCCAGATCGAGCTGCAGAACCACGGCAACTCGCTCTACTTCAAGAACATCTTCGTCCGGGAGATCGGCCCGGAGGAGGCCGCTAGGGGCCTGCCGACCCAGTAGCCAGGGCGGTCTGGTAGTGTGGCGGACAACCGGCGCCCGTGCGGACCTCACCCCCCGGCCTTTGGCCGTTCCCCCTCTCCGCTCGCGGAGAGGGGGTGGTCACTGGCGCAGCCAGGGACCGGGGGTGAGGTTGACGCGACGGCGCGGAGGGAACTTGCCGTGGGTTCGATGACAATGCGCGACCGCATGCTCGCCGTCGTAAGGGGCGAGCGTCCGCTCGATCGGGTGCCGTTCGTGCAGTACGACGGAGCGGGCGGCCCCACCGCGGAGGCCTGGGACCTGCTGGGGCGCCAGAACATGGGCGTCCTTCAGTGGACGGGCGTCCATCGCACCGAGGCGCCCGGCTGCCGCTTCGAGGTCGAGGAGATCGAGCACGCCGGCCGCAGGGGCGTCCGAACAACACTCTACACGCCGACCGGGCGGCTCTACTGCGAGCACACCTATCAGCCCGACCTGGGCGCCCTCGCGGTGCGCAAGCACTATGTCGCGAAGCCCCAGGACTACGAGATACTCATGACCTACCTGCGCAGCATCGTCGTCCACGAGGACTACGATCGAGCCGCCTCGGTGGCGCGCGACCTCGGCGACGACGGCCTGCCACACGTCTCGATAGACCGGACCCCGTGGCAGCAGCTCTGGATCCAATGGGTCTGTCTCGAGGACCTGTGCCTGCACGTTGCCGACTGCCCGGACGTGGTCGAGGAGTGCCTGGACATCATCGGTGGCATCGTGCGGCGCACATTCAAGATCGTAGCAAAGGCGGACATCCCGTATGTGGTGTTCCCCGACAACATCACGGCGCCGGCTATCGGGGAGAGGTACTTCAGGCAGTACTGTCTCCCGTTCTACCGCGAGTTGCACGACATGCTTGCCGAGCGCGGGATCCCCGTATTCGTCCATATCGATGGAGACACGCGGGGCTTGAGGGACGCGATCGGAGAGAGCGGCATCGACGGGATCGACTCGCTCTCGCCTCCGCCCGACAACGACACCAGCGTTGAGGAAGCTCTACGGCTCTGGCCGGGGATCCGCCTGCTCGTGAACTTCCCCTCATCGGTTCACCTGGCGCCGGCCGAGCGGATCTACGAGGTAGCCGCCGACATCGTTCGGCAGGCAGGCGACACTGGGCGCGTGCAGATCCAGATCTCGGAGAACGTCCCTCCCGGGGCGTGGCGCAAGAGCTATCCCGAGATCGTGCGAGCCACGCGCGACGCAGTGAGGTGGGGCGGCCCGGCGGGCAAGGGCGGGGGCTGATGACCGACGACGATGCGCGAACATGGGCAGAGCCGGCGGAGTATCGGTGTCCGCAGAGCCGGCTTGTTCCCACGATCTGCGCCTTTGCCTCCGCGGGCTATCTCGCGGCCGCGGGGTGGGGGCTGCCGGTGTTCTCCCGTATCGCGCGGGACCTGGCCGGACTTCCCGGCCCGTCGGTCGAGCCGCGGCTTACCGTGGTACTGTTATGGGCGGCGTGGGTGGCCATCGCCGCGGCGGGCCTGTGGCAGGCGCGCCAGGCTGTCGTTGGCGTCATGCTCGCCCGCAACTCGTCTGTCCGCATCGAGCCGGACCGGTTGACGGTGGTCGATTACAGGGGCCGGTCGCAGAGCCTGCGGTGGCGGGCCGTGGATAGACTCCGAGCGAGGAGGGCACTGCTCGTCTTCGAGCATGGCGCCCGGGCGGACGTGTACGGTGACGGACGCCGGCTGCTCATCAGCCAGCTCTTGGAGCGTTGCGACGACGTCGTGGAGGAGATCGTGGCGCGCGCCGGTCTGTCTGTCCGTGATTCCCACTGGTGGGGCGTCACGTACCGGCGGCCGCAGCCACCTACCTGATCCTCACCGTCCGCACCTCGCACGGGCCCAAGGACAGGCGGAGCTTGCCCGCCTCTTGGGTCATCGGTTCGCCGGAGACCGCGTCCGTCACTTGGCCCCTTACCGGCAGCGTGACCGCAACGTCCGCCTTGGCGGTCAGCCCCACGTTCACGATCGCGAGCCATGTACCGTGCTGGCTGGCGTCGATCGCGCGGACCACGACCTCGGGGTCGGAGCAGGCCCCCTCCACAACGCGGCTCGGCAGCGCCGGCAGTGACAGAAACGCGAGGTTGAAAGCGCGCGCATACTCGGGGAAGCCCCGGTTGAAACTGCTCGCAGCCAGGTAGCCGAGCCACCACGGGTCGCCGTACGCGAGCGCCCGCGCCTCGGCGAGCATCTCGTAGGGACCCGCAAGGTCGACGTCAGCGACGAAGTACCCGAGCGGCTGCTCATCGCCGTCGTCCATCTCGTTCTCGTTGAGGTAGTAGTGCCTTACCATGGCGAGGCCGGACCGCGTTCGGAACGCGTCCATGGACGCGGGCGGCTCGACGGTGTAGGCCCTGTTGAATGCGTGGGTCAGCATTACCCCTGCCTCGTCGCGGTAGCGTTCGGGGTCGGCCTTGGGGCAGGAGTACTGCCACTCCCACTTGTCCCACGTGAGCAGGTCGCTGGTTAGGGCCGTAAGCTGCCGCTTCTCCGCGATGGCGCACTCAAGAGAGATCGGCCGCTCGCCCAGCGTCTCCCATGTCGGCGGATCGTCGGTGACGACCGTTGGTGCCTGCCAGTCGGGGTACACGACGCCGCCCTCGCTTGTGTCCGTGGTGAAGAGAAGCGCGGCGTCGGCGTTGGCGGCAGACTCACGGGTGAGGTCGCGAACGGAACGGAAGAAGGCCGCTCGCTTGTCATACCACCAGGCGAGGTACTTCGCCCGCAGCGCCTCATCGGCGCTGAGCTGCTCCCTGGTCACCGGCGCCCCGTCGTTCGCCTCCCGCGCGAACAAGCCGAGGCAGCGGTCCGAGAAGCTGACCGGCAAGCTGCTCGGGCGCTGTCGGAACCACGCGCCAAGGAAGTGCACCCGGTGGGCAAATGGCGCGATGGTGCAGTCGAGGAGCTTCTTCACGTCCGCAAGCGTATCGGGGTCGGTGACGTCGGCGTTCGCCGCCTCGCACCAGGTGACATGTGTGTACGTGTCTCCGCCGCCGAGAGTCACGCAGCGCTTCTCGCTCCCCAGGCCCTTGTAGCCTTTGCTGCCGGTGTACTCGTAGTACGGCAGCACATCGAGGCCGTACGACGGCACCATCGCGAGGATGTTCCCCCACAGCCGCGGCGTGGGCGTCTGGTAGTACCAGTCGTTACCGCCGCCGGGCTCGGAGTCCCAGCCCTGGTTAGAGCCGAACTCGAGAAGGTCCTTGCAGAAGGTGTTCATGCCGAGGTAGCGGAGCAGCCGCGCCTTGTACTCGTACCAATCGGTGGGGTTCGCGACCCCGCGCTTGGCCGGGTCCTGGCCCGCGATGACCCCGTCGGCCATCTCCTCCCTGACGAAGATGTGCCGTCGCGGCAGGCCGTCGGGGAGCTCAGGCAGCTCAACCTCAAGCTCCGACTCGGGGACCGCCCACAGCCTGATCCGCGACACGGCGGCCCCGCCCGACAGCGGATCGGCGGCGGCCTTGGGCTGGGCTACGATCACCCAGAACCCGTCCGCCGGCACGAATGGCCTGTCGCCCTCGCCTCGCGGTCGTTGGAGGCCGGGGAACCGGTCGTGCAGGAAGAAAAGCGTCCGCCACGTTCGGTACTCGCCGGACAGAGGGATCCGGAGCGACTCCGGGTTACTGGGTGTGTACTTCCCGTGGAGGACGTCGCCCACAGTCGCACCGGTGTGGAAGCCCAGGGTCGTCTCCGCCCCCTGGTTCAGGATGAACATCGACCGGGGCTGGTCCTCGGGGTAGTCGACCTGGAGCGCGTACGCGCCGCCGGCGCGGAGGCCCTTGCCTTTGCCGAGCAGGTACGCGAAGTACTTCGTCTCCCCGGCGTCGTTGGGAAGGCAGCGGCACTGCCTGTCCAGGACATCCTCGACCTGGCTGACGCCGACGGGGTACTCCTGGAACACCCCTTCGGCCGGCTCGGCGGCGCAGTCGACCTCGTCGACGAGCGTCCGCTCCGTGACCCCGGGGCTTACCTCCGGCTGCGCGTACAGGACGACCTCGGCAACGTTCGCGCTGGGCGACTCCTTGATGAAGCGGATGTACCGCGTGCGCACACGTAGCCGGACTTCCTTCCACACCTGGTACGCGAGGCAGTCCTCGCGAACGACCTCGGTCCAATCGCCCGGGGTGCCCACATAGACGCGGAAGACGCCTTCGCCGTTGAGGTCGAAGAGCCACAGCGTGCCGAGGTCGTACTCGCGGCCAAGGTCGATGTACGCGCCCAGTGGGTAGTCCGCCTGGTTCCACGAGCCCTCCCAGTTCGTGCTCGGTTTGGTGGCGAGTGGGTTGTCGGCCAGAGCCTGCTCATCGACGAGCCCGCGCGGGTCGCCGACGGGGCTCTCGTTCACGATCATGTCCGGAGTGAGGGGGATACGGTCCCCCGCGGCCGCGCAGGGGTGCGCCAACGCCGCGCAGACAAGAGCCGCGCCCGCGGCGAGCGTGCTGAGTGTCATCCTGAGTCCCTGGGGCGTGTCACTCGAACAGCTCCGCGAGGCGGAGCTCGAAACCGGGCAGCACGTCCTCCCCACGGAGGTACCCGTCGGGGGGAACATGCTCGGTCGTGCCGTCGGCACGCCAGACGGAGGCTGTTCGCGGCTGCGGGTAGATGACCCAGACGAGCCTCGAACCACACGCGATGTACTCGCACGCCTTCGCGTCCACTTCGGCCCTGGACTGCGTCGGAGATAGGATCTCGACGGCCAGGTTGGGCGCTCCGTCGATGAAGCGCAGCTCATCGTCGGGCCCGGGGATCATGCTTGCGTCGATGTACGCCACATCCGGAGCCCGTACTGTGTCCGGCGAACGGCGGAGCACGAAGCCCGGCTCACCTGCCAGCACCTCCCCAGCACCAGTGCTTCGTACATGGTCTCGGAGCGCTCCGTAGACCAGCCCCACGAGGTGCCCGTGCTTGTAGCCTGTGGGTGTCATCCAGATCAGCTCCCCATTCACGAGCTCAACCGGCCGGTCGTCATCGGGCATCAAGAGCAGCTCCTCCGCCGTGACCAGCCTCGGAGGGGAGAGCGTGTCGACCGCCATTGCGTTCACCTCCTGCCTCATTCGCCCCGACAGTGTAACCGGTGCAGGACTCGGGCGCCACAGGCCGGAACCCGCGGAGAACCAACCGAGCGGGAGTACATACGCCTCATGGAGCCTGCCCAGCACGAACTGCCTCAGAGCAGCCTCGACTTCCTCTTTGAGCTGCTCTCCACCCCCAGCGTCAGCGGCCACGAGGAGCCCTGCCAGCGAGTGGTCGCGCGCTACGCCCGCGAGCTGGGCCTGGAACCGCAGGCGGACGTCCACGGGAACGTCTGGGCCTGCCTCGGGCCCGAACGTGCGCCGCTCGTCGGGCTCGAGGGACATGTCGATCAGGTCGGGCTCACCGTTCGACACATCTCCGACGAGGGGTACCTGCACTGCGAGTTCACAGGCGGCTCGTGGGAGCTCTACGCGCGCCGGGTAACCGTCCACACCGCCTCCGGTCCCGTCCCCGGCGTGATGGGCAAGCAGCCACTCCACTACGCGGAAGACAACACGAAGCTCAAGAAGGTCCACGAGTACTGGATCGACATCGGCGCGCGAAACGGCGATGACGCCAAGGCAAAGGTCGCGATCGGAGATCCCGTCACCTACGATGGGCAGCCGACGCTCTTCGGCGAGGACCTGCTGATGTCGTGCGGCCTCGACAACCGCATCAGTGTGTTCTGCGCGTTCGAGACGCTGAGACTCCTCAAGGGCGAGGGCTTCTCCGGGCCGGCGCGGGCCGCGGCGCTGTCGTGCGTCCAGGAGGAGATCAGCGGCGTCGGTGCGGCGACGCTCGGATACGCGCTGCCGATGGCCGCCGCGGTCGCCGCCGACGTGTGGCCGTTCATAACGGATGTGCCCGACTGCGACGCGCGGCGCTTCGGGCCGCTCAAGCTCGGCGACGGCCCGTGCATCGTGCGCGGTGGCAACATCGCCCCGCTCGTGTTCGACGGGCTGGTAGTCGCCGCCAAGGAGACCGAGCTGCCGCACCAGATCCAGGCCTGGCCGGGACCGACGCCGACGGACGCCAGCTTGTTCTTCAGAGCGCGCGAGGGCATGCCGTCCGGTCTAGTGGGGATCCCCGAGAGGTACCTCCACACTCCCTCCGAGGTGGTCCACCTCGGCGACGTGTGGAACACGATCCGCTTGATGGCGGCCTTCGTGCGCCGCGTGCCCTCGGGCGCCGACTTCTCGCGTCGCGCGTCCATCCTCGACAACTGAGCGGCCTCGCCCGGCCGCAGCGGGAGGCAGCCCGAATGCCAAGAACGTGTGGATGCGCCGATGGGAACTGCAGGCCTTCCTCAGCCGACCTGACGCGCCGCGAGTTCCTTAGGTCCCTCGGTGTCGGTGCCGTCGCGCTGTGGGGCGGCTCACTGGCGGCCCGGGCCGCGGCGCCGGCTCCGGTGGGCGTGCTGCCGTCCGGCAGATCGTATGACCGCTACCCGCTCACTCCCCCACGCGTGTACGAGGGAGTCAACCTCGGCGCGGTCGCGATGCCCATCGGCGGCATCGGCACCGGGACGATCTGGCTCGATGGGCAAGGGCGGCTCCGGGTCTGGCAGATCCACAACAACTACAGCGAGCCGAGGATCCCCTGCAGCTTCCTCGCGATGAGGGTCAGGGCAGGCACCGACGCCCCACAGGTGCGGGTCCTGCAGACCGAGGCCGAGGACGGTTTCGAGCCCTGCAAGTCGCTCGCGTTCGAGGGCGGCTATCCCGTGGCCCGGCTGCGCTTCGATACCGGCACGCCGGTATCGGTGACGGTGGAGGCCTTCAACCCGCTGATCCCCACAGATACGGACAACAGCAGCCTACCGTCCGCCATCTTTCGCGTGACCGCCAAGAACGAGGGCACCGCGCCCGCCGAAGTGGCTCTGCTCTCCACGCTGCAAAACGCGGTCGGCTTCGACGGCAGCGTGGGGATCGACGGTGTCGCGTCGGACTACTACGGCAACAATCGGAACAGGATCGTCCGGGAGGAGGGCCTTACCGCCATTTCGATGACCGTTCCGGCCGAGCCGCCGGCGCCGGGTTTCCTGCGCGCCCGGACAGCCACCGGACGGACCGGCTCGAAGCCGATCCTCTACATCGAGCGCCTTGCGAGCCCGGACGAGACGGCAACGGCCGGCACGAAGGCCGTAAACCAAGTCGAGGCTCTCGCGAGCCTGTCGGCACAGGACGCGGTGATCGTCGCAGCCGGGGCCGCGACAGGCTTCTTCACCTCCCTCGAGCGCGTGCAGGATCTGGTGAAGGGCGTTGACTCGCTCGAGGTGTTCGACGACTTCGAGAAGCCGTCGTACGAAGGCTGGACGGTCGAGGGCGAGGACTTCGGCCCCGGTCCGTCACAAGGCACGGAGGCGAACCAGCAGCCGGTGGCGGGCTTCCTTGGGAGCGGCCTCGTCAACACGTTCCGCCCGGGCGACTCGCCCAAGGGCCGGATGCTCTCGAAGCCATTCACGATCCGCAGGCGGTACATAGGCTTCCTCATCGGCGGCGGCCAGCATCCGGACGAGACCTGCATCAACCTGCTCGTCGACGGCAAGGTCGTTCGGACGTCGACCGGCCGGAACCAGGAGCTGCTCCTCCCCGAGTCGTGGGATGTCGGTGAGTTCCAGGGCAAGGAAGCCAGGATCGAGATCGTCGACCAGAACTCCGGCGGCTGGGGACACATCAACATCGACGAGATTGTCATGTCCGACATCCAGCCCGACCGCCTGCTCAGGCTGCTCGTACCCCTCGGCGGCATCGCCCCCATCCTGGCTCTCAAGTACACCTCCGTCACCGTGGCGGACGCGGGCGGCGCGGAAGCGGTCGCGGTCCACGGCGCGTGGCCCGGGGCCGACGCGCTGCCGGCTTGGCGCGTGGGCGAGTATGTGAAGCTCGCCGGCCTCGCTGCGGCCGGCCTCACCGTGCTCGCCACCACGGCCTCCGGCGACCCGCTTATCGTCCGCCTGCCTTTTGGCTCGGCGACCATATTCATGTCGCTCGCCGCGCAGACGCCGTGGGACTGGGTGCGGGCGCTCATCGTAGCGGGTGCCGCGCTGCCGGAAGACGCCACGCTCGAGACGACCCAGTCGGGCTGGGGCTCGATGGCACTCGCGACGACCGGTGCCCGTGCCGGAGCCGATCCGCGGTGGACTGACTCGGAAGCTCTCGCCGCGGCACTCCGCGACTCGGGCACCGTCAGCGGGCCAAGGTCGTCCGGTCCGAGCGAGACCGGCCGGACCTTCAACGGCGCCATCGCGGTGCCGTTCACGCTCGCGCCCGGCGAGGAGAGAACAGTCCCGTTCGTCATCACCTGGCACTTCCCCAACGTCGAGCGCATGGGCCACGAGGGGAACTACTACTGCGAGCAGTTCCCCGACGCTCTCGCTGCGGCGCGGTACGTGGTCGCCAACCTGGACGGCCTCACCGACCGGACGCTCGCCTACCACCGAACGGTCTACCAGTCGAACCTCCCCGAGGAGTTCATCGACGCCGTCACGAGCCAGTCGGTGATCGTGCGCGGGCCGACCTGTTGGCGCGACGCGACCGGGTACTTCGGCGGCTGGGAGGGCTGCTACGCCTGCTGCCCGCTCAACTGCACGCACGTGTGGAACTACGCCCAAAGCCACGCGCGGCTGTTCCCCGAGATCGGCCGCAACATGCGCGTCTCCAACTTCGTCACCTGGCTCCATCCCGACGGCGAGACGAGCCACCGAGAGTACCCCAGCGTCGGCGCGTTCGCCGACGGGCACTGCGCGTGCATCGAGGCCGCTCTGCGCGAGCATCAGCTCAGCCCGGACGATGAGTTCTTGCGCCAGGTCTTCCCGGGCGTGAGGACGGCGATGGAGTGGTTCATTGAGCGCTACGACGCGAAGGAAGAGGGCGCCACTCGCACGCAGCAGTGGAACACCTACGATACCGCGGTCTCCGGGCTGAACACCTTCATCGGGAGCCAGTACCTCAGCGCGCTCGAGTCGGCCGCGACGCTCGCCGAGGCTGCCGGGGACGCCTTCTCGGCCCGCCGCTGGCGCGAGCTCAGGCGGAAGGGCAGCGAGTTCCAGGACTCAGGCCTGTGGGGCGGCTCGTACTACATCCAGATCCCGGAGACGCCGCCGGCGAGCGACTACAACAACGGCTGCCACTCAGACCAGCTTCTGGGCCAGTGGTGGGCGCATATGAACGGCCTCGGGTACCTCTACCCGCGCGCTCGCGTGAAGCAGGCGTGCGAGTCGATCTTCAAGCACAACTACAAGCCAGACTTCGCCAGCCTGGAACAGACCCCCCGGCGCTACGTCGACGACGGCGACGGCGGGCTGTACATGTGCACGTGGCCAGGTGGCGATCGCCCCGACCCGTACACGCTCTACTCGATCGAAGTGTGGACCGGTGTCGAGTACTCCACAGCGGGCCTCCTCATCTACGAGGGCCTCATCGACGAGGCGCGCGCGATCGTGCGGACGGCCCGCGCGCGGTACGACGGACGCCCGCGGCGGGACCTCAACTCAGGCGGCGGGGTGTGCGGGATGGGCAACCCGTACCAGGAGCTGGAGTGCGGGAAGTTCTACGCGCGTGCCCAGAGCGCGGGCGGCCTCCTCGTCGCGTCGCAGGGGCTCGTGCTCGACTGTCCCGCGGGCGTGCTGGGCTTCAAGCCGAACTGGCAGCCGGAGGACCATCGCAGCTTCTTCACCGTGGCTGAGGGCTGGGGGCTCTTCTGCCAGGAGCGCCCATCGCCCGAGCGCCAGGTCGAGCGCATGGAGCTTCGGTACGGCAAGGCCCGCATTCGCGAGCTCGTGTTCGAGGTGCCCGACGGCAAGCGACCCACGTCGGTCGAGGTGTGGCTGAACGCCCGCAAGATCGACGCGACCTTCGCGACAGCGGACGACGGCGAGATCCGCATCGCCCTCCGCCGCGAAGTAGGCCTTTCGGAGGGCGAGACGCTGGAGGTCGCGATCAAGCTGGCGTAGGGGCGCACACACCCTTTCCGCTCATCCCGAGTAGGCCCCCAGGGCTGTACCGAGGTGCGCCGGGCATGCTCGGCATCCTGGAGGTGGAAGTCCTCTGCGGAGGCTGGTGGAGCCGAAGCGCGAGCGAAGCGCGAGGCCGCGCCCGCGCCTGCAAGCTCCCTCCCTACGAGACCTACATCTCCTTCGAGGACAAAGGCTGAAGGCCGCCCTTTGCCGAACCTCGCCCGCGACCGCCCCACCTTGGAGGGAAACGCTATGCGGCTCACGTTCAGTGTGCTCCTGATCGCCTTCTTCGCGTCGCTCGTCTCCGCGCAGATCAGTCCGGGCAACCCGCTCGACGGGCTCGAGAAGCTGCGCGACTACGAGTCGATGCGCTCGTCCTCGTCCGACCCCAACTGGCAGAACGGCAACGGGGACGCGAGGCCCATCGCGCCCGGCGAGACGCTCACGCTTGGCGAGCTCGACGGCCCCGGCATCATTCAGCACATCTGGTTCACGATCGCGCACGATGCGACGGGCTACTCGCGTCTGCTCACGCTGCGCATGTACTGGGACGGCGAGGAGCACCCGAGCGTCGAGTCGCCGGTGGGGGACTTCTTCGTGATCGGCCACGGCGTCGACAAGCCCTTCTGGTCGATCCCGGTCCGCGTCACTTCCGAAGGGCGCGCGCGGAACTGCTACTGGCCGATGCCCTTCGGCAGGTCCGCACGCATCACGGTCACGAACGACTCGGACGTACCCTGCGGCGCCTTCTTCTGGTACATCGACTGGAAGAAGCTGCCCGACCTGCCCAAGGACACGGCCTACTTCCACGCGATGTACCGCCAGGAGTTCCCGTGCGTGATGGGGCGCAACTACCTGCTCGCCGACATCCGTGGCCGGGGGCACTACGTCGGCACGGTGCAGAGCGTCTACCACGTCTCACCCGGCTGGTACGGCGAGGGGGACGACTTCTGGTTCATCGACGGCGAGAAGGAGCCGCGCCTCCGAGGGACCGGCACCGAGGACTACTTCTGCAACGCGTGGGGCTTCAACCAGTTTGACGGCCCGTACTACGGGGTGCCGCTCTGGGAGGGCTTCGACACCGGCGATCGCGGGACCGCGTACAGGTGGCACATCGCCGATCCCGTCGCGTTCAAGCGGAGCCTGCGGGTCGAGATCGAGCACAAGGGCTCGCAGAGCTTCCCCGACGGTAGCGGCTCCGGCTTCATCGAGCGCGACGACCTGATGTCATCGGTCGCTTTCTGGTATCAGATCGAGCCGCACAAGCGCTGGCCGGCGATGCCGCCCGGGCCAGACCGGCTTCCGTTCAGGGACCGCGTGGTTGTTGAGGGCGAGGCGCAGCTCGATGTCGCGGTGCACGGTGACATCGTCACCTCCGTGCAGGACATCGGCGGCGCCAGCGGAGGGAAGCAGCTCTTCTTCAACCCGACGCAGGACGGCGCGGTGCTCGAGGTGCCGTTCGAGACCGCCGAGGACGTGTCCGGTCAGCTCACCGTCAAGATGGTCCACTCCTGGGACTACGGCCGCTACGCCGTGAAGCTGGATGGCGAAGAGGTCGGCGTGTGGGACCTGTGGGCGGACAACGTGGTGCCGACGGACTACTCACTCGGATTGCGGACGCTGAAGGCGGGCAAGCACGTGCTGCGCTTCGAGTGCCGTGGCCACAACGCGAGCTCGAAGGGGTACTTCCTCGGTTTCGACGCCCTCGTCGCCCGCGAGCCGGTCTACTTCCGCCCGCCCGACAAGGACCTAAGAGAGCTGCAGGTTGAGAGGAAGGGGTAGTTCCCTCTCCCCGTGGGAGAGGGTTAGGGTGAGGGAAGTGGGCCGGATGGGGCCGACCCGCCCACTACCCCGCTCATCCCGAGTAGGAACGAGCCCACTGTGCGAGTGACGTAACGAGGGACGGACAGTGCCCAGGTCCCTCGTTACGCCGCACAGAGCGCGGCTACTCGGGATGAGCGGCTCGATGAGAGGCCCGCCTTGCCTGATCATCCGCGCTCATCACTCGCCCGCCGTGACCTCCTGCGGCGGGCCGCGGTGTGCGCGACCCTAGCGGCATCGCGGCTGTCTGCGCGCGCCTATGCCCAGCCTCGAAGGGAAGATCAGTCCATGCCCGCGGAGCGCCCGAACATCCTCATCTTCATGAATGACCAGATGTCCGGCCTGGCGGCCGACCCGCGCCCGGAACCCTACATGCCGAACGCCGAGCGCCTCGCCGCGGATGGTCTCCGCTTCCGCAGGTGCTACACGCCCACGGCTCACTGCTGCCCCGCGCGAGCCACCTACATGACCGGCCTCTACCCGAGCCGCCACGGCGTCTACAACAACGTCCTCAACACCATGGCGCTGCACACGGACATCTACCCGGGCATCCCGATGTGGAGCGAGCTGATGGCGGCGTCGGGATACGCCCTGAAGTACTCGGGCAAGTGGCACGTCACGAAGAGCCGCGACCCGCGCGACTGCGGCTGGGACGAGCTGCTCGCCGGGTCGACGGGGCGCGAGAGCCACGACCTGACCTGGCAGAGCTGGATCGACCTCGCCGCAAGGAGGACGGAGCTTGACCGGCCCCGGCAGCGGGGCGAGCTGCTCCGGCCCGGTTGGGGCAGCTACCGGCACTACGGCAGCCTTCCGAAGCAACAGGGCCAGACGCACGACTTTGGGCCGGGCGACTACCAGGTCGTCACCACGGGCATCGAGGGCCTACGCGCGGCCGCCTCGGGCGCGGGTCCGTGGTGCGTCCACATCGGGCCGAACGGCCCGCACGATCCCTACATCATCCCTGAGAAGTACGCCACCATGTATGACCCGGCGACCGTGTCCATGCCCGAGAGCTGGCGCGACGACTCCTCCGACAAGCCCGTCGTCTACCAGCGCCAGCGCCGGTTCTGGCAGCAGATGAGCGATGACGAGCAGCGCGAGGCCGTGGCTCACTACTGGGGCTACTGCACGATGCAGGACTACCTGCTCGGCCTCGCGCTGGACGCCCTGGAGGAGACGGGCCAATCAGGCAACACGCTCGTCATCCTCACCTCGGACCACGGCGACTACAACGGCGCCCACGGCATCTGGATGAAGGGCATCCCCGCCTTCGACGAGGCCTACCGGGTCCCGCTCGTCATGCGGTGGCCCGCCGGCATCGAGGAGCCGGGGCGCGAGGTGGACGAGTACGTGACCCTCGCCGACATCGCGCCCACGCTACTGGAGATCTCCGGCGCGGAGCCGCTGCCGCAGAGCGACGGCCGAAGCCTGTCGCCCTTCGTTCACGGCGAGATGCCCGAGGACTGGCGGGACGACTTCTGCTCGCAGATGAACGGTGTGGAGCTCTACTACACACAGCGGGTGGTCCGGACGAAGGACTGGAAGTACGTCTTCAATGGCTTCGATTGGGACGAACTCTACGACCTCCGCGCCGACCCGCACGAGATGCGCAACCTCGCGCCCAGGGGAGACGAGCCCGCGCCGGAGATCCGGGAGATCATCCGTGAGATGTGCGTGCGGATGTGGCGCTTCGGCCGCGCGACCGAGGACATCATGAAGAACCCCTACGCGACCGTTTCCCTCGCCCCCTTCGGCCCGATGGCGGCGTTTGGGCTGTGAGCGACGGCAGCGGCCGCCGGCGCAGGACGCGCCTCCCCGCGCCCCGAACTGCCGCGTCGTGCCGCACGGGCGCCGGCAGGCAAGCGCCGGGACGTGTGCGTCGCGCGCAGGCAGCGGTGGAAGGGTGGAGATACCGGTGGCAGTACCGAGCTACGAGGGGCCTATGCTCCCAATACTGACGATGCTTGGCGATGGGCATCCGCAGAGAGTCCGCGACATCATGCAGACGCTCGCGGACCAGTTCAGGCTGTCGCCTGAGGACCTGGAAGAGCGTGTGCCCAATGGCTCGCAGACGAGGTTCTACAACCGGACGAACTGGGCGTTGACGTATATGGCTAAGGCGGGACTGGTGACTAGAGCACCGAGAGCCCACGCCAGGATAACGGATGAAGGTCTTAACCTGGTTGCGAGCCAGCCCACTGAGGTCAGCGTTCGGACCTTGCGTCGGTATGAGACGTTCCGCCAATTCGAGGAGCGCAAACGCCCGGGACCGGCAGCAGGCGCCGCCGAGCGCCTCGCGCCGACAGCTACGGAGCGGGAAGTGGCCACCCCAGATGAGCTGATGGAGTCGGCGTACCGAAGCATCAGGGAGGGTCTCGCTGACGAGCTGCTGGATCGGGTGCGGGCTTGCCCCCCGTCCTTCTTCGAACAGCTAGTGGTGGATGTGCTCGTGTCCATGGGATACGGTGGCTCGCTGGAGGACGCCGGCGCTGCCATCGGTCGCACCGGCGACGGTGGGATCGATGGCACGATCAAAGAGGACAGGCTGGGTCTTGACGTCGTCTGCATACAGGCCAAGCGATGGGAGGGTACCGTCGGGCGGCCTGTGGTCCAGGCCTTCGTCGGCAGCATGGAGGGCAGACAGGCCACCAAGGGCGTGTTGATCACCACCTCTTCATTCTCGCGTGATGCTGAGGAGTACGTGAATCGGATCCAGAGGCGCATCGTATTGGTCGACGGCAGGCGTCTTGCCGAGCTGATGATCGACCACGACGTTGGCGTCGCGACCAAGCGGACGTACGCGGTGAAGCGCGTGGACTCGGACTACTTCCCTGAGGACACCTGACAGGTCCACCGCGACCGTCTCCCTCGCCCCCTTCGGCCCGATGGAGGGGCTGGGGTAGGGGGGTGCCGGCGCTTACCGCCGGGTCGCGGTTGCGGCCTGGCCCGTGTCGCGCACGAAGATCTGCTTGTCCTTGCCGCCGAAGTTAACGTACAGCTCTGCGTTGTCTCGTGACGGCTCGCAGGTGATGGCGTCACCCTTGCCCTCCGGGTCGCATAGGACGAGTCTCCTGCCCTGTATCCGCCACTCCAGAGTGCTTTCCATCCGTTGCCACTCGTCTGTCCTGGAGCTGCCCGTGCCCGCGAAGAACGCGGGCACGGGAACGCCCATCACGGCACTCCCACCACGTCGAATCTCCAGACTCATGCCCATTCCGAGGCCGACCACCAGACCGCCCGCCCTGGCTCCACTGCGTTCTGCCTTGGCCGCCAGCTCTGAGAGCTGCAACTCCTCGCCGTCGTGCATCATCGCTACCTCCACCCATCTGCCCACATACCGTGACGCGATGTTGTGCCGATGCCACGCGCGGACGCCCAGAGCGGCTCCAACGAGGACCACCAGGGACACAACGGAGACGATCGTGATCTTGAGAGGACGCCGCAACCGAATCACCCCTTCAGCCGCCCGTTTCGCCGCGGCGGCTACCTGACCTGTAGGACGACCGTGCGCGTAGGCGGTTGCGGCCGACGAGACGCTCCCCAGGAGACTGCGGCCCCGGAGGGGAATCTGGCGAGCGCAACGACATCACGCCCCTCAGCCTAGCCCTCTCCCCCGGGTCGTGGGCGAGGGGATATGAGAGGATGACGGGCAGCATGGCTAGCACCCTCAAGGTCGGGGTCATCGGTGTCGGCGGGATCGCGGGGGCGCACTTCCCCGGGTGGGAGGAAAGCCCCATCGCGGAGGTCGTCGCGCTCGCGGACGTCGACGGGCCGACGGTGAAGCGGGTCGGCGCCGCGCGGAACGTCGGCCGCCTCTACACCGACCCCTATGAACTCATCAAGTGCAATGACATCGACATCATCGACATCTGCACACCGAACAACTACCACGCGCCCCTCGCGATCGCCGCGTTCAAGGCGGGGAAGCACGTCATCTGCGAGAAGCCGCTCGCGCCCACGCCCGCGGAGATCAAGAAGATGATCGCGGCGCGCGACAAGGCCGGCAAGCTGCTCATGACCGCCCAGCACTTCCGGTTCCAGGGCTCGAGCAAGGCGCTCAGGGCCGAGCTCGACGCAGGGACCCTCGGCGACGTGTACCACGCGCGCTGCTGGATGCTCCGGCGGGCCGCCGCGCCCACGCGGCCGGGCTTCATCATGAAGGAGCACAGCGGGGGTGGCCCGTGCATCGACATCGGCGTCCACATCCTCGACCTGACCCTCTGGATGATGGGCAACCCCAGACCGGTAAGCGTGACAGGCGTGACGCAAGCCAAGCTCGCGCACCAGAAGGGCGCGTTTAGCATCTGGGGCGGGCCGATCCCGAAGACGTTCGACGTAGAGGAGTTCGCCGCGGGGTTCGTGCGCTTCGCGAACGGTGCGACCCTGGTGATCGAGGTGAGCTGGATGCTCCACCACAAGACCCAGGGCGAGGACATGCAGATGTGGCTCTACGGCGACAGGGCCGGGGCACACTGGCCCTCGAACGAGATCCTCTCCGCGAATAACAAGACCAGGCAGCACCTCAACACCCAGCTCCAGATCGCCGAGGGCGGCGCGCCGCACGCGAAGGAGTGCATGGCCTTCGCGGAGGCTGTCGCGAAGGGCCTGCCGTCGCCCGTGCCGGCCGAGCAGTCGCTCGACGTGATCGCGATCCTCGACGGACTCTACCGCAGCGCCGAGTCGGGCCGCGAGGTGGGGCTGGAGTACTGAGGGGGCTATTGGCCGAAGGCAGTTACCGGTCCGGATCCGCCGTACACGTACAGCGTGCCATCGTCCGCCAGCACCAAGCGGGACCGGTTCGAGTACGCGTACCCGTCGCCTGTGGGAGGGACGATCCACCGCAGCCTCCCATCTGGGCCGAACGAGTATAGTCCACGATCTCCGAGCGCGTACAGAGCACCGGCCGCGTCTACAAGCGCCAGCCAGAGGGGCTCCGTACCCACTCGATACACCCACTCCTCTCGCCCATCAGGTCCGATCCCGATCAGATCCTGGCCCGTGATGAGCCAGTACGACCCTTCCGGCGTGAAGTGGCCCAAGGCGCGTTCGAAGTACGAGACAGGCAACGACCACAGCGCTGACCCGTCGCCGGTGAGCGCGGTCAGTGTGCGAGTAGCTCCCGTGCTTTTCTTCGGTCGGACGTTGCGTAGCTCTCGCGCGTCGCGGTACGGCCACTCGTTCTGCTCGTCTTCCCGCTCCTCGACGGTCTCTGGCGGCAGTATCGTCCCTTCCGCATCAATGAAGCATCGCGCGTTCCCCACAGACAGCCGCACTATGTCGTCCCACGGGGACCAGGCTTTGGCGTTCTGCCATCGCTGGCCTTCAGGCCATTCGGTGACGCGCCAAGCTACTGTTCCGTCAGGGTTCACCGCAAGGAGCGTCGGCACCGGATCCGGGTAGAAGAGCCTCACGCGACCGTCGTGCCCGGGGGTAGGGCCCCAGCGGGCCTCGGGGACGAGCCTGGGTATCCACGGGCCCGGCGGCGTGTATTCCCACTTTTGGTGAGGCGACACCGGTCCGACCGCCTTGGCCCGAGGCGGCTCCTGAAGTTGATGACCGCCCCACGTGACATTTGAGACGTGCTTTCCGGCAACGACGGGTGGCCACCCGCCGGGGGGTACGGGATCGGGAGTCGGTGGTTCTTTCGCGGAGAACGCCAGGAGCGTGTCGAAGCCCGAACGCACGTACAGCGTACCGTCGGGCCCTAGCGCGACCGACCCACCCGGAATGGGGAAGTTCATCGGGCTGAAGCCCCTTCGGCAGTGGTCATAGACCCATATCGGGCGGCCGTCCGGCTCGAACGCCCACGCGGTGAAGTCGTCGGACGCGTAGACGCGGCCGTCACCGTCCACGGCCAGGCCGGACTCCATGCACGGGCCGCCGCGCATCGGTGTCTGCCACTTCACGTGCCCGGTCGAGTCGATGGCCATCAGGTCTCGCTTGCGTCGGCAGTAGATGACGCCATCACGGTCGATCACCGGCACCGAAGTCGACGAGCCCGACCGGGTAAACCACTTGCGCGCGCCGTCGGGGTTGTACGCGTACATCCCCTCGAATGTGCTGACCACGGCCGAGCCGTCAGGCGCGGCCGCCGGCCCGGAGACCAGCCTGGGCAGCTCCACGGACCACCGCCGCGTGCCCGCCCGGTCCACCGCTGACAGATGCGCTACCTCCCAGGCCCTGTCAGCACGGCGGACACCGCCCACGTAGACGGTTCCCTCACCCGTGACGGCGGGTGGGGCGATCTCTCTGAGGGTCCCGATACCAACCGACCAAACGACCGCACTCGGGCCTATGGAGCCTACGTCGGCGGCGGACCAGGACGAGTAGCTGCGGAAGAGCCCCCCGCGCTCCGTCTCCCATACGTCGACGACCTCGACCGTCTCTCTGGCGTCGGGCGTGGCGTCCGGCCAAGGCACGAGACAGAGCAGATGGTCGCCGGACGCCACGTACACGGCGCCCTCCGCTACCACAGGGGCGGACACAGGCACAACATCGCGGTATCGCGCGACCAGACGGCCATCCGAGCTGATGACGTACAAGCCGTCGGTCGCCACGTACACGGACCCGTCCGGGCCCAGTGCTATGCGAGGCAGTCCGGCTCCGGGCACCTTCCGAGTCCAGCCCGCAGAGCCGTCATTCCGCACGGCGCAGACCATGGGCGCACTCCCGCCGTACGGGATGTACACGGTGCCGTCAGACCCAACACACGGGTCGCCCACAGCACGCCCTGTATGTGTGGCTTCCTCCCCGGGGTACACGGAAGTCCCCGGCGGCGGGGATGCTCGGGACGCCCATTCACGCATGTACTCGGGGACATGCCGGGACTGGCCATCGACGTGGAGGCTGAACTGACCGACGAGGTTGGGCGCCTGAGGCCCGGACACGGGGGACCAACCGGAGCATGACGCGCCACCGCGGCAGGCGGACCACGCGGGGCCGATCACGGCCGACGATCCCACCGGTGGTGGCGCTGCCTCAGGCGCCGACTCAGCGGAGGAGGCGGCCGGAGCTGCCGCGCGACACCCCGCATGCGCCAACAGCAACGGGGCGACGACGCACACGGCCGCGTACAATGCGGGATGACAGGCGAACGGCTGCCGCTCGACCTGCGAGATCAACACCCGACGCATTGTACGCGCACCACCCCTATCGGCCGCGCAGTGAGGTTGCACCAACTCTACATTACGTGCCCGCAGGCAGACGACATGTTACGCCATCCGCGCGCTCAGGCCGCGCCGCTCCGTGACCATCCCGGGGCGTTCTGGTATCCTGTCGCCGTCGCGGCGGGGGGCGCGCGCACACGCAAGACAACTAGAACAATGGGCTCAAGCCCATTGTTCTAGTTGTGCCTGGGAGGCTTGCTGAGTTGAGTGACAAGCGGAGTGTGCTGGAGGACCTGGTCGCCCTTTCGCAGCGGCTCGGAGAGCCCTGGCGCGAGCTGGTGATCCTCGGCGAGGGCAACACATCGGCTCTGACCGACGAGGGGACCTTCTTCGTCAAGGCCAGCGGCACCCAGCTCGCGACCATCGGCCCGGAGGGCTTCTGCGAGGTCGACATGGGGAAGGCGCTGGCGATCCTCGAGTACCGGGACCTGTCAGACCAGGAGATCCTCGACTACTTCCGCGCCGCGTGTGTCGACGCCGGAGCCCGCGTGCCGTCCGTTGAGACAGTCTTGCACGCGTCCCTCCTGAGCATCCCCGGCGTGCGGTTCGTGGGGCACACGCACCCGGTCCTCGCGAACGCGATCCTCTGCTCGCAGAACCCCGAGCTTCTCGTCTCCGGGCGCTTGTTCCCTGACGACATCGTCTGCACGGGCGTGTCCGCCGCCTACGTTCCCTACACCGACCCAGGCCTGCCCCTCGCGCGAGCGGTGCGCGCGTCGATAGAGGCGTACCGCGCTGAGAAGGGCTTCAACCTTAAGCTTATCCTGATGCAGAACCACGGGATCATCGCCTTCGGAGCGACGGCCAAGGAAGTTGAGATGATCACGTACATGCACGTGAAGTCGTGCAAGATCGCGCTCGGCGCCCAGCAGTCAGGCGGCGTGCGGTTCCTGACGCCGGAGAACGTCACGCGCATCTGCGGGCGGCCTGACGAGAAGGTCCGCGAGGCCATCATCACCGGAAGCGAGCGGACCGCGAGCGCGGCGCCCAAGACGCAGCTCGGCTGGCGTCTCCACGGCGCCGGAGTGGAGAACCTCGGCGGCCCGGACGGCCCCGAGGAACTGCCCGTTCCCCCCTGCGGGCCGGACCAGGTCCTCGCGCGCGTCGACGCGTGCGGGCTGTGCTTCTCCGACCTGAAGATCATCAAGCAGGGCGGCGACCACCCCAGGCTCTACCATCGCGACCTGGCGAAGGAGCCGATCATAATGGGCCACGAGGTGGCCCTGACGGTGCTCGAGGTTGGCCAGAGCGTGAAGGGCGACTTCGCGCCCGGCGATCGGTTCGTAGTCCAGGCCGACGTCTACCACAAGGGCGTAAACCTGGCATTCGGGTACATGCTCCCCGGCGGTTACCAGGAGTACGTCGTGCTCGGCGACGAGGTGCTCCGGGGCGACGCCGGGTGCTACCTGATCCCGATCAAGAACGCCATCACAGGGCACGCCCAAGCGTCCCTCGCCGAGCCGTGGGCGTGCGTCATCAGGGCCTACAAGGCCGAGCAACGCACGACCTTCGCACCAGGCGGCGTGGTCTGGATCGCGGGCTCCAAGACGGTGGCCGGTGAGGGGCCAACGCTCGGCGCGGGCCTCGAATCGCCCGAGCATCCGAGCGTGATCGTGACCACCGACGTTACGCCGGAGCTGTTCGACCTGGTCGGCCGCAAGTGCGCGGCATGGGGCGCGAAGCACGTCCAGCGCGACGGCGTCGGTGCCGCGGGTGTGGAGACGCTGAGGGCGGAGCTGGCGCCCGGCGGCTTCAGCGACGTCGTGCTCATCGGCGCGACCGACCCGGCCCTTGCCGGGGCCGCGTCGGCAGCGCTTGCGAGGCATGGCGCCCTGGCGCTCGTCGGCTGCGGCCCCGAGCTGCCGGCGTCCGTCGACATCGGCCGGGTACACTACGAGGACACCCGGCACCTTGGCACGCAGGATCAGGAGATCGCTGCCGCTTACGCTCGCAAGCGCCCGCTGACTCTCCTCCCCGGCGGCAAGGCCTGGTTTGTCGGCGCGGCCGGGCCGATGGGCCAGATGCACGTCCAGCTCGCGGTCGAGATGGACAACGGGCCGTCGCTCATTGTCGGCACCGACATCGACGACGCACGCCTCGAGCACCTGCGCAACCGCCTCGCGCCTGTCGCCGGGGCGAAGGGTGTCAGGTTCGAGTTCTTCAACCCGGCGAAGGTCAACGGTGGCGAGGCGGCTCGCATGGCGGAGCTCGCACCGGAGGGGTTCGACGACATCGTCGTTCTCGCTCCGGTGGCGAAGATCGTGGAGGCCGTGTGGCCGTACCTCGGCACGAACGGCCTGATGAACATCTTCGCCGGCCTGCCCACCGGGACGAAGGCGGTCCTCGACGTGGCCGCGTGCGCTCACAAGGGCGCCCGCGTGATCGGCACGAGCGGCTCCAGCCCGGACGACCTGGCGGAGACCCTCGCCGCCACTGAGACGGGGAAGCTGAACACCAACCTCTCAGTCGCCGCCGTGGGCGGTATCGAGGGGTTCAAGGACGGCATCGTCGCTACGCAAGCCGGCACGTTCCCGGGCAAGATCGTCTGCTACCCCCACGTAAACCTCCCGCTGACCGGCCTGCCGGAGCTTGCCCAGCGCGCGCCCGCAGTCGCCGCGAAGCTCGGGCCGCAGGGCGAGTGGACAGTCGAGGCGGAGGCTGAGCTCCTGAAGGGATTCGCGAGGAATGGGTAGGTTCTCCATCACCGGCAAGAACGCGCTGGTCACGGGCGCCGCGCAGGGCCTGGGCGAGGCGCTGGCGGACCGACTCGCCGCCGAGGGGTGCAATGTCGCGATCTGCGATGTGCAGGGTCCTCGCTGCGAGGAAGTGGCCCGCCGGCTCGGCGGGCAGTACGGCATGAAGGTCCTCGCCGGCGCGGTGGACGTGACCTGCGAGGAGCACGTCGTGTCCTTCGTCGATCGCGCTGTCGAGGTGTTCGGGTCGCTGGACATCCTCGTGTCGAACGCGGGGATCTTGAGGGCTCAGCCGGTGGAGGAGTTCCCCGTTGACGAGTGGCGGCGGATCATCGACATCAACCTCGTCGGCTACTTCATCTGCGCGAAGCACGCGGCCCGCGTGATGGTGCCTCAGAAGAGCGGGTCCATCATCCAGATCAACAGCAAGTCGGGTAAGCGGGGCAGCTTCAAGAACTCGGCGTACGCGGCCTCCAAGTTCGGCGGCATCGGGCTCACCCAGAGCGTCGCTCTTGAGCTCGCCCCGTTCGGCATTCGGGTGAATGCGATCTGCCCCGGCAACTTGCTCGACTCGCCGTTGTGGGTCGACAGCCTCTACGAGCAGTACGCGACGCGCCTGAACACCACGGTCGAGGAGGTACGGCGGAAGTACGAGAGCCAGGTGCCGATGGGCCGGGGATGCGCCTACGAGGATGTCGCGAACGTGATGGTGTTCCTTGCGTCGGACGCGTCGTCGTACATGACGGGTCAAGCGATCAATGTGACCGGCGGCCAGGAGATGCACTGAGCGGCTGCGGGCGACCTGCGGGTCGTTGGACGCGCAACTTGCCAGTCGTCCCTACAGCCAGTGGATCTTGACTGCCGGGCCTGCGGCCGCGGCGCCCGACGCCCCGTCGCGCGCGGCCAGCGCCACCCAGGACTCGTCCGCTCCGGCAAGCGATAGGTCGTCCGCGTTCCCGGTGTCGAGCGCGCGGCTGAACACGAGCCACCATCGTCCGGCCACCCATCGCGTTTCGAGCTTGACGTCGGCCGCGCTGCCCGACGGGTCGACCACCAGCGAGGAAGGCGGAGGTTGGGTCACGCGGACGTACGCGATCACATCCCCTGGGGGAGCGCCGCCGAAGATACGGACATGGTCTGCGTCGGTGGCGAGATGATGGCTGAGGAGTCCCTGCGAGCCCCACGGATACAGCGCGGCTCCGACGGCGACGTGACCCGCGGTGCCCTCCGCGTCCTGAGCGTGACACGTTTGACATGAGTCGCGGAAGACCTGAGCCCCGCGGAGCGGATCGCCTGTGAGGTACCCCGCGTCCGACGCGCGAAGCACATTAGGGTTGCTCGCGATCCCGAGGATCCCGTCGAATGACCCCGCCGGCCCACCGGACGGAGCCTCGTTCCTCATCAAGGGGGGCGTGCCCGAGTCGAGCGTTGCCTGCCCACTGAGAGTCGACAGATCGGCCGCGTGCCCGGCGGCTCGCAGGGGGCCCGCGCCGAACACCCACTCGTCGACTCCGGCGGTCGTAGCCAGGTCGAGAGCGCGCACGGCCGCGTCCGCGACAGTGTGCTCGTCGCCGATGGCCAGGGCGGCTCTGTCCTCTCGCGAACGTTCGGTGAACCCGTCTTCCGTTAGGTGCCATCGTCCGCCGTCATCCTCGACCGCGCCCGAGGCGTCCGCGTAGCTCACCGCGATGAGGGCCCGGTCCCATGAGTGCAACGCCGCGAGCGTCACATTGCCCAGGCCGTCGACATCGAAGCTCACCGGCCGCGCAACGTCCCACCGCCTGTCCGACAGGGACGCCGGCAGCCTGTCTGTGAGCGGCGCCTGCACGGTCCAGTCGGTCATCGGCACAGGCCCCGGCACCTGCGGCTTGTCCGGCGAGCCGGCGGCGGTCCCTGCCGCGACGTCAGACGCCAGAGCCCGCGCTCTATCCGCCCACTGCTGCCCGCCCATGTCGGCGACGCGCTGGGCGAGGAGCTGCGCGATCTCTGTGCGATGCTCAGCGGCGGCGGCGAGTGCCGCATCGTACACAGAGGCCACGTACTTGGCGCCGGCCTCACCGATCCAGACTAGGGCGGTGCTGTCGCCAGGTTGCCAGGCCGCGAGCCACGTGAAGTTGGCCCGAGCGCGCTCGTAGTCGCCGGCGTTGAACAACTCCAGCCCACGCTTGAGCTCCGCGGAGTACCGCGCATAGGCCTGGCCCTGCGGCCCATAAGGCCCGAAGGCGAAGAAGAACGCCTCATCCAGGTCGCGGACGAAGACCACCTCGATGTCCGGGACCGCGTCCCTCCAGAGCCGCTTCGCCTCATCCTCGGTCCGCCACCAGTTCTCGGCGGGCAGGATCATCGATGTGAGGCCGTTGTCGAGCACGCCGTCGAGCTTGGTGCGGATGTGTGCCACGGCGTGGACGTTGCCCTGAGAGTCGATCGCCCCCGTCATACCCACCTGGTTGAGGAGAGGCGTGTCCGAGATGGCCGAGTAGATCGCGCACGCGAGCGCGACACCAGCGGAGTCCCCCTCCACGTAGTGGGCCTCGGGCAGGAACTGCAGGAACAGGTCCGTCGCCGATGGGAACCCCTCGGGGACTCTGAAGCCCGGCCGCCCGCGTTGGGCCTGGATCCAGGTCGTGGCGTCGTGGACGGTCTGGGTCATCATGCCATCGAGCTCGGCCGAGGAGGACTGCTCGCCCGATCCATTGCCCGCCTTGACAGTGAGCGGGAACAGTACGCCTGTCTGTGAGCCCTCGTCCGGGTTGACCGCGACGGACAGGGCCATCGCGCGGCCGACCGTGGCCGGCGGCCGCGACGGCTCGCCGGTGGTCTGTGCCACAGCGGCGCCGGCGAGGACGGCTGCGAGAGTGAGAGCGCGGAGGATGGGCCTCAGGAGCTGCACTGGATCTCCGACTCCGTTCCTGGGCCGTGGTTTCGGATGGCGAGCCGCGTTCCCTGCGTCCCCGACGCGCGCACAAGGGCCGCGAGCCCCTCGCTGACTGCTTCGCCGGACCGGGAACGAACATCCAGGGCTCCCCCCTCCGACGTCGACACGAGCACAAGCTGGCGCGCTTCGGCGAGCACCTCGGCGGCGGAGTCCGACTCGTCGCCCCCCTCTGCCGGCATGGCCACCACTAGGTAGTCGAGCGGGCCCCACTCAACGTCGGTCAGGAGACGGCTGAGCGAGGCACGCGCCGCGCGGCACGGGCGCGGAGACGACGGCGCGCCGCCCTGCCGCAGCAACCAGGGCGACATCACCACCAGCCCGTCAGCCGCCTCGGCCGGCAGGATGCCGTCGTCCGTTGCCACGATCCGGCTCCCGGCGAGTCCCGGGATCGACGCAGGTGCGTCATCCAGGTACAGCAGTCCCACCCGGTCGCCCCGGCGCACGAGTTCACGGGCGATCGTGAAGGCGACGTCGCTGGCCACAGACGTAACGACGAGCGCGCTGCCGATGGCTCGCAGCCTCGCCCAAAGTCTGATGTGTTCCCAGAAAGGGTCGGCGCCGGACACGTCGCAACCAGGGCATCCCTCGCGGTGCAGGCGGCTCATCGTGTCGTCCGGATCGGTGGCGTCCAGTGTACACAAGGCTCTTGATCCCTCCGATGAATGGTGTCACAATCCGCGTGTTCAGTGTCAAGCGTAAGGAAACGTACGGGAAGGGGTTTGCGCAATGCTGAGCGTGCGGACGGCCAGTAGCAGGCTCGTTACCGGTGTCGTGTTAGTCTCTGTAGTGGCCGTGGTGGTGGGTCTGATGGTGGTCGCGTCCCCGGCTCTGAGGGCGCAGGGCTCCCCCGCCGCCACCGGGGGGGGAGCCGCGGCAGCCCCATCCGCTCCCGCCGAGGCAACGCCGACTCCGCCCGAGGCTCCGGGCACGGGCCAGGAGGAGGCCGCGCCCACCGAGCCGGCCGGAGAGGCGGGAGAGGCGGCCGAGCCCGCTGAGAAGCCGAAGCCGGCCGAGATCAAGGTCGCGGGGCGGGAGAAAGTGGATCCCGAGCTAGCGGCCTTCCGTGCGGACCTTGCGCGCCGGACCAGCCCCCTCGACAAGGCCGAGATGATCGAGAACGAGCGCATTTGGTATCGGAATGTGCGTCAGTATGGCCTCAACGCGCTCCCGCCGCACAAGGACCTGGGGGCCGAGTGTGGCTCCGCCTGGTGGCAGGACTACTGCGGCAACTAGAGCGCTGGGTTCCCAGTGAAGAGCATCTCGGGGCCGGGCGTCATGCCGTTCGGCCCCGTTCCACATTGAGGAGGGCGTTAGCAGTGGCAGCCGGCTGCGAGAACCTCGAGAAGAACAAGCAGATGTGTAACTGCAGCTATGACCCGTGCCCTCGGAAGGGCAAGTGCTGCGAGTGCCTGCAGTACCACCTGGCCCAGCAGCAGCTTCCCGCTTGCTGCTTCCCGGACGAGGTGGAGCCCACCTGGGACCGCTCATTCAAGCGCTTCTGCGCGGTGCAGGCGGGGACGTAGGGGAGCCCCACCTCCGCAGGTATGCGGTACTCCCAACAGGAACAACGGCTTTGTGCGCCAGGCGCACCGGAACACCGCGCGCCCTGGAGTTGAGGCCCCTTGGATCAGCTCGAGCACCTGGTCGTCCGGACGAACTTCGCCGCGACTGACTGGGTCATCGTGGTCGTCTTCCTCGTTGTATCCACCGCCCTCGGCTTGTGGGCCCAGCGCTACATGAAGAACATGGAGGACTACGCCGTCGCGGGCCGGGCGGTGAAGCCCTACCTCGGGATCGCCACCATCATCGCATCCGAGATGGGCCTCGTGACCGTGATGTACTCGGCCCAGAAGGGTTTCGTGGGTGGTTTCGCAGCGTTCCACATGGCCCTGGTAGCGTGCCTGGTCTGCGTAGTCGTGGGTATCACAGGTTTCATCGTCGTGCCGCTCCGACAGCGCGGCGTGATGACGATCCCCGAGTTCTACGAGCAACGGTTTGGGCGGGATACGCGACTGCTCGGAGGGATCATCCTCGCTTTCTCCGGGATCCTCAACATGGGGATGTTCCTGAAGGCCGACTCCCTCTTCGTGACGAGTGTCATGGGCATGACATCCCAGTTGCAGCTCAGGATCGCCATGACGATCATGCTGGGGCTGGTGCTGCTGTACACAGTCCTGGGCGGGATGGTCTCGGTGCTTGTCACCGACTACATGCAGTTCGTCGTCATGTCGGTCGGGCTTGTCGCAACGTCCGCGTTCCTTATGGCCAAGTACCCATGGTCCGAGCTGATGCAGACGGTTCACGAGATGAAGGGGGACGCGGGGTTCAACCCTCTCGCGCAGGGCGAATTCGGGTTGGGGTACGTGGCGTGGATGGTGTTCCTATCGCTCATCGGCTGCTGTGTTTGGCAGACATCCGTGATGCGGGCGTCGTCAGCCGAGAACACGAAGGTCGTGCGGCAGACCTTCACGTGGGGATCGCTGGGCTTCCTCATACGCTTCATGGTGCCCTACTTCTGGGGGATATGCGCGTTCGTCTACATTCTCCAGCGGCCGGAGCTCAGAGACATCTTCATGCCCTCCTCGGGTGAGGCCAAGTCGGAGGTGACACTTCGCGCGATGCCGATCGCGTTGAGCAGTCTGATGCCGATGGGCGCGATCGGTATCCTTACCGCCGGGATGCTCGCCGCCGCAATGTCCACCTACAACACCTACCTGCACTGCTGGAGTACGGTGCTCACGCAGGACGTCTTCGGCCCGGCGATGCACGGGAAGCTAACGAGCCGGCAGCGGATTCTGCTCACCCAGGGGCTGATGATCCTGATCGGGGTCTTCCTGCTGGTGTGGGGGCTCTGGTACCCGCTCGGCGAGGACCTATGGGACTACATGGCCGTCACCGGCGCCATCTACTTCACCGGCGCCTTCGCGGTGTTGGCCTTCGGGCTTTACTGGAAGCACGCCACCAAGCTCGGGGCCTGGCTGGCCTTCCTGTGTGGGTTCATCGCCATCTTGGGCTTGAAGCCTGTGCAGAATCAGCTAGGCGTGGACTGGCGTAGCGAGTATGTGGGGCTCATCACGGTGGGGTCGGCGATTGCGGCGATGTTCCTGGGATCCGTGGCACAGACGTGCTGGCGCGCCGTCCTGACGGTGCTTCAGTGGGATGAGCGCCTGAGCCGCATGGAGGCGACGGTGCAGGAGATCGAGGCGCATACGAGGCACGAGGAGGCCGAGCGATGAGCGGGTTCTGGCCTGTTCTCTGGACGCTGACGTGGTATGTCGGCTTAACGCTCTTCGCCGGACTGTCGGCGGTCGTGGCGGTGAAGGGCGCATCGAACGTGATGTCGCTCTTCAAGTCCCTCTCCCGCGACCGCACGGGGGAGGACCCGGCGGGTAGGGATGGGAGGTAGGATGGCGGAGTGGGTGGGATTCGAACCCACGAGGGCGTGGTTACACCCTACGCGCTCTCCAGGCGCGCTCCTTAGACCAACTCGGACACCACTCCGCGGTCTACTGGACCTACGCTACGGAGCCGCGGGCTTAAGCCCGCGGATTGTGCGTGCTCCCGGATACTCATATAGCGCACTGGCGGAGTGGGTGGGATTCGAACCCACGAGGGCGCTTGCGGCACCCTACTCGCTTTCGAGGCGAGCTCCTTCGGCCAGCTCGGACACCACTCCGCGGCCTACCCCGGCCCCTCCTCTCGCAGGGACCGGAAAAACTCCTTCAGCAGTTCGGACGACTCCGCGGCCAGCACCCCGGACACGACTTCCGGACGATGGTTCAGCCGCTCGTCGCGCGGGATGTCGAGCACGCTCCCGCACGCCCCGGCCTTAGGGTCGTCCGCTCCGTACACAATCCGCCTGACCCTCGCGAGCACGCACGCGCCGGCACACATCGCGCATGGCTCGAGAGTCGCGAACAGGTCGCACCCATCGAGGTACCAAGTGCCCAGCCTCCGGGCCGCTTCGCGGATCGCGATGATCTCCGCGTGCGCCGTGGGATCGGCATCGGCCTCACGCCGATTGTGCCCGGTGCCGATGACGGCGCCGTCGAGCGCGACCACCGCCCCTACCGGCACATCCCCATGCTCCAGGGCGGCCGACGCCTGCATGAGCGCGAGGCGCATCATCGCGCCGTCGTCGGGTCGGTCGAGCACCGGCTCAGGGCTCCGCACCCTCGTACCTCGCCAAACGTCATGGCAGCCCCGGCCCGATTCGAACGGGCGACCCAGAACTTAGGAGGTTCTTGCTCTATCCATCTGAGCTACGGGGCCGCGTTCCCTCAGCTAACCAGATGGCGCGCCCGGACCGATTCGAACGGTCGACCTACGGCTCCGGAGGCCGGCGCTCTATCCACTGAGCTACGGGCGCACCAAGCACTGAATCTTGCCAACCGTACGGGAGAGTGTCAAGTTCGGCGCACGCATGACAAATGGCGTCGCTCCCCTTATCATGGAAAACCGCGAGACATTGACAGCCGTAGCACCGGCGCGTGAGCAGCCCATGTGCGGCACGCTCGAGCTCCAGGATGGGATGAGTAATGCCACGCGATCTTGATGTCATGCCCGACTTCACACCGAAGACGCTCTCCTTTGGAACGGTGCCCTGCTTCGCCTACCAGCGGTCCCTGGCCGACGAGATAGCCGGCGGGACAACGGAGGCCGCGAAGGCCGTGGACTTCTACCGCTGGGCCTGCACCGTCCGCGCATTCGAGGAGATGATCGCTTCGGTCAAGACGGGCAAGTACGCCGCGCTGCCAGACTTCAAGTTCATCGGCGCGACGCACCTGTCGATCGGTCAAGAGGCGGTCGCCGTCGGCGCGATCTGCGGGATCGGCCCGTTCGATTACATCACCTCGACGCACCGCGGGCACGGGCACGCGATAGTGAAGGGCGCCTACGCACTGGCCGCGCGGCCCGAGGCGGAGCTCGAGGAGTTCTGCGACCTCCCCGGCGTCGAGGGCGCCACCGTTCATGAGCGCGCCTTCCGCACCCACCTGGTGAAGACGGCGGGTGAGCTCTTCGGCAAGGAGTGCGGCTATTGCGCGGGCCGGGGCGGGGGAATGCACATAGCCGATTTCCACACAGGCCACCTCGGCGCGAACGCGATCGTCGGCGGCTCGTCCGCGATGGCCGTCGGCGCGGCGCTGGCAGCGGAGAAGCTGCGCGACGGGAAGCTCTGCCTCGGCATCGTCGGCGACGGCGCGGCCAACAACGGCATCTTCCACGAGGCCTGCAACTTCGCCGCGATGGACCAGTTCGAGCGTGGTCTGCCCGTCATCTTCATCATCGAGAACAACCAGTACGGCATGTCCGGACAGCAAGTGGGCGAGGTGACCGGGGTCGATCACCTCGCGCGGCGGGGCGTCGGCTACAACGAGCAGATGATGCACGCCGAGGTCGTGCAAGGCATGGACGTCATGGCCGTCTACGACGCCGTGTCGCGCGCCGCGAAGACATGCCGCGACGGCGACGGGCCGGTGCTCCTTGAGTGCATCACCTACCGCTACATGGGCCACTCGCTCTCCGACCAGTTCCGCTATCGCTCGCGCGATGAGGAGGCGGCCTGGAAGGCGCTCGACCCGGTCGCGTACTTCGGCAAGGCCGTCGTCGAGGCCGGCGTGCTCACGCAGGGTGAGGCGGACGAGATCAGGGCGTGGGCCGAAAAGGAGATCGAGGTCGCCGCCGTCATCGCTGGCAAGTCACCCGACCCGGACCCCGCCGAGATCACGCGCGGGCTGTTCTCGCCAACCTCCTGTGAGGTAGTCCCGGCGAAGTACCAGGTCGACCCGGAGTCGCTGCCCAAGGGCCCACCTCGGAAGACGAGGCGCGACAGCGAGGGGCGCATCCTCTACCGCCATGCCGTCGCCGAGGCGATCACGGAGGAGATGCTTCGGGACAAGCGCGTGGTGTTCTACGGCGAGGACGTGGCCGACTACGGCGGCGCCTTCCAAGCGACCGTGGGTCTACTGGAGTCATTCGGGCGCGACCGCGTCTTCAACACGGCTATCTCCGAGGCCGCGATCATCGGCACCGGCGCCGGCGCCGCGATGGCCGGGCTGCGGCCCGTTATCGAGATCATGTACATCGACTTCATCCTGATGACGATGGATCAGCTCGGCAACCAGGCGGCGAAGAACCGCTACATGTTCGGCGGCAAAGCCAAGGTGCCCCTGGTAGTGAGAACCACTATCGGTGGCGGCAAGGGCTACGCCGGGCAGCACAGCCAGAGCCTCGAGGCGATCTGCACACAGATCCCCGGCCTCAAGGTCGTGGCACCGTCGACCCCGTACGACATCAAGGGCCTCCTGAAGACGGCGATCCGCGACGACAACGTGGTCGTCTTCATCGAGCACCAGAACCTCTACGCTGAGAAGGGCCCCGTACCCGAGGAGGAGTACACCCTTCCGCTTGGCGTCGGCGTCGTGCGCCGCGAGGGCACTGACGTGACGCTGGTCGGCTACAGCTTCATGGCCCAGGTCGTGGGCGAGGCGGCCGATCTGCTCGCCGGGAGGGGAGTCTCAGCCGAGGTGATCGACCCGCGCACCCTCATCCCCTTCGACTATGAGATCGTGGCGAACTCCGTGCGCAAGACGGGGCACCTCGTCGTGGCCTGCCAGGCGCCCGTGACTGGCTGCTTCGGGGAGCACATCGTGATGAAGGCCACGGAGCTGGCCTTCCACAGCATGAAGCAGCCGGCTCGACTCGTGGCGGCCTACGACGTCCCGCCTCCGATGGCCGCGCCGCTCGAGGCCGAGAACCTTCCCACCCCGGAGAAGATCGCCAAGGCCGCGCTGGAGGTGCTGAGGAAGGTTGACGGCGATGGGTGAGGAGGAGTGGGCCTGTGGGCCGCCGGTTAGAGGGCCAGCACGTGCCGCAGGGCCGCGTCGATGCTCTCCATCAGCGGGCACGTGCCGATGCGCTTCCGGATCTCGCGGTCCAGCACTACCCCCACCTGGTCAACGAGTATGACTGTGTCGGTTCTGAGCCCCATCTCCGCGTAGGCAGGCGCGTCTGGGGCGACACGGATGCGGCATGCGCAGTCCAGATCCCGCTTGGCGATCTGCGACGTGAGGGGCACGACGGGTATCGTGGCCAGCTCGTGGGCCACGGCGTCGCTCTGTACGATAACTGCCGGCCGCTGCTCAAAGCCGCCTGTCTGACGGACCGGCCATATGACGAGGACAACATCGCCCCGCCTACAGGTCATTGTAGACATCCAGTGCCGGGTCGTCCCAGAACGGGGCGAATGCGCGCAGCCGCTCTTCCGAGTCGGCTATCTCCTCCTCGGTCCACCCGAGTTCATCCAAGGAACCCGCGACCTCCGGGTGTCTATGGGCGCGGCTTGGCAGACCTCGCCGACGGCTGCTCCGCTGCGCCCGGCGCACCACCTCAGACATGAAGCACCACCGATCCCGTGGCTTGGCTCCCTCATCTTACCCCCGTGGGCTCCTCGCCTCCAAGTCCTCCATGCCTAGGGACGAGCCGAAGCCCGATGGCCCTCGACGCCTGCTGCTCGGCTCATCAAGCCCCTCCCAAGTCGACCTCCCCCGCCGCGGGGTAGCCGCTACTCTCGCCGGTCAGGTCCTTGCTCACCCAGAAGGCGTAGAGCTTCGCGTTCCTAACATGGAAACGGAACCTGACGGGCTTGCCCACGAAGGGCGACAGGTCCTCGGCGGCCTGCCACCTCACCGGCGCCGATACCGTGTCGACTCGCGTTAGCAGGCAGTTCTCGCGCGTGTAGGGCGTGATCGCCCGGCCGGACTCATCCAGCACCTCGGCCGAGATCGCGCCGTGCGATGCGTCCGCGTTGATGAAGAGGTACTTGCCCGAGAACCGCACCGGACGCGTGGTCAGCGTGCCCTCCCTGAACGCGCCGCTGTTCATCGACGCGAAGCCGTCGCGCCTGATGACCGCGAGGCCGGTCGAGCAGAGGCCTGACCCGGACGAGCCCTCGACGCCCTGCCTTCCGCTGACGTAGAACCACAGCTCATCCTCCACCACCAAGCAGCACCCGCCCGCGGACTGCACGTTGCCCCAGTTCCAGTCTCCGCGCGTCTCGGAGACGGGGATGAACGGCCGCCTGTCGGGCCGGGACCACTGGAAGCCGTCCCGGCTGTAGCCGAGGCAGATCGCGTTCGGCTTCGGTCGGTCCTGCGGCTGGCCGTACCAGATGCTGAACAGCCCCAGCATGACGCTCTCGTAAGCGACGCAGTCGAGGTTGTAGAGCTGCGGCTGGGTGCCAACCTCTGGTCTGCGCGGGTCGAGCGAGTCGGCGCCGACCCAGAGCGTCGGGTCCTCAGTGAGAAGCGACCACGCGAGCGGATCGGTCGCCTCGAAGTAGCGCCTGCAGCGGCCCATCGGGTTCGTGCCCGCGCGCAGGCTGAAGACCCACTTGCCGCGGAACGGGTTGTAGAAGAAGGAGCTTCGGTCCCCCCACGACGGCCCGTCCACCGGCTCCGACCAGTGGATCCCATCGGGCGAGAAGTAGAGCGACAGCTTCCAACCGTCGTCGTCGCGGAAGCAGAGCATCTTGTAGCGCTTCTCGGGGTCGGGCTCGTCCCAGTCGGGCCAGACGGTGGTGGAGTCGCGGTGCCCGCGCCAGACGATGTTCGTGCCGGGCACCACGTCGAGCTCCGGCTTGTCCCAGGTGATGCCGTCCTTCGATGTTGCGTAGCACGTGGCGGTGCAATAGCCGCCCATGTACCACATCTTGAACAGCTTCTCATGCGGATCCCAGAACACGCCGTCGCTGAACGGCATGGCGCACGGCGACCCGCCCTCCATCTCCCACGGCCGATCGGGCTTCAGCACTGGGTTCGCGATGAAGTACCTCGCGAGGTGGTACTCGCGCACGAGGTCGGTCTCGGCGATGAGGAAGTCATCGACGAAGAGCTGCCGGCCCACGTCGATCGGGATGACCTTCGGCGGCGATACTAGGTACGTCGGCGTCGGGAGCGGCTCGGGCGTGAGTGTGTCAATGCGCGGCGGCCACTCATCGGGCAGCTTGATGCCGTTGTACAGCACCTCGCCCGCAGCCGCGGCGCAGAGGCACGATCCGAGGACCAAGGCGGTTCCGTACTCGAGCACGGCGCATCACCTCGCGGCGCCCTTCCGCGGGGCGATCGGGAGGGCCTGCCGGGGCACACCTCGAGGGCCCGGTCGCGCGTTCGATCCGCTTGAGGTAGACTACACACGCGAGATCGGAGGTGGCTTCGGTGATCCAGGAGGTCTTGCTTCGCTGCAAGTCCGCGAGTGACCGCGGCTGCCCGTCCGATGCCGTTGGGTGGGTCCTGTACACGCTCTCAGACCTGGGCGCCGCCTGTGTGCGCATGCGGGCCGAGGGCCGGAGCAGCGTCTCGGGCGCCAAACCCGTTTGGCTCGCGAACGCATCCGACATCCGACTCAGGGACTACTCCAACGGGCACACTGATACGCGTCTGGTGTTCGACGTGCCGGTGCTTGCGGAAGCGGCTCCTGAGGTGTTCGGCCGGCCGGAGGTGTGGATGAGCAAGCCGGACCCCGGCGACACTGCGTTTGACCTTCTAGGGGACGTCCTGCTCGACATAGAGCACCGAGCATTCGACAGCGACCGACTGGACACGCGACTCCTCGAGAGACTCGACGGCGTGTTGCGAAGCCCCGTGTTCTGCGCCGTGATCGACAGCCTGGTTATCACGGGTGCCCGGTACACGTCCGACCAGCCGGCCACTCTCAGCGCGCGGATCGCCGACCTGTCCGCCGCCATGAGGACGGCCACTCCGTCCCCTCAAGGCGGCAGGATCGCGGGGATCCTCAGCACGCTTAGGCCCGGCACCCACGCGTTCGGCATGACCCTCGATAGCGGCGAGGAGATCGCCGGTGTGCACGCGAGCGAGGACATGCGCAACCTGGAGCCTCTCCTCGGCGGAAGAGCGGTCGTCGTGGGTACGGTGCAGTTCCGCGCGTCCGGGCGGATGCTGAGGATCGACGCCGACATTGTGAAACAGGCGAAACCCGACGAATCCGCCATCTGGTCCCAGATGCCGCGGCCGCGCGGCCGCCCGCTCGTCGCCGCGGAGCTTTGGGTACCACAAGACTCGAGCTCAGGCGTTGCCGCGATCATTGGCAAGTGGCCCGGGGATGAGACGGATGAAGAGATCGAGGTTGCCCTGAGGGAGCTGTCATGAGTCTTCCCTCAGGCCGCCTGTTGCTCCTGGACACCTGCATACTGGTGCATTTGGTCCGCGATGACGCCGAAGGGAAGCGGCTGGAATCGCGCTACTGGCTGTCGAGGCGCGGGGAGAGGCCGCTGATCTCCACAATCACGGAGGGCGAGATCAGGGGTCTTGCGCTCGGATGGGGGTGGGGCCCGCAGAAGCTCCAAGAGCTGGACCGTCTCGTGGGTGAGCTGATCTCCCTTCCGCCCGCGACCCGCGACATCGTCGATGCCTATGCCATGCTGTACCATGATGCGACCCGGAGGGGGCACGCCGCCGGCGAGAACGATCTGTGGATCGCTGCCACGGCTCGGGCAGTAGGAGCGGTGCTTCTGACGGTCGACAAGGACTTCGACTGGATGCATCCCGACTACGTCATCGTGGAGAAGGTCACGCTGGTCCGGTAGGCGACCCTTCGCGCCCCCTCACAACCTAGGGTCCACAGGTTGCGACTCCAGCGCGAGCACGCCGAACACGCACTCGTGGACGCGGTAGAGCGGCTGGAAGTCGACGAAGCGGCGGAGGGCCTCCAGGCCGAGGGCGAACTCGCGCAGGGCAAGTCGGCGCTTGCGCTCCAGGCCGCGCTGCTTGAGACGTTCGAGGTGCTCGGGCCGCGTGTAGTCGGGCCCGTAGATGATGCGCAGGTACTCGCGCCCCCGGCACTTCACCGCCGGCTGGATGACACGCCGCCCCCTCCGCCCGACGAACTCGCGCGGCTTAGCCGCAAAACCCTCGCCGCCGGCGCCTGTCAGCTCCTCCCACCACGCGACCCCGTCCGCGACAGACGCCGCGTCGGCAAGGTCGACGGAGCGCCACGAGGTGGCCACGCAGAAGTCCGGGTCGGCCTCCGCCAGGCGGGCGAGCGTGCGCATGTGCCATTCGTGGTCCCGGCCCGAGTGCACCTCGCCCTCGCTTGCGAGAAGATGGAACGGCGCCAGGCGGAGATTGTCCAACCCGCGCACCGGCCAGCAGTAGGAGCGGTAGGCCTGAGTGTAGAGATCGAGGTTCTCGCGAAGCTCCGAGACCCGACCCGCCCGTTCGCCCAATGGCAGGCCGCGCTCGACGGCCTGGCGGAGCACCCGCTCCGCTCCGGCAGAGGCGACGCGCCCGGCAACCGACACCGGGGCGTACTGGGTGAGGAGGAGCTCCTGCGCTTTGGCGTTCCAGGGCATCAGCTCACAGTCCAGGCACAGCCAGTCCGTACTGAGCAGCTCCCACAGCCCCGCGCCGGTAACGGCCTCCCGCAGGCGTTCAAGGAAAGCCGAGCGCATCGGCTCCGCGAGGAGCGCCCTGCCTGTCCGGGTGTAGCTCTCGCCGAAGCCCTCCGCCACGCCGAAGCGGCGCGCGGCGGTCTCCTCGTCGCGACACAGGACGACCACGGCGCGGCTGCCCATGTGTTTCTCCTCGCACACCACCTGCGCGATGCCAAGGTCGCGGTAGTAGGCGAAAGCCTCGTCCGGATGCTCGAGGAACTCCTCTCGCGCGCTGGTCTCGCAGGGCGACATCGTCGGTGGCAGGTAGATGAGCCACTCGGGACTGACGGCGAAGCGCGACATGACCTCGAGCGCCGCCGCTGTCTCCTCCTCGCCGACGTTGACGGCGCCCAGTAGCTCCGTCTCGATCGCGCGCCGGCCCGTGACGTCCGCGATGTCGAGCAAGCCCTCAGCAGGCCGATGGCCCCCGCGCAGGAGAGCGCGGAGCGTCGGGGTGGGCGTGGAGTACTCCGCAGCGGCCGGGACGGAGACTAGCTCCCACTCGGGCCAGCGAAGCGCGGTGAGCCGGCCGCCGAAGACGCATCCCGTGTCGATGTCAATCGTGTTGTTCGCCCAGCGCGCTTCGCTGACGGCGACGTGGCCGTAGACGACCGCCGCCGCACCCCGGTAGCTCTCCGCCCAGTCGAGGCGAACCGGTAGGCCCCACTCGTCCTCGTCGCCCGTTGTGGCGCCGTAGAGGGAAAAGGCGCGCACCTCCGCCGACGCGCGACCCTGCATCTCCTCGGGCATGCCCGCGTGGGCGACGACGAGCCGCCCTTCGTCGAGGACGAGGTGGCTGACGAGGCCGCCGACGTGCTCGACGTACGTGCCGATGAAGGCCTCGCGCTCCGCTTCCTCCAGCGCGTTGATGGAACTCATCGACTGCTCCAGCCCGTGGGTCAGCTCGCCCTTCGCGCCGCGCAGCCGCTTCACGAGCCGGGCGTCGTGGTTGCCGGGGATCCAGTAGGCGCGCCCTGCTTCGGACATGGCGAGGGCGACGCGCACCGCCTCTACGACCGCCGGTCCCCGGTCTACAAGGTCGCCCACGAAGACGGCCCGGCGGCCTTCTGGATGAGCCCACACGCCATCCGCATCGGGCGCCCAGCCCAAGAGGCCAAGTAGCTCGCGGAGCTCGTCCGCGCAGCCGTGCACATCGCCGATGATGTCGAACGGACCGGTGTCCGAGCAGTGCCGCAGCGACCACAGGGGTTCCCGCACAAGGACGAGCCCGTCCACCTCTTCAGGGCTGCACAAGATGCAGGTCTGGTGGAAGCCCTCCTTCCTGAGCGTGCGCAAGGCGCGGCGGAGAGCATCGTGTTGGCGCGCGACCACCTGCCGCGGCGTCTGTCGATCCGTTCGCGTCGCGTTGCGCTCCTGGCAGACGGCGAGACCAACGTCGAAAGCGATGGCGACCGGCAGCGCGTGATGCCGCTTTGCCAAGCGTACGTACTCCGCCCGCTCTCGGCTGCCGAGGTTGGTGGCGTCGACCACGGTGAGTCGCCGGCGCTTCAGGCGCGCGCCCGCGAGGTAGCGGAGCGCATTGAACGCGTCGTCGGTGGCGCCTTGGGATGTCTCGTCATCGTCCACGAGAGCCCTCATGCGGTCACTCGAGAGCACCTCGGTGGGCAGGAAGAGGCGCGAGGCGAGGGTGCTCTTCCCCGACCCCGAGGGACCGACCAGGACGACGAGGGCGAAGTCCGGGATGCGAAGCGGCTGCCCGGAGCCATTCACGGCTCATCACCTGCGCGGCGGAGCACCGCCATCTGAGTGGGGCAGCCGACCTCCGGCCGCTCGGGCGACACCGGACCTATGCCTTCCACCTGTGCCTGGTAGCCGAAGCGGCCTGCCACGCCGGCGCACCACGACGCGAACTCCTTGCGCGTCCATTCGAACCGGTGGTCGGAGTGCCGGAACCGCCCGGGCGGCAGGTCCTGCCACACCGCGTTGTAGTCCGCGTTCGGGGTCGTGACGATGATGGTGCCGGGGCGCGCGTAATCGAGCACCAGACGTTCGAGCGTCGGGAGCCGGGCGGGGTCGACGTGCTCTACGACCTCCACCAGCGCCGCCCCGTCGAACCCTCGGATGCGCTCATCCCGGTACAGCAGAGAGCTCTGGAAGAGGTCCACGTCCCGGCGTTGCACCGTGCCAGTGCGCTCGAGACCAAGCCGCCGAGACGCCGCACCCAGCGCGTCCACAGAGACATCCATGCCCGCCAGTCGCGCGAAACGCCCGGAGGCCCGGAGGAGCTTGAGGAGCTGCCCGGAGCCGCAGCCCAGGTCGATGAACGACGCCGCGCCGGACTGTTCCAGCGCCTGTGCGACTCGCTCATGGCGAAGCTCGTTGAGCGTCACAGGGCGCTCGCCGTCACGCCCGGGGACCTTCGCCTCCAGCCGCTCCTCACCGTCGCCGCCGTCCGTGTCAGCGGGCGCCTCATCCGTGAGCCGCGCCACGGCATCGCGCATGAGGGAACGGATGCCGACGAGGTAGCCGCGGGTGATGGCTTCCCTGTCGGGGTGGCCCGCGAGCCACTCCCCCCCCTCGCGCACCAGCTTCTCGACCTCATCCTCGCCGATCCAGTAGTGCTTGTGCCGGTCGAGAGCGGGCAGGAGCACATAGAGGTGGTTCAGCAGGCCCCGTATCGTCTGGTTGCCCCGGAGTGTGAGTGTGACGATGTCCGCTTCGCCCCACTCGGGGAACTCGTCGTCGAGCCGGTGGGTCTCGATCTCCACGTCGTAGCCCAGGGGTTCGAACGCGCGCCTGGCGGCCTCAGGTCCGCCGGCGCAGGCTAGGGCCTCTATGCGCACCTCGAGCGGCCAGAGCTCATCGACGCGCTCCTGCCTCTCCTTCGCGCGCCCGGCCATCGCACTCGCGAAGCATCTCTTCAGGGCCACCGCTGTGATGCTCCCAGCGACGAACGGACGATCGTTCACGTACTGGTCGATCCCGGCCGGGCCGTGGCTCTCACGCACGAGGCCGATCGGGTCCACCTCGACGAGCATGGCACAGGTGGTGCGCGCGGGGCTCGCCTCCGGGTAGAACACGCGCGCAAGGCCCATCCCCGTGTCGCGCTCGAAGACTGAGTCGGGGTGCTTGTGGAGCAGGTAGCCGAGGTCGAGCGCGGACTCGGCGGTGGTTGTGATCGTGAGCAGCAGGGAGCGCCCCCTAGACCATCACCCCATCGGTGTCGCCCAGCTTCACGATGTCGATGCGGGCGGGGTCGCTGACGCCGAGGTGGTACTTGGTGTCCGCGGTGCCGACGTGCTTCGGCGGCGGATTGATGGGCGACGGGGCTCCGGCCTTCTGATCGCGGATGGCCTGCAGCAGCATCATCCCCACTGTGTCGACGGCCACCGGGTCGGTCCCGACGATGAGCCCTCCGTAGGGGTGGAGGAACTCCGGGTCAACCTGCGGCCCCTTCTCGTAGTAGGCCTCCAGCGCGTCGACCACGATGAGCTTCCGCTTCCCGCCGAAGACGGGCATCGCCTCGAACAGGCCAAGATCGGCGCACGAGTCGCCGTGGAACTGCCACTTGGTCCCCGGGCCGTCAGGCACGTTTATGTTGGTGACCGCGCCGCACCAGTTCTTGAGCGAGATGGCCACTCCCGAGAGCCAGTGGCACTTGAGGGTGGGGACGTTCACCAGGGCCGTGGCCCACTCCGAGCACACCTTCGAGATCGAGTCGGCGCCCCAGCCGAACAACGGATCGGCGACCCACTGCGCGTCCGGCCCGGCGAGCTGCTCGCGGCTGCGGGCGCCGCGGTTGCGGTCCCACGCGAGGATGGATGCGGTGTCGACGCCAGCGTGCGCCACCAGCGAGTCGTGGACGGCCACCAGGATCTCGGGGTGGACGTGGTTCATCATCATCGTGCCCTTGATGCCGACCTTGTCCTCAGCCGCAAAGCGCGACGACCAGCCCTTGCCAGTGGAACCGTCGTCGCCGTCGAGCTTGGCCATCGCCTCATCGAGCATCTCACGGACGGCCTTGGCATCGGCGCGGCCCTGATGGTCCAGCACATTCGCGCGCCGCACAAGCACAACTCGCGCGCGCGCCGCCCGCTCGGCGGGCTGCGAGGCTGGCGCCGTCGCGGCCGGGGCGGAACTCTCCCCTGCGCGGCAGCTCGCGCCGGCGAGGCCGATGGCCGCTCCCACTCCTCCGTAGGCGACGCCGCGGACGAAGTCCCTGCGGGTGATACCGGTTCTCATGGCTGTGCCTCCCTGTACGAGTCAAGCGCTTTGCCCGTCATCGCAACCGCCCAGTCCTCCGCATCCGCTCCCAGGGCGACGGCCAGAGAGGGCGGCTCCGTGCGCCACGCGGCCGCCGCGTAGGCGCTATCTTCAACCTTGGTCGCAGTCGGCTCAGACCCCTCCCTCGGCTCGCATTCCAGGTAGCCCCTGCAGAACGCCTCGAATGCCGCCTTGGCAGTGTCGGCATCGGGGTACGCGACCAGCAAGAGCACTGCCGGCGGCTTCCCCTCCGGGCCTGCGTCATAGCTCGCCAGAGCGCACTGAGTCTTCTCGGACAGTTTGAGTAGGTTGTCGTCGGCGATGTAGTGCAGGCTGTCGAGCGACTCTCTCGTGTGGAAGTACCGGAGCGATCCGGACCGCACGTCGTCCGAGGGCAAGCTCTTGCACACAAGGGGGAGCTCGGTAGCCGCGTCCGGCAGCCCGGCGCTCACGAGCTTGCCGAGGCGCGTCACGAGCTCATCGCCCTTGTCGGTGCGATCGGGTGTCGCGATGCGTACGAAGTAAGTGCCCTTGTGCGCCCTCAGCCCGCCCTTGCGCACAATGCCGCGCTCGAAGCCTTCCAGCTTGCTATCCTCGGCCGCCTTGTCGAGGAACACGCCGAGGGCGTCCTGGGCCTCAGCAAACCTGTAGAGTTCGATTGCTGCGTTCGGAGGTGGCCCGATGGCAGTAACGTCCCACACTGCCAGCCATTCGAATGAGTAGGCGAGGTAGAAGGCCGCTCCGCCGTCGATGTAGTCGCTCAGGTCGTCGCGCGTGTAGACCTTGCGCTCGCCAACACCGACGACCGCGTCACGCTCCGCGCCCGGCCACGGAATCTCTGGGGGCTCAGCTCGGTCGGTCACCGGGGCCTCCGTCTCGTCAGGGCTCCCTTGCGCGGCCGCAGTCCCGTCGCCCGGGGTGTGGCGGGCTCGCGCGCAGGCAAGGCCACCGGCGATAACGCCGACCGCCAGCCCTGTCGCCAGAACCGCCACAAGCCGCATGGACACGCACCAACCCTTCGCCGGTCATCCAGCGTTCCGCGCGCGCGAGGCGGGCTCCTCCACCGCGCTCACGGTGACCGCCTTGTCTGAGAGGTAGGGGCGCTGCTTGCTGCGCCCCAGCCCCGTGCATCAGATGCGCCGCTGCTTGAGCAGTTGGTAGATCAACTCGCGCGGCGCAATCGCCCAGACCACAACGACGTGCGAGTCCGGCTCGACCGTGTGGGCGACCCGGAACTCGCCGACTCGCAGTCGGCGGATGCCCTCTAGTTCGCCTTCGAGGTCGAGCGATTGCGGGTGGTGCGCGGGATCCTTCTGAAGGCTCTCAAGAGCGGCGAGAACGCGGCGTTGCTCCAGGGGGTGGAGCCTCCGCAGGTCCTTGCGAGCCGGCGTCTCGAGCTGGACCCGCCATGTCACAGACCAAGCTCCCGCTTCACGTCGGCGAGGTCATGACGCTCTCCGGTGCTGGCCGCCATGCGTTCGCGAACCAGCGCCAGGAGCGCCGCGTCCACCCGGGCCTCGTAGAGCGACCCGCCGGCGCGGAGCCAGGCTTCGAGCTCGTCGCGCATGAAGCGCCACTGCCGACCCACCTTGGATGCGGGCAGCTCCCCTGCGGCAGCCCTCACCTTCACGGTGTGTTCCGAGAGCTGAAGGAGCTCGGCCGCCTGCTTGGTTGTCAGCACTTCGGTAGCCATCTCCGCCTCCTCCGGTGGTTTGCGGCGCCTATCGCTGGATTACAGCATATGACGTAGATTACCGGTGAGGCCGGGCGCCTGCCGCGCGGCGTGGGCCACTGCGATCTAGCCGTCAAGCCCGCGAACCCCGCCACCTGGTGGGCGACGAACTTGCGGCCGGTAAGGTTGGTGAGGATGGATAGGTGACGACGTGTGAACGCGTGCGTCACTTGCATCACTGCTTCAGGAGACCCTAGGTCAGTTCTCGGGGGGGGGGCGGCCGTCCGCACCACAGCGACCCCGCCACGTGTGGGTCAGAGTGCAGGTCGACGACTGTCCAGATCGGCGGCTGTAGAGTCCTCAACCGTTCGGCGCGGCTCAGCCGGCGGGTCAGGGCTCGGGTCCGGGCTGCCCCCTTCGTGTCGCAGACCACGTACCTGGAACGACGGAGTTCTGGGCTCCAGGAGGATCGCCCCATGTACCGTCCACGATGCGGCGCCGATCTGCGGTCAGGCTGCCCGCGTAGGCTGCTGCCACCAGATGCTGCTGGCCCGGCCGCCCGAGCTGCTGGGTATCTACGCTAGCTCCCTGTAATGCAAGATCGCCGTTGGTTGGGTCGAGTGTCCCGATGAAGTCCTCTCTCCCCGTAGTTCCGTTGGAGGCGCGCCAGTTGATGTGGCCGCGAACCTCGATCTGTGGCCGTTCGCTCTCGAACTCCAGAGTGCCGGTCCACTCAGTGCCTTCTGCGTCATTGGCTGTGGTGTCCCAAACGCCAGCTGGGCCGGCGGGTGAGGGCTCGGGTTCGGGCTGCCCCCTTCGTGTCGCACACCACGTACCTGGAACGACGGAGTTCTGGCCTCCAGGAGGATCGCCCCATGTACCGTCCACGATGCGGCGCCGATCTGCGGTCAGGCTGCCCGCGTAGGCTGCTGCCACCAGATGCTGCTGGCCCGGCCGCCCGAGCTGCTGGGTATCTACGCTAGCTCCCTGTAATGCAAGGTCGCCGTTGGTTGGGTCGAGTGTCCCGATGAAGTCCTCTCTCCCCGTAGTTCCGTTGGAGGCGCGCCAGTTGATGTGCCCACGGACCTCGATCTGTGGCCGTTCGCTCTCGAACTTCAGAGTGCCGGTCCACTCCGTGCCCTCTGCATCCTTGCCTGTGGTGTCCCAAACGCCGAGGACGTGCGATCCCAGATTCGGGCTCGGCGGGGCCAGTAGTCGCGGCCCAACCCTCCCCCCACCGGCCCACGCAAGATACCCGCCCGCCCCGCCTTCGTCGCGGCTGAGCTCCAGCTTGCCGCTGACGCCGGCGCCAGTCAGCTCGTAGCGCCCGGTTCCGACCGAGCGTGCGGTGAGGTCAATGACCAACTCACTGCGCGTCGGAGAGGCGAGTGCGGGCAGGGCCAGCTTGGCGTGGATGTCGTTCGCGCCGGCCTCAGATACGGTCAGGGTCGCTTCGCCGGACGGCGCGACGCCCGGCGGCCCGCCGCCACCGTACCGAACGGCCGTCCCGGTCCAGTCGCCCTTGCGGAGCTGCCCGCTCGGAGTGGCGCGCGTCGTGGCGACATCCTCGAAATGGGGGGGCAGGTGTCCGATGGGCGACGAGGCCGAGGTGCCCCACAGCAGGGGGTCAGGCCCCTCGATCTGCGCCCTCACGGCTGCGGCGCGCTCGGCGCCTGGCGGATGGTCGTACCGTAAGTCCGTCCGGCCACCTAGCTCGACGAGGCGCTGCCGCTGGGCGTCCGTGAGGCCGAACTCACGCCACGCCGACTGAAGCCAGTGTTGCGCCACCCTGGGGTCGCTTGTACCGCCCTCGCGGTCGAAGTACAGGGCCATGGCGTATGGATCGTATCCCGCCAGGATCGCGAGCCGGACGGCGTACGCGTCAGCCGCGCGCTCCTGCGGCATAGTCTCTTGCGGCTTAAGGCACCAGTCCGTGAAGCGGTCAACCCAAGTCCCAGTGTCGGCTTGGTGTCCTTCGGCGTCCCAGTGACATAGGTCGATGTGACCTATCTCGTGAGCGATCACACCGGCCAGCTCGTCGTTCTTGTGGTTCACTACGAACTCAGCGTCCGCTACGATCGCGGATGCAAAGGCGAAGACATTGCCCCTGAACTGGGCCATCTTCGGATCTGTTTGCTGGGCCCGTCGGTAGTCGACCAGAACGGCGTGAGGCAGAACGCCGAGGCGGCGCCGGAATGGCGCGAGGCGGTCAACGATCGCCTGGAGCCGCTCTGTGGCAACCTGGTCCCCAGAGATGAACCCACGGTTCCCGAAGTCCACGGAGATGGCAAGATCACCCATGCGGCTCACCTCGGCCGCCGTGGGATCCTCCGACTGCACGAGCATGGGCAGCCGGGCGGCGTCGAGGGGGTACGTGTACAGCCCGATCTGCGCCAGCGAGGGACCGCAACAGACGACTGCCAAGGCGAACGCGGCAAACGCGAGACGGGTGTGCGACAAAGAGCGCTGCATGGGGGGCCCTCCCCAAGTGCTGATGTCTTCGATATGCGCTTCCAGCCGTCAATGCCCGGCACCTCCTCGCCGGGGCTCCGACGCACTCCAACGGGAACGGCGGAGCCGGCAGGGCGCTTGCCCGCTCGTGCGAACTGCCTACCTGAGGAGGACCGGAATGGTGGAAGAGCTAGAGGGCCTGGCGGCCGACATTGGGCCGTTCCACGACACGGACGGGTCAGAGATCATCCCGCTGGGTATGGAGGATGGAGTTGAGTCGCTCGCCGAGCTGATCGGCGCGTACCGGGTTGTGGAGAGCGACTTAGCGGAGTTACGCGGGGTGGTTGTGGAGATAGATGGGCGCGACCTCACGCGGTTCATCCAGCAGGACTGGGACAGGGTGATGCAGGGCGACCGACCAAGGCGCGGGTTCCTCATGGCCTACCGGTCGCGGGCGTACGCGACAGGGCGAATGGTCGAGGAGATGCTCGCCGCGAAGCTCCTCGTCGGCGCCGGAGTCTACGACCCCAATGTGGCGCGATCGGTGTACTTCGGCGACGCCGAAGACGAAGGGCTGGTTCGTCGCCCGAAAGGACGCAGGTCCGATGATCTTGTTCTGGTTTCGCGTGGCGGCGACGTCGTCTTGGTGGAGTGCAAGGCAAGCCACAGCGAGGGGTACCTCAAACGGAGCGCTCCCCATTGTCGGCGGCAGTTGGCCGCGTCATGGCGCGCGAACCCACACGCCGCCGGGGCGTTGGCCGTGTTGGTGAACCTAACCGAGAAGTCCGTACAGGTCCGGGCCTGGCGCACGATGGACGAGCTATGACTCCCACACATCCAGCCCGGGGCCGCGGCTCCGAGGCGGCGCGCTCGTCATCGCGCTGGCGAAGCACGATGTGCTTGTGTCCCGGGTGACGGCGGGGTAGGCTGAGGGCGGCGGCAGGCGATTCCCGCTGACGTGTAGAGCCCGATGTGCGAGTGGAGTCGTTATCATTGTGGCACCGCTTCTCCCGGCACGCACTGGACGAGATGGCGCGACGTGGCATCGGCGAAGACGCAGTGGCAGGTGTGCTCCGCTCGCCGGAGCAGGGCGTCCCAGGCTATGGGGGCAAGATGGTCTACCAGTCACGGGTCGACTTCGGCGGACGGACCTTCCTGGTTCGCGTGGTAGTCGCCCACGACACGATCCCGCCTACGGTAGTCACGGTCTACCGCACGAGCAACATCGGGAGGTACTGGCAGGAACCATGAAGATAACCTACGACGAGGAAGTCGATGTCCTCCGGATCATCCTCAGCGGGGCCCCTGTCGAGGAGAGCGATGAAGAGCACCCGGGTGTCATCATCGACTATGACCGAGAGGGCAATCCGGTCGGCATCGAGATCCTGGACGCCTCTCGCCGCGTCGAGCACCCGAAGAGTGTGGAGTACGCCGTAAGCGGCCAACCGACCGGCCGCGCGGTGTAGGGACGGCGCTTGCCGCGGCCGCTGCGCGGCTGAGGCGGGCGACCTGCCGGTCGCACCCTACGGCATGCCGGCGGTCCATCGGGATAGGGGGGAATCTCGCGATCCCCCCCTCCCACACCACCCGGCATGCGGGTCCGCACCGGGCGGTTGATTTGGTTAAGTGGATCGTAGAGAGCCCAGACTCGGGAGTCCGAGTTCGGCCAGTCGTGCGCTGGAGAGAGCTTTGTTGACGGTCGATAGTGCGCTGACATGCCAGGGGCCTCGATGCGTCGCTGCCGC